>Ga0315288_10001091_pt1 | contig 34716 bp, 12 predicted proteins | sample YL17G11_20_MG_FD_203454 | JGI IMG/M metagenome (GOLD analysis project Ga0315288, IMG submission 203454) | Sediment microbial communities from Yellowstone Lake, YNP, Wyoming, USA - YL17G11_20 | ecosystem: Environmental > Aquatic > Freshwater > Lake > Sediment | place: USA: Wyoming | collected...
CAAAGTAACCGCTGCCGGCAGGATCCTCCACAAAGGGTAAAGCCGTCGCAGAACTAATACTATTGTTATAGCGGCCCTCGAAGACAAGATTCGCTGGCAACGAGACATAGAACGTCCGCTGATATGGATCACCGCCCGTTCCATCGGCATTGCCGTCCAGGGCATTACCCACACGATCGGTAATCGTGCTGTTGGCAGTGAAGCGATAATAGCCCGTGTCCAGAGGACCATCATCTATAAATAGCCCAATGCTCGTGCCAGAACTGTAAACCGGAGAAACCGACAGATGATACAACACATCGTCAGAGGTATCAAAAAACCCATCCGCACCAGCCTCACGAAGGTCCCAGCCGTTCAGCGGATCAGAAGGATATACATCCAACCCGTCCGGCACACCATCAGCATCTGTGTCTATACTCGCATCCGAATCCAGCTCGACCAAACCCCAGAAGCTATGATCAGATCTGTAGTCCGCCCATGTCCCATCCGTCTGGAACCAAGCATAATCCGCCTCACCACCCCACCAGTCGTCCCAATTGTTTGGCTGGCCCGGGGCCCAGTTGGTATAGCTGACAGTCTCCCCACTGGACCAAACCCATGTGCCCTCTACCGCTTGGTCCGTCAGGCCAATCCAGGGCGAATAACTGCTGAACCACTGCTGCAAGTAGCCCTGCTCCTCTGCATCATTGATCGTCACCAGATGCCCACCTAAGCTCTGGGCATAAGCCTCTGCATCCAGCCAACTCATACCGGTATTGGTCAGAATGTATGTATGCCCACCATAGCCCCACCACCGCATAAGATTGACCGCATTGACTGTAGAGGCATCAAGGTCCTCGCTGAAATGGACATTAAACGAACCAATCACATCATCAGTCGTCTCACCATCCACCGGCAAGCCATCTACTGCTGTCACTACCGGCGGCACCAGGTCTGCCACGTCCACATCCAACAGGTACTGGGCTAACGGACCAGCCGTCCCCTGCCCACCGGCCCCAAGAACCTCCAGCTCAATCAGACCCCAAAACCCATGATCCTCGCGGAAGTCCACCCAGCTCCCATCCGTCTGGAACCAAGCGTAATCCGCTTCTCCACCCCACCAATCATCATAGTTGTTCGGCTGCCCACCAGCCCAGTTGGTGTAGATGACAGGTTCTCCGCTTGCCCAAACCCACGTGCCCTCCACTGCCTGGTCCGTCAGGCCAATCCACAAATAACCGAACTGACCGAATGTCGACCGCAGCCACTCCTGCTCTGCTGCATCATTGATCGTTACCAGATGACCACCCAGACTCTGAGCATACGCCTCCGCCTGACTCCACGTCATGCCACCATCCGTCAGCAAATACGTGTGGCCTCCATACGAGCCCAGCGTCAATAACACTACCTTCGCATAGTAAGCCCCATCGGCAGGTATCGTACCCAGGAAGTGCCCATCTGTCGGGTCCCCATCCTCATCGAGAACAGGTACGCCGCTGCTATCAACCAGCATCACCGCCGGATGCACCGTGCTTGTTGAAGGCGACCGGATAGTAAGCTCAACCACGTTACCTTTGTTGATCGTGCCCCAACCAAATAGGTCCATATCCGTATGGGAACCCTCAGGACTCATAATCGTGCCAGCTACAGTCGCAGTCCGGTGCTTGCCTGCTGCCTCCAATGTCAGCGTATTGGCACCAGCAACACTGTCGTTGGAATAATTGGGGTCGGTTTCAAGCTGTATCCCACGTCCCAAGTCCACCCTAAGCTGATAGCTGCCTGGTGTAGAACAGTAGTAGTACTTGCCCACCAAAACGTAATACATCCCGCTAAAAGGTATCGTATAATGACTGATAAACCCATCTGCGTCCGGACCTTCGTCTTGGCTGCCAACTAATCCACTATCCGCAGCGTTGCGTAACTCCACGTAAGGGTCAAGTCCGCTATCCGGCGTGTCAACGCTGATCGATACCACATCACCGGCCAACGCCTCAAAATACCAGTAGTCAGGGTCGCTCCAGTACTCGTAGAGCCTCGCTGGATTGACCGAACCTAATCCACGAGCTACAAAGTAACCGCTGCCGGCAGGATCCTCCACAAAGGGTAAAGCCGTCGCAGAACTAATACTATTGTTATAGCGGCCCTCGAAGACAAGATTCGCTGGCAACGAGACATAGAACGTCCGCTGATATGGGTCGCCGCCTGTCCCATCTCCATTGCCGTCCACTGCATTGCCCACCCGGTCCGTGATCGTGCTGTTGGCCGTGAAGCGATAATAGCCCGTGTCCAGAGGACCATCATCTATAAATAGCCCAATGTTCGTACCGGAAGTATATGCCGGAGAGACCGACACATGATACAGCACATCGTCAGCAGTGTCGAAAACCCCATCGGCACCAGCCTCACGAAGGTCCCAGCCGTTCAAAGGATCAGATGGATATACGTCCGCCGCGTCTGGAACACCGTCACCGTCACTATCGGCAATAGAGTCTAATTCAACGATGCCTCGACGCATCCAGCTGTTCGGAAGATCATCCCAACCCCCACTGCTGTGCAGGGCAGCAAAGTTCTCCCCCGTCCACCCGTTCGGCACCCCAGAGCCCCAATTCGTGTAACCGACAGCCTCTCCACTGGACCAGACCCATGTCCCCTCAACCACCTGATCTGTCAGGCCAATGTAACCGTAGTCCTGCACCCCACCGAAGACCTGGGTAATCCATCGCTGTTCCGCCTCATCATTGATCGTCACCAGATGCCCACCTAAGCTCTGGGCATACGCCTCCGCGTCTGTCCAGCTCATCGCAGTGGGCGTAAGCAGATAGTAATGCCCGTTGTATTGCCTCACGAACGGATTGACCGCATTAACCGTAGAGGCATCTAAGTCTTCGCTCACATGGATATTAAACGAACCGATCACATCGTCGGTCATCTCACCAGCAGCCGGCAAGCCATCTACCGCTGTCACTACTGGCGGCACCAGGTCTGCCACGTCCACGTCCAGCAGGTACTGCGCATACGGACCGGACGTCCCTTGCCCACCAGCACCTGGAACCTCCAACTCAATAAGGCCCCAAAAACCACGATCCTCGCGGAAGTCCACCCAGCTCCCATCCGTCTGGAACCAAGCATAATCCGCCTCACCACCCCACCACTCATCATAGTTGTTCGGCTGACCACCAGCCCAGTTGGTGTAGATGACAGGCTCCCCGCTGGACCAAACCCATGTGCCCTCCACCGCCTGGTCCGTCAGGCCAATCCAGAGGTTACCAAACGACCCAAACGTCGCCCGCAACCACTCCTGCTCTGCTGCATCGTCGATTGTTACCAGATGACCACCCAGACTCTGACCATACGCCTCCGCCTGACTCCACGTCATGCCACCATCCGTCAGCAAATACGTGTGGCCTCCATAAGACCCCAGCGTCAATAACACTACCTTCGCATAGTAAGCCCCATCGGCAGGGATCGTACCCAGGAAGTGCCCATCTGTCGGGTCCCCATCCTCATCAAGAACAGGTACACCGCCGCTATCAACCAGCATCACCGCCGGATGCACCGTGCTTGTTGAGGGCAGCCGGATAGTAAGTTCCACCACGTTACCTTTGTTGATAGTGCCCCAACCAAATAGGTCCATGTCCGTGTGGGAACCCTCAGGACTCATAATCGTGCCAGCCACCGTTGCAGTTCGGTGTTTGCCCTCCGTCTCCAGAGTCAGCGTATTGGCACCAGCAACACTGTCGTTGGAATAATTGGGGTCGGTCTCAAGCTGTATCCCACGTGCCAAGTCCACCCTAAGCTGATAGCTGCCAGGTGTGGAACAGTAGTAGTACTTGCCCACCAAAACGTAGTACATCCCGCTAAAAGGTATCGTATAATGACTGATGAACCCATCTGCGTCCGGACCTTCGTTATCGCTGCCAGCCAACACAGCTTCTCCAGCATTACGCAACTCCACGTAAGGGTCAAGTCCGCTATCCGGCGTATCCACGCTGATGGACACCACATCACCTGCCAACGCCTCAAAATACCAGTAATCAGGGTCACTCCACCAGTCTCCATATATGGCTGGTTCAATCAATCCTAAACCATGACCAACAAAATATCCACTGCCGGCAGGATCCTCTTGCAAGGACAATGCCGTCGCCCACAACCGAGTATTGTTGCCTTCGACTTCGACCACCACACAGGATGCATTCGAAACCTGAAACGTCCGTATGAAATCATCTCCAGCATTACCATCGCCGTCACCGTCCAAGGCATTGCCAGCAGAGTCTACCAAGGCAGAAGCAAATGCTGTGAGACGGTACCAACCGGGTGGAATGGGGCGAACAGTTATGTCAAGCCCAATCGCGGTTCCCGTCTTGTATTCGGGGTTCGTGGAAAGAGAATAGAGTATATCATCAATTGTGCCGAATGTCTCATCTGGTCCGGCGCCTCGCAATTCCCAGGTGGTAGGGTTGTTGGCCGCACTCGCGAGCAGGTCTTTACTCACTTCGACAGTTAAGTGACCAATCGCCGCTGTAACCGATTCGCCTTCGGTGGGGAACGGATCAACAGAGACAATGAAGACTGGGGCATGATCGGCAGCATAACGCGCATAGTAATGAGCAGCAACGCGTTCAGCAGAAAGGGCCTTGTTGAAAACAGCCACCTCGTCGACATACCCCGGGAAGTAGGTGTGCATTTGCCCGTATCCGATTGTCAAAGGATCCGTGCTTATGGTTGCTGCTCCCGAGCGCACACCTTCGGCATCCAGGATGCCATTTATATAAATTCGCGCCGTCTCACCTTCTACTACAGTCGCGACATGCGTCCATTTTCCAACGGCAATACTCGAGTTACTGTACAGATTGATTGATGCTGACGATACACTGTTGTATTGTTGAAACAAAAGACGATTATCATTTCCCGGCCCCTCCCAGACCCCGTAGTTTCTAAGATTCGAATTCCCTTTTCCGACGATGCGCTGCCAGTCTGATGCCTCGCCGGTCTTGTAATACCAGAATTCGATAGTAAGATCCCCAGCAATTTGCAGTTCTCGTGCATCCGGCATACTTGCATAATCGTTCGCACCGTCGAGAAGAACCGCTGTGTTGGAGTCGAGAACCAGTGCACCCGGCTCACCAACGCTCACGCCATTGAGGTAAACGCCGTCGAGGCCATTGCCGGAGGAGTCCTTTACGGTGGTGCCGGAGCGTTCACCAAGTCGATAGTAGGCAACAGGGCTATCGGCAAGGATAGTCTGCTCATACTCAGGGGCCGTAACCTCGAAGGTGAGAACGAAGTCGTCGCCGCCAATTCCGTCGCCGTTGCCATCCAACGGTTTACCGTCCTGATCGGCCAGATTCGCACTGGATGCAGTGAAGCTATACCACCCGAGTCCAAGAGGACCGCCCGTGATTTCCAGGCTGATCGTCGTCCCTGACTCGTATGGGGGGCTCACTGAGATGTCCCGAGTGAAATCATCTGCAGTTCCCAAAGCAGCGTCAAGCCCAGCACCTATCAGTTCCCAGCTTTCCGACTCGCCTACACCGCTGGGCAGGAGATATTCGCTCACCTCAACGGTAAGTTGTTCAATCGCAGCCGTAGTAGATTCTGCATCGGCCGGGAGCGGAGAAACCTCGATGATGCGTGGCGGGCCGACACCCGGCATGCTGACGATTCTTATATTGTCGATGAAGAAGTATTTTGGGTCGGCTGGATAATATGCGCTTGCTTCATAAAGCTGGATGGTAAGAGTATCCAAGTCCTGATAGGCAGATACATCAGCCACTTGATTGTAAAGGTCAACCACACCGCCCCACTGGCCTCCACCGTCTGCTGTAATCTCTCTCACCAAGTCATCGTCGACATACAGACGGAGTTTCTCGGCGGTGTCCACTCCAATGCCACGAACATCAAAGATGAGTTCCTTGACTCCCCAGAGGTTGACAGTCTGAGAGATCTGACACCACGAGTCCTGAACCTGAGAACCGGTTGCTCTTGAGAGGCGGTATGAATACGTTCCCCCAGTACGCCACAACGATGAAAGCTCGCCACTCAGTCTCGAATAAGGGTCATGTTCCGAATAGACCCACCTTGAAATGGATTCGAAGTCTGCTTCTGCTATGCCTTCGGTGGAAAACGAACCCAAACCTTGAATGATAACCTCCTCGGTCTGGTCGCTATACGTTATCGGTTGCATGCTGACAATTAGAACGGAGTTTTCTGCAAATGTAACTTCGCCGCCCTGGGGGTCCAGTATAAGTTGGTCGTAGCCAGCCTCGCCATCAACAGTTATCGATGTGTTAGCAGATACCGTTACATTGAAGTTGTCGTCACCACCGAGCCCATGTACAGTCAACAACTCGATTCCAGCGGTGCTCAAGTCAATTGTGCTGCCACCGAAGCTGACTGCTTGGCCAGAGATAACGAAAACGTCATTATTAGCAGTACCGTTGATGATGAGATGGTCATTTGTACTTACCCCTGCATCGAGCGTCAACGCGCCTCCACTTGCCGGCAAGGCAAAGTCGGTGGCGTTGACGGTTATTGTGTCGTCGCCATTGCCGGTGCCTATTGCGAAGTTCCGCAGACCGCTGGCAACCAGACCAGTACCGTCGATAGTCATCGAATCTGCGTCTTTACCAGGCAGGTCGTTTGTACCGGTATCGATGATAACGCTTGCGACATCAAAGAATGTAACAGATTCGAAAGACACTCCACCACTGGTTCCCGAGATGCGGTTCTGGCCGGGAGCTGGACTGTCAATCGTAATTACATCAGCACCGCCGCTGGTGGTAAAATTATAATCCGCCACATCGCTTACGGTAACAGGTTCAAGACCGGCGAACGAAATCGTGGTTGTTGAGAATCCATCGCAAAGCTTCATGACGCCACAGTCTGTGCCCAGAGGAACATAATCTACTGTGAGCGAGCCGTTGCCCCTCACCACCAAACTATCGAAGCCACCCTCGCCACCATCGAACTCGATATTGAGACTAAACGGCACATGCAAGTCGACGGTAAGTGTGTCATCTACCTCGTCTGAACCTGCTATCAGCACGCCGCTAATTTCTGAAAGAGGCAGGCTGCTAAGCACCCTACCTAAGTTGTTGTCAACCAATTCCAGAACGGTTGGGTCGTAGGCACTTAGGCGAAGAGCCAAATCATTCGGACCCGCAGACGCCGTAGAAAACTCGGGGACGTTGATATCCTCGACAGCGACCGGGCCGTTGTATGTAACGTCCTGCTCACCATCGAAATCAAGATAGATAGCTTGTCCATCCCAGGAACTGATATCTGAATCAACGAGTTGAAGATCCCGTAATTCAGGCGCTTGTGGTTGATATACACCCTCCACATCGGATGTCTCAGCATATCCGTCTGATGTAACATAAGTGCTCAAACTATAAATAAGTGAAAACTCTCCCGTGCCACCCGGAGGGCCTCTGATCTCGATAGGCGTGGCATATTCGATGCCTATCTCACCATCGCTCACACAAATCAGTGCATTGTCTTCCGTACTTGCGAAGTTAGGATTAGTCGCATCGAAGTTCTCAGTAGTTGTCTCAACCAGCTCGGTCGCAGTAATCTTGACGGCCGCATCGGCTGCTTTGATTGCCTCGGCATCCTGCTCTTTAGCAGGGGTATTATCATTTGTGAAAATAGTGAAGATAGGCTGATACAGGTTGGTTTCAAGCTGATCTGAAGTATTCAACTTTTCACCGGTCGCCCGCTCTGCAACGGAAACGGTGTCTCGTTCAGTGTGACTTTCGAGCAATTCCGCGTATTGAACCACCTGCTGTGGGGATTCTATATGTGTCTCAGGGATGAGGGCAGCCATTGCGACACTCTGTAGTCCGTCCGCCGAAAGCAGGATCCGCGGCTCCAGTGCCTCAAACACTATCGGCTTAATGGGATCGGACTTTGCATCCCAAGATCGCCTATGGTTTTTGATGCGTTCAAATGTCCCCAATTTATCCACTCACAATTGCGACTATTCAGATACTATGCTGCCTGCAAAAAAAACAATCGAATAAAGACACGTCACCTCTTCAATAACAGGTGAACTTTGGTAATTTCCGACAACGGCAATGCTCATTATGCGGTTGAATGAGATCGCCCAACTGCACCTGCAACATTTCAATGGTACAAGAAATGCCTCAGTCATGTCTATCGTGGTAACTACGGGGTTTTGAAGTTTTTTTTCAAGGAACCGCGTTTGGGGGTCAAGAACAAGGTGAAGACAAATTTCTTCTGACTTCTTCTGGGACCTGCAAAATGCCGTTGCCGCCTAACCACCAGAAAGTTATTTCACACCCGCCAGTGGCCGGTGAGGGGGATATTCACACAGGGCAATTGCATCTAAATTCACGATTCGGCGTTTTTGGCTCAGAAACAAGCATCGATGGGACAATGCAGTAAGCTGCACTGCAAGTGAAACCTCGATTATGCGGGCAGAAACCGCGATTTCGATTTAGATGCGTTTGCCCTGGATATTCACAAAAGAAATCACAGATAAGGGGTGAATTTGGTATAATCGAGGTTTGGCATTGTATCGGCAAGTCGTTCCCTGAAATCGTGCTGCAGTCTGGATTACAATGTGGGGACTTGACTTTCATACAGCCAAAAGATGTTCTATGCAGGCAAAAGTTCTGGGGTCATTATGAATCGTGTGCAGAATGACCAATTCGGGGAGCATGACAGTACAACCGCTTCAGATTTGCTGCAGCGGCTTGACCGCTTTGACGGAAATCCTGCGCAATTTTGGACGAACGTGTTGGCAAGTCTGTGTTTTTTGGGTCATGCCAACAGTGGGTCAATATTCTACAGCAGCCAGCAGGGGCGTGTTGATGTCTTGGCTGTGTATCCAGAATCTAAAGAAGGAGCGGCCCCACCGGCGTGGCTGGTCCAATTGGCCGAATCTGCGCCGCAGATACTTGCCAAGGATACTGTTGTAGTCAAACCACTCGTGGACAGCCCAACTCATGGTCATTCGGCCAAAAAACACCTCGTAATGATGCCGATGAAGGTACCTGACATTGGCAAAGCCGTTGCCGCTTTCTTAATCGTGACCGATGACAAAGCCATTCTCGAGGCAAGTTCGAGGAGGCTGCAACTGTCGGTAAACATGATAGGCTATATACAGGCTGCTCTTGGTCAGCGGGCTCCCCAGGGAGGTTTGAAGAGGCTCCAGCAGGCAATGGAAACACTTTCAGCCGTCAACCTGCAAGGCAAATTCGTCGGGGCTGCAATGGCTTTTTGTAACGAGACAACCTCTCAGTGGCAGTGTGAGCGCGCAAGTGTGGGGTTTCTTGAAGGGAAATACGTTCGCCTTAAGGCAATGAGCCATACCGAAGATTTCGTCAGAAAGATGAAACTGGTTCAGGACATAGAATCGGCGATGGAGGAGTGCTTGGATCAGGATGTCGAGATCCTCAGTTCTGCCCCGGAAGAGGCCACCTACGTCAGTCGAGCCGCAGACGAATTATCACGATGTCATGGCCCACTGGCTGTCTTGAGTCTGCCCCTGCGACGCGATGGCGAGGCAGTGGCTGTTCTTACCCTCGAGCGTCAGCCAAGCAGACCCTTCAATTCAGAAGAAATTGAGGCAATTCGGTTGGCCTGCGAGCTGTGCACCACAAGGCTAATTGACCTCTACGTGAATGATCGCTGGATCGGTGCCAAGATTGCCAGCAAGACCAGCGACCTTGCGGCTGGCTTGCTGGGTCCAAAGCACACGTGGGCAAAGGTAGCAGTAATCGTGTGTTTTTTGGCGTTATTATTTCTGATATTCGCCAAGGGAGATTTTCGTGCTGAGGCACCGTTCGTGCTGGAAGCAACGTACCAGCAGGTAGTGCCAGCGCCTTTTGACGGATACATTAAGACCGTTGAGGTCGAAGTCGGTGAAAATGTCGAGGGTAAGGGCTCAGTACTGGCGACACTCGATACGGCCGAACTGCGCCTCAAGTTGGCAGCCGCCAAAGCTGAAAAGTCCGGCTATCTTAAGCAGGCTGCGGCGGCAATGCGTGATAACGAAACCGCGCAAGCTCAAATTGCCCAAGCTAATGCTGATAAGACAGATGCCCAAATTGACTTACTGGGCTACCAGATTAATCAAGCCAGTCTTATCTCGCCAATTAGCGGCATTGTCGTAAAAGGGGACCTAAAACGTGAGATCGGTGCGCCGGTCAAAACAGGTGATGTGCTTTTTGAGGTCTGTCCCCTCGAGTCGCTGCGTGCAGAGCTTATGGTTCCAGAAGACCTGATACTGTATGTTAAGGTCGGCCAGGATGGAAGATTGGCTACGGCGTCCTATCCGGGAAAAACGATAAGGTTCGTTGTAGAACGAATCAATCCCATGGCCGAGACAGCAAAGCAGCGTAACGTTTTCAAGGTTCGCGTCCGGTTGCTGGAGACGTTTCCATGGATGCGACCAGGTATGGAAGGTGTGGCCAAAGTGTCCGTAGGCGAGCGCCGGTATTTATGGATATGGACTCGCAAGGTAACCAATTGGATACGAATGAAAGTGTGGCTTTAAGTCCCGAGGCCTTTCATGGCAGTTGACCGCCCAACTTTTCATGAGGCTTGGTATCGAGTCGCGAGACTGCATCCGAGATTGCTGTCAAGTGTGCACGTTCACAGACAACATTTTCGGGGACAGATCTGGTATGTCCTGGAGAACCCATCCAACAACAAGTTCTTTCGCCTCAGTCCCGAAGCGTACAAGTTCATGGCGATGCTTGATGGCAGGCGTACGGTTGCAGATGTCTGGCGGACATGCAACGAGCAGCTTGGGGACAGAGCACCTACCCAGGGAGAGGTAATACAGCTTTTGGGTCAGTTGTATTCCTCGAACCTCCTATATGCGGAAATCGCGCCAGACACAGAGAGCTTGTTCAACCGCTATCGCGTGAGGCTCAAGCGTGAGATTCAGGGATTCTTGACGAACTTGCTTTTCATGCGGATTCCTCTGCTCGATCCGGACCGTTTCCTCGACCGTTGGGTAGGAGTAGTGGGGTGGGTTTTCAGCTGGATAGGCTTGGGGTTGTGGCTCACGGTAATAGGGGCAGGACTCTATTTCGTTGTCGGCGATGCAGAAGAGCTGGTTCGTCAAAGTCTCGATGTACTGGCTCCCGGTAACGTCGTACTGCTGTATCTCGGCATGGTCTTGATCAAGGTCTGTCACGAGTATGGCCACGCTTTTGCATGCAAGAGATTCGGCCGGCTCTCCGGTAGTGGCGGCCAGGTTCACGTTATGGGTGTAATGTTTCTGGTTTTCGTGCCGCTGCCCTATCTTGATGCCTCGAGTGCTTGGGCATTCCGCAAGAAGTGGCATAGGGCTATTGTCGGCATGTCAGGTGTCATGGTCGAGCTTTTCTGTGCGGCAATTGCCGCGATTGTCTGGTCCAAAACATCTACTGGCACCCTACACATTCTCGCGTATAACATGATGTTCGTTGCCAGTGTTTCTACCGTTATCTTCAATGGAAACCCTCTTCTTCGGTTTGATGCCTACTACGTTCTGTCCGACTTGCTCGAGATACCGAATCTCAGCCAGAGGTCAAACAACTACCTCTATTATCTGGTCAAGAAGCACTGTTGGGGGGTTAAGGGTGTGCACGATCCTGCTCATAGTCTTGGAGAGCAACTGTGGTTTGTACTCTACGGCATTGCCTCGACAGCCTATAGAATTTTCATCTGCATACGAATATTGCTCTTCCTCAATAATAGACTGCCGGAAGAGTTGTTTTTGATCGTGCCTGTTATGGCGATTTCGGCAATAATAATGTGGGTGCTTGTCCCGCTCGGCAGATTCATCCAGTATCTGGCCACAAGCGGGGAGTTGAACAGGGCTCGAGTTCGAGCCACGCTGTCTACTTTTGGAGCTTTGGCTTCGGCGGTGGTTTGCACAGGGATTCTCAAAGTGCCAGACTATTGCCGGGTCGAGGGCATTGTTGAGCCAGTCGGATTAGTCGCGGTTCACGCTGAGAGCGATGGTTTTGTCACAGATTTCTTGCCTTCAGATCGAATCGTCTCATCCGGGCGTGATTTCCTTGTCAAGGCTGTCAATCCTGATTTGGAAGCTGAGAAGAAGAGTCTACTGGCTGAACTTCGTGGTCTTGAAGTTCGACAGCGTATTGCGGAAACACGTGAGATAGCAGCGGTGCAGATACTAGCAGAGCAGATCGAGGCCTTGAACGAGAAGATTGCGAGGGTTGATTTTGAACTCTCCTCTTTGCATTTGCAGCCTGTGCTGTCGGGCACGTGGATTTCCCCGGACATAGATAAGAGCAGAGGTGTCTTCCTCCGCCGCGGTCAGCAAGTTGGATTTCTGGCAGATCTGGACAATGTGCACATCCGTGCTACCGCGGGCCAGGAACTAGCGGCCATGATAGTCGAACAGGCCTTCAGAGACGTTCAGATTCGTGTGAGGGGACGGCCCGATGTGGAATTTACTGGCGAGATAGAGAAGGTCTTTCCGGCGGGGCAGGAAGTATTGCCGTCCGAGGCACTCGGGTATAGGGTAGGCGGTTCTATGCCGACGCTTCCACAGGATTCTCGCGGCTTAAAAGCTGCGGAGAAGTTTTTTGAGATTCGAATCAGGCCGAGTCCTGAACGGGCAGTCCATTTGCTGACGGGACAGCGCGTTGTAACGAGGATTCGAATGCCGTCCAAGCCACTCGCTGTTCAATGGTGGCGGTCTTTAAGACAGTTGTTTCAACGGAGGTTCCATATTTGATATGCCGACATTGTCAAGTTCTACATGGCAGATGTTGGATCAGCGGGCGTCAAGCAAGCCTCTGCCAAGAGGGCTTGACGCAGCATGGGTTGCCGGTGTTGGTTTGGCGGGAAGACTTGTCCCGCGACAACAAATGTATCTTCGGCGGGCCGAGAAGATACTAGCCTTGGAAAAACACTTTTCTGAAATGACAGATGGTAAGCTCCGCGAAGCTGCCAGAGGCCTGCGCGACGTTTTTCGCCTCCGGCGCGACAAACCTTCAGATCTTGAGCGGGCTTTCGCAGTGGTTCGGGAAGTGGCGATTCGCCAGATTGGTGAAAAACCGTTTCAGGTTCAGGTTGCCGGTGCTTTGGCGCTTGAACGTAGGTGCATTGCGGAGATGGCTACGGGTGAGGGCAAAACCCTCGCTGCCACAATGCCCGCAACGGTAGCCGGTTGGCGTGGACAAGGTTGCCATATTATTACGGTTAATGACTATCTCGCCAGACGGGATGCGGAGTGGATGGGGAAGATCTATCGATTTTGCGGACTTGCCGTAGCCTATGTGGAACAGCAGACGCCTCCTGCGGAGCGCAAATTGGCCTATACGGCTGATGTCACGTATTGTACGAACAAGGAAGTCGCTGCCGATTATCTGCGTGATAGGCTGGCACTTGGTCGGTTCAGGGGACTCAGTTCGGCATTGTTGGCCGAGGTTGCCGGTGGTGGGCGTTCGGTGGTTGACCGCGTAGTGCAGCGAGGTCTCAACTTCGCAATTGTGGACGAAGCAGATTCAATCCTTGTCGATGAGGCTGTTACTCCTCTTATTATCTCGGGGCCGGGACCCAATCCTGAACAGGCTGATGCTTTTCGCAGGGCAGCACAGCTGGCAGGTGAGCTCAGTTCCAGAGCCGATTATCGTGTCAATTTGCGCTACAGGGAAGTTGAATTGACCGAGAAAGGGCGGATGCGACTGGCAGAACTAACCAAGGCCCTTGATGGATTCTGGAGAGGTAGTCACCGTCGTGAGGAACTGGTCACTATGGCGCTGACCGCCAAGGAGCTTTATTTGCGGGACAAGCAATACGTGATCGACAACGACAAGGTAGTAATTGTGGATGATTTCACGGGACGTCTGATGGCGGACCGGAACTGGCGGGATGGCTTGCATCAAGCTGTCGAGGCAAAGGAGAGGCTGGAGGTAACGCCGCCAAAGGATACTTACGCGCGAGTCAGTTTTCAGCGATTTTTCAGGATGTATCGTAAATTAGCCGGTATGACCGGCACGGCGAAGGAGGCAACCGCTGAATTCTGGCAGATCTACCAGCTGCCCGTGGTTGTGATACCAACGAACCGGCCTTGTGTGAGAAACCATCTGTTGGATATTGTGCTGCCCACGGAGGCGGCGAAGTGGAAGAAGATCGTATCGGAGATACGATGTATTCACGCAACTGGCAGACCCATTTTGGTTGGGACGCGAAGTGTACGAGCGAGCGAACACCTCAGCGAATTGTTACAAACTGAGAATCTTGAGCATCAGGTACTCAACGCTGTTCGGCATCGCGAAGAGGCTCAAATCGTTGCGGCTGCGGGGCAGGCAGGCAAGATCACGGTTGCTACCAATATGGCCGGCCGCGGGACCGACATCAAGCTTGGCCGCGGCGTGGCTAAATTAGGAGGTCTTCATGTGATTGCCGCCGAACGGAACGAGTCTGCCCGCATCGACCGCCAACTCTTTGGCCGCTGCGCACGCCAGGGTGATCCTGGAAGTGCGCAGGCTGTTGTGTGTTTAGAGGATGAATTCGTGTCTCGTTATGCCAAAGGTGTGATTGGCTACTTAAAGAAGCGTCACTCAAACGGCGAAGAAGACATGGCGTCGCCGTTAACGAGTTTTGCATTCAACCTTGCCCAGATTCGAGCGGAGAGATTGGCTTTGCGACGTCGCAAGGGTGTCATGAAGGCGGATCATTGGCTTGATGAGAACCTGAGCTTCGCGGGGAGAGAATAGGGAGCATTGCCTACCTGCAGAGGAGGTGGCTGTACGCCCCTGGCTCTTCCCTGCAGTCCTTCTGTCTGCCGGACAACTGGGAAAGAGAGAGGGTGTAACCTGTTGGGAGCTGGCCGGCAACAAAGGAATTGTCGCAGAATGCGCAGAACTCATATTGGCCGCTCCTTGGCGACATCGGCTGGAGCAGTTGCTTTACTCAGGCAACGAGATACTACTCGTAATCGCCCTTATGGCGTTGTCAGCGGGGTAGAGTTCCAGCACGGTGCCGGTGATTTGAGCTAACTGAGATGTGGAAGTATTGAGATCGACAACGGCCTTTATTTCTGCTCTCTGTGCCTGTGCCAGGGTTTCCTGGGCTTGGAGTTTGACGAGTAGAAACTCAGGTGTTAGGCTTTCCCTGACTTGTTCGACCTGCTCTAGTGTCTGCAAGTGAGCCTGAGCGGCTTCGGTTGCTTCTTTCTGTACCTGGATCTCAGCAAAACTTGTCTCGACCATTCGAATTCTCTCTTTGGCTTGCACGGCTACCTTATCGGCGAGGTTCTGCAAAGACGCAGTGGCCTGCCGCCGCTCAATCTTTCTACGGAGTAGCTCTGCCGTGCGCTTGCGATTTCCTATTGGGTATTCAAGAGACAAGCCAATCTCGTAACTGAGATTGTCACCGCTGTACATCCTGTCTTGTGCTTCCCCATGGCCGCGGGACAGTCCTTCCGTTTTGGCTGAAGCCACCAGGTCCAGACGTGGCATAGCTTGGTTCTCTGCAACCCTAATATTGATCTCGGCCACTTTCAGGGCAAGGCGAGCTTGCTCAACCGCGGGGTTCTTTTGCATTGCCAGCCTCAAAATGTCGGATGTGTCGAGTTTCTCCACGTTCAAATGTGGTGAGGTCATCGGCACAATCTCAAAATCGCATAGCAGGTTTGCCTGAGGGTCGGCAATGAGACGGACAAGAATATCCTGTGCGTCAGCGATTTCCTTCCTCGCTTGCAGTAGAACCGCCTCGCGGGCCTTCATGGATGCCTCCGCTTGTTTTATTTGAACATCTGTTGCGTCGATCTCCCTTCTACCCTGAACCTTTTTAAGGGTCTCGATTGTCCTGGCCATCAGACTCTCTTGAATCTCCAAATCACGCCGGGCCTGTAGCAGCAACCAGTAGGCAGCAATAACCTGTGTTGTAACATCTTCAGCTTTCTGGCGAAATCCAAGAAGACTGATCTCGTGATCTAATCTCGCTATATTCACTCCCGCAAGATTTACCTCTTGCCAGCCATCACGCAACAGCGGTTGTCTCAACTGAAAGGCAAGTATGGGTTCATAGCGTGTCGGACGTGTTCTTCCGATCAAATCATCCCAGTTGCGGGTAAGGACATAACCCAAAGACCACTCAGCGCCCGTGATGCCTCTCTGTTTCACTCCGGCCTCTAAGCTCCTGCTTTCGGCTTGACCAGACTGGAATGCGCTATTCGTCGGACTGTCTTGTTGTTCGAAGTTGAGTTCATTAAAAACAGTAAAATCAAAATCGGCGGCGGCTTTGGTTATCTCCTGTCTGGCAATGGCAGGATCAAAGCTGACAACCCTGATTTCGGGACTGTTGGCAAGAGCCATTACGACTGCTTTGTCGATCGAAAGGCTTAAGGTCTTCTTGCCGGAATTAGGGTCCGATGAGACTTCAATGCCTTGCAGAAAGGAAAACGTTGGCTCGGGCACTGGACGCAACAGTCCCGAAGGGTCGACTGGGCTGTTGCCTTCGGTGTCTTCGCGCTGCTGAGGTCCGAGATTGGCCAACATGCGTTGGTAGGAATCCAGATTACCCTTCTCTGCAACCTTGTCGGAAACACAACCGGACAATTGGCATAGCAGGAACGGGACAACCACCAGAATATGAAAGCAGGGACGACCGGCCTTGCCTGGAGAGGTCGGTCGCCTGAAAGCTAGCTGGAAACAACCTTTATTGAGCGACTGGGTAGGTGCTTTAAGTATCATTTCACGGGTTCCTCCACATGCCTACTGCTGTCCAGATGGGAAGTCCACTTTCACGTGCTCCCCAGCGGGGCGTTTTGCCTTGTTGGGTATTTCAACGCGCACAGTCAACGTGCTGCTCGCTGCGTCGGCGACCGCCGCCATATACGTGACTTTGCCATCGATGCGCAACGTTTCGGAATCTAAGAATTCGACTACCGCGATCTGTCCGTATTTCAGAGCCATCGCCGTGTCCAACGGTACCGGCACATCGACCCAGAGTGGATCGGTTTGGACAACCCGAACTACATCGGTCAGGGCATTTACTGATTCACCAACCTCTATCTGAGTTTTCTCTGTTTTCTCCACCGTACCGGCTATTGGACTCTTTAGACGCATATTCTCAACGCGTATCTTTGTCTCTTCGCACTTTCTCTTGTTCTGTTCGTTTTCGAATTTGGCAAGTTCAAGAGACAGTTCGGCTATCCTCACTTCCAGCTTGGCGTGTTCAACCTCCAATTCCGTGGCCGCATTGGCTGCAGCCGCCTTTTCAAGCTTCTTAAGGTCTACCCTCTTCTGTGCAAGCGAGGCCTCGCTTGCTTGGATCTGAGTGGTATTTCTGCTTAGAGCCTCGATTTGGGATAGCTGAGCCTGCTCGATAGCGTCATCCTGCTGAATCAGCAGCTCTCCTGCTTTGACGTTATCACCCGGTTTGACCATGATTTTGGCGATTCGGCCTGGCTGGGTGAAAGAGAGAGTCACATCGGCGCTGGGGTTTGTAATAGCTGGAATCACAGCGGCTGGGTACGCCACTTCCGGCATGGTAAACAAGACAAAGGGAATGATCCACGAGATCGGCAAGCTTTTATTGCACACCATAAAACTAAACCTCCTTATCTTTGTTGACTACTGAGATTATACAATGTTCAAAGCACACTGCAACCATAATGCCGAAAATAGTGCGAAGAAGATAACCGGCAATAGGAAAGTTCGTTGTATTTCTTCCTCCAATTCCGGGACGCGCGGTACGATTATTTGCTGGTGTGATAAAAATTTTCCATTTTCTTAATTTTTTTGTCACCCCCATTCTTGCATAAAAAAATGAGGGTTAGCACCGCTAAATCCCGTAGTTACCACGATAGATTTCTTGCCCGATGTCACGTACAATTCGAAAAATTATGTTGACAGTAAAATCACAATGCGTCAAAGAGTTCTACAGGTAGATATTGAGTTCTGGCTGCACAAGTGGTTTTGTGGTTCAGGATTTGCGATGTGGCAAAAGATAGCAGACTTGCGGTTCGGTTGTCGCACCGTGATGCCGTTTAGGAGCGGTGACGTTGAGAGTATTTGAGCATAAGAGGGGTACGAGATTGGCTCGGGACAAGAACTCTGAGTTGGCCGGGCCGATAGTGTTTGAGGCACTGGAGCCGCGAGTTTTGCTTTCGGGAGACGGACTATGCAGTGTTGCAGTGTCTGCTCTCATCCCGGAAACGCATCTGGAATCCCCACTGCAGGAGGTTCAGTACGCGGAGTTGCTGGAAAGTTGCGATGAACAAGATGTTATTTCGGTCGCAGAGCAGGCGACCGGTGAAATGCTGAATACTTCAGATCAGCTTGAAACCAACCTGTATCGGCCTATCTTCACTATTTTCACAAGTGATGCTACCCCACCTAAACAGCAAGATGCCGAGGCAAGCAAAGCTCCGGACGGGGGCGTCAAGATTGCCGCGACCGAGGTTGTCGAGACAACTACTGAGAACTTTGATGCGACTAATCCTGCCTCTGCAAGTGCGGACGGCAGTATGCCGACTTGTGTAAATGACGGAGAAATAAGCGCTGAGGAAAGCGCATCTATCGAGATCAGGGGCCCTCCGGCGGATAGGACTGACTCTCTAACTACCTCTGATTCAAGCACATATGCCACTTCAGACGAATCTGCGGAGACGTCTGATGGGGAAGTTCTACAATCCATTAATGCCCCCAATTTACCGGGTCTTGTACTCGTTGACGCCGATATTAGCTCCTGGGAAGGCCAGATCATATACCTTGATTTCGACGGCGAGACCGATGTAACCTACAATGGTCCTGTCGTTGTCGAAGGCATCGATATTCCTGCGTTTTCGGCTGAATCTGCTGGTTTGGCGGGCGAGGAGCGGGAGATCATAGCTCAAATAGTGTCTGCCCTTGAGCAGCAATTCGAAGGCACAGGCATTCTGTTCACAGCCACTAAACCTGACTCCGACACTTCGCATTCGACAGTCTTTATAGGGGGAGATGGTTCAGAATTTAGAGAATACGGCTTCTTTGTCGGATTGGCCGAGAAGATTGATGTTGGCGATCAGGACTCAAGCGATAAGGCTCTTGTATTCAGCGAAGAAATTGTGAGCAGTTATACAGAATTGGGTGACCTTGCAATAAACCTGGCAGGGTTGATCGCTCATGAGTCAGTTCATTTACTTGGTTATGCGCACGATCAAAGAGGTGGTGAAACAAGCATACTGAGTGAAGTTGGTGAAGCTCCTGGTTCAATCACTTCTATTGACAGATGGACTGGTTATCTAGGTGAAGAATTTACTGTCAAGCTTACCATTGACATACAAGCTGAGGGCGACTATTTGTTGGATATTGATATAGAAGGAATAGAGTTTCCTTGGTTGCCTAGTTTTTTAGAACAGGATTGGGATCTTACAAGTGATGCATATGCAAAAGTTGATGGATTAAGCACGCAATATGATTTTAATTTCCAAGGGAGAGTTACTTTACCTGATTTAACAGTTGGTGAGCATGACGTAGAAATCTTCCATTTCAAAGCACCTGATGCTTATGCGGCAGAACAAGTCTTGTTTGAGTTACATGACCCATTATTGGTATGGATTCAAGACCCAGCGGACTTAAATACTTACGGTATTTACTCTCCTATTGACGTGCTGGCAAGAGTATTTGTTGCCGACACACAAGGCGTAGATAACTCAAGAATTGATGGCCTGAGTTTTAAAGATGGTTTTGGGGGGGCACTTCCCATCAATAGTATTATGGATCTCCTAGAAACTTTTTCACCTGTTGTATTATTTGAAGATGGTGAAAACTACAATCCCATATCGGTTGATTTGATCTTGAATGATACAGATGTAGAAATTGAGAACTTGTTTGGGGTAAACTACGATATTGACCTAGATTCTATTGGAACAATAGGAGATCCGAACACTTATATTAACTTACCAGGAACCTCACCATCTGAATATCGTGTTGATGGAAGCCCAACCCTCTATGCCTCAATTGTACCTGACCTTGATAATGATAGAATGGCTATTAACTATTGGTTTTATTATGCCTATAGCAACTGGGGTGAAGAAGGTGGGTACAATAACCATGAAAGCGACTGGGAAGGATATACAGTTTATTTAGAACAAAACGCTGAAGGGTTCTTTGTTCCAACTCAAATAGCGGTGGCTCAGCACGAAGCAATTGCGGTCATAAAATATTTTAGTGATATAGCAGATGGTGGACAGATAGTTGATTGGTCTGCTGATTATTTAGAGAATAATACCCATCCAAAATTGTTTGTTGGATTAGGTGGCCATGCGACATATCTTTTCTCTGGAGAAACTGAATATGGCTTAGGAATTACATTCACTGAAAATCATTTTGGTGACGGCGACTCGATCTCTTTCGATTCAAGTAGAATTGAATATATCAATCGTGCGCCTGAATTAATAGGGGATTCGAATGAGTGGGGTTTGTTCCCTGGCCATTGGGGTGAATTTGATTTAAATGGTAATTTCATAATTTCCCCTTCAATTGACTTGATTATTGATGGAGATGACGGACCTAATGGACCTGTTTTCCAGGAGCGGTGGTTTGATCCGTGGGGTTGGGCTGAAAATTTTGATATAGCTGGCACAATTGGCGATTACATGAACGATATTTATGAGAAAATTATAAGTAATGGTGTGGAATGGTATGTTGAAGAGTTTGGAGGAAAACCAGTTTTAGGTATAGGGCTCGGCATAAGTGGGGATGATATTATTGATCTTGCATCCTTACTTGGATTAGCAACTCCTCCTACGGCCGCTCTAACCGTCATAAGTCAGTTTGTCAAGACTGCGCCATTTAACAATACCTTTTCTTTATACTTTGATATTGCAGATATTTTATCAAATGAATCGGTTTATTTTACTAACGATGGCCGAGATGGTTGGGTCACAACTTGGATTGATTGGGGCTTTACGCTATTTAGTTTAGGGCTTGAAGTTCCAGTACTTTCTAATGTAAGTTTTGGGATAGTTCCAATTGAAGTTGATCCAGCAATTGGGATTAATGATGATCCTTGGACTGGAGTGAGTGGCAATCTTATCGAGGGCCAGTTTGGTGGCATTGCACACTTGATTGGCCCAAATTTCCACATAGACGGTGGAGAGACAGATTTAAATTGGTGGGATACTGACATTGATTTGTTTAATGCAAGCGCGACCATCGATCTCTTGAATGTCACGGTTAACCTTGGTGTTTTTGATGTTAAGGAAAGCGTGCTTAGAGCCGCCCTTGGGCCCGTTGCAAATACTCTCTTGGGGGATTTATTTTTTGAACCGCTTAAAATCTTAAACCAGGGAATTGAAGATCCTATAGATGATCCTAACAATGAATACACTCTCGCAAAGCATGTTATATTGGCCGCATTAAATGGAGACTGGAGTTGGTTCCTACGACCTGCAGTAGAGGGAACTGATGATCACGGTGATACTTTTGAATCGGCTACATTAATTGACATAGGTGGCTCCGAATCGGGAATGATATTGAGCGATGGTTCATCAGTTGATGTGGATGTATTTAAATTTAAGGCTTCAAATATTGGATATTACGAAATCAATGTCCAAACTCCTGATAGTGACCTTGATTCGATTCTATACCTTAAAGACGAATCAGGACAAATTATTGCTTGTAATGATGATAGCAATGGAACTTTTGATCCACAAATGTTTGCTAGTCTGCAAGAAGGGGAAACTTACTTTATAGAAGTTCATGGCTATAATGCTACGGAGGGAGGGCAATATGAGCTAAGTATTTCTTTGCCTTCAAGCAAAACATTTTCAGTTGCTGATTTCAGAGCACGTGTCTTAGATAAGATCGAAGAAGAAAAAGAAGAATGGAAAGAAGATCTTGAGGATGGATTCTTGGTTCTTTCTGTTGATATCGAAGAAGTATCCCAAAGTTTCGGAGATTTCAATCTGAATCATGTTTCTGGTAATTCAAGCCAAGAGGTGGTCGATGCTAGTTTATATGGAGAAGTTCAATATAAAGCTACAATTAGGAGAATTGTAATATCTTTCGGTTTGCATGGAATCTCATTTGATATAGTTGAGGATGAAGAGTACAGAACGTTTAGTGATACAATCACTGATAGAGAGGTCATTACTGAAAGTTTGGTAAACGGTGTTAATTTACCTGAGGGCATCAACTTAACAGATATTCGCACCAAATCGGCCATATATGGATATGATGGTGGTGATACCATCTATCTTGCTTCTTCTTCGGGGGCTTCAACGATCTATGGTGGTCCAGGAGCTGATATTATTTATGGTAGTACATCACGGGATGTTATCTGGGGAGGTAGCGAAGGTGATCAGATCCATGGACTCGGTGGGGATGATGAGATCTACGGTGAAGCTGGTAGCGATACCATTTGGGGTGACGGAGGCATTGACACGATCCGCGGCGGTGATGACGGCGACTTCATCTATGGTGGAAGTGAAGGTGATTACCTCTACGGAGAGGGCGGCTATAATTACATAGAAGGCAATGGCGGAAGCGATCATATCTATGGAGGTGATGACGGTAATACGATTTACGGCGACGATCATTCTAACCTTGATGCGGGCATGGCTGATTTTATCTGGGGCGGTGGAGGTGTCGATACTATTTATGGCAACGGTGGCGATGATGAGATCTATGGTGGAGGTTCAGGCGATGAAATCTATGGAAACGCCGGCAATGATGAAATCTTCGGTGAAGATGGAGACGATACAATTGATGGTGGTGCAGGCCATGATATCATTCTGGGAGACAGCGGAACGATCAGCACAGGAATCAAAGGGTCCTCCAATCCGGGCACTGCTAAACCCACAGTTTCTTTAGAACGTAATACCGGAGATGGTGAAGACATCATCAAGGGCGGCAGCGAAAATGACTGGCTGTATGGTGGTCAGAAAAGCGATTTCATTGATGGTCAAGCAGGAGATGACCGTATTTTTGGAAATGAAGGCTCAGATAGGAAAGAATATGACGGCCAACAAGGATTGGTTGGCGGCAGCGGTAATGACATCATTTTTGGTGATAACGCTGTAATTACACAACTTCCTTCCGGCGGTAATAAACCGCTTTGGACGGATGGCGGCGGCAGCGGTAATGATTATATCTATGGCGGTGACGCTAAAGACTGGATTTTTGGTCAGGATGGCGAAGATGACATTTATGGTGATGGCGGCGATGACGTTATAGAGGGGAACGATGATAATGATGTAATTGAGGGGAATGCCGACAACGATACTATTGAAGGTAATAATGGCAACGATATTATCTTTGGTAATGCCGGTTCCGACCATATTTACGGCGAGCAGGGTAATGACATTCTGCTTGGCGATGATGGAGCGGTGAATGATACCTCTGCAACATCCAGCGACAGCGGCAGTACTGATTACATCTATGGCCAGGAAGGTGAGGACAAGATCTTCGGCGGTGGTGGAGATGATTATCTATACGGCTATGAAGAAGATGCAAATGACAGCGGCCAGCAGCGTGATATCATCATTGGCGACGGCGGAAGAATCACTTACGACAGCAAATTCGATTTTGAAAATGTAACAAAAGTCGAAGCAACGTCTGGATCCGGCGGTAATGATACTATTCAAGGAAATGAAGGCGATGATATCATCCTTGCCGGAGCAGGCGATGACGAAGATGTTCAGGGCAATTCTGGAAATGACATCATCTTAGGCGATAACGGCACAATAAACCTTAGTAGCGGAGTATTAAGCGATATATCTACGAAAGGTCAGCCTGCTGATGGTGCTGATAACCTCTGGGGCGATGTCGGAAATGATATCATCATCGGCGGACCTGATGGGGATGAGATTTATGGTGAAGATGACAGTGATATCCTGATTGGTGATAATGGAGCTATTACCGGTTCGACAGTCGAATCAACCGTCGAAGGAAATGATGGCGTTGATAATGTCTATGGTCAGGGGGGTGACGACAGAATCTTTGGCGGCGGCCTTGGTGATAACCTCTACGGTGATAAGAATCCTGATGGAACCAGCACAGGTTCAGGAAGAGATATTCTCATCGGCGACGGCGGGGCTATTACCTATAGTGGCGATAAGTTTACTTTCAATGATGTGACAAATATCACGAATAGCGGACAAAGTTCAGGTGGTGCCGACACGATCGAAGGCAATGAAGGCAACGATATCATTCTGGGTGGCGCCGCTGGTGATACTATTCTGAAAGGAAATGCCGGTGAAGACGTTATTCTCGGCGATAATGGCACGATACGGTTATCAGGCGGTAAGGTAGTAACGATTAACACCGCTAACGAAGCTCAAGGTGGTGCTGATAAGATAGAGGGCAACGAAGCTGATGATATTATAATCGGAGGTACAAACGGAAGCTCGGATGAGATCCTGGGCGGTGAAGGTGACGACCTTATTTTGGGTGACAATGGCATACTTGAGTTTGGCTCTGATGGGATACTGGATTCGGTTAGCTCGGCCTTGGATGGTATTGGAGGCGGTGATGTGATTTCGGGTGACGGCGGAAAGGACACTATAATTGGAGGCACAGGAGGCGACACGATTTATGGGAATTCTGCCAGTCCAGCAGGAGACGATGAGGGTGACATTTTAATTGGAGATAATGGTGATATCTATCTTTCTGGAAATGTTCAAGGGAAACTCTTAATACTCGGAAGCGCTGTCAATCTTATAACAACTACTGATGAAGAAGACAGTACCGGTGGAGCTGACACAATTTATGGCAATATCGGTGACGATGTAATTCTGGGTGGAATGAATTCTGACAACTTGTATGGAAATGAAAACGATGATTTGATTTTAGGTGATAACGGCAAGTTGGATTTTGCATTCGGTGATTCGGACCTTACAACGCTTGACCTTGTGAGTTCGAGCAGAGACAACTGTGGTGGTGGAGATGTAATATCTGGCAACGCCGGCAAAGACACTATAATTGGAGGCACAGGAGGCGATGAAATCTATGGTGACGCTGCCATTCCCAACGGCGCGGATGATGCAGACGTCTTACTGGGTGATAATGGTGATATCTATCTTTCTGGAAATGTTCCAGGGAAACTCTTAATACTCGACAGTGCTATCAATCTTATCAAAACCACGGACGAAGCTGAGAGTACCGGCGGAGCGGATATTATAAAGGGGAATGCGGGCGATGACATCATTCTGGGCGGCGTTAACGGAAGCTCAGATACCATTTATGGCAATGAGGGTGATGATATTATCCTTGGTGATAATGGCGAGTTAAATTTTGCTGTAGATGGAAATCTTACCACGCTGGATTTGATCAGTTCGTACACAGATAACCTTGGAGGCAAAGATATCATCTCTGGTAATGCCGGCAAAGATGCCATTATTGGCGGCACCGGTGGTGATGAAATCTATGGTGATGATGCTTCTGCTTCTGCAGGTACTCAAGATGGTGCTGATATCATTCTTGGCGATAATGGAGAAATAATTCTGAAGGGTGGGATAATCGCTCAGGTCCGCACCACTGACACGGAAGAGTGCACCGGCGGCATTGACACTATTGCCGGAAACTATGGCAACGACATTATCTTTGGCGGAGTAAATGGTGACTTCATCTATGGAAACGAGGGGAATGACATCATCCTCGGCGACAACGGCTTACTCCGCTATGATGTAGACGGCGAAACCGCCGTTGATCTGTCAACTCTCGATCTGGTCGAGACCCAAGACACGGGTCTGGGCTGGGTCGACATTATCCACGGTAACGCCGGTGACGACGTTATCCTTGGCGAGACGAACGGTGACACCCTCTATGGTGATCAGGGTAACGATGTGGTTCTTGGAGATTTCGGCAGGATAACATTGGTGACCGGCATCTTCAGGGAAGTCACTGTTACTGATAACACAGAGGGCGGAGTTGACATTATTTACGGCGGTTCAGAAGAAGACATCCTTGCGGGTGGAGCCTTTGGCGACATAATCGACGGAAACGCTGGTGACGACTTGATCTTCGGTGATAATGCGAAGCTTGATCGCTGGACTGGCTATGGTGATGTTACCAATCCTCGCTTCAGAGTATTGACAGGCACCAAGATTCACGATAGCGATGGCAACGCACTGGTATCCAGTCAGGCCCAGCCCAACCCGACTCACATCCCTGCATGGGCCGATTGGGACATCACTCTCCTTAACCATTCTACAGCTGACGAGACCACCGCCCTGAGCAACTTCGGTAATGACTATATCGCGGGCGGAGCCGGCGATGATATGATCTTTGGTCAACTCGGCAACGACACGATTCAGGGTGATGGTTCCATCGAGGGCAAATTGACAGATAATCCCGTTGAGGCTCGGCGACTCAGCAACGGTATGCTGTATGTAGTGCCATCTTTAGAGGCACTCACAGATGGTGATGATTACATTGAAGGTGGTGGCGGGAACGACGTGATCTTTGGTAATCTCGGCCAGGACGACATCATCGGTGGCAGCTCCAACCTGTTCAGCTTGATAACACCAGAGCAGCGACCAGATGGCTCCGACCTCATCTTTGGCGGCGCAGGAACGGACATCAGCAGAAATAATGCTGGAGACACGTCGAATACCGGCCATGCAAGGGACGCAGATATGATTCTGGGCGATAACGGCAACATCTATCGCCTTGTGGGTATGAATGGAATTTATGCAGGTTTTTATCTGACATTTGGCTATGACAATTATGGCCCGTTACATATAGTACCAAGGGCGGCGGACCTACTCGATTACACGATTGGCGGAATGGATTACAATCCTGTTTCGGCAGTTAACGATATAGGCGCCGGCGATGAAATCCACGGCGAAAGCGGCGATGATTTCATCTACGGGATGAAGGGAAATGATGTTCTCTTTGGTGAAGGACAGGATGATGATTTAATCGGTGGCTACGGCAATGACTGGATTTCTGGCGGCACTGGCGAAGATGGAGTGATCGGTGATGACGGCAGGATTTATACCAGCCGCAACGGAACTGCAGAACCACTTTACAATATTGGCGACCTGGCAGGCCAGCTTGACCAGTTTATTTATACACCCGGCAAGATGCAGCAGGCTACGATAAATATTTCAGGTCAGTTGAAAAAAACCGTTAACCTGACACCGTTCAATGTAGACCCGAATACTGCAGCTCAGGACCCCTTGTTCGATCCGCAATATGCTGATGATATAATTTATGGCGGCTTGGGCAACGATTGGCTGCACGGTGGTCCTGGAGATGATGCACTGTCAGGAGCAGAGGCTTTGGCTTCATCGTATGCTCAACTTTATGACAATGCTGGCAACCTGATTGGAGTAGTGCTGAGCGATTATTATCACCCATATAATCCTGCTGACGGCAACGTCTTGCGTTACAATCCCGATGACCCAGATGCGAGACATTATGACAGGACACGGCGAGCAGGCGAGTTCGCACTATATGACGAATATGATCCGCTTCGCAAGATTCTGCTGGCCAACGACGGCACGCTGTCAAAAACAGGTTCGGGCTATGAGTTCCTGCTCAACTTCAGCTCGGCCGAAGGAATTGTTGTCGGAACATCAAACGGCAAGACCTATTACAGCGATGGCAATGACGCGATATTCGGTGACCTGGGCAATGACTGGCTTGTGGGCGGGACAGGCTGCGACAATCTATACAGCGGGTGGGGCAACGACCTGTTGAATGCAGATGATTCCTTGACCACTAATGGTGGATTAAATAACTCACCAGATACTCATTCAAGTTATGAAGACCGAGCTTATGGCGGAGCCGGCCGTGATGCGCTTATTGCTAATACGGGCGGCGACAGACTTATCGACTGGGTAGGCGAGTTCAACAGCTACCTCGTTCCATTTGCACCCTATGGGATGGCTACGATCAGCCGCACACTACAACCACAACTGTCGGAGTTTTTATATGCACTATCTATGAGCGATGGCGCCGACCCGACGCGAGCGGCAGATACCGGCGCTGATCCGCTTCGCAACGGTGAGCCTGAGGGTGAATTAGGAGTGGTGAAGCAGCGAGATTTTGCTTGGCATGACCAGGTGGGAGCGCCTTCTGACCCGCAGGCGGGAAATATCCCGGGAGGCAAACGGGATGTGCTAAGGAGTGCAAACTTTAATGATGGTAAAATGCAGAATTTCTTTGCTGACAGTGGTGTATGGCAAGTATCGAACGGCGCACTGAAGGTTTCCGCCTCGACAACGAGAGGCGATGCTGTAGCAGTGTTCAACGTGGATGCATGGCTGCCGAGCTACTACGAGATTCTGGCAAGCGTAAAAATTGATAAAGCCCTAGCAGGTTGGAAATCAAACGCCTTCATCATCTTCGATTATCAGAGCCCGACTGACTTTAAGTTCGCAGGAATCAACTTGGCCTTGAACAAGATTCAAATGGGTCATCGCACAGCCGACGGCTGGATAGTTGACGTGCAGTCGAATATGCAGCTTAAGGAGAATCAATACTACAACTTTATGCTGGCTGTGAATGGAACAGTTGTAACCGTTACAGTAAACGGAACAACATATTTCAGCAATGTCTTTGCATCGAGAATAATTGACGGTATAAGTTTTGACCTTAACACAGGCTTGGTTGGCGTAGGATGCGATATGTCGAAAGGGGCCTTTGACAATATTACGGTTCAGAGGCTGGCTCCTCAGACGACTTACAGCAGCACCGAGGACTTTTCTGACGGCAGTGCAGATTTGTTCACGGGATTCAAATCGGGTCTCTGGCAAGTATCGGGCGGCCGATACAATGCAGCTCTTCAATCACCATCTGACAAAGCAATCAGCATAATAGACCTAGCACAAGTTTTAGAGATGGCGCCGGGCAGTCTCAAGCTGAACCAATCTTCATATCTTGAGTTGGAGGCAATCATCAATACGAATTTGATGGGAGGTTTGATTTATGATTATTACGGCCCCGAGGACTTTAAGTACGTAGTTATTAAAGCGGATACCGACCAGATGATCATCGGCCACCATACAAGCAAGGGCTGGTTCAATGATGCGGTCTTCAGTAGAGTTATCAACGTTGGAACGGATTACAGAGTTACCGTTTCGCTCAAGGGAACGACGGTAAGCGTTTGGCTCAATGGACAGGCAGTCGGAGGGTATGTCTATAATGCCCTGGTGACTGATGGTTACTTCGGTCTGCTTTCGGTGAAAGGCCAGAGTTCCTTCGACACGATAACCGTTAAGACGGATGACCCCGTTTTCCAGGGGACCGGGTCCCCTCTGATGGGCTCAGCAAGTTCCCGTAACGATGGCGGCCCCGAAAACGCCGTTCTATCCTACGATGTATTGACCTCAATTGTGGAGGAGGCTATCAGCCGCTGGACGAAGTTCTTTAGCCTTGATAGCAGCGTCCAAAGCGTGCTGGAGAGCGTCACGTTTGTGATTGCCGACCTGCCTGGTCTGATGCTGGGACAAGCTAGCGGCAATACCATATTGATTGATACCACCGCAGCAGCCTACGGCTGGTTCGTCGATCCTACTCCGTCTAACGATGCCGAATTCACCGGACATCCTGCCAGGGCCGGGTTGCTTGCCGCGACTGCAAGCTCGGCCTACGGAGATATGGACCTTCTGAGCGTTGTCATGCACGAAATGGGCCATATTCTTGGTCTCAACGACCTCGATTCACAGCAGAACTCCAACAACGTTATGAGCAGTTCATTGACTACAGGGGTTCGCAGCACTCTTACCGCAACTGCTGCAAGTACTCTTTCAAGAAAGGCCATGCGCAGTCTTCTACTCCCGAGTGTGCTCAATCCTGGATGGCTCAAGCATGGTGTGGATGACGAGAACTGGTTTGACAGGCCATTTGGATTAATGAACGGGAGCTACACGCGCCGGGGATAACGGAACAATGGTCGCGGCAGGGACCCCGGTTGCCCGGCCCCCCTGCAGATCCCAGCGAGCGGCTACCGCACTGGGCTCCTACCTTGGATCATGGCGTCAGATGTCATTGGGCGCTTCAAATTAGGGCGCTATGGGCGCTTTCAAAATAGGTCGGTCAGGTTTCCTTTCATATACCTTTTATCTGCTTGTAGTTCAAGCAGATTTCTTTCCAAAACGTGTATTCGGCCTTCTATTTCCGAATGTGCGAGGTCTGTATCGGTCGGACCGGCGGCGGGGTGAGAATGGGCCACACAAGAGCTCGTCGGAGCCTCGCCGCCGCACGCCGAGCGGGACAGGCCGGTCGAAGTCTAATCTGAATCAGGCTTACTCTTTTTGCGAGTGCTGTCATTGTTATCCTTATCTTCCTTGGCGTTATCGTTTCCAGCCCTGTCTTTGAGCCGGTAACTGCGGCCGGTAATGGTAATTATCTCGGCGTGATGAAGGAATCTGTCCAGGATCGCCGTGGCAGAGGGAACATCGCCGAGCAGCTTTCCCCAGTCTTCCAGTGGTCTGTTCGAGGTCATTATCGTGGATTTCGTCTCGTACCGCCGCATGATGATTTCAAACAGGTACTCGCCGGAGCGTTTGGGTAGTTGCTTGATGCCCATGTCATCGATGATCAAAAGATCAGGCTTAAGGTATTTGGCCATCACGTTGTCCTGGCTGGCAAAGGCCTCATCATGCAGGAAATCTCGTACCGCATCAAAGATCGAGCGATATCGAACCGTAAAGCTGCTCTTGATGGCCTGATAGCCAATCGCCTGGACCAAATGACTTTTTCCAGTACCCGGCGGCCCCAAAAACAGGCAGTCCCGACATTCCCGGATAAATCGGCAGCTCGCCAAATCGAATATCTGTTTCTTCTTGATCGACGGATTAAACTGCCAGTCGAAATCTTCGAGGGTTTTTAGCTCCCTGAACATCGCCGCATTTACACGTCGTTTGATCTGACGCTCTTTTCGTACAAGCAACTCGTCTTGCAGCACCAACTCGAGGAACTCGGTGTGTGTCAGACCATTACCTGCGGCCTCCTGCAGACGCACCTCCAACGACTGGGTCAGACCGGAGAGCCGCAATTCCTTTAACGCTGTTCGCAATGTCTCATTCATAATACTCTATCTCCTTCATACAAACGCTTTCATTCTGCAAAGGAACCTACCTGAGGGATGTCCTCACGATCGCTTCATAATCAGACATGCTCCGAATGATGGGATGCTCATCGATAAACTCCAATTCCTCTTGCTTAGGGCCGCCTCTTTGGATCAACTGCCTGATCGTCTTAAGCCGAAACGCTTCATGCGTAAGGGCTATCTCGCAGGCCTGGTCAATGCTGTTGCTATCGTAGTGGTTGACAAGATTCAACAGCCCTACAAGCACACGGATACCCGGAATACCTCGTGCTTTAAGCATGGCCTGTGCCCATTGGTCTGCATGGGTTCCGATCAGAGAAGCTTTCTGAAGCAGCCAGACCGTGCCTTTTTCAATCTTGGATCTCTTTTGCGAATGAATATGCTGCTGTAGCGTCTGAAATTTCCCCGGCTCAACCTGGGCATGAACGATAATCTGTTCCATCCGGCAATTGAAGATCCGAACCAGATGGCCGTCCCAGCGTGCCCAGACCTCTCTTCCGGTATATTCTGGTGGCACAGAGTAATAAGACTTCTGTACTTCAATATGGCCATCCCGATGGACAGAACGTTTGGCTTCGGCAAAGCATGGGAATCGGCCTGCGGGCAGTGGCAATAGGCAGGACTTTTCTTCCTCTCTGAACAGCTTGCCTACCTGTTTGCGAGTCGTTCCGTGAATACGGGTGTCGGCGTTTTGCATTTCCCAGTTGAGCAAATGCTGGTTCTGCTCTTGCAGGCTACGGAACGTACGGCCTTTTAGAGCGTTATCTTTCACATACCCTATGCCTCTTTCAATTTTGCCCTTGTGACGGGCCATATAAGGCTTTGTGGGCAAAATCACCGTGCCGTAATGCTGACAAAATGATTGGATTTTGGGATGGATGTCCGGATCATACCAGTCCGCATTCTTTACCGCGGCCTTAAGATTATCAATGACCAGCGTCCTCGAAACCCCACCAAAATGCCAGAAAGCATTCTCCAGACAACGTATGAAGCTGTCGGTGTCTTGGTGGTAAACAGCTTCACTATAGCCCTTCCGTGAGAAACTCAGGACAATCCGCAAGACATGAGGACGCTTGCGTTTACAATCGGGCCTGACAACCGGTGCGCCGGTGCCAAAATCTATCTGTGACTCATCGCCGGGCATACATTCCATCCGGCGAAAAGGTATCGGCCTATCCTCTCCCAGGCGTCTAACATATCTGCGGACACTGTAGTAGCTGCCCTCAAATCCATACTCGTCTCTGATATCCTGGTAGATCCGCTGACGGGATAGCCCTTCTTCCAGCTTGTCTTCAATGACCTTGCGGAATGGGTCGCATTGGCTGCGGCTGGATGTTGCATTACAAGCATTTACCTCGCCTGAGCCGGTGGGCGATTTGACCGGTTTTGAATCCCTGCCCGATAAATGAACGTACCTGCCAACCGTGTCGGGGTGAATGCCAAGTTCCCTGGCAATACGCCTCTGGGACCAGCCATGCTCTTTTAATCTCAGTATTGCACTTGCTTCAGTCATTTTGAGGTAGTTCGCCATAACAGTTCTCCTGAAATCCCGTTATTGTCGAGACTTCAGTGTCACTGTGGCAAAACTTCCTTTCAAATGACCTAATTTCAAGCGCCCATCACTGACCTACTTTAAGCGCCCCTTGACAGTCAGACCATGAACTTCCCGTTACGGTTGGGCGCAGCGTAGATTCCTTCACAATGAACCCAAGCAGAGTATCTACTCCTTACAACCACTCCGCCACAGGCAACAAGTTGATTGCCTGGCGCAGCACTGGATCGACATTGGTGTACACATCGTTTGTAAGCTGCGGGCTGGAGTGTTCCAGCAACCTCTGAGTCACCGCCGTCGACACACCACGCTGCGCCAGCAGGGATGCAAACGTTTTCCTCAGATCGTGGAACTTCAGGTCAGGCAATCCTGCTTTGCAGCGTATCTTCGTCCACCTCTTGGCGGAGAATCTGTCTGCAAAAAGCAATTCCTGCCCATCTGGAAGCGTAGCAACATAGTTGGATAATTCCGTCATTATCTCCTCCGGAATTGGTCGTTCTGGCATCGCTTTTCTTGCCTTGCGGTTCCGGGTCGCGATAGTATTCCGGTCAAAGTGAATATCATCAACGGAGATGGCTTCGATATCGCCACGTCTGAGACCTGTTGTGACTGCCAGCAACACCCTTAATCGCAGGGTCGGACACTCTGAAACTGCCATGAGGAGATGATACACCTCCCCTGGGGATAGCGCGGTCACAGGTTTCTGGTCCACTCTGACCTTTTTGATCTCCAAACCTGGAGCGACGAAACGGTTCCTGACCGCCCAATTCAGGAATGCGGTCAGATTACGTATGTCCTTGTTAAGAGTGTTCCTTGAGACTTCCTGACCCCGATCCAAAATGAACTGGTCCAGCGTATTTTGTGTGATCCCTTTTGAGGAATCCGGTCCAACCAACCGCTCGAAATGTCCCAAGGTCAGCAGAGCCTCGTAGATCGATGCTTCTTTCAGACCTTCCACCTGTTTGACACGTCGGTACTCCTCAACTATTTCACGCCAGTCGAAGTTGACGATGCTTGTAAACACGTCAGAATTGAGTTGGGTGTACTTGATGTGACGGAAATGCTCGGCCAGGTTCTTGTTCGGGAACGCCTTGGCTTTACGCTTGCCCGATTCATACCAGCCTGTCCACCAACCTTTGATGCCCTTTCGTCTATATACCCATGGCTTTCTCATAGTGTCCATTGTATCGGCAGTTCTGACCGCCGAAGTCATTGGCGCGCACCTGAGGCGCGCCGGATGGAGACAAAACGGAGAGTGTGCCAAGGTAAGCTGTTGTGAATCAGCTGGACAATCCAGCCTGGTCAAAGGTTAGCCACCGGGCCAGAACGGAACTTAATGTATATCGAGGTAACAAGATATACAGTGCTTAAGGAAAGGCGAATGGTCAGCCATAACGTAAGTGAAGGTGTTGAGCCCCGAAATTTGTGTATTGCACTGGGCCAAGGGTTTCTCCATCCTGAAGCCAGTATCGCTACACGCGTTATCGGCGAGTGTGTCAGCGGCATGCCGGGGTCGAAGTCCATAGCGGGCCATTCAACGGTTCACAACGGAACTTGGGAGAGCCATGCTGTTCTCAAACAAAGCCTCCAACAAGCTGAAAAAGCAAGGCGGGGGTATGGCGGCATGGCAGTCGGACCGACTTATAGTAGAGTCGTAGCCGGAGTAATGTCCGGTGAGTCCCGATGCATCGGGACACTCGAAGGGGTCGGCAGTATGTTGCAGAGAGGTCAGGTGCCGTAATGCCATACTCAGAGATGGATAACAGGACGTTTGCGCTTTTGCCTCTCATATCAGAACGTGCCCGAAAGGAACCTAAGTTACAGTTTACGAGCTTGGCTCATTTACTGAACGAGAAGTTTCTTCGGGAATGCTACTTGGAGCTTGGCAGAGACCGAGCCAGTGGCATTGATGGTGTAAGTTGGCAGGCTTATGGTGAAAACCTTGATGAGAGTCTTGCCAATCTGGTCAAGCGGATGAAAGCGAAACAGTATAAACCGCAACCAGCCAAACGAGTTTATATTCCGAAAAATGAGCACGAAAAACGCCCTCTTGGTTTACCCAGTTTAGAGGACAAAGTTGTTCAGAAGGGAATATCCCGTATACGGTTCATCCGGTTAATGCGTAGGTGGCGTTGTGGAGATTGAAGATTCTCAGTTTGAGATATTCGTCGTCTCGATAGCCGTAGGCGTTGCGTTGC
>Ga0315288_10001092_pt1 | contig 34701 bp, 29 predicted proteins | sample YL17G11_20_MG_FD_203454 | JGI IMG/M metagenome (GOLD analysis project Ga0315288, IMG submission 203454) | Sediment microbial communities from Yellowstone Lake, YNP, Wyoming, USA - YL17G11_20 | ecosystem: Environmental > Aquatic > Freshwater > Lake > Sediment | place: USA: Wyoming | collected...
TGGCGTCCACGCCGAAGTCCGCCGGACGCGCAATCCCCATGATGGCATTCAGATTTGCGCCGTCGAGGTAAAGCAGCGCGCCTTTCTCGTGCAGGATTTCCGCGATCTTCTGCACTTGGTCGTCGAAAAGGCCCAGTGTATTGGGATTTGTAAGCATCAGGGCCGCCGTCTTCTCGTCAACGTTTTTCTCGAGATCCTCAAGGTCAACAAGCCCGCGCTCATTGGACTTCACCTGCACGGTCTCGAAGCCGGCGAAGATGCTGCTCGACGGGTTGGTGCCGTGGGCGGAATCAGGAATCAAGACCTTCATGCGGCCAGGGCGTTTGTCGTCAAGGAACGCCTTCATGACCAGCAGCGAGGTCAGTTCCCCGTGCGCTCCCGCCGCAGGCTGCAGCGACACGGCGCTCATGCCGGAAATCTCCTTGAGGTATTCCTGAGTGTTGTAGAGCATTTCCAGCATGCCCTGCGCCAAATCATCCGGCTGGTAAGGATGCAGATTCGTGAAACGCGGATTGGCGGCGGCTGTTTCGTTCACCTTCGGGCTATACTTCATCGTGCACGAGCCGAGGGGATAGAAGACGGTGTCCACGCCGACGTTTCGGCGGCTGAGATTCGTGTAGTGCCGCACGATGTCCAGTTCGCCGACCTCCGGCAGTTCAAGTTCGTCCTTGCGGAGCAACTCGGCGGGAATTGCATCCTGTGCTTTCCTTTCGGGGACGTCGCTGGGCGGCAAAGTGAATCCGCGCCGGCCTGTGCGTGAATGTTCAAAAATCAGTTTCATCGTATCTCTCCAAGCGCTTTAACGAGCGTGTCGATTTCTTCCTTTGAGTTGACTTCGGTAACGGCGAGCAGAAGCGTATTCTTCTCTTCCGGCCAGAATCTGCCGCAGTCGAAGCCGCCAACGATTTTCCTCTTCAGGAGCGCGGCGTTGATTTCCTCCGCGGGCTTCGGGCAGGAAACCGCGAACTCCTTGAAGAACGGCGCGTTGAAGCGCATCCCGTAGCCGTTGACCTTGCGGATCTCCTCGGCGGCGTAGTGCGCCTTCTGGAAGCAGAGGTTCGCCACCTGCTCCATCCCCTTGCGGCCCATCGTGGTCATGTAAATGGCTGCGCGGAGCGCGCAAAGCGCCTCGTTGGAGCAGATGTTGGACGTCGCCTTCTCGCGGCGGATGTGCTGCTCGCGGGTCTGAAAGGTGAGCACGAACCCGCGATTGCCGTCAACGTCCGTCGTCATGCCGGCGATCCTGCCGGGCATCTTGCGGACGTAATCGTTCCGCGCGCCCATGAAGCCCAGGTACGGCCCGCCGTAAGACATCGGCATGCCGAGCGATTGCGCCTCGCCCACGACGATGTCGGCGCCGTATTTGCCCGGCGCCTCGAGAAGGCCCAGCGAGACGGGGTCAACCACGGCAATCGCCAGCGCGCCGCATTCGTGCGCGGCCTTGACGATGGCAGGGCCGTTTTCGATGCAGCCGAAAAAGTTGGGCGTCTGGAACGCGAGGCAAAGCGTCTCCTGGTTCACGATGCTTTTGAGTTTTTCGACGGACGTAACGCCGCCGCTGAGGCCGACCTCTTCGATCTTCAGTTCAAGGTTCTTCGAATAGGTGTAAAGGGTCTGGAGGTATTCCTTGTGGATGCCCTTCGACACCAGCACGCGCGTGCGCTTTGGGTTTTGCGCGCGCGCGAGGTAGATCCCCTCCACCAGCGCCGTGGCGCCTTCATAAAGCGACGCCTGCGAAATGTCCGTGCCGGTGAGTTCCGCGATCAGCGTCTGGTATTCGAAGATGGTCTGCAAAACTCCCTGGCTGGCCTCGGCCTGGTAAGGGGTGTAAGCGGTGCTGAATTCCGCGCGCCCGGCGAGATGGTCCACGAGGGCCGGAATGAAATGGTTGTAAACGCCCGCCCCGAGAAACAAGATGTAATCCCCCGCCGCCCTGTTCTTCGCCGCGAGCGTATTGATATGCTGGAGCACTTCCATCTCCGACATCTGCTTGGGCAGATTGAGGTGGCACTTCGTGCGTATCTCTTCGGGAATGCTCTTGAAAAGTTCCCCGATGGTGGAAACGCCGATGGTCTCCAGCATTTCCCTGACTTCGCGGTCGGTGTTCTGGATATACGGCATAATGCCTCCGAAATCACGAATCGCGGGAACGGTAAAGCGCGCCCCGCTCACAATCGTTGGCGACACCAACGCCCCGCAGAAGCAACTCCGCCGAGAGATGCCCGGCGGAAGTCCTATGGTTTACGCTATTTTCTCCGACTGAACGGCCTCAGTGGCCGACGGCCTCTTCGGCCTCAGCGTGCTTCTGGTACTTCTTCGCGTCCATCAACTTGTCGAGTTCGGACGGATCGCTCATCTTTATCTTCACGAGCCACCCTCCGCCGTAGCAATCCTTGCCGACGAGTTCCACGTTGTCAACGACGTCCGGGTTGACTTCAATGATCTCGCCGCTGACGGGCGCGTTGACCTCCGCGACGGCCTTCACGGACTCCACTTCCGCGAAACTCTCGTTCTGGGTGACGGATTCGCCGGCATCGGGAAGGTCAATGAATACAAGGTCGCTTAGGTGCGTGATGGCGAACTGGGTGAGGCCCATGGTTACCACGTCGCCTTCCGCTTTCGCCCACTCATGGGTCTTCGTGTATTTAAGGTCTTCCGGCCACATGCTGAATGTCCTCCTCTAAGTTTTATCACGTCGGAAATTTATTCTGATGCAAGCGTATCGCGCAGCGCCTGCGGCATGCCCGGCGTGGGCTTGCGCGGGAAGCGCGTTATCACCTGCGCCCATTCGTTCAGGTACAGTTTGTCGCCGACGGCAAGGTTCTCCTTCGACTTCTCAGACCAGTCGCCCTTCTCGTCGTGCGGCATCGGGAATATGCCGACCGGCGTGCCCGGCGCAATATACTTGCGGTCAATGTACGCCATCCCTACCTGGATGCCTTCGACAAGCGCGGCGCTGGTGACGGTGCCGACGAACTGGCCCTTGCGGTTTACCACCGGGTCGCCGTTGTGCACGGTCTTGACGCCTTTTTCGTTCATCCTGAAGCGCACGATTTCCATTGTGCGCGTCTTCTCGTCCTCGAGCAGGGGCTTGCGCCCAACGAAGAACGGCTTGTGAAACTTCACATATCCGGCGTAACCGGCGGCGATCGGATTTATATTGTAAGGCCCGGCGAGTTCATGGCCGTAGAGCGGCAAGCCCGCCTCGGTGCGCGTCGAATCGCGGGAACCCAGGCCCGTGGGCTTGATGCCGTACTGCCGGCCTTTCTCAAGCAGCGTTCTCCACAACTCCACCGATTGGTCCGGATGCACGAAGATTTCGTATCCGTAGTCCTCGCCGCAGTAACCTGTGCGGCTTATCATCAAATCGAATCTGCCAAACTTGCCCTCGATGAGGTCCGTCCTGCGCACGCGCCCAAGGTTGTCCTTCAACTCCGCGTCGTCCGTGAGCGTTTGCAGTATCTTCAGTGAATTCGGGCCCTGGAGGGCGATGTCTATCTTACGGTGGTCACCCTCCTTCGGGTCCTTGAGGTCGCGGAAGGTGAACTCGCCCTCAAGTTTCTTCAGCGGGTTGTCGCAGTCGAGCAGGTACTTGCCTGCAATCACGCCGCGGAAATACGCCTTCACCTTGTCCTCGTTCGACGCGTTCACGACCATCAGGTACTTGTTGCGCGCGCGCTGGTACACCATGCAGTCGTCGATCACGCGGCCGTCGCAATCAAGTATTTGACCGTACTGCGACTGCCCCGGCGACAGCCAGTGCACGTAGTTCGTAATCATGATATCGAGGAACCGGGCGGCGTATTCGCCCTCGAATCCCAGGCAGCCCATGTGCGAAACGTCGAACAGCCCCGCCGCCGTGCGGACCGTCGCGTGTTCGTCGCTGACGCTCGTGTACCACACCGGCATCTCCCATCCGGCGAACGGGATCATGAACGCCTTCTTCGTCAGTTTGTGGTGCTCGGCGTTGAGCGGCGTCTTCTTGATTGGCGCTTCCTTCTCGGCCCACCGGAACTTCTCGCTCTTCACCGGGGGCTTCACCGCGACGGCGACCTGCTTCTCGCCGATGAAGTGGAACTTGCTCAGGTCGAACCACTGCGGATGGGACTTGTAGAGCGAAGCGGCGTCGGGGCGCGCGCCAGCGCCGTGGGACGGCATGCCGCCTTCCGCGCGCAGTTTGCCGAATGCCTCGGCGCCTGCGGGAGCCGCTCCCGCTTCCACAGCCGCGCTCCAAAGCGCCGCAACGTCATCGGGATGGACAAACAGCGTCACATGGAGGCCGGTGATGTCGCACGGGAATTTCCCGGCGATGACGCCCACGCCCGCCATTTTTATCCGCCTGAATTCTACGAATTCCATCTTCTTCGCCTCGGCGCTGAGTTTGCCGAGAACATCCAGCCCTCTCGCGCCCGTGAGCACAAGGCCGACAAGCCGCTTTTCGTTCCCCTCGCAGACGCGCAGGTCTTCGACCGTGACCGGGCCTTCGATCTTACCGAGAATGTCCCCGCGGTCGAAAATCACGTAGCCGTCGCTCATCGCGCGCAGCCACGCGAGTACGCGGTCGTGGTTCTCGGGACTTGTCCTCACGATAAACTTATCGCAGCCACATTCGTCCGCCGGGAAGCGGAAAATGGCCACGTCGTCGATAAGTTTGTTGTCCGCGTCAAACAGGAACGCAAGGGCGGCGGTTCCAGGCTTGAGGGCGTAAATGTTCGCGGTGCTCACGCCCTGCAGGAACTGGACGGCGCGCTCGCCGCAAATCTCAATCAGCCCGTAATCAGTTGCGTCAAATACTGCCGCGCCCTTTTTCGCCACATCAACCTCTTTCGTCACATCGCCGAAAGACGCCGGCACTTTCCAGCCCGCGCGTTCAATCATCTTCGCGCCGGCCTTCGCGTGCCTCTCGGCCAGCGCGGAGGCCCCGCCCGCGTTGACTTCAACGGCAGTGAAATACGGATAACCGCCGCGCTGCTTCGGCTCGATGTCGATGGCCGCTTCGCCGACGATCTCGGCGACCCGTCGCCGCGTCTCTTCGAGGATTTTCATGTCAACCTTGCCGCGGCCGAGCACGTTGGTAAGCCCGCGATACTCGAACGGCTTGATGTTGACGAGCAGGTTCGTGACGACATCGGCGATGCGGTCCATGTGCTGCGGGCCGAGACCGCGCTGGGTGGCCCACGTGGTGCCGAAGCGCAGCCCGCTCGGATATGCGGCGTTCGTGTCGCCGGCGATGGTGTTCTTGTTGCAGGTCAGTCCGCACATATCCAGGAGGCGCGACGCGACTTCCGCGCGCATGGTGTAGCCCGTGTCCGATTTGATGCCGCGCAGGTCAACGAGCATCATGTGCGACTCGGTCCCGCCATAGGCGATTTTCATGTTGCGTTTGCGGAACGCCTCTGTGATTGCCTTCGCGTTTTCCATCACGCCCTTCATGAGGTCTTTGAATTTCTGCGTCTTGGCGATAAGGAACGCAACCGCCTTGGCGGCGATGGTATTGATGTGCGGGCCGCCCTGTTCGCCGGGGAAGACGGCGGTGTCAATCATCTGGCCCTTTTCCTCGTCGGTGGTGAGGATGCAGGCGCCCCGCGGGCCGCAGAGCGTCTTGTGCGTCGTGAAGGACACGACATCCGCCAGTCCCACCGGGTTGGGGAAAAGCCCCGCGGCGACAAGGCCCGCAGGGTGCGCAATGTCGGCCAGCACGATGCAGCCGTTGCCGATGCTGTCCGCGATTTCGCGGAACGCGGCCCAGTCGATTGTCCTCGGATACGCGCTGTAGCCGGCGATGATCATTTTAGGCTTCGCTTCGAGCGCGAGTTTCTTTATCGCGGCGTAATCGAGCAGCCCGGTCGCCGGACTGGTCTTGTAGGCGACGATCTTGTAGGTCATGCCGGAGCGGTTGACCTCGCTGCCGTGCGTCAGGTGCCCGCCGTGGGTAAGGTCAAGGCCCATCACGACGTCGCCGGTCTTGAGGAACGCCTCGTAAACGGCGTTGTTGGCGGCGGCGCCGGAGAGGGACTGGACGTTGGCGTAAATCTTGTCGGCGGAAACGCCGTTTGCGGCGAACGCTTCGGCGCAGCGCCTTCTGGCGAGCGCCTCCACGAAGTCCGCGTAATCCACGCCCTTGTAATACCTGCGGTCGGCGTAGCGGCGAAGATAGGCCAGTTCAGTGCTGAAGTCTTTCAGTTCCTCCTCGGTCTTCATATACATCCGAAGCCACGGATACCCTTCGGCGTAGAGGTTGGTGAAGCACGAAGAGAGCGCCTCACGCACCGGAAGCGGCGCGATGCTCTCCGAGGCGATCATGATGAGTTTGCGCGCCTGGCGCTCTTCCTCAAGGCGGATAAGCCTTTCGGTGAATTGGTCGATCTTCGCGATGTTTTCGCGAATCAGGAAATCGTCTTTCTTGGGTTCCACGGAAGCCCCCGTCCAGTTCATACTAAAACTAAAAAGGGGATATGATATCACGCGATATCATGCCCCTGTCTTTGCGAAAATTCAGGAGTCCGTCCAACGGCGGTCATGGACCTGAGAGATTCGTCCCGCGCTCTAGGCTTCGGGTCTTGCCCCTTCGGTGGTCCCGATAAGATCGGGGCGCTCTCACGCCGTTTTCCTCCGGAATCGAGGCAGGAAATCTAGCACAAAGATGTTGCCTTGTCAACAGGATAGCGTCAAAAATCGCCGCTGAAATTCGGTCACGGGTTGCGGACGAGTTTCGCGCGCTGGGTGTTGTTGCCCCCTAGCGGCGACGAAGCCGGCGTGCGGAAGTAGATGTAGATGTCGCCTTTGATATTTATCATCTCCGGCCCGTCATCGCCGAACTCACCTTGCGTCTGCGGAATGACCGGATCGGGATAAACCTCCCAGTTGATAAGGTCTTTGGAGCGGCCGATGCCGGTGCACCAGTTTGCCTTGTCGTAAGGCTGGTCCGTGCTGGCCTCAAAGGTTATGTACCAGTATTCGCCCTCCTTGATGGGGCGGCTGCGCTTGCCGGTGGTGCCGCTGCGCCATGTGTTCGCAACGGTCGGAATGACGGGATAGCCGACTTTCTTGAGGTTCTTCAGGTCGCCGCCCGTCGCGACGCTTATCTGGCAGGTCTTGCCGTCGAAGCCGTGATAGAAGAGGTACCACGTGTCGCCGTCCTTGAAGAGCGAGGGAGTGCCGATGTTGGCTTTTTCGAACGAGTTTTCGGCCGTGTCATGCTTGAGGACGAGGCCTTCCTTTTCGAAGTTGACGCCGTCGCGCGACGTTGCCAGGCCGATGTCGCCGGGCCACGCTGGCGCAGTTCCCGCCCCTTCGTACACAAGGTAGTAGGTTCCCTTCTCCTTCAACACGCCGGTAAAGGAGGCCATGCGATCATCCCACGAGCCGGGGGAGCCGGTCTTAAGCACTACGCCCGCAGGCTCAAAGTTCAAACCGTCGGCCGACTTCGCCAGGCCGGTCCAGTATTTTCCCTCTACCCCTGTAATATAGTAAGCCTTGTAATGATTGCCGTCCCAGAACATCGACAGATAATGCATGCCGGGAACGAGGGGGCCGACTTGCTCGGGAAGGATCTCGAAGTGCGCTTTTCCCGCCCACAGCGCGGCAAGCGTGCCTTCCCCCTGCCCGACCGGAGTTTCGGCGGCCTTGGGAGGCTTCTCCTGCACAGGAGGAACTTCCGCCTTCTTCGGGTGGAAAATCACGTACGCGCCGGCGATAATCCCGGCAATGACCAGCAGAGAGAGCATCAGAATAAGATAGTTACTTCTCACGCACGCACCTCAGCCATAAGGATTCGCAACAAGTTTTGCCCGCCAAGTCCACAACCGTGGCCAGTCCCACGCGTGCATAAGGCTCCTGAAATCGGTTTGAGGCCGTCCACGGCCCCTCAAGCAGGCCCTCCTTCCGAGGCATGTCGCGGTGCGCCGGAGGCGTGGCTGGAACAGCATTATGGGAAGGAGGCGCTTTTTTCTTTTGATGCACGAAAAGGAGCGTGGTACGCGCGATGATAAGGAACAGCGCGGCCAGGATCAGGATGATTATCACAAGCCGGTTCTTCTTCGATCGTGCCATGACGGAAATCAGTGATAGTCGCCACTCCCCAATATCACATATCATAACATATTGTTAAATGAGACATTAAAGTTGTAACTGCCCCTATTTTTATATTTTTATAATTACACCTGGCGAATTTTGTTAAAAAACTCGATCGCGTTTCTCGCCGCCTCAGGGGCATTATGGCTGTTGCGGCTCAACTCCACGCCTATGAGGCCGGAGAAGTTGATTGTCCGAAACGCCTCAAGGATCGGGCGAAAATTGATTTCGCCCTCTCCCGGCGGCAGGTGATTGTGCGACGCGCCTTTTATATCCTCGATGTGTGCGTTGACGATTTCATCGGCAAGGCGCGTAATTATGTAGCCAGGCGCGTCCTGCTCGCAGCAGACCAGATGCCCCACGTCAACCGTGAGTTTCAACGCCGGGTGATCCACGTCGCGCTTTGTCCCAGCGTAGCCCTCTATCGTGTCGATGAACATCCCCGGCTCCGGCTCAAGACCTATGATGACGCCGCAGGAGGCCGCGTATTTGCACACGCTCCTCAAGCCGGCGGCCAGCCGCATGCGCGCCTCTTCCGCGCGCATGCGCGGATGCAGCGCGCCGGAATGCACCGTAACAACCGGAGCCTCCAGCGCGGCGGCAATGTCAACCGCCTTTTTCGTGAACACGATGCGCCTCACCGCTCCTTTCGCGCTGATGAAGCACGGCTCGTGCTTGTGCACCGGGTCGAGGAGATACCGTGCGCCAGTCTCGATGACGACATCAAGTCTCAGCCGCTTGAGCAGGCGCTTGAGCGCGCGTAGGTCCGAGCGCGTGGTCTTGAAAGGATTGAGATGGTGCACATCCAGCGTCAGCGCGACGCCGTCGTAGCCGAGGTCGCTGATAATGCGGAGCGCGTCCTCAAGCGCGTGGTGCGCGAAGCCGTTGGTGTTGTAGCCGAATTTCAGACGGGCCATTCTTGCTCTCCTGACCAAAGAAACCATATCGGCTACAAAAGGGGTCAGACCCCTTTTATAGCCGATTTTGCCTTGCTGTTGTCTTTGACGGTGATTGCGAGGTCCGGGCACATCAACTCGCAAAGATAACAATGGATGCACTTCTCCGGGTGCGTAATCAGCGGGATGGGCGCGCCCTTGTCGCCGACGTAGTCCGACTGCGTATATACCTTGACCGGGCAAACGCCGATGCAAAGGTAACAGACCTTGCACAAATCGTAATCAATGTGAATGTCCGCGGGTTTTCGTTCGGGCATCCTACAGACCTCCGCGAAACGCGGCCTGCAATTTCGTGAGCAGGTCGAAAACCTTGCGGCACTGCGGGACGCTCAGCGCCCCCGCGCCGCATGACGGCGTCAAAACGCATGAACGCATCAACTCGTCCTTTGTGAATCCTTTCGCTTCGAGTTTGCGGAATTCCCGCCGCAGGCGCGAGACGACATCGTCCAGCGTCGCGCCGTCAATCTCGTAAGTCGTCGGAACAATCCCCCACGCCAGCGCGCCGCCGCGGTCGATGAACCGCCTGAGCGCTTGCGGGTAAAGCGAGAGCGCGCAGTTCGTGCTGTACGCATCGAAGTTAAGCACGTCAACGGCCGTCGCCATCATCATCGCCCAGTCCGTGTTGCTGCAAATATGCACACCGGCGAGCGCGCCCTCCTCGTGGATGGCCGCGATGACCGCGCCGCACATCTCCGCCACGTGCTCAGCCTTAAGGCCGAGATACGCGGACGTGCCGAACCCGGCGAGCACCGGCTCGTCGAAAAAGATCAACAGGTTTTCGCAATGCTTCCTGAGAAGTCGCGCCTGCCAGCGCGCCTTCAGCGCCATCGCCTGCACAACCACGTCGCGCATCTCCGCGTCGTAAAAGAGGAACTGCTTGTTCCGGTCCGTAATGCCGAGCGACATCGTGATAGGCCCCGTCACCTGGCCTTTCAGGAACGGGCGTTTCACTCCGCCGGAATCAAGTGTTTTCAGAAAACGGTGAAAACCGGCGGCGGCTTTCTCACTGATGGCGAAGGCGTCAACGTTCATGTCAATCACATTCTGGTAAAACTCCGTGAGCGCCTCCGCCCTGTCGGCGGGAATCTCGCACCAGATGCGCCTCTCCGGCTCGTCGAGTTTTATGAACGGTATGCCTTCGGAGCATTGCGGTATCATGCCTTCCACGAATGCTCGCGCGGGCAGTTGCGGCCAGCACGGAACGTCCACGCCGCTGTCCAAAATAAATCGCACCGCCTCCGCCGCGTCCGTGAAGGGTACGCTGCCGATTACGGTCGTCGCGCCGTTTGTGAGAAGGTTCCGCGTCATTTATCCTGCTTTGATGCCTGAAATATCGCGATATCCAAAATGTTATTGTAACACGCCGTCCGCGTGGCGTCCACCGCGCGGTGTCCAGACTCGTCTCCGGTTTTTAAGTGCAGGCAAATGAAGGGCAACGAGGTAACGGAATTCTGAAAATCGGGACACTCACTCGAATTTCCCCTCATATTCAGCCTACTTTCAGGCAATATACTCAAAAAATAGTGCCTGTCACTAATTTTACGAGTGAAAAAAAGAAAAGCCCGTCAGCGTGAGGCGTGACGGGCTTGTTGTTTTGTTGTGTGGCTTAGCCTTTGTACTTGGCGATGGCGAGGCAGACGTTGTGCCCGCCGAAGCCGAACGAGTTGCTTATGGCAAGATTGATGTCGGCCTTGCGCGCGCCCTCCGGCACGTAGTCAAGCGTGCATTCCTCGCCGGGGTTTTCGAAGTTGAGGGTCGGGTGTATCCTGCCCTCGTGGATCGAAAGCGCGGTGACCATCGCTTCGACCGCGCCGCCCGCTCCGAGCAGGTGCCCAATCATCGATTTCGAAGAACTAATCGGTATCTTCTGCGCGTAATCGCCGAAGACTTTTTTGATCGCCCTGGTCTCGACAAGGTCATTGTACTGCGTCGAGGTACCGTGGGCATTTATGTAGCCAACTTCTTCGAATCCGCGGCCTGCGTCCTTAACCGCGCGGGTCATGCACAGGCACGCGCCGACTCCGTCCGGGTCGGGGCTGGTGATATGGTAGCCGTCGGCGGACATGCCGACTCCCACCATCTCGGCGTAGATTCTCGCGCCGCGCTTTTTGGCGTGTTCCATCTCCTCAAGGATCACCACGCCTGCGCCCTCGCCCATGACGAAACCGTCGCGGTCCCTGTCGAAAGGACGGGAGGCGCGCTCCGGTTCGTCGTTGCGGTTGGAAAGGGCGGTCATGACCTGGAAGCCCGCGATGCCCAGGGAACTCATGGCCGCTTCCGAACCACCGGCGAACATAACGTCCGCTTCGCCCAGTTGTATCGAGCGCATCGCCGCGCCCAGCGCGTGGGCGCTGGAGGAGCAGGCGGAGACGGTGCAGTAGTTCACGCCGCGTATGCCGTACTTGATGGCCAACTGGCCCGCTGAGGCGTTGGCCATGAGTTTCGGTATGAAGAAGGGGGATATTTTGAGCGGCCCCTTCTCGATGAAGCGCGCGTGTTGTTCCTGGAACTCGATGATGCCTCCGACGCCGCTGCCGATAACGGCGCCGACCATATCCTTGTCCTCATGCGCGAGGTCGAGTTTGGAGTCCGCAAGCGCCATGTCCGCCGCCGCGACCGCATAGTGCACCACGGGGTCAAGGCGGCGAAGTTCCTTCTTGTCAAGATAGAGCGCGGGGTCGAAGTTCTTCACTTCGCCCGCGATCTTGACGGGAAAATCCGTGACATCGAACTTTGTGATGCGCCCGATGCCGGTTTTGCCTGCGACAAGATTTTCCCACGTCGAGCGAATATCATTGCCGCAAGGGGTAACGGCTCCCATGCCGGTGATGACTACTCGACGTTTCTGAATCGTGCTCACGTATGCTCCTTGATGTACTTAACGGCATCCCCGACGGTCTGGATTTTTTCCGCTTCCTCATCGGGAATATTGAGGTCAAACTTCTCTTCGAACTCCATCACCAGTTCGACCTGGTCAAGAGAATCCGCGCCGAGGTCGTTGATGAAGGAAGTCTCCGGGGTGAGTTGGTCGCGGCTCACGCCCATTTGCTCGCAGATGATATCGTATACCTGATCTTCAATTGAGGCCACTGCTGATCCTCCTGCAAATGTATGGAGAAAGTTTATTTTCCGAAAGGCCGCCATGCGGCCGTTAAATCCGCCGCGAATTTTCTTTCCTGCGCTCTCACCCCCTCTCGAAAATCTACATTGCCATTCCGCCGTCAATTCTTATGATTTCGCCCGTAACGTACGCGGACAAATCGCTCGCAAGGAAAAGGACCACGTTCGCCACGTCAGCGGGAACGCCCACCCTGCCGAGCGGTATCATGTTCAGGCTCGCCGTCCTCACTTCCTCCGGCAGCGCCCGCGTCATGTCGGTCTCGATGAAGCCCGGGGCAACAGCATTGATGGTTATCCCGCGGGAGGCAAATTCGCGCGCCGCGACCTTGGTGAGCGCGATTACGCCCGCCTTCGAGGCGGCGTAGTTCGCCTGCCCAACCGTCCCCAACAGCCCCGCGACCGACGCGATGTTTATTATCCTGCCGCTGCGCTGTTTCATCATCGCCCGACACGCCGCCTTGATGCAGTAGAACGTGCCCTTCAGGTTGGTGTCGATGACCTTCTGCCACTCCTCATCCTTCATGCGGAGGATGATGTTGTCGCGCGTGATGCCGGCGTTGTTGACAAGGATGTCAAGCCGCCCGAACTCCTTCACCGCGGCGTCCGCGAGGTTCTGGCAGTCTTCGAACTTCGTAACGTCGGCCGCGACCGGCAGCGCCCTGCCGCCGCCGCCGATGATCTCCTCGACCACGCCCTTGAGCAGGTCGGCAATGATGTCGGCTGCGACTATGGCCGCCCCCGCGCGCGAAAGCGCAAGCGCTATTTCGCGCCCGATTCCCCTGGAGGCTCCGGTCACAACCGCCACTTTGTCTTTAAGGCTAATCACGTTCCTCCAGCAGAACTTATATCAGACCGCCACAATTAAGGCAAGCCTCGAATCCCAAAACTCCCTTGCCCGTGCTAGAGCGCGGCGACTTCTTTGGCGGGGTCTATCCTGTTCATCAGCCCCGTCAGCACTTTCGAAGGCGCGAACTCGTAGAACTTCTCCACGCCCTGCCCGATCATCCAGCGCATGGACTCCTCCCACCGGACGGATTCGCTGACCTGCCTAACGAGGAGGCCGCGGATTGATTCGGGCGCGCCGTGCGGCCGGGCGGTCACGTTTGAGACAACCGCCGCCCGCGGCGCGGAAACATTAACATCCTTAATCACATTCGCCAGTTTCTCGCCGGCGGAGACCATCAGCCGGGAGTGGAAAGCCCCGGCCACCTTAAGCCGCACCGCCCGCTTGATTCCGAGCTCCTTCGCCAACTTCTCCGCCTCGTCGATCGCCGCGTTCTCGCCCGAAACGACGATCTGGCCCGGACAGTTGACGTTAGCAATACCAATTTCTCCGGCGCTTCCAGCCTTTTCGCAGAGCACAGTCGCAACGGCCATGTCGGCGCCCAGAAGGCTGAGCATCCCGCCCGGCCGCGCATCACATGCTTCCTGCATATATGTGCCGCGTTTCTGAACCAGCCGTACGGCGTCCTCGAACTTCAGCGCGCCCGCATAGACCAGCGCGCTGTATTCGCCGAGGCTCAGTCCGGCGCACGCCGCAACCGACCCCTCGTCCGGTTCGCCCCGCTCCCTCATGGCTTCAAGGGAGGCGATGCTTGTGGCAAGGATCGCCGGCTGCGACATGTTGGTCAGGTTCAGTTTTTCCTGCGGCCCTTCAAAACAGACGGACGAAATCCTGAAACCGAGCGCCGCGTCGGCGCGGTCGTAAATCGCCTTCGCGGCGGGGGAAGTCTCGTAAAGATCCTTGCCCATCCCCACCGCCTGAGCGCCCTGTCCCGGAAACAAGAATGCGATTTTCGTCATCGCGCATCAGTCCTTTTTCAAGCAGGCCCGCCTACCACCTGATAAGCGCGCCCGCCCAGGTGATTCCGCCGCCGAACGCGACCAGCGCGACAAGGTCGTTCTTCTTGATTGTTCCCTCGCGGACCGCATCGTCCAGCGCCAGCGGGATGCTCGCGGCGGAAGTGTTGCCGTACTTCTGCATGTTGGTGTAGCACTTCTCCATCGGCAGCCCCATGCGGCTCGCGGCGGCCTCGATTATGCGCATGTTCATTTGGTGCGGGATGACCCATGCGAGGTCCTCAATCTTATACTTGTTCCTGTCGAGCAGTCCCGTGACGATCTCGCCGAGTTTCTGTGTGACGAACTTGTAAACTTCGCGACCCCGCACTTCCATCAGGTGCAACTTTTTCTCAAGGACCTCGTAATCCATCGGGAGTTTCGACCCGCCGCCGCGCACGATCATTATGTCGGCGCTGGAGCCGTCGGACCCCATCGTGATGTCGAGCAACTGCCCCTGCGTTTCGTCCGCCTTGAGGATAACCGCTCCCGCGCCGTCGCCGAAAAGTATGCACGTGCTCCTGTCGGAATAATTGGTGAACGCCGTCAGCACCTCGCCGCCCACGATGAGCGCGCTGTTGATGGCGCCGCACTCTATCTGCTTCCAGGCCATCGCAACGCCGTACACGAAACCGGAGCAGGCGGCTTCAAGGTCGAACGCGCAGACCGACTTGCAGCCCAGCATGTTCTGAATCATACACGCCGTGGAGGGAAACCTGTAGTCGGCGCTGATGCTGGCCACTATGATAAGGTCTATGTCCTTGGGCGTCATCTTCGCGGATTCGAGGGCGCGCTGGGAGGCGACATATGCCAGGTCGGAGACCCCCGTGCCCTTTTCCACGACGCGCCGTTCCTTTATGCCGGTGCGAGTGAATATCCATTCGTCGCTGGTGTCAACCATTCTCGACAAATCTTCGTTGGTCAGTATTTTCTCAGGCACATAAGAACCGGTGCCCGCTATGCCTACTTTTTTCATCACTGCTCCGTACGCTAAGCAAGTTTTTCAAGAATTAGGCTGTTTATTTTCTGCGCTGCGCAGATGCTGCCCGTCTTTACCGCGTTTGCAATAGCGACGGCTTTGGACTTGCCGTGCGCGACTATGCACACGCCGTCCACCCCCAGCAGCGGCGCGCCGCCGTATGCGGTCCAGTCCGTCTTCTCCCTGAATTTCTTCAACACCTCGGTCCCCCTATCCTCGCCCATGCCGCCGGCCATCTGCTCCAGTTCGCCCAACAGCGACCTGATTATCGCCACCGAGAACCCTTCGATTCCCTTGAGAAGCACGTTCCCGACAAAGCCGTCGCACACGGCGACGTCGCAATCGCCCACGAATATGTCGTGCCCCTCCACGAAGCCGATGTAATTCAGGCCCGATTTCTTGAGCATCCTGTTGGCCTCGCGTATCTTGTGCGTGCCTTTCCTCCGCTCCGTGCCGACGTTAATCAGCCCGACGCGCGGGGTGGGCACTTTCAGTATCCGCTCGCAGTAGATCGACGCCATCTCGGCGTACTGGTACAGGTGGGTTGCCTTGCATAAGATGTTCGAGCCGAGATCAATAACGAAGCAAAAGCCGTTTTTGCTTGGCAGAGGCACGCCGACGCCGGGCCGGCGCACGCCCTTGAGCCGTCCCATGATGTAAATGGCCGCTCCGACCAGCGCGCCGGTGCTGCCGGCGCTCACGCAGGCGTCCGCCTGACCGGCCTGGACCATGGCCACGCTCTTCACGATAGAGTTGTCCTGCTTCTTCTTGAGCACTGTGCGCATCCTGTCGTCTGCGGTCACCACGTGCTCGGCGTGATGCACGATTATCCGGGGCCTTAACGCCTCCAGTTCCGCGCCCGCCTTTTCGGCAAGGACCCGCTCCACGTCTTCCTTCCGGCCAACGAGTATCACCTGGAGCTCGGGATCCTCGCGCAGCGCCAAGAGGCATCCGCTCACAATCTCGTCCGGGGCGTAATCGCCCCCCATTGCATCAACTGCAATGCGCATACCTTATTCGCCTTCTTTCTCGATAATGCTCTCGCCCCTGTAATACCCGCAGTTCTCGCAAATCGTATGCGGCAATTTCTTCTGGTTGCAGCGCGGGCACACCGAAAGGCTCGGCGCGTCCAAGGCGTCGTGCGCGCGCCTCTTACCGGTCCTCGCGTTTGAATGCCGTCTTTTCGGGTTGGGCATGGTTTCCCTTCCGCAAAAGTGGGTTAGCCTGGGCTACATTTTTGCCAAAAAGCGGCGCATTCTAGAAACATACCGCTGAAATGTCAAGGAAAATCAACCCTGTACACAAAATGCGCATCCGCCCAGGCGCTTCCGCCCGGGCAAAAATGCGCCATTCCTTACCTTATAATATATGTGCCGCTTTACCGCTTGCGGCTGCTTGTCTTCTTCACTTCCCGCCCAGCATGGCCTTGAGCACGGATTTTGCCTCGGCGATTGCCTCGTCGATCTTCGCGGGGTCCTTGCCGCCCGACTGCGCAAGGTCCGGCCGCCCCCCGCCCCCCCCGCCGATGATGGGGCCTATCTTCTTTGCGACGTCCACGGCGCTCTTCCCGGCGTCAACAAGGTCTTTCGTGAACGCCACGATAAGGCTCACCTTGCCGTCGGACTTTGCCATGAGCACCACCGCCGCCGACCCCCCACTGGCACGCAACTCGTCCGCCAGGTCCCGCAACTCCGGCATCGTGTGGTCGGACAGATGCTCGCACACGAGCAGCGTCTTGCCCACCTTCTCCGCGCGGGCCAGCATGTCGCCGCTGGATTCGCTCTTTGCCGCCGCGGCCTTCACCGTAGCCTTCTTCTTCAGTCCCGAAATTTCTTCGAGCAAGTCATCCGCGCGCTTGAGCAGACCGTCCTCGCGGCACTTGAGTTTCCGCACAAGTTCCGTGATCGTTCCCGCGGCGGAGTTCAGGCACGCGAGCACGCCGTTGCCGGTAACGGCCTCGATTCGGCGAACGCCGGACGCCACCGACCCCTCGCGCAGAATTTTGAACAGCCCGATGTCCCCCGTCCGCCGCACGTGCGTCCCGCCGCACAACTCCATGCTGTACCCGCCGATGTTGACCACGCGGACCTTCTCGCCGTATTTCTCGCCGAACAGCGCGATGACGCCGCGCGCCTTCGCCGCCTCAACGGTGGTTTCTTCAAAGGTCACGGCATCGTTGGCCAGGATGCGCTCGTTCACAATCGTCTCGACTTTCGCAATCTCCTCCGGCGTGAGCGCGCGGCTGAAAGTGAAATCGAAACGCAGCCGCTCCGGCTCCACGAGCGATCCCGCCTGCTCGACCGTCGGACCAAGAACCTTGCGCAGCGCGTACTGCAAGAGGTGCGTGGCAGAGTGGTTGCGCTCGGTGTCCTTGCGTTGCGGGCTTACAATTGCTGTAACTTCATCGCCGACCTTGAAGGAGCCTTCCTTCACTTTGCCGACGTGGATGTAGTAGCCGTCCTCTTTTCGCGTTCCGGTGACTTCGAAAATTGAATCGCCGCAACGCAACTCCCCGCTGTCGCCCACCTGGCCGCCAGCCTCCGCGTAGAACGGCGTCTCGTTCAGGATTATCCGCCCCTCCTCGCCCTTGCTGAGCGATTGCACAAGCGCGTCTTCGCGCAATATTTCCAGAATCTCAAGTTTCCGCTCCGCGGAATCCGCGCCGTCGTAAAACAGCGTCGGCTGGTGGCGATGCCTGATTTCCTCAAGCGGCCCGGCCTTGAAAACCTCGCCGGTAAATTTCGAGCCTTTGCGCGACGCCTCCTGCGCCTTTGCAAGGCACTCGTCGAAGCCGTCCTGGTCGAACTTCATTCCGCTGTCCTCCACGATGTCCCGCGTTACGTCCACCGGGAAGCCGAAGGTGTCGTGCAGCCAAAACGCCCGCTCTCCCGGGAAAACCTTCGCACCGCTTTCGCTGACTTCATCCATCTCCTCCTGAAGGCGCAACTCCCCGCGGTCGAGCACGCGCGCGAATTTTTCCTCGTCTTCCTTTAATATGTGCTCGATGTTCTTGCGCCGCTGAAGAATTTCCGGGTACGGTTTTTTGAAAACATTCCCCACCACCGCGACAAGGCGATAAAGGAACGTCTCGTCCTTTATGCCGATGGCGCGGCCGTCGCGGTAGGCGCGGCGCAGGAGTTTCCTCAGGATGTAGCCGCGCTCATCGGCGGAATCGGGGATGATGTTCTCCGCGATGGTGAAGCAAAGCGCGCGGACGTGGTCCGCGATGCGGCGCATGTGGCGGCCTTCAACGGTGTCTTTCCTGTAAGGTACGCCCGCGATCTTCGCAATTTCGTCAAGGATAGGCATGAACAACTCGGTTTCGTAGTTCGAGCGCACGCCGTTAACGACCGCGAGCAGGCGCTCGAAGCCCATCCCCGTGTCAATGTTCCTGAAGCCCAGCGGCTCAAGTTGCTTGTACCCGGTGCGGTTGTAAACCTGGAAGACGAGGTTCCACACCTCGCAATATCTTCCGCAGTCGCAGGAGGGATCACAATTAGGATTGTCGCAGGGGAATGAGCCTTTGCCCCAGTCGTAAAAAATCTCCGCGCACGGGCCGCAAAGCCCGTTGGGGCCTTTCTCCGGCGCTTGGGCGGGCCAGAAGTTGTGCCTCGAATCGAAGCGGTAAATGCGCTTCTCCGGCACGTCGACATCATCGCGCCAAATCCCGTACGCCTCGTCGTCGTCTTCGTAAACCGATACCACCAGTTTCTCGGCGGGAATCCTCAGCCGTTCCGTCAGAAACTCCCACGCCCAGACCTGCGCGTCCTTCTTGAAATAATCGTTGAAGGAGAAGTTGCCCAGCATTTCGAAGAACGTGTGGTGGTACGCGGTAACGCCGACATTGTCGATGTCGCCGGTGCGCAGGCACTTCTGGCAGGATGCGGCGCGCTTGAGCGGGCGGCCCTTGCCGAGGAATTCGTTCTTGAACTGGTTCATCCCCGCGCTGGAAAAAAGCAGCGTCGGGTCGTCCTGCGGGACAAGCAGGTCGCCGGGCACGCGCGAGTGCCCCTTCTCTTCGAAGAATTTCAGGAAGAGTTCTCTCAGTTCGTCAGGCTTCATCATTCAACACCAGGACTTATCCGTTCAAAAATTTCCGGTTTGCAAATAAACGGTTTCGGCGGGACGGTGTCAAAGACAATGTGCTCTTATGTGCTACACAAACTGCTCCGAACACGCCTTCCGTTTCGCCGCCCTTAATGACGTAAGGTCAAGCGCCACTGGGCATTACAACAAACCATCGCGCCGTGCCACCCATATCGCGAAGCGCTACCCGGCAATTTCAATTTCGACTATGAAAATATCCCCGCCTCGGCGGGCTGGAATGCAAAGTTTGCCGGAGGGATCGAAAGCCATGCGCCCGCCCAATGGAAATTCGTCGTACTCCGGCCCCTCGGCCCCGCCAAGGACCGCAAGACATTTCATCCCGCGCCGCACCCAATACGCCACGTTCTTCGAGTCGGGACTAAACGTGGGAGCGCATCCCAAATCGTCATACTCGCCAGCCACCGCGCCGTCAACCACCACCACGTTCTTCTCCCCGTGCCGGGCGGAATAAGCGACCCGCTTGGAATCGGGGCTGAAGACAATTCCCGTAATGAGGTCGTATCCCGTCCCGTCGGCCCCGTCAACAACAACCATCTGCTTTCCCTCGCGCGACACAACATAAGCGATGCGGCTGGAATCGGGGCTGAAGAGAACCCCGCCAACGAGGTCGTATCCCGCTCCCTCCGTCCCGTCAACGACCGCCATCTGCTTATCTCCGCGGGTCGCACTATAAGCAACTCGCTTGGAATCGGGGCTGAAGGCAATCGCCGCGACACTGTCATACTCCGCGCCCTTCGTCCCGTCAATAAACGCGGCCCACTTCTCGCCGGCCTTGGCGGAATACGCGACGCGCTTCGAGTCCGAACTGAAGATAACGCCGGGCATTCCCATGCTCTCGTACTCCGCGCTCTCCGCGCCGTCAATCACCACCAGCGGTTTTTGCCCGCGCACGGCGACAAACGCAAAGCGCTTCGAGTCCGAACTGAAGACAAGCGTGCCCGCGCCGATTCCATCGTATTCCGCCCCCTTGACGCCGTCAACGACGACAAAACTTTTCGCGCCGGCCTGCGCCCAATATGCCACGCGGGCGGAGTCCGGGCTGAAAATAATCGAGCCTACGCCGATACCGTCGCAGGGCGCTCCTTCGACCCCGTCAACGACCACCATCTGCTTTCCCCCTTCCGCCGCGGCGATGTAAGCAACTCTCTTTGAATCGGGACTGAAGGCGGCCCCGGCTATGCCGATTCCGCTGTATTCTTTCCCCTCGACGCCGTCAATCACCATCACGCTCTTCCCCCCGCGCTTGCCGACGTAAGCGACGCGCTTTGAATCGGGGCTGAAGAAAAACTTCGCGGCGACGTCATACTCTTTCCCGCCCTCCGCCGCATCAACGGCGACAATCAATTTCCCGCCGCGCTGAATAAGGCGTATCACGTGCCGGGCGTCCGGACTGACGGCCATGACAACCCCGTCGTTCTTGCAGAGAGGGGTCTCGGAAATCTTGAGTTTCCCGGCCCGCGTAACCGTGGTCGCGGGCTTTGCGACTTCCGACGGCTCGCTGACAGGCTTTGCAACTTCCGGCGACGGCTTTTCGGGCTGCGCGGGCGGCTTCGGAAATTTCGCGGTCCAACAACCCGCGGCAAACAACATCGCGGCCGCTCCCGCAAACGCAACCGCGACAATTCTTCTCCATGACTTGAACATCACCTTCTCCTGCAAAAATCCGCAATAGTCAATTATCGCCGTCGCCGCCGTCCTCCTTGTCGCGCGCCTTTTGCGCGGTGCGGGCGGATTTCGTGCGCTCCTTGAGTTTAAGCACCTGCGCGAGAGAGAAAAGGTTTTCGCGGTCCTTGCCAATCTTGCCGTCCGGCTGGTGGAAGAACGCGCCGGGGACGGGCATTTCGCCCTCACCCTCATAAAACATGAGGATCTGGTCGAGGCAGAAATCCGCCTCGGCCAGCATCATGCGCTTCTCCTCCGCGCCGCGCCGCTCGCTGTCGCGCAGGAACAGCGCCGCCATGCCCAGCCACTCCACCGCGTCGAAAAGACGCGACGGCTTCACGATCTTGCCGTAGTTTGCGAGATTGCCGAAAAACGCGCTTATGTCAAAACTGAAAGTCCGCGGTTTCCGGCACTGCACGCAGTGCACGGTCAGTTCGTCGCAGGCGGTTTCACCGCGTTTCGTGAGGCTCTGCCTGTCGTGCTCGTAGTGCCCGCCGCATTCGCACCGCTGCATGGCGACGTAGAGGTACTCCTCCTCCACGCAGTTGACGGGAAGCAATGTCTCCGGCTTCTTGTCGGGGCCTTGGGGCAAAATGCTTCCTCCTGTTGTCGGACCCGTCGGACAGGTCGGACAAGTCGGACAGGCTCACTCGAATTTCGGCGCGGCGACTTCCATGATTTTCTTTTCGATTTCCTCCGCCAGCGCCGGGTTTTCGATGAGCAACCTCCGCGAGTTCTCCTTGCCCTGACCCAGGCGCGTGTTGCCGTAGGACAGCCACGAGCCGGTCTTGACGACGATCTTGTGCTCCACGCCGAGGTCAAGTATGTCGGCCTCGCGCGAGATCCCCTGGTCGAACATCATGTCAAACTCCGCGCTGCGGAACGGCGGGGCGACCTTGTTCTTCACGACCTTCGCCTTGACGCGGTTGCCCAGCACCTCGCCCTCGCCCTCCTTCAAACTGCCGATGCGCCGGATGTCGACGCGCACGGAGGAGTAGAACTTGAGCGCGCGGCCGCCGGGCGTAGTCTCCGGGTTGCCGTACATCACGCCTATCTTCTCGCGTATCTGATTGATGAATATCATGCAGGTGCGGGTCTTGCTGATGCAGGCTGTGAGTTTGCGGAGCGCCTGGCTCATGAGGCGGGCCTGGAGGCCGACGTGCGTGTCGCCCATCGCGCCCTCGATTTCCGCGCGGGGCACGAGCGCCGCGACCGAGTCAATGACGATTATGTCCACTGCGTTGCTGCGTATCAGCATCTCCGCGATGTCGAGCGCCTGCTCGCCGGTGTCGGGCTGGGAAATGAGGAGGTCGTCGAGTTTCACGCCGACCTTCCTTGCGTAAGTGGGGTCAAGGGCGTGCTCCGCGTCGATGAAAGCCGCGATGCCGCCGACCTTTTGCGCGTTGGCGATGACCTGCAGGCTGAGCGTCGTCTTGCCGGAACCTTCCGGGCCGAAAATTTCTGTCACCCTGCCGCGCGGTATGCCTTTGCCGCCGAGCGCGAGGTCGAGCGATATAGAGCCGGTGGATATGCCGTCAACGGGGATTCGGTGCTCCTCGGTCAGGCGCATGATTGAGCCTTTGCCGAACTGCTTTTCGATCTGCGCCAGCGCCACGTCAAGCGCTTCACCTTTTTTCTTTTCCTGCGACGCTTCCATGCTTTTCTCTACGGTCTTTGCCATGATTTGAACACCTCCAGTGGTTGAAGTGATTCCATGCCCAGTTACTACTATAACTCAAAACTTACACTATGCATTATCATCGGCGGAAACGTAAAAGACATGCTGATTAGCAGGAGAAACAAGCCGATGAGGCCAGCCTGGCTTTGCTCATTGCCGCCGAAAAGGAACAGCCACGCGCAACCTCCCAAGGCCAGTAAATACGCCAGCGTTAGCACTATGATCCTCCAAGTGAACGAACCGCCCCACGCGGCAAGTTTGTGCCCTATATCTTCCTGCAAATCCTTGGTTTTCTTATCACGTTCTTTTACCCGGCTTTCATAGACTTCACGCGCACTTGCATACGCTCCGTCGGAATTGTAGTCGCTTTTCAACGGGGGTTCGTGGACCTCTTTTTTTAACGCTGAAAGGTTAAATTGCCTTGACACGTATGCCGCTCGTTCAACACCAATTATTATTGACAGAATCAGAATTAACGCGACACCGGCGAGGATCGCGACCTTCGCGAGCGTCAGCATCATGGTCTTCAAATCCTTGTTGCGGAAGATGCCGCCGGTTTGCGCCGCCGATGCGCCGAAATTCCCGAATGCGGTCGGAGGATCCCGCATCTTCGGCATGTAAGCCGGAACCTCCACGATAGTGGCACAGCCGGGGCAACGCGCCTTCATTCCCCCTGAATCGTCGCTGACGGTCAACTGCTTCCCGCAATGACTACAAGCAAATGTAATACTCATGGCTTTCCTCCCATAAAATAAATGAACTGCCCCTCACGTTCCAAGCGGCGACTTCGCGAGCGGAGTGTATATCGGCCCGCGGGAAGTCAACTCGCTCATCATCACCGTTACCTCCTCAACGGACTGCATGCCGATTTGCACGTCCAGATTACTCTCAATCAATTGCCTCAATTCCTCGCGCCTGCGCGAGGAGTTCACGCGGCCAAGCGTTATGTGCGGGCTGAACGTCCGGCGCTCCTCCTTCTCCGCGTAAGGCGCAAGCGCATCGTTGAGCGCATAGTACATTTTCTCCAGTCGCCCGGTCGGCTCCTCAAGCCCGATCCAGATGACCCGCGGCGCGCCCTGCTCCGGAAATGCGCCCAGCCCCGCAATGGAAAAATCGAACGGCTGGAACTGCCCCGCGATTCTTTTCGCTTCGCCGGCGACCTTCGGGATTTCGACTTCATCCACGTTGCCGAGGAACTTCAGCGTCAGGTGCATGTTGTCCTCCGCGACCCATTTAACGTCCGCGCCCGCGGAAGACAGTTTAGCAGACACCTGCGACATCTTCCTGCGCAGTTCTCCGTCGATTTCAATGCACGCGAAAGTCCTTATGCGAGTCATGTTTGATGAACCACCAAAACACAAAGCGAGGCTGTTAGACTGTTAGACTATTAGACTGTCAGGCTGTTCCAATAATCCGCATGACAGATTGTTTCGTCAACAAGCGCCAGTGCCGTCTGATTTATGCCCTTTAAGTTTCAGAACGATAACAACTCCAATGCAACTCATTACTATACCTGTCACAACATATATGGCAATGGCCCCTGCTTGATACTCGTGCCAGAACACTTGCGCTGGTTCAGAGTCTATGGGAGAGCGCATGACCGCAACTGTAAAAATCCTGTATGCGAAGCTGAGCAATATCAGGATATCCGCGCACAAAAATATCCACAGGATAGTCCGTCTTCCCTTTATGTTGCTGCGATTCTGTCTTTCCGGGGTTAGTCCCATGGCGTTCCCTGAAGAATCCTCAACAGAATTTTAGCATTGCGACCATTTCCGCGTATCGCCCTTCGAGATCGCTCTGGCTGATTTCGCGCAGGCGGTCGAGGCTGAACTTCTCCACCGTGAAAGACGCCACAACGGTCCCGTGGATAATCGCCTTCTTCAGGTTGTCAAAAGAGAGGTCTCCGGTCTTCGCAAGGTAGCCCAGGACGCCGCCGCCGAAGGTGTCGCCCGCGCCGGTGGGATCAAAGACGTGCTCCAGCGGATACGCCGCCGTCGCGAAGACGCCGTCCGGCGTAAGCAGCAGCGCGCCGTGCTCGCCCTTCTTGACTATCACGTACTTCGGCCCGAAGCGCATTATCTGCCTGCCCGCGCCGATGAGCGTCGGGAAATTGTTTTCCGTCAGTTTCCGCGCCTCGCCGTCGTTCAGCACGATGCCGTCCACCATGCCGAGCAGGCTCATCAACTCGTCGCGCTCCGTCTCGATCCACAGGTCCATCGTGTCGCAGAACACAAGGCGCGGCTTCTTCAACTGCTTGCGCACTTTTATCTGCAGCGCCGGGCGCGCGTTCGCAAGGAACACGTATTCGCTGTCGCGGAACTTCTCCGGCAGTTCAGGCTCGTAGTCGCCGAAGACGTTGAGTTCAACCTTCAGCGTTTCACGCTCGTTCATGTCGGCGAAATAGCGCCCGTGCCAGAAAAATGTCTTGCCCTTCTTGCGCTGGAGGCCGCTCAAATCTATGCCGCGCTGGCGGAGAATATTGACGTGCTCCTCGGTGAAATCGTCGCCCACCGCGCCTATCAGCCGTACGTTCGTGTAGAGCGACGCGGCGTAGGCGAGATAAGTGCCGGAGCCGCCGAGCACGCGCTCGGCGCGCCCGTGAGGCGTATCAATCGAGTCAAAAGCAACCGAACCGACAACAAGCAACGACATGGCCGCTCCTGTAAACACAGAGAAAATTCACCTATCCTTCAGCCCTATTCCGTGATTTCTATTTCGACGATAAAGATTTCCCCGTTGCGCCCTATCAATGTGTGTAGCTTGCTCGGTGAATCGAAAACAAGACGGCTTCCTTTGAAAACGCCGCCGTATTCCCTGCTCTCGACCCCGTCAATGACCACGAGCCATTTCTTCCCGCGTATAGCCGCATAAGCGAGGCGCTTCGAGTCGGGGCCGAACATGGGAAAAGAGCCGATGCCTTCGTATTCCTTGCCCTCAACACCGTCAACGACCACGACCCATTTCTCCCCGCGCACCGCGATATAAGCGACGCGCTTGGAATCAGAACTGAAGACAAGCGGACCAGCAGTACCGTCATATTCCTTGCCATCGATCCCGTCGACGACCATGAACCACTTACCTCCGCGCATAGCGCTATAAGTAACGCTCTTCGAATCGGGAGTGAAGAGGATCGTGCCATCGCCGATGCCGCTATATTCTTTACTTTCTGCCCCGTCAACCACCACGAAACATTTCTCCCCGCGCAATGCGCCATAAGCGAGGCGCTTAGAGTCGGGACTGAAGACAAGCGTGCTATTGACGAGGACGTCGTATTCCTTGCCCTCGACCCCGTCAACTACCACGAGCCATTTCCCCCCGAGTAACGCGCCATAAGCGACACGCTTGGAGTCTGGACTGAAAACAGGCGTGCCACCCAGAATGCCATCGTATTCCTTGCCTTCCACCCCGTCAACGACCATGAGCCATTTCTTTCCGCGCGCCGCGCCATAAGCGACGCGCTTGGAATCTGGACTGAAGACAGGCGTGCCACCCATAATGCCATCACATTCCTTGCCCTCGACCCCGTCAACTACCACGAGCCACTTCCCCCCGCGCAACGCGCCGTAAGCGATACGCTTGGAATCGGAACTGAAGACAGCCAGGCTTTTCATGATGCTGTCATATTCCTTGCCTTCGACCCCGTCAACGACCAAGAACCCCTTCTCTCCGCGTCTCGCGGCATAAACGACGCGCTTCGAGTCGGGACTGAAGACAAGCGTACCATTGCCGATGCTGTCAAGTTCCTTTCCCTCGACTCCGTCAACTACCACGAGCCATTTCCCCCCGCGCGACGCGCCATAAGCGACACGCTTGGAGTCTGGACTGAAAACAGGCGTGCCGCCCATGATCCTGTCATATTCCTTTCCCTCGACTCCGTCAACTACCACGAGCCATTTCTCCCCGCGTTCCGCGACATAAGCGATGCGTTTGGAGTCGGGACTAACAGATAGGCTCTCGGGAATGGTTCCTTCAATAATTTTGCCGAGGGAAGTCTCCGTAACATTGAGTTTCAAGGCCGAGGGATTTGGGTTGTCCGCCGAATCGGGCTGGCTGATGGCAATTCTGGTGCCAATCAAAGCGAAGGAAGCCGCGAACAGAATCACACACGGGAATCTCAACGACTTGAACATTGGCTTTCCTCCCAAAGGTACGTTCTTGTTCACTTCACGATGCAAAGATTGGCGATGGCGTAGTCAAGGCGCTTGAGGACTTTCGCCTTGCCAATCGCGTCGATTGTCTCGAAAATGCCCGGGCTGACGGTGCCGCCGGTGATGGCGACGCGAATCGGCTGCGCAATCTTGCCGAAGCCCTGTCCGGTCTTTTCCGCCATACCCTTGAGGAACGCCTCAAGCGGCGCGTGCTCTATCGGCTCCATCGCCACGATGCCGTCGCGGATGGCCTTCAGCATATCGGAAGCGCCTTCCTTCGCGAGGAATTTTTTCACCGCGGCCTCGTCATACCGCACTTCCTCGTCGAGGAAATACTTCGCCTTCTGCGGGAACTCGGACAGAACATTGAGGTTGTCGTGAAACAGCGCGACGATTTTGCGCAGCCATGCGGCATCGAATTTCTCCGGCTCGTAGCCCGCGTCGCGCAGGTGCGGCTTGAGCATCTCCGTCAGTTCCTCCACCGATTTCATGCGGACGTACTTGCCGTTCATCCACAGCATTTTCTCGTAATTCACCTGCGAGTGCGTCTTCACCACGCGCGCGAGGTCGAACTGCCGGATGACGTCGTCCATCGGCATAATCTCGACGTCCTCCCCCGGCGACCAGCCCATGAGGATGAGGAAGTTGCACAGCGCTTCCGGCAGGTAGCCGACGCGGCGGTAGTCTTCGATGTTCGTGTAAATCTCGTAGCCGCCGTAGTCCTTGCGCTTGCTCAACTTCTTGCCGTCCGGGCCGAGCAGCAGCGGCACGTGCGCCCACTGCGGCGGAGTCCAGCCGAACGCCTCGTAAAGCGCCATCTGCTTGGGAACGTTGCTGAAGTGCTCCATCCCGCGGATGACGTGGCTGATGTTCATATCGTGATCGTCAACGACCACGGCGTAGTTGTACGTGGGATAGCCGTCGGACTTGCGAAGGACGAGGTCGCCGATTAGCGAGAGGTCCCAGCCGCTGTGGCCGAGGATGAGGTCGTCGTACTCCACGCGCTTTGCGGGCATGCGCAGGCGCACGCACTCTCCCTTGTTCTCGTCCACGTCAACGTAGGCCCTGCCTTCGCGGATGAGTTGGTCGATGTGGCGGTTGTAAATGTCAAGCCGCTGCGACTGGTAATACGGCCCCTCGTCCGGCGTGATGCCCAGCCACGCGAAGCCGTCGATGATTACCTGGACCGCCTCGCTGATGTTGCGCTTTATGTCCGTGTCCTCGATGCGGAGGATAAACGTCCCGTTGTTGTGTTTCGCGAAAACCCAGTTAAACAACGCCGCTCGTGCAAGCCCTATGTGGACCACGCCCGTGGGGCTTGGGGCCATGCGTACCCTTACGTTGCTCATTTTTTGACCGTTGAAATGGGAAAAGACGGGATGTCTCCCGAAGTGATAAGGCGCTGCGATCACGCGCAGCGGCGCACCGGAAGCGTCTCCCCGAAAATACAATAACTGCGCGAAGTTATCACACCACCCAAAGCCAGTCAAGCCTTTTCGCCCGAAGGGCCAGGCCTGTCAGACCCCGACAATCGCGTTTCTTGACACCGGCAGACCCGCCTGCTACAATCGCGCCGCTAAAGTAAATTCATGTCCCGAAACCCAGTCCGGAGGCGAAGTGAGCCAGCATAATCCCAACGGCCCGTTTGACGCCGTCGCAACGGTGGTCCGCCAGACGCCGAGCGGCGCAACCGCCTATTGCATCACGTTGCACTGCCCGGAAATCGCGCGGGCCGCCAAAGCGCCGCAGTTCTTCACAATGGCATGCCGCCCGTTGCAGGTCTCGTCTCAGACGGCGCAAGCGGAAGACATTCCGCTCGACCCCCTTCTCCGCAGGCCGCTTGGGTTCTACCGCGTCTCCCCGGAAAAAGGCGAGTTCGAGGCGATCTACAAAATCGTCGGCCGCGGCACACAGTTGATGACCGGGCTTAAGCCCGGCGACCGCGTGAGGGTGCTCGGCCCGCTTGGAAATTTCATTCTTCCCGCGGACGTCAAGTCCGGCACGGCGCTCCTCGTCGGCGGCGGGGTCGGCCTGCCGCCGCTCTACTTCCTCGCGGAGACTCTGCAGAACGCCGGAAAGGAACCTATCGTCATCGTCGGCGCAAGGAGCAAGGACCGGCTCATCGCCCCGTCAGCCGCGCAAACGCTCAAGTGCCCCATCGGACGCATCAGGCAGGTCGAGTCGCTGGAGCCTTTCGTGGAGCGGTGCATCGACTGCGCGGTCGCGCTGGAGCAGCCGGAGAACGGATTTTTCGAAGGGCTGGTAACGGACATCCTTGAGAAGTATCTGGAACTGAAATACGAAAACGGCGTGGAGATTTTCACCTGCGGGCACGCCGCGATGATGAAGGCCGTCGCTACAATGGCCGCGCAAAAAAACATCAAGTGCACCGTCATAATGGAATCCCGCATGGGCTGCGCAATCGGCGCGTGCCAGACCTGCGTGGTGAAAACCACCGGCGGCTACAAGAGGGTCTGCATCGAAGGCCCGATCTTTGACGCAAAGGACATCGTTTGGGAATGACACCCGAGAAAAACAAACCGGCGGCCCCGTCGCTTGAAATCACGCTGTGCGGCATAAAGATGCGCAGCCCGCTGATAACGGCGTCGGGCGCGTTCGGATACGCCTTCGAGGCGGGCAGGGTCGCGGACTTCGATTTCCACAGCGTCGGCGCGGTCTGCCTGAAATCCGTTACCGCCCAGCCGCGCGAGGGCAACCGCCCGCCGCGCGTGGCCGAAACCCCCGCCGGAATGCTCAACTCCGTCGGCCTGCAAAACCCCGGCGCGGACTACGTCGTCAAGATGTACCTCGGCATGCTCAAGAACTTCGACACGAAATTCATCGCGAGCGTCGCCGGGTTCTCGGTGGATGAATTCGCGCTCGCCGCCGAAAAGATGGCCGCGCATCCGAGCATCAGCGCCGTTGAAATCAACATGTCCTGCCCCAACGTCAACGGCGGGCGGCATTTCGCATCCGACGCCGCCGAGGCGGCGAAGGTCATCCGCGCGGTGAAAGCCAGGTGCAAGAAGCCCGTCTTCGCAAAACTCGCCCCCACTCCTGACGGCATCCGGGAAATCGCCCGCGCCTGCATCGACGCCGGGGTGAACGCCCTCACCGTTGGCAACACGTTCGTCGGCATGGCCATCGACGTCAAGGCGCGCCGCCCGATACTCGGCAACAATTTCGGCGGGCTTTCCGGCCCGGCGATACGGCCGCTGGCGGTTTACAACGTGCACCTCGTCTATCAGGTCGCGTCGAAGGCGAAGGTCCCGGTCATCGGCTGCGGCGGCGTGGCAACAGCAGCGGACGCGGCGGAAATAATGCTCGCGGGGGCCGCCGCGGTGCAGGTGGGCACGGCGCTCTTCGCGAATCTCCACGTGTCGGCGGACATCTGCGCGGGGCTTAAGCGTTACCTCGCGGAGCAAAACGAAAAAAATATTTCCGCGATTGTGGGCACTTTGAAATTGAATTGAAAATGTGGCCCAGCCGCCCTCGGCTGGGGATACCGGGGGAAACGCATGAAGGTCCTCGTGATTGGAAACGGCGGCAGAGAACACGCGCTTGTCTGGAAAATCGCGCAATCCACGCGAGTGAGCAAAATCTACTGCGCGCCCGGCGGCGCTGGAATAGCGCGCCTGGCGGAATGCGTCAACATCGCCGCGGAAAACATCGACGCCCTGGCGAATTTCGCGCAAAAGGAAGGCGTTGACCTCACGGTCGTCGGGCCGGAAGCGCCGCTCGCGGCCGGCATCGTTGACCATTTCAAAAAACTCGACATCCCGATATTCGGCCCGGACATGCGCGCCGCGGAAATTGAATCCAGCAAATCCTTCGCCAAAGACCTCATGCGCGTCAATTCCATCCCCACCGCTGGATACTGGGTCTTCGACGACTTCGCGCAACTTGAACACTTCCTCACCACCGCCAAGTATCCGATTGTCCTCAAGGCGGACGGGCTTGCCGCGGGCAAGGGCGTGTCCGTACGCAAAAGCCAGCAGGAGGCGCTCGCGACCGGCCACGCGATGATGACGGAAAAAGTCTTCGGGGAGGCGGGGAGACGCGTGGTTGTTGAGGAATTTCTCTCCGGGCAGGAAGCCAGCATACTCGCGCTGGTGTCGGGTGACGCCATCGCCATCCTTGAACCGGCGCAGGATCACAAGGCCGCCTTCGACAAGAACGAAGGCCCGAACACCGGCGGCATGGGCGCATACTCGCCCGTCCCGGCGGTCACGGAAAGCGTCATGCAGCGCGTCGAGCGCGACATCATCATACCCACCGTCCACGGCATGAACCGCGAGGAGCGTCCTTACACCGGCGTGCTGTACGTCGGAGTGATGCTTACCGCCAACGGCCCGAAAGTCCTCGAATACAACTGCCGCTTCGGCGACCCGGAGACCCAGCCGCTCATGATGCGGCTCAAGAACGATCTGGTTGACCTGATAGAGGCCGCGATTACGGGAGAGTTGGGCCTTGCCTCGCTTGAATGGAACGACGGTCCGTCGCTTTGCGTGGTGCTGGCGTCGCGCGGATACCCGGGACCGTACGAAAAGGGCCTCCCGATAACCGGCGTAGAAGAAGCGGAAGCGATGAACGACGTCGCGGTGTTCCACGCGGGAACAACGCGTTCAGACGGCACGTGGCGGACCGCGGGCGGCAGGGTGCTCGGCGTGACGGCGCGCGGGGCGGACATCGCGTCAGCGCGGAAACTCGCTTATGAGGCGGTGAGGAAAATCAACTTCGAGGGCATGCACTACCGCACGGACATAGGCTTGAAAGCAGTGTAGGCTTGAGGCCGGACCTGTCCGACTAGTCCGACAGGTCAGACGAGAACTTTCTTCACGGCGAGGTGCACATCCTCCGCCGTGATTTTTTTCATGCAAATCACTTCCGCGCAATGCCGCAGGGTGCACGGGCTGCAAGGCTCGCCGGAGCGCACCACGACGTGCCCATCGCCGTAAGGCCCGTAAATGACGGGGTCCTTCGGGCCGTAGATTCCGACGACCCGCGTCCCCAGCGCGGCGGCAATGTGCAGCGGCCCGGTGTCCGCGCCGATGAACACCGCGGCCTTTTCCAGAAGCGCCACCAGTTCCTTGAGCGGCATCTTCGGCGCAAGATGAACGCCCTCGCCCGCGGCCTTCGCAATGGTCTCGCACTCCTTCCGCTCGCTCTCAGTGCCCCACGTCAGCACGACAATCATGTTGTCCTCGCGCACGAGCCGCTGCGCGAGATCGCGGTATTTCCCCCAGTCCCATTTCTTCAGCGAGCCGAATGCGCTTGCGCCGGGGTGGATGACGACCAGCCGCCCGGCCGCGTCTCTGCCGTTCTCGGCCAGCCACCTTGAGACGCTTTCGCGCGCCTGCGGGTCAACGGGCACCACGGCCTTTGCGCCTGTGGTGTTAACGCCAAGGTGTTCCACCAGCGAGAGCGCCCGCTCAACGCGATGCACGCGCGGGGGCGGCATGTGATGATGCGTCGTAAAGATATAACTGACCTCTTTGGCGTGGCCGCGCCCTCTGCCGAGGCGGACCGGCGCGCCGCTGAGCCAACTGACAAGCCCGCTGCGGAGGTTCCCCTGGAAATCAATCGCGAGATCGAACCGGCGCCCGTGCAGTCCGGCGAAAAACTTGGTAATGCCGCCGACAAGCGACGGCCACCTGAGCGGATTCCTGAGGGATGCCGCCCATGCGCGGCGCGGAACTCTGATGACTTCGTCGAGTTGCGGATGGCCTTCGAGCAGTCCCGCGGCGGCCTCCTCCACGGCCCACGATATGCGCGCCTCGGGAAAATGTCGGCGCAGGGCGTCGAGCGCGGGCAGGCAATGCGCCACATCGCCCAATGCGCTCAGGCGTATGATGAGGATATTATTGAATTTCGTCTGCTCCACGTTTCTGCGCCGGTAACCGCGTGGTTCGGGAAGATGGAAAACGGCGTGATTATACAAGGCATGCGGGAACCGGTCAACCCGCCCGCGGCCACTCGCAGAATAGCGGTCTGACCCCGGCGCATAATTCTCTTGACCGGATGCGTGCGTTTGTGGATAATTTGAGCCGCATCCGCGACGAATTGTTTCTGACTTTTAGAGGGAAAACAATGTTCAAGTCATGGAGAAGGTTGGGACTCGTTTTATTCGCAGGATTCCTCGCCGCTTTCTGCGGCCGCATCGCCGCCGCCGAACCCGCCCAGGCGGATAAGGAAAAACCCACCAGCCCGCAACTTAAGATCACCGAAACCTTTCTAGGCAAAACTGAAGGGATGATTGCTAAAAGTCGGATCATCACTCCCGACTGCCGGCACGTGGCTTACGCGGCGGTGCGCGCGGGAAAATATCTCGCGGTCGTTGACGGGGTCGAAGGCAAGGAATACAACCTAGTCGTAGGGATTGTCTTCAGTCCCGACTCGAAGCGCGTCGCTTATGGCGCGATACGCGGAGATAAATGCTTCGTCGTCGTTGACGGCGTCGAGGGCAAGGAATATGACGGGGGCGGATACGCTGTTTTCAGTCCCGACTCGAAGCGCGTCGCTTATGTGGCGATGCGCGGAGATAAACAACTCGTGGTCATTGACGGCGTCGAGGGCAAGGAATACGACCACACTGCGCATCCGCCTGTCTTCAGTCCCGACTCTAAGCGCGTCGCTTATGGCGCGAAGCAAGGTGAGAAATGGTTCGCGGTCGTTGACGGGGTCGAAAAGGAATACGACCACATCCTGAACGACGCGCCTGTCTTCAGTCCCGACTCTAATCGCGTCGCTTATGTCGCCAAGCGCGGGGAAAGACAACTTGTAGTCGTTGACGGGGTTGAAGGCAAGGAATATGACGGCATCGCTATGGGGGACCCCATCTTCAGTCCTGACTCGAAGCGCGTGGCCTATGCCGCAGTGCACGGTTATACCGCAGTGCACGGCAGGAAATGGGTAGTAGTTGTTGACGGGGTTGAAAGCGAGGAAGAGGAATATGACGACATCGTGCTAGGGAGCCCCATCTTCAGTCCTGACTCGAAGCGTGTCGCTTATGGCGCGAGGCAAGGTGAGAAATGGTTCGCGGTCGTTGACGGGGTCGAAAAGGAATACGACCACATTGCGGGTTCGCCTGTCTTCAGTCCCGACTCGAAACGCGTCGCTTATGGCGCGAAGCAAGGTGAGAAATGGTTCGCGGTCGTTGACGGTGTCGAGGGCAAGGAATATGACGGTATCGGAAGCCCTGCGTTCAGCCCAGACTCGAAGCGCGTCGCTTATGTCGCATCGCGTGGAGAGAAACGGTTCGTGGTCGTTGACGGGGTCGAGGGCAAAGAATATGACCTTATTGGAGACCCTGTCTTCAGCCCTGATTCCAAGCACACCGCATACGCGGCCTGGCGTGGGAAGAAATGGTTCGTGGTCGTTGACGGCGTCGAGGCCAAGGAATACGACGGCATCATGAGAGGAAGCCGCCTCGTTTTTGACTCGCCGACAAAACTTCACACGCTGGCGGAACGCGACAACGAAATCTTCCTCGTCGAAATCGAAATCACGGAATAGGGAATAGGGAACAGGGACTGGGCCTCAGGGATTAGTGAAAAAAAACTCACTCATCCCTAATCCCTCGTCCCTCATCCCTTCCATTCATCCGCGTGCATCTGCGTTAATCCCGCTAAGGCGAGACAAGTTCTGCGGCAAAAATCTTTGCGTGCGTGGCGATGGTGCGAAAACAGGCGTGCTTCATGTTGTTTTGGGCGCGGATGTGCCGACTTTGACCCCGAAAAGGCCGCGCAAACCCCTCGGAAAAGCACATAAATGCACGTCCGCGAGGCGCTTTTCCGCGCCCTGGCGATATAACATGTTGTGCCGTATTGGGTTGCGTCTATTTACCACGTAACGCCTTGCGTGGGAATGGGTTACGACGCCTCTTGCCCGCCGCCGACGCGGATTGACGAGGATTTGGCATGCATATACGAGCATGTCGGTTTCGCGGCGTGAAAAAACTTGAAACGAAAAGCGGCGCAGTTTTTTGTTGCGGAGAAAACGGGAATTTGATATATTGTTTGGTTCAAAGGTACAAATAATCGCGATTCGCGGAGAACCCGATGAAGAAAGACCTACATCCCAAGTACGATACAATTACCGTTACCTGCGGCTGCGGCGAGACGTTTGTTACGCGCT
>Ga0315288_10001093_pt1 | contig 34701 bp, 28 predicted proteins | sample YL17G11_20_MG_FD_203454 | JGI IMG/M metagenome (GOLD analysis project Ga0315288, IMG submission 203454) | Sediment microbial communities from Yellowstone Lake, YNP, Wyoming, USA - YL17G11_20 | ecosystem: Environmental > Aquatic > Freshwater > Lake > Sediment | place: USA: Wyoming | collected...
AGAGAGTCCGCGTCCATCTGTGAGTAGCGAAGCTCGCACGACGGAGTGCCGGCGGGTCGCGCGAACGTCACCCGACCTCGTCGCCGACCAGATCGAGCGGCTGCGCGCAATCTTCCCCGACGCCTTCTCCGAGGGGCGAGTGGATTGGGACCGCCTGCGCGCCACACTCGGCGAGTTCGTGGATGACCGGCCGGAGCGGTATTCCTTTACATGGGCGGGCAAGCGCGATGCTATCCGCGCGCTTCAGACCCCCAGTCGCGCCGCTCTGACCCCATGCCCCGAGGAATCTGTCAACTGGGAGAGCACCCAGCATGTGTTCATCGAGGGCGAGAACCTAGAGGTGCTCAAGCTCCTCTACAAGGCCTACTTCGGGCGGGTGAAGATGATATACATTGACCCGCCATACAACACGGGCAATGACTTCGTGTACCCCGACAACTTCGCCGACCCGCTCGACACCTACCTCCGGCTCACCGGCCAGAAAGACGCCGAGGGGAACCTGCTGACCAGCAACCCCCAGACCAGCGGCCGATACCACTCGGCCTGGCTTTCGATGATGTATCCGCGGCTCTTTGTGGCACGACAGCTGCTCCGAGAAGACGGCCTCATCTTCGTCTCTATTGACGACAACGAGATCCAGAATCTGCGCATGCTCATGAACGAGGTGTTTGGGGAGGAGAGCTTCATCTGTGCCTTCATTTGGAAGCGACGGCAGCAGGTAGACAGCCGCGCGAAGACGGGCGTATCGGTGGACCACGAGTACATGCTGGTGTACCGGCGGGGTGAAGCGCGGTTGCGGGGACGGGAGAAAGACCCGTCGAGATATAGCAACCCAGACAGCGATCCCAGAGGGCCTTGGGCCAGTGACAACTTGGTCGGATTGGCGACAAGGGACCAGCGGCCGAATCTCCACTATGACCTCGTCGACCCCGGAACGGGCACTGCGTACCCATGCACGGAGACGGGATGGCGCTATGGGAGGCAAACCATGGCGCGGTTGATCGCCGATGGTAGGATCATCTGGCCGCCAGAGCCGGCAGGCAGACCACGACTCAGGCGCTATCTGAACGAACTGGCTGACGAGTTCACAGGCCTGTCCACCGTCCTGAACACCGTCTACAACACTCAGGGCACGCGCGAGCTGATGGAACTGTTTGGCGGCAAGGAGGTCATGGACTTCCCGAAGCCAGTTGAGTATATGAAGATACCAGTTAGGCAAGGCATGGCTTCAGATGCCCACGAGATTGTGCTGGACTTCTTCGCTGGTTCATGTCCGCTTGCCCAGGCTGTGCTTGAGCTCAACCGGGAAGATGGCGGGAGCCGACGCTACATCATGGTGCAGTTGCCCGAACCGACGCCGAAAGGATCACCCGCGCGATACCTGGGCCTGGCCACCATTGCTGATATTGGGAAGGAACGCATTCGCCGCGTGATCGCCAAGCTCAATGACGCCGACGGCGGCCAGCAGAGCCTAGACCAGTGGGACACTCCGGAGGACCTGGGATTCCGCGTCTATCGGCTCAGCGAGTCGAGCTTCCGCCAGTGGTCGCCGCCCGACACTGACGACGCGGAGACCATCGCCACCCAGTTGGGCATGTTCCATGATCCGCTGCTGGAGGGATGGACACCCGAGCGGGTGATCGCGGAGGTGGCGCTCAAAGAGGTCGGCTACGGTCTGGATTACACTGTGCAGAAGCATGAACTCAAGGGCAACACCATCTGGCAGGTGACCGACCCCGGCAAGGAGCAGACCTTTCGCCTCTGCCTCGATGAGACCATCAGCGCCGACACCATACGCGCGCTCGGACTCCGCAAGGACAGCGTTTTCATCTGCCGCGACAAGGCTCTCGACGACTCCCTCGCGGCCAATCTCGCTCTCCAGTGCGACCTGAGGGTGCTCTAGGCCCATGCAATTCCGCTTCGACGCCCACCAGCCGTATCAGGTCCGGGCCATCGAGTCGGTGGTCGCTCTCTTGGACGGCCAGCCGAAGGTGAGCGCGGAGATGACCATCGCGGCCACCGGTGGCTTCTCTGCCATTCCCAACCAACTCGACCTCGACGACGCGGCACTCCTCGCGAACCTTCATGCCGTGCAAGCTGAGAACGGTCTCCCGGTCGACAGCGAGCTGCAGTACCTTGAGGGCACTGCGCCCACGGCCGCCGGCGAGATGCCAACTCGCTTCGCGAACTTCTCCATCGAGATGGAGACCGGCACCGGCAAGACGTATGTCTACATCCGCACCATCCTCGAACTCTTCCGGGCCTATGGCCTGCGCAAGTTCATCGTGGTTGTTCCATCCATCGCCGTGCGCGAGGGCGTGCTCAAGACCCTCGCCATCACCGCGCCGCACCTGCGCGAGCTGTACGGCAACCTACCGTATCGGCCTCAGGTATATGACTCCGCCAACCTCTCCCAGGTCCGGCATTTCGCCGCTTCGGACGCAGTCGAGATTCTGGTCATGACCATTGACTCGTTCAACCGCGCCTCCAACGTCATCCGCCAGAGCACCGACCGCCTCCAGGGCGAGACCCCCATCCATCTCATCCAGGCCGCCCGGCCCGTGCTCATCCTCGACGAGCCTCAGAACATGGAGAGCGAACTGCGCATCAAGGCGCTGGCCGCGCTCGATCCGCTCCTCGCCCTTCGCTACAGCGCCACGCACCGGAACCCCTACAACGTCGTCTACCGGCTGACGCCATACGACGCGTATCAGCAGGGCCTGGTCAAGAAGATCGAGATCGGTTCTGTCGTGCAATCCGACGACGAGAACCGACCTTTCCTGCGGCTGGAGAACATCACCAGCATCAAGAACACCGTGGCCGCACGGCTTACTCTGCACAAGCGTATGGCCGACGGGACTGTGCGGGAGCAGACGCTGACGGTCCGGAGAGACGATAAACTCGAAGAGAAAGCTGGGCGGTCCCAATATGGGGTGTATGTGGTGGACGAGATCAACCCCGCCGGCCGCTTCCTCCGCTTCACCAACGGCGACGAGATTCGTATCGGCGAGACCCAGGGGACGGACAAGGAAGCGATCTTCGCCGCCCAGATTCACGAGACGGTGAAGGAGCACTTCCAGAAGCAGCGTCGTCTGCGCGCCCAAGGCATCAAGGTGCTGTCGCTCTTCTTCATTGACCGAGTGGACAACTACGCGCTGCCCGACAGCCTCCTCCGGCGACTCTTCCGGGAATCATTCGATGAACTCAAGACTAGCTACCACGAGTGGCGGAAAGTGCCCGCCGAAGCAGTGCAGGCGGCGTACTTCGCCGAGCGTCGCACCCGCGCCGGCGAAGTCATCATGGAGGACAGCGCCACGGGCGAGGCCGCGCGGGACCAGCAAGCGTATGAGTTGATCATGCGGAACAAAGAGCAGCTGCTTTCCTTCGAGGAGCCGGTCTCGTTCATCTTCTCGCACTCCGCGCTGCGGGAGGGCTGGGACAATCCCAACATCTTCCAGATCTGCACTCTGAACCAGACCGGGTCGGAGATGAAGAAGCGGCAGGAAGTAGGCCGCGGCATTCGGCTCGCGGTGAACCAGCAGGGCGAGCGCATCCACGACGACGCGGTGAATCTGCTGACTGTCATCGCGAACGAGAGCTTCGACAGGTATGTCGGCCAGCTTCAGACCGAGATAGAGACGGAATACGGTCGGGAGGGCACGCCGCCGCCGCCCAAGCGGAAGGGGAGTCCGAAGGCAAGGCTGCGCAAGATGCGCGTGCTCAGCGACGAGTTCCGCGCCCTGTGGGAGCGGATCAAGCACAAGACCCGCTACTCCGTGCGCATCCACACGGAGCGTCTCCTGATAGATGTCCTGGAGGAATTGGACCGGGTGTCTATTCCTGCGCCGCGCGTCACGTTCACGAAGGGGCTAATGGAGGTCCGCGAAGACGTCCGAGCCTTCGGCGCCGTGCAAACCACCGGCACCCGCACCATCCGGGAGCTCGACCGCAGCCGCGAGATGCCCAACCTCCTCGCGATAATGGAGGACCTGTTGCGCCGCTCGGAGCCGCCGGTCCGCCTCACACGGCGCACTTTGCTGGAGGTGTTCCGGCGCGGCCGGCAGCGGGAGGCCGCCGTCCGGAATCCGTATGGGTTCGCCTCCGAGGCCGTGCGTATCCTCAGGGCGAAGCTAGCCGACCACCTCGTGAATGGCATCCAGTATGAGAAGACCGGCGAGTGGTACGACCTGCGGCAGATTCTCGACGACAAGGAAGTGGAACTCTTTGGCCGCTTCATTGTGCGGGCTAGGAGCAAGCGCTCGATCTACGACCATGTCGCCTGCGACTCAGGCGTCGAGAGCAGGTTCGTCCAAGACCTAGAGCGCCGGAAGGACGTGCGACTCTACGTGAAGCTGCCGCGATGGTTCACCGTGGACACACCTGTCGGCGAGTACAATCCTGACTGGGCCATCGTGATGGACCACCCGGAGGACGGGAAGCCTATCCTTTACCTCGTCCGGGAGACGAAGGACACGCTGAACCTCGACGAGCTTCGGCCCGATGAGCGGCGGAAAGTCAAATGCGGCGAGCGCCACTTCCGAGGCGCCCTCGGCGTGGACTACCAGGTCGTGAAGAGCGCGGATCAGTTGCCTGGAGGGGGGGTGGTGCCGTGAGTGCTGTGCGCCTCGCAGTCCTGAGCGAGTGATGGTCGCATGGCAAGCGCCGCCCGCATCGCCCCCCGGCCGGCCGCATCACCCACCGCGGAACCGACCCGCCCTCCCCAGTAGCCGCGCCTCTCGCCTCCCCCCGGCCGTTCCCTTGGTGCCTTCGTGTCTTTGTGGTTCGGCCGTTCCTCGCCTCCTTCATCAACCAAGCGCCAACTAGCACCCATTTCCGCCACCATAAAAGTCCAGCAATTTCCTATCCATTTCGCGTTTTCTCTTGACTTGAAATGCTATAATGGAGGCAGCGAAGCGGACAGGGCCTCCCGCCTCGCTGAGGCGAGAGCCCCTGGTCGATTCGGTGGTGCTGCCTCCGCCCCCGGGGAGCGCGGCCCCGTTTCCGTTGACACCGGAAAAACCCCCGTGCTATACTCCCGCCAGCCAGAGAGTGCACTTCCGGGCACCTACGCGCCCGGCCAGGAAGGTCGCCAGCATGCCAGGCAAGAAGATCATGGCGGTCGATGACGAGCGGCACATCGTTCGTCTCATCCAGGTCAACCTCGAGCGGTCCGGCTTCCAGGTCGTCACGGCCTTCGACGGCCCGGACGCGCTCAAGAAGGTCGAATCAGACAGGCCCGACCTGATCGTGCTCGACGTTATGATGCCTCGAATGGACGGCTTCGAGGTGCTCAAGCGGCTGCAGGCCAATCCCGAGACGCGCGAGATCCCCATCATCATGCTCACGGCGAAGGCACAGGATGCCGATGTCTTCCGCGGGTGGGCGTCCGGGGTCAGCGCCTACCTCACCAAGCCGTTCAACCCGCTGGAGCTGATCACGTTCGTGAAGCGTATCCTCAGCGGGCGCGACGATTACGACGACGGGGAGAAGGTCTGGGAGGTCTGAGCCGGCCCGACGGCACTGCGATGGAAGACTCCTGCTGCGATAGCCGCGAAGTCTGGATGTGGATCGGGATCGCCGTGGGCGTGGCCCTCGGGACCGCCGGTGTTGTCTACCTCATGCGCAGAACAGATGCGCCCCGCCACATGGAGAAACTGCTGCGCCGCTGCGAGGACCGCATCCACAACATCGAGAGCGCGCTGACGGGCCTCGAATCATCGCTGAGTTCGTCGCAGGCCTGACCGCCGTCACGTCCCCGTTTCATTGACAAACCCCCGTGCCCCATTACAATGGGGGTGTTCTCCACAGATGGTGCAAGGTATGGATGCCCATTCCGCGCTGACCGACTCCGTCGGCCGGCGCATTGACTATCTTCGGATATCACTCACCGAACGCTGCGATCTCCGGTGCGCTTACTGCCGCCCCGCGAGCGGCCCCGCGGCCGCGCGCGAGGACGTGCTGACCGCGGACGATGTGGTGGCGATTGTCGAAGCCGCGGTGGGGCTCGGCGTGCGCCGCATTCGCCTCACCGGCGGCGAGCCACTGCTTCGCCCCGACCTGGAGGAGATCGTTCGGCGCGTGCGCGCCATCGCTGGAGTCGAGGACCTCGCCCTCACGACGAATGGCCAGATGCTCGCCGGCCGCGCCGCCGGGCTGGCCGCGGCGGGGCTGATGCGTGTCAACATCAGCCTCGACTCGCTCGACCCGAAGGTGTACGCGACACTCACCGGCGGCGGTGACGTCGGCAACGTGCTGCGCGGCTTCGACGCGGCGCTGGCGGCGGACCTCAGGCCGGTAAAGATCAACGTGGTGCTGGCATCGCCGTCCGCGCTCGACCGGGCCGACCTCGCCGGCTTCGCCGAGCTGGCGCGGCGGAGGCCGGTGCACGTGAGGTTCATCGAGGCGATGCCGACCTGCGGCCACCTGAGCTACCTTCCCGCGCACGAGGTGCTCGACCGATTCGCGCAGATGGGCGAGCTGCATCCGGTCCCCGGCCCCGCGGGCGGCGGCCCCGCGCGCTACTTCCAGCTCGACGACTCAGCGGGAACTCTGGGGCTGATCGCGCCGATCTCGGAGCCGTTCTGCGCCCAGTGCAATCGCCTGCGAGTGACCGCGCGGGGCGAGGTGATCCCGTGCCTGTTCAGCTCGAGCGGGGTCTCGCTCCTGCCCGCGCTTCGAGGGAGCGATGTGACGGGAGAGATCGGCGGGCTGCTCAGGAAGGCCACCGCGGCTAAGCCGTGCCGCTATGCCGACGTGGCCGATCCGGCCGGCATCCGCGCCATGCATGTGATCGGCGGCTGAGAGGGGCCGACACGGTCATGGCAGAGGCCGCGCGCCGCGAGCAGCACTACCCGTTCACTGCCTGGAACTTCGTCGTCATCAGCATCGACGCGGCCTTCTTCTTCGCCGGGCTCGCGTTCATGGACCCCGTCGTCGTTCTCCCGGTGCTGATCGAGAAGCTCCACGGATCGCAGGTCACCATCGGCCTGATGGGCGCAATCCAGCGCGCCGGCTGGATCGTCCCACAGCTTCTCGCCACCAGCTTCGTCCTCCACCGCCGCCGCAAGAAGCCGTTCGTGCTGCTGCCGGTCATCGTGTCCCGGGCGCCGTTCGTCCCGCTCGCCATCAGCTTCTACCTGGCCCCGCCGGGGTCGAAGCTGCAGGCGCTGCTTGGTGCGCTGATCGGCGTGTACGCGGTGTTCTTCTTCTGCGACGGCCTCGTCGGCGTGCCCTGGCACGACATCATCGCCCGGACCATCCCGCCCAACCTCCGGGGGCGTTTCTTCGCCAGCATCAACATCGGGAGTGGCATCTTCGCGATCGTCGCCGGGGCGGTCGTGCGCCGCGTCCTCTCGGATCCATCGCTGCCGTTCCCGCACAACTACGGAGTCCTCTTCATGTTTGTGTGTGGTTGCATGGCGATGTCGACGATCGCTCTATTCTTTATCAAGGAACCGCACGGCAGCCAGATAAGCGATCGACAGTCGCTCCTGACCATCGTCCGCTCGGTGCCGTCCACACTGCGCCGCTATCCGGCGCTGACGCGGCTCATCATCGCTCAGAACATGATGGGCGTTGCCGCCGTCGCCATTCCGTTCTACGCGGTTTATGCGAACACTCGCCTTGGCCTGCCCGACTCGGTCAGCGGCCTCTTCATCTGGGCGGGCATCGGTGGGATGGTCATCGCGAGCCTCGTATGGGCCTACTCGAACGACCGGTACGGGCCGCGGCTGGTGCTGCGCGGCGTCTCTCTGCTCTCCATAGCTGCGCCGATCGCGGCGGCCGCCATCCCGCCGCTGGTTCGGGCGCTGCACGCGCAGGGCGACATGGCCTATTGGTACGCGGCGACGTTCTTCCTCAACAGCGCGGCGGCGTCAGGCGGGTGGATGGGTGTCACTAACTACGTTTTCGAGCTTGCGCCAGACGATATCCGCCCGCTTTTCCTTGGGCTGTCCGCGACCCTGTCCGCGCCCGTCATCCTCATGCCGCTCATCGGCGGCGTCCTGCTGAGCTTCATCTCCTACCAGGCGCTTTTCGCCATTGCGGCGGTGGGCGCGGCGGGGGGGACGCTGTACGTCTTCCGCCTCGAGCAGCCGAGCCAGCTTACCTCGCACCTCGCGTACGAGCCAGCAGGGCCCGCCACTCATGGGCTGACCTACGTGCCGGAAAGCCCGTCATTGGATTGACAGCAGCACGCGGCAGCCGCTATCTTGGCCAGCATGTCACAGCACCGCGCGGGTGACCGCGCACTCATTCCGCCAAACGGCACGGCCCTCTTCCGCGCCTCGCGCTTGCTCCTGAGGGTGATCTTCCGGACGTACAATCGGTGGGAGGTGACGGGCCGCGACCACGTCCCTGCGAGCGGCGGCGTGCTGTTGATCGCGAACCATACGAGCTACGCCGATCCGCCGATTGTCGGCGCCGCGTGCCCTCGCCCCGTGAACTTCATGGCGAAGGCCGAGCTGTTCAGGATTCCCCTGCTCTCAGGGTTCATCAGGCGCACCCACGCCTTCCCGGTGAAGCGCGACGCCGCCGATCAGCACGCCCTCCGCCGCGCGCTGCATCTGCTGGATAGTGGTCAGGTATTGCTGATCTTCCCCGAGGGAACGCGGAGCCCCGACGGGCGGCTCAAGCCGTTCGAGGCCGGCGCCGCCTTCGTCGCGCTTGCCGCGGACGCCCAGGTCGTCCCGGTGGGGATCGACGGCGCGGACCGCGTGCTGCCGCGCGGCAAGCCCGTATTGCTGCCCGCCAAGCTCCGCGTCCGCTTCGGCCCGCCCGTCGACCTGTCGCAGCTCCGCGCGCAGCGCCGCAGCCGCGAGGTGCTCCAGCAGGCCTGTGACGCGATGTCGGCCGCGCTCAGCGCGGTGCTGCCTGCTGAGCGGCAGCCTCTGTAGCGCAGGTCGCCTGACCTGCGACCGCAGCTCCTGTCTGCGACTTCATCCGCCCATAGCGGGCCGAACCACGCACGCACCACTCGTGTCTAACTTCCCTGGAGGTAGTCACATGATCGAGAATCATCCAACGAACCGCTCTCTGATCGCGATGCTCTTCGTCAGCTCGCTCCTCGGCGGACTGATTGCGGTATGCATCTACGCCGGCCTTCGCCCTGCGCCAGTCGAGGCGGCAGCGACGAGCGCGCGCGACCTGCAGACATCGTTCACCAAGGTCGCCGGCATGATCGGGCCCGCGGTCGTGAACATCAACACCGAGCAGAAGGTCCGCGAGCAGGTCTGGGGCTGGGACCTCTATGACTTCGATCCGTTCAGCGAGCCATGGCCGCCCTTCCGCCCGTACGAGCGCGTGCGGAAGGTCACCAACCTGGGGTCCGGCTCGATTATCACATCGGACGGCTATGTGCTGACGAACAACCACGTCATCGCGGGGGCCGATACGATCAGCGTGACGCTCGAAAGCGGGAAGACGTACTCCGCGAGGCTCGTCAGGGTGATCGAGGACCGCGACCTGGCGGTCATCAAGATGGAGGACACCCCTCGCAACCTGCCGACGGTCCGGCTGGGCGATGCGGACAAGGTGAAGGTCGGCGCGTGGGCGGTGGCGGTCGGGAGTCCCTTCGGGTTCAACGAGACGGTGACAGTGGGTGTGATCAGCGCCAAGGGCCGGGTGGAGCGCGAGGCGCGCGGGACGACGGAGATCCGCGATCTGCTTCAGACCGACGCGGCGATCAACCCGGGCAACTCGGGCGGGCCGCTGGTGAACATCGATGGCGAGGTCATCGGGATCAACCAGGCGATCTTCTCCCCGCAGGGAACGGGCAACATCGGCATCGGCTTCGCCATCCCGCTGAATGCTGTGACGAAGGCGACGATAAACCAGGCGATCAAGGGGCAGCGGAGGAGGGCGTGAGCGTCCGGATGCTGGGCAGGAGGCGAAGCCCCCTTCGCCGAGGCTACGTGGCCCAAGGGTCCTTGCCCTACGGGTCCGCGGTCCTCTACAGCCTCGACCGCACCAATAACAGTATGACCAGCAGCGCCAGTGCGCCCCAGGTGTTGTGTTCGCCATTGGCGAAGACGGTGGACCAAGCAAAGGCAGGGCAGGAGACACGCTCCTGCCCCACGAGAGCGCCGAGGTCGGCAGGTCGCAGGCGCGGCATTATCCCCGGCACGGCTCTGCAATAGGTGTCGAACATTTCGCCATGCATCCGCCGCAGGTAGTCTTCCTCCTGCCTGACCGTCGGGATGTAGATGGCGAGCGCGATGACGCCGAAGGCGACCGCCAGCCGCCAGTCTCCCACGATCGCGAGGAATCCGGCAGTGGAGAGCAGGCTCCCCAGGTACATGGGGTTACGGAGGTGCGCGTAGGGCCCCCCGACCGTCAGCTCCTCGTCCTTCACCAGGTGCCCCGCCGCCCATGTCCGCAGCGCCTCTCCGACCACGATAAACGGTATGCCCCAGAGGTTCCAGGCAGGCGGCCGCACCGCCACCGCGACGACCACAAAGGCGAGCGGCATCCATACCCGCACCCGGTTGAGCCAGATCTCTTTCTTGGTCTTCGGGATGAGCATGCCGACGGCTTCGACGGAGCGCATGCGGCGACCTTGCGCGCCACCCTCGCACAGGACCCTCCCGCCCTGCCGAAGAACCTTCGCGACCTACCTTCACCGATGATGGATTCGGGAGGCATTCATTGGGCGCGAAGACGTGGGTCACGCACAACCAATCAGGCAGCAGGCGGGTGGTCGTCACCAAGGAGTTGCCAGGCGAGCGGTGGCTGAAGAGGCTGACGCGGGCGGACTGCACAGTCGAGGTGTGCACGAGCGCCGACATCGTGAACGCGCAGGAGATCAGGGCGGCGATCGGCAGCCGGTGCGATGGTGCGATCGGCCAGCTTACCGAGAGCTGGGGCCGCGAGCTGTTCGAGGCGCTGAAGGCCGCCGGCGGGAGGGCGTATAGCAACTACGCGGTGGGCTATAACAACGTCGATGTCCCCTCGGCGACCGAGCTTGGCCTGCCGGTCGGCAATACCCCCGGCGTGTTGACCGAAACCACCGCGGAGATGGCGGTCGCGCTGACCTTTGCTGCGGCGCGGCGCATCGCCGAGGCGGATGTCTTCATGCGCGGCGGCCGCTTCCACGGCTGGCTGCCGACGCTCTTCCTGGGCGAGCTGCTGTGGCGGAAGACAGTAGGCATCGTTGGGGCGGGACGCATCGGCTCGGCCTATGCGCGGATGATGGTCGAGGGCCACAAGATGAATCTCATCTACTACGACATCCAGCAGAACGAAGCCCTCGAAGGCTACGTGGCGGCCTATGGCGAGTTTCTCGGGCAGCATGGCGAGCAACCGGTGACGTGCACGCGGGCGGCGACCGTCGAGCAGGTGTTCGCGGAGGCCGACGTGCTCAGTCTCCATCCATTGCTCGACCAGACGACACATCATCTCGCGAATGCCCCGCGACTCGCGCTGATGAAGCCGAACGCGATCCTGATCAACACGAGCCGCGGCCCGGTAGTGGACGAGGCCGCACTCGTCGATCACCTGCGAACACATCCCGACTTCCGGGCCGGGCTCGACGTGTTCGAGGACGAGCCGGCGATGAAGCCGGGCCTCGCCGATCTGCCCAATGCGGTCATCGTGCCCCACATCGCCTCCGCCACCTCGTGGACGAGGCAGGGGATGGCGACCCTCGCCGCGGCGAATGTGGCGGCGATCCTGCTCGGCTATCCAGCGTGGCAGAGCGCCGACATTTCGCGCTTTCTCGGTGACGATCCGCCCAAGGCGGCGCCCAGCATCGTGAACGCGAAGGAGCTTGGGCTGCCCGACTTCGTGCAGTAGGGCGGCCGCGGGCAGAGGAGGACCGGCTGTACCTTCGCCTCGCTTACTCGGGCATTGGGGTCGAGGATATCAGGGAGGGGCTGGGGAAGCTGAAGGGGTTCCTGGAGTAGGTGGGGCGCGGGTTCGCCCAACTCGCCACTTCTGGCTGCCTTGGTCCGAGAACAGGTGACCGTCCGTAGTCTAGCAGGTACCGCCTGCACAGGCCGGTCTTCACCGCGCCCGATAAGCCGCTATCAGGCCCGCGATCACAGTGATGAGCGGCGCCGAGCAAACGACCGCGATTAGGTTCCTGAATATGTCCGGGTCGGTCAACGCCGTCCCCATCGGCCCTAGCGTACCTGCAGGACTACGACTCAGAAAGACCGCCACCAGGCACTGCGCCTCAAGCCCGACCCACAGGATCACGTTACGCAGGATGCGGGCCTGCCGCGCCACATTGGCTCGTGTCACGGGAACGACGGGTCCGCCTCTCCCGTAGAGAGGCGGCCGGGCCGCCTCAAAAGCCAAGAGTGCGTAGCACGCGCAGAGAACAAGGACGTAGCGCAGATTCGCCCGTCCCCATGCCGGTGACGAGTGCCACACGAGCGCGAATGCCGAGATGCCGACAAGGAGAACGAGGCTGGTAGCGATCAGTAATGCGATCTCCAGCCGGGTCCAGGGCAACCTTGGGATGGGCGGGTCGACGTCCTTCCAGTGTTCGTGGCGCAACTTGGGCCTCTGGTTTCGGCAGCTAGAAGCAACGACTCCTTGGCCAGCGATCAGGGCGGGCAGCAGTGCGGGTCTCTATCGAACGCCCCCAGGTTGTGCATCCATTGTCCCACTGGGTGGGCGCGGGGTCAAGCGGGGTGAGGCTGGGGTGTGCCCCCAGGTTTCTGGTGGCGGTCGCGGGCGCGTCGTAGGGGCGAGTCGGTGACTCGCCCACCGGAGGCGGGCAGGCCCTGGGCGACCCACCGGGTCGCCCCTACCGTCCGGACCAGAAGAACTCAGTCACACCCTGCGGCTGATGGCTGTCGGCCTTGCCCGGCGGGTGGCCGGAGCTTCCTGCTTCGCCAAGGCTACGCAGGACAGGCCCGCTCCTGCCCAACAGGCGGGGCGGATCGAGGCGTGAGGCAGCCGGGGGCACAGCATGCTATGCCCCTACAGCCCCGACGACCAGATCCCCGCTGATATGCGGGCCCAGGGAGGTGAGGATACTGGGTGTCGAGAGATTGGCCTGTCAGCGCGGGATACGTCCCTCGCCGCCTCTGCGTCGCGTTTCGTATACTCCAGCCGCTGCGATCTTCCTATAGGTGTTCGCATATCGAAGTGATGGGCCGCACGGCCTGTGCGCACGATCAGGGCGCTTCTGGCTGGGTTTCGCCATTACTACCTGTGGTGAAACCTATCAGACCAGGTTCGACATCGGCAGGAACGCGCGCGCGGCCAGCGGAATCACGCAGAACCGAAGAAGCCAGCGAAGGTCATAGATGCACCTGATTCAAGCTGCCGTGCTGGGGATCGCGCAGGGGCTCACGGAGTTCCTTCCTGTCAGCAGCTCGGCCCACCTCATCCTCATGCGCGACGTGCTCGAGTGGCGGCTGCTCAACGACCCACACTGGAACATGGTCTTCGACGTCTCGGTCCATGGCGGAACCTTTGCCGCGCTCGTCGGGTACTTCTGGGCCGATATCGGACGACTGGCGAAGGCCTTCTTCGCCAGCTTTGGCGGCGGCATCGCCGGGATCCCAGAGCGCAAACTCGCGTGGACCATCGTGGTGGCGACCATTCCCGCCGCGGTGGGGGGTTACCTCGGCGAACAAGCCATTGAGGCCTCCCTGCGACAGGCGCCCATGATTGTCGCGGCGCTCCTGCTGGTATTCGGGCTGATCCTGTGGCAGGCGGAACAGCGCGGGCGAAAGACCAAGTCCCTGGACGAAACAGGCTGGCTGGATGGGGTCCTGATCGGCTGCGCTCAGACCGTGTCCCTCGCGCCGGGCGTCTCCCGCTCCGGGATCACGATGACCATCGGGCTCGCCCGCGGGATGACGCGTGAGGCTGCTGCGCGGTTCTCGTTCCTGCTCTCGATACCGATCATCGCCGGCGCCGCGCTTTACGGCCTCAGAGACGTGGTGGGCGGGGCGAGCGCGCTGCCCCAGGGGGCCCTCGCGATGTTCGGCGTGGGGTTCGTCTCGGCCGCGATCTCCGGGTACCTCTGCATCCGGTATTTCCTGCGGTACCTGCAAAGCCACGCGCTGGCGCCGTTCATCATCTACCGGGTCGCGATGGGCGCGTTCCTGCTGGTGTGGTTCGCAGTGAAGTAGGGGGAGGCGATCCCCCGTCGCGCGCGCTGAAGTGCGCGGCTAGGGGGGACGGGGGAAGGCGAAGGACGACCTCTCTAGAAGCTGTTTCATAACCCGCCTGGGCGGGTCATGAAACAGCGATGCAGGGCGGTAGGTTTATGCAGGCGCATTTCATGCAACGCATGGAGCGATCAGCCAACCACCCTCGGTTATGAAATGCGCTCTACTCCTCGACTTCTCGACTCAGCCTAACAAACTCCATCTCGCCCCACGCCCCCAGGTGTTCGCCGATGATGGCGGCGAGGCCGTAGATGCCGGGGATCTGGCGGACCGCCTCCAGCGCCGGCTCGATGTCGGCGGCCGTCTTGACCCGGTTGCCAAGCGCGGTCGCAGCCGCGTCGGCGAGTGCTGCCGATCCGGCCAGCACGATCGCGGCATCGGCCTTGCCGAAGCTCAGTGATGGGCCCACGGTTCCAGATGACGTGCAGAGACCGAGCCGCTGATCCAGCCGGCTGACCCTCAGCCCCAGCTTGCCGGAGAGGGGGGATTCACCGGCATAGACCGCAGCCACCCGCGGTCTGGCAGTGTGGAGGAAGACGTCGCCGCCGTTCTCCACGATGACCTGCCTGCTTTCAGCAAGCAAGGCCTCACCTACTGAGTCGGCGACCGCGCCCGCCACCGCGGCCATCGGCCCGACGCCGCAGGCGCGGGCGGCATCTGCCATCGCCAGCACGATGTGCGGCGCGCCATCGAGCGCGTCCCGCGGGCGCAGCGCCTTCTCGAACTCCGGGTCACGCAGCAGGTAGGCTTGCAGGCGGGCCCGGGCCAAACGGAGCGCCCGCTCCGCGAGCTCGGGGAGCGGGCGCTCGGCACTTATCAGCAGGTCGGACTGAGCGATGTGCACGCCGAAGGTGCGCAAGTCGCTCTCGACCCAGCGTCTGTAGGTTCGTTCCTCGGACCTCACCCCGCGTCTCCTACGGATTCTCTTGCATTACGCTTGGGCAGGAGCGAAGCTCCTGCCAGCGGGCAGGCCCACCGCCCTCGCCTCGCGGAAGCCCCGCTTCCGCCTCACCGTAATGCAAGAGAATCTGCTGTGTGAGCCTCACGCCACGCGCTGTAGAGTTTCTTGCATTATGGGTGCTCCTAACGATAATGCAAGAAACTCTATAGAAGCTGTTTCATAACCTCCGTCTGAGGTTATGAAACAGCACCACAAGCCGCCAGGCTCCAGCAGGCGCATTTCATGCCAGCGTCTCTAGCGGACAGCCAGGCGAGCGAGGGTTATGAAATGCGCTCTAGCATCCCCACACTGGTGTTTGCAGCCCCGTCTCCGCGCGCGGAGACGGGGAAGGGAGTGAGGTCAGAAGGTGAGTTCCATCGCCCGGACGGGGCAGCTCGGCACGCACTCGCCGCAGACCACGCACTCCTCCGGGTCGAAGATCACCTTCATGGACGGGCGCTCCAGCACCAGCGCTTTGGTCGGGCACACGCCCACGCACGCGCCACAATCGACACACCGCTCGTCGTTCTTGCGGATATCCTGCACGAGCGGCTGAAGGCGAATGCCCATCTCCGTCAGGTAGTCAGCCGCGCGGCGATAGTCCGCCTCCTCACCGCTCAGCTCGAGCACCATCAGGCCCTCTTCCTCGGGTGTGATGGATGCCCGGAGGATGTTGAACACCAGCCCGAAATCGCGCGACAGACGATAGATCACCGGCTGATCCGTCGCCGCCGGCGGAAAGTGAAGCACGATCTTGTGCGAGACTGCCATCATGTTCCCTCCATGTTCCTGTTAGGCGGAGCTTCCTTCCAGATCCGGCGGGTGGTTCGCCATCGGCCCCATCACCATACCCGATCCGGCGAGAGGCAGTGGCGCGACGGGCGAGGACAGCTCGAACTTCCCGCCCTCGATCCACTGCTTGAGGGTCTCGGCGATCTCCGCCGCGCGCGGGTAGCTCGACAGCGGCGTCGCCGGGAGTGGCTTGCCGTTCACGTCGATGGTCCCCGTCTTCAGCTCCGCATATGTCACGTGCTGGATCACGTCGGGCTTCCGCTCGGGATAGGAGGTGGCGTAGTCCACAACGGGCGCCTGGATATCGGCATCCGAGACGCCGGTCTGCGCAGCCATCTCCTCATCGAGCACCGGAATCGGAATGCCGAGCCCGACGATCAAGGTCGAGCCGTAGCCGCGGAAGCTCGCGCCCTTCAGCCACCGATCCGACATCTGCTTCAGGTCGCCAAGCACGGCCAGCGTCCCCGCGCCGCCGGTCGGGATGCCGCGCTCGTTCCGCTTCGCGCCGGGGCTGTGTTGGGTGCCGTTCCACACGACATACCCGACCGCGCCGCCGAGAAAGATGCGGGTCCCGATCCCGATGGTCCGGTAGTGCGGATCGTTCATCAGTGGCGAGAGCTGCCCGGCGCTGCAGTAATTCGCCGAACCCAGCCGCGGCCGCAGCGTGCCCATGTAGGTGTAGATCGTCTTCTCAGACGTGTTCACCGCGACGTTGTAGTTCTGGTACGAGTTTCTCGGGTTGAACAGATAGGACTCGTTGGCCTCCTGCAGCGTGAGCCAAGTGGCGATCTCGCGCCGCGGATAGCAGTCGGTGCCGTAGGCAGAACCCTCCAGCAGCACGCGCTTGCCTGCCACCAGGTCCTCGATCACGTGTCCGCCACCGTAGCGGAACTCGCCGGGGAAGACCGCGTTGCGTGGGTCATCGTCCGGCACCGCGGTCGCCCCGAGGTAGATGTCGACCGCTGCCAGCCCGGCGTATGCGGGAACCTTGTTGAGGGTGACGGCGCCGCCGCCGAACTTGATTCGCGGGCGAGAGTGGCCGACGTTCATCATCATGCCGGAGGAGCACATCGGGCCGAACGTCCCTGTCGTCACCACGTCGATGGCCTGAGCGGCGCCCTTGGCGCCCTTCTCGGCCACCACGTCAACCATCTCTTCCGCGGTGACGACGACCACTTTGCCCTTGCGGATCTTCTCGTTGATCTCCTCCAGCGTCTTCGGCATGTCGACCTCCCGGCGCTTCCAAGCGCCTGCTGTGATATGAAAGTTAGTGCCATCAGGCACTAACTTCCTGGTAATGGTACCACAACGCGCCGCTGGGGGAAACCCCTTTCACGGCGCGGGTGTGATTACAGAGAGTGGGCGCGTCGGATGTCGTCCTCACCCCTGTCCGCCTGAGGCGGGCAAGTCCTGCGGACATCCCCTCTCCAAGCCTGGAGAGGGGATTGAGGGGTGAGGAGCTCACTGCAGGTGGGCACACCCGCGGCTCTCTCGGGCCAGTATACCCCTCAGCCCTTATCCTGTGAAGCCCTGCCCCATCCATGCGATTGGCTGCTGACCGGCCGGCGCGATCGATTGTGGAATAACCATAAGGTGTCGGGGGCGACGCATTCTCAGGAAGGGAGGCGTTCTCACTTGGTCTGTCCGGTCTGTGATCACGAGCAGACGCGGTCCGGTGATTGGTGCACCGACTGCGGGGCGTACCTGGGGCTGCTCAAGCGGCAGCCGCAGCGCATCGCCTATTGTGTCGCCGGCTCCATCGCGATGGGGTTCGCGCTGTTTGTGGCGCTTGCCTGGCAGGTGTTCGGCCCGTATCTGCACGGTGGCATGGCCTCGGAGCCGGGGCCGTGGTTCTGGTGGGGATTCGGCTTCGCCACATTCTTCCTCGCGCTCGGCCTGACGGCCCGCAGCCATCTCGCGAGCGCATTGCACCGAATGCTTCGAAGCCTGTAGGGGCACAGTAGGGGCACAGCATGCTGTGCCCCTACTCCGCGCCTCTGCGGTGAGTACCTATTTTGCCAACGGCGCCGCCTCCGTCGACTTCTCCCTCGTCATCCGCACCTGCTGGTTGAGCGCGCGGATCATCCACTTCGGACCGCCGTGCTGCGCGAACTGGATCGCCGCCTCGTCGAACAACCGCAGCGCCACATCGAACTCACCGAGCCTCCGTCGCAGCTCGGCGACGAGGTAGGTCATCACCGCCCGCTCTTTCTCCTCAAGCTCGCCGAGCAGCAGCGCGCGCTCCAGGTGTTGGGCGGCCTCCGTCTGGTAGCTGGCTACGACATCGCCCGCGCCATCGAGCTGTGCGAGCCACGACGCGGCCAGATAGTACTCGGCAAGCTGCAGCGCGCTCGGCTGTCTCCTGCGTCCATGGCAGATAGCCGCGATCTCGTATCTGGCGTAGTCGACATCCAGCAGTTGGGAAGCGACCCGCGACAGCCCACCGGCCAGCACCCATTCCCTCACGCCTTCATCGGTCTGCGAGGGATCGAACCCCCGGCCATCCGCCGTCAACCCGCATGTCGGGCAGGTATGCAGGAGTAGAGGCAGCGGGTTGAAGCCGACCGGTTGCGGGCAGAGATCGGACCCGCGCCCGGCCACCGCATAGGCGCGCGGCTCCTCCCGCACGAACACCTCTCCACACACCCAACACGCCAACTCGATCTCACGCGTTGCGGCCATTCAGACTCCCATGCAGTGCAGTTCGTGGCGCAGGAGCGTGTCTCCTGCCCTTGAACCTCACCCCGCGGAGTCTGGAATTCCCACCGTTTCTTGTGCGCCCCCTCTCCGCGCGCGGAGAGGGGGAAGGGGGGTGAGGTTGCCTTCTACCCGCGCGGAGAGGGGGGAGTGGGGCGTGAGGTTGACCAGACGCGCCATGCGCATCCGCGGGAGCGGATGCGCATGGATGTTTCGTAGGGCGGCGTCTCCCGACGCCGCCTCGGCGCGGTCAGGAGACCGCGCCCTACAGAGCTACCGGCTGAACTTAGGCGGGTATTCGGCTCGCCAGGCGTCCGACGGGATCTTCGGGTTGCGCCATTCAGCGCCGATCTCGCGCACGACGCGGTCCATCTCGCTTTCGCCCAGCCACTGGCGCACGGAAGAACTCTCTTCGCGCAGGCTAACCAGTCGGAGTCCGAGCGAAAGCACGGCACAAGTGGCTAGCGCCAGTGGAAGCACCCTGCGGAGATTTCCGCGCCACACAGTTGCCAGCTTCGAGCCGGGGCGACGCGTCCAGAACCCAGCGATGAGCGGGCCCGCCAGCCAGAGCAAAAGCGCGGTGCCGAAGCAGACGAAGAGCAATGCCGCAAAGGCGGGTCCGACGCTGCTCGCCACAGAGCTAAGCCACATCAGTGCCAGCCCGGCGAGCAAAGGCAGGAACCCCGCAGCCCACAACGAGATCATGCCTCGCCGCGAGAGCGTCGTAGCCTCATCTGCCTTCCTGCGCGCAACCAGGCTCACTGCGACGAAGATGACGAGTGAGGCGACAAGAACAACACCCGTCAAGAGGATGGCCGCGCGAGCGAGCATCGCGCGGAGAATCGGCCCGGGGAACGCGCCCAGACGCCGCGCATACTCGCGCGTCAGCATGGAGTGGACCTTCGCGCGCACCAGGCTGTCGCGGACATCCTCGTCCGCCGCCTTACCTGCGACGCGGAGGAAAAGGGCGTGCTGCTGTCCCCAGTAGAGCCGACCCCTATAGAGCGGGCCGCCAGGGATGCCCGTCACGCTGTCCGGCTGCCACACCCAAGTGGGCGCGCCGCCGATGCCCTCAACAGCGATTCCCACAAGGGACTCGATGAGAGTACGCTCGGACTTCTGCATGAGACGCCCGAGCCTGGTGGTTGCCATCCACCATTTGACGGCATCCTCGGGCCGGTGTTCCACTACCGCGAGCTTCCCTTCGTACCCTGCGATGCGAGCAGAGCCGCGCATCTGCGAGTTGAACGGCAGGCCGATGCCGTTGTACGCGCCGGAGATGGCCTCCCATCCGATGGCCCCAAGTGCCCGCAGAAGCTGCACAGTTGCGTTGATGGAGTCCTGGGAGTGCGTTTCTGCTTTCGACATGCGAGAGGCCTGCTCCCATCGCGCCAGTGCTTCGCGGTCATGGTGGAGGCCGTAGAGGTAGTGTACTGCCAGGGCTACCGGGTACGCGTTGTCGGACTCGACGGCCTGCCATCGCTTCAAGGCTTCGAGCACCGGCGCGGCCTGCGCTTCGGAGAGCGAGTCCGGCAGGCCCGTCTTGGCTAGCTCCTTCTTCACCTCCGCCATCGATTTGGGGTCTGTCGGATCGGCTACCCAATTCGCGGGCCGTGCGTACCCCGGTCCGGTCTCCATCAGCAACGCCGCGTAGGCCGCCCACGCGGCTCCGCCGCCTCCCTTGTCAATGGCCGCCTTGAGCAGCGATCGCGCCTCGCCCACGTCTCTCGTGAGCAGTCCTGCCGCAATCAGCATCCGCGGGTCGTTCGGGTAGTGCTTGCGGACGAACGCGGGCGCCTCTGCCGCGTACTGACGCAGCGACTCCGGCAGCTCTTCACGCTGGGATTCCTTCCGCGCCTGAGGGGTGACGGGTCGGGCTGCCCTCTCGCTTTCCGCGAGCATCTGCTCTGCGGCCATCGCGACCTGAACACCCCCTGTCTGCTCAGCAGGCCGGAACGGCATGGAGGCCAGAGCGGCCATCACCAGTGCCGCGCCCACAGCATTCGGGATGAAGCGAAACCTAGACGCCTTCAAGTGAGATTGAGACATCGCCTGCAATGCCCGCCCGCGCGCCTCCTCAGGTAAGTCCGGAGCGGCGCGTCGGAACGTATCCTTGAGCAACGAGTCATCATGCTCGTTCATCGTCAGACAACCTCTCTCGGGCCTTGGTCTTCGCCCGGTGCAGGATCGAGTGGACGGCTCGCTCCGACCGGCCGATCACCTGCCCGATCTCCCGCGCCGACAGCTCCTCGACACAGGAGAGCACCAACACGTCCATCTCACTATCCGACAGCAAGCTGCGAAGTTCTGCAACCCTTCGTCTCGCATCGAGCCTGCCGGCCGCGCTTGCGGCGAGATCGCCCCCATCGCTTACATCCAGGATGGACTCGACGGGTACCTGCGCCGATTCCGGCAGCGACTTGCGGCGCTTCAGCCGCCTGATCTCAAGGTTCACCCGCCGCCGGGCGATGCCGAAGAGCCACGCCGACAGCGATGATCGCTGGGGGTTGAACCGCCGGATGTCCCGCACCACGTCGGCCATCGTCTCGACAACGATGTCCTCGGCCGACCCCACATCACCCAGGCGAGTAACGGCGAATCGGAAGACGCCTGGAGCGAAGCGATCGTACACCTCGGCAGACGCCTCAGGCGTCCGGTCGCGCAGGCCCGCGATCAGCCTCGCATCGGCTTCGGGTGCGCTGCCGGCGTGCGCCGTCACGACATCGGCCTCGCCCAAGGCGTTCCCTCTATCTCGCGGCAGGTTGGAGACGAGCCGTCCTACCTCGTTGGGCAGGAGCTTGCCTCCTGCCCGGCCGTTCGAAGTCGAGCCGTCCTACTGACTATGTTGCGAATGGGCGCGGATTGTCGCGCGGTGCATGCGGCGCGCGCCCTTCGGGACGGGGACAGGCAACGCATTCCTGGAAAGCTAGGGACAGCTTTGCTCCCCAGGGAGGATCGGATCGCGGGGGTTTGGCCTGGTAGTGCGGGGGAATGCGTAGCCAGTCCCCTTGCCCTACAGGGTGCCGTACTTCACAAACGCTCTGCACGCGACATCCTGCCACTCCGGCCGGACGCCGATCGAGTCCACGTCCCCGTAGTAGCCCGCGATGAATCCCCCGCCGAACCCGCCTTCGCGCGGCGCCAGCGCGCCGCGGCTACGGCGGGCGAGCCCGCCAATAGGCCGGCGGACAAGTCCGCCACCAAAGCCGCCGAGCTTCTGCACCAGATCGCGTGCGAAGGCCTCGATCCGCGCCTCGTCGCCCGTGGGGAGCACCTGCTGGATGTCCACCGGGCACTCAAATGAGATACGCCCCCCGAACGCCCCCGCGAGCCGATCGATCCCGAACAGACCGGGCTGATCCAGCTGGAGCACCGCGACGCCGCACTCGATCAGGTCCTCGATGATGTCCCAGATGTAGCCGCACGAGTGCATCCAGACGGCGAGCCCGTTCCGCCTCGCCTCACCGCAGAGCTTCGCGTAATCGGGCTTGAACACCTCCCGCCACATTGCCGGGCTGACCAAGAGCCGCTCCTGCGTCCCCCAGTCCTCGGCGAACATGACCGCGTCGGCGCCGGCGGCCGCCCACTGGGCGATGCATCGTGAGAGGAGAGAAGTGACCCGGTCTGCCAGCTCTCGCACCTCTCTCGGGTGAGTGAGCAGGTCCTCAAGGAAGATGTCCATCCTTCTGAGATAGCGCATGATGGCGAAGGGGAAGCCGGGGAGGCCGCCGATCTTGTAGAGGTCAGCTTGCTCTGCGAAGGCAGCCTTTGCGGCCTGGTAGCGCGCGGGATCGTCGAAGCCGGGCATGTGATAGCGGTCCAACTGCGACCAGTCGCGCAAGGCCCCCTCGATCACTTGCCCCATTGTCCGCTGACCGAGCCGCGCCCAGACATTGCCCCACTCATCCCGCCACCTCGCGGCCTCCCGTGATGCGACCCCCTCTGAAGACTGCCACTCGCGGTCGGCCGTGATGCCGCTCCAGGCGATGTCATTGGGGTAGGGCACCGGCAGCGTCATCGCGATCCGCTCGGGGTTCTCGAAGCGGATGGTTCTCAGGACGATTTCACGTGAGGTCATTGGCCGATCCCTGCGGCGGAGATAATGCGAATGGACGGGCGACTCAACGAGTCGCCCCTACGTCGAGTCGCCCCTACTCCTCCAGCACCCCCACCTCCCTCAACAGCCGCTTCACCGCCGCGAAGGCCGGGCTGTCGGGTTTGACACCGACGAGGGCTTCGCCCTTCACGTCGAGGGAGCGCACCTCGGGGTCTTCGGGGATGGCCAAAGGGTCGGGCAGGCCGCGCTCCCGCGCGGCGGCGACAAGCTCGGGCGGCACGCCATCCGACACACGCGTGAAGGCGAACACCATCCGCCCGACCTTCGTCTTCAGTTCGCTCACAAGCTCGGTCACGCGCTTCACCGTGTCGAGGCCGCGAATGCTCGGGTCGGAGAGGAGAATGAGGACATCGACATCGCCCGCGGTTCGCCGGCTCAGGTGCTCGAGGCCTGCCTCACAATCTACGACCACGTACTTATATTGCTTGCCGACCTGGTCCACGCACGCGCGCAGGATGGTATTCGCGAAGCAGTAGCATCCCGGCCCCTCCGGCCGCCCCATCGCGAGCAGATCGAAACCCTCCGCCTCGACCAGCGCTTGCTGAATGCGAAACTGCAGGAACTCCGCTTTCGCCATCCCGCCCGGAAGGGTCGCCGCGCGGTCGAGCCCCTGCTCGCGCACATCGCCGACCGTGTCCTCGGCCTTCACGCCGAGCGCCGCGTCGAGGTTCAGGTTCGGGTCAGCATCAACCGCGAGCACCGGGCCCTGCTTCGCCTCCACCAACGCCCGCACCACAAGCGCCGCCACCGTCGTCTTCCCGACGCCGCCCTTTCCTGTGACCGCGATGACCTGTCCCATGCTATCTGCTCCCCGCCGTCAAGAACGACTGCAGCCGCTTCGTCAACTCCTCCACCGCCTCGACATACGGCCCGCTCGCCGGCACGGCCTCCGACTCGGCGATCGCCGCGTCGGCCGGAAGCGTGGCGATGATCGGCAGCCCATGGAGATAGGGGATGACCTTCGCTTCGGAGTCAGCGCGCGCTTTGTTCACGACAACGCCCGGTATCCGCAGCCCCAATCCCTTCGCCAGGGCGGCGACTCGCGCGGCGGTGCGGGCGCTCGCCGCGGTCGGCTCGACCACGATCAACAGCGCCCCCACATGCATCGCCGTGCCCCGCCCGAGGTGCTCCAGGCCGGCCTCCATGTCCAGGACGAGGGAGTAATCCTCCAGCTCTACCAGGTGTCGCAGGAGTGCTTTGAGCACGGTGCTCTCCGGGCAGACACAGCCTGCCCCCGGCTCATCCACCGTGCCCATCACCAGCAGCGAGATGCCGTGCCAGTTGACCCGGAAACGGTCAAACAGGTCGTCCACCATCGGGTTGATCGAGAAGAACCCTCCGCCCTCGCCCTTCCCGGCCCGCTCCGAAAGCAGATCGGTCATCTCGGAAAGCGGGGTGATCCGGCTCAGAAGGTCCTCTGGAAGGCCGAGCGCCCGCCCGAGGCAGTTGTTGGGGTCAGCATCCACCGCGATGACACGCTCTCCGGAGCGCACCAAGCTCCGGATGAGGGCTGCGCCCAATGTGGTCTTACCGACCCCACCCTTACCGGCTATAGCGATCCGAACGCGCATTTCGGGCATGCTTCCTCACATAGAGTGACCAAGGATTCCCCGTCCCTGGACGTTTTGTCGAATCGGAGCAACAAGAACGTACCCACTGGCCCAAGTGTTGTCACTCGCGGACATGAGCGGTTTGGCATTCCGAGGGAAAGGGTATAGGATAGTTGCGGCACCGCTCTGGGACAGAACCGGACGACCCAGGTACTGCAAGAGCTGAGATTCACAAAGGGCGGTACCGTCCTATCCGGAGGGACAGGCCGTCACCCCCCCTCGCCCCGGCTTGTCCCTCCAATTCTTTCCGGGTAGGCCGTTACTAGAGCCCCGCCAGGTACCGCCCGCCTCCGAGGATTCCGCGCGGGTCGTAGCTCTCCTTCAGCCTTCGCATCAGATCGACGTTCGGACTTTGGGTCCACACGCCGAAACCGCGTTTCAGTTCGGGGTCGCCGGCCTCGAGCACGGCGTATCCTCCCACTGCTTCGGTCGCGGCGCGAATCTCCCCAAGTCTCTCAATCACGCCCAGCAACCTCTCCCCGCGCTTGCCCTGGATCGCCGAGTCTGTGGTCATCGCCCCCTCTCCGCGCGCGGAGAGGGGGAATGCGGTTAGGTTGGACCCAGCGTAGACGGCGCCGTCGCCCGGCCTGGCAAGCGCCCACCATCCCTCCCAGCCGGCGGCCAGCTTCAGCAGACCGGCCGTCTCCGAGATCGGCGCGCTTGCGCGCACGATCACATCGGTTGCGCCGCGGGGGTACACCGCCTCTCCCGTCGCCTGCCAAACCTGACCGGCTTGGTCGTCAGACAACACCGCGCACTCGGCCCCGACCATCTGCTTGATCTCGCGCTGCTGCCGGTCGACTGCGGTACTGTCTCCCATCAAGCCGGCAAACAGTATCTGGGTATCTCCTTCGATGTTGACGCGCAGCGGCAGGCGCATCCGCTCAAGCGCGGCCCGATTGCAGATGCTCAGGCACGCGATCTCGAGACGCGACGCGAGGAGCTTCCGCGCCACCTCGCCCGCGCGTTCCGGCGGCAGCGCAGCCATCACCATCGCCCTGGCTTCCGGCAGCGGAGTCAGTCGAACGGTGACCTCGCAGATCGCGGCGAGCGTTCCGAAGGAGCCGACGAAGAACTTGGTGAGCTCGTATCCGGCGACGTTCTTGACCGTCTTCCCACCGGTCTTCACGAGCGTTCCGTCGGCGAGCGCCACTCGCAGCCCGATCACCAGATCGCGGGGCGCGCCATAGCGCATCCGCAGCGGCCCCGCGAGATTGGTCGCGGCGATGCCGCCGATGGTCGCCGCGTCTCCTCCCGGCGGATCGAGCGGGAGCATCTGGCCTCGCTGAGCTGCCGTCTGCTGCAGGGCGGCCAGTGTCACACCCGCCTGCGCGGTGATGGTGAGGTTCTCATGGTCGAAGTCAAGGATCCGGTCGAGGCGGTTGAGCGGCGCGAGCACGCCAATGGGGCCGGGAACGGCCCCGAGGTGCATGTGCCTACCGGCGCCGCGCAGCAGCACCGACAGACCTGACTCCGAGGCGTGCCGGAGCACGGAGGCGACCTCCTCCGGCGTGCGAGGAGATGCCACCGCCAATGGCTGCTGACCCTCGAGCCGGTACTGACTGACCGCCTCCGTCGCGGTGAGCAGATTCGCCGGGCCAACGATCTGTTCGAGGTCCCGAAGCTTGTCTGAGAGCGCAGCCATCTACGCCTCAGCCCGCACGGCGCTGGGCTCCGGCCCCTCGGCTGGGTTTGGGGCAGGCAGGATCTTGCCCGGGTTCGCGAGGCCGCGCGGATCGAATACCGACTTCAGCTTGCGCTGGGCCTCCAGGTCGGCCGGGGAGTAGAGCAAGTGCATGAACTTCACCTTCTCGGCTCCGACACCGTGTTCGCCCGTGAGTGTCCCGCCGGCCTCGACGCAGACCTTGAAGATCTCGGCGGTGGCCGCCTCCGCCCGCTTGAAGTCCTCGGGATCGCTGCGCTCGAACAGGATGTTGGAGTGCAGGTTGCCGTCGCCCGCGTGGAAGACCTTCGCAATCCGCACGCCATGGCGGCGCTCGATCTCCTGGATCTTCCTCAGCACCTCGGGGATCTTCGTGCGCGGGACTGTGGCGTCGTTCACGAGCATCGCGGGGGAGAGCCGCGCGGTCGCTCCGAAAGCGGACTTGCGCGCGGTCCAGAGCTTGTCTCTCTCCTCGGGCGTACGGCCGATCGCCACGCTGCGGGCCTTCAGCTCCCGGCAGATCGCGGCGCACTGCTCCGCCTGGCGATCGAGCGAGTCCTTGAGGCCATCCAGCTCGATCAGCAGCACCGCCTCGACATCCAGCGGCAGCCCCGATGGGAAGGATGCCTCGACCGCCGCGATGGTCTGCCGGTCCATGATCTCCATCGCCGCGGGCATCATGCCGGCGGCGATGATGCGCGACACCGACTCGCCCGCGGCCTCCAGCGTCTCGAAGATCACCAGCACGATCTGCGCGTCCTCGGGCAGCGGCCGCAGCCGCAGCACCATCTCGGTCACGATGCCGAGGGTGCCCTCGGAACCGATGAACGCTCCGACCAGGTCATAGCCCGGCGTGTCGAGGACCTTCCCGCCGAACCTGCGTATCTCACCCGATGGGAGCACCACGGTCAGGCCCAACACGTGGTTCACCGTCACGCCGTACTTGAGGCAATGCGGGCCGCCCGCGTTCTCGGCGACATTGCCGCCGACGGTCGAGACCTTCTGGCTGGCCGGATCGGGGCAGAACTGCATGCCATAGCCCGCCAGCGTCTTCTGGAGATCGAGGTTCACCACACCTGGCTGGACCACCGCGATCTGGTCATCGAGGTCGATCTCCAGCGTTCTGTTCAGCCGAGAGAGCACGATCACGACGCCGCCATGCAGTGGCACCGATCCACCCGACAGGTTCGTCCCCGCGCCCCGCGGCACGAACGGAATACCCCGCTCCGCGCACACCTTCACGACCCTGGCGACTTCGTCGGTCGAGGCCGGCAAGACGACCGCGTCGGGCGTGCCGACCGCGGTCGACGCGTCGTAGCTGTAAAGCAGCACATCGGCCGGCGCTGTCAGCACATTCTGCCGGCCGACGATCTTCTGGAGCGAGCGAACGATCTTCCTATCCACGATCAGACTCCGATGGGATGACTCAACACAGTTCTACCCCGCGACCTCTGCCTGAACCTGCCTGCCCGGCCGACATCCGGCGGGCCTTACCTATTCGCGGGTGCATATGCTATCATGAGAAAGAGGGAGAACGACATGAAAGCCGACTTCACCGTCTCCATGTGGCAGGAGGACGACCTCTTCGTCGCCCAGTGCCTGGAGGTGGACGTCGCCAGCCAGGGCAGGACGGAGGAGGAAGCCATCGCGAATCTGCGGGAAGCGCTCGAGCTGCACTTCGAGGAGCCCGTCGCAGATTGGAAGCCGCGGCTTGTGAAGGTCGAGGTCGAAGTCGGTGCCGCCTAGGCGGCTTCCGTTCCGGGAGGTCCGACGCAAGCTCCGAGCTGCTGGGTTCGAGTTGGTTCGCCAGAGAGGGAGTCACTGCAAGTTCGGCAAGCGCACGCCAGAGGGGGCTGATCACCACCACCGTCCCACGTCACGACGTCGTGGCCGTCGGGACACTGCGCAGCGTTCTCAGGCAGGCGCGCCTCAGTTGGGAGGAGTTCGAGCGGCTGTAGGCGCGGGGCACGCATGAGCAACACCGCAGGCGACCTGCCAACCGTCCTCTCATCCGCCGACTCCGGCGGCCGGGTCCGCGCGAATCTGCTCTTCGCGGTCGCCTGTGCTGTCATCATCATCGTGGCCTACCAAGGCATCGCGCTCTGGCCGCGGCTGCCCGAGCGCATGCCCATCCATTTCGGCATCACCGGCGAGCCGGACGGCTGGAGCGGCAAGAACTGGTTCTCCGTGTTCGGCGTGCTGGTCATGGCCGCGTTCATGCTGGCTATCATGGGTGTCGCCGCGTCGTCTTTGCTGGGTGCGAAGTACTACAACTTCCCCGGCAAGGAACGCATCGTCAGGCTCCCACGCGAACAACAGGACTACGTCCTCGCGCCGGTCCGAGAGGGGCTCGCCTGGATCGGTTCGGGCTGCGCTGTAGGTCTCGCGCTGATGTGCCGCGATAGCTGGCTGGTCGCGCTGCACCAGCGTGCGGGCATCTCGCCCTGGAGCATGCCGATCCCTCTCGCGATCGGACTGGCGGCGATCATCCTCGGCATCGTGACCGCGAACCGGCGGGCGAGCGAGTTGAGCGACACGTCGTCGTAGGGCGGGCATACCCGTGCTCGCCAGCTATCTGCGGGAGCCCGCAGAGGGGCTCCCCTACGGGTTCGGCCGGATAGGGGAGGACGCGCGCTCGCGGACGGCGAACCGCTGGAGTCTGCGGGAGCCCGCAGAGGGGCTCCCCTACGGGTTCGGCCAGATAGGGGAGGACGCGCGCTCGCGGACGGCGAACCGCTGGAGCAACAACCGGGCGACCGCAGAGGGTCGCCCCTACGGGTTCGGCCGGATAGGGGAGGACGCGCGCTCGCGGACGGCGAACCGCTGGAGCAACAACCGGGCGACCGCAGAGGGTCGCCCCTACGGAACGGCAACGGCTGGCGGGAATGGGCATGCCCGCGCTACAATGGCAGGAGATGCAGCATGGCAGAGACCACCCGACCCGACCTCGTCCTGATGCACCCTCCCGCAGTCTTCGATTTCCGCGAACGGCCGCTCAACCACTGGATGCTCAGCAAGGCCGTCGACACGAATCCCGTGTTCGAGTACTTCCCGGTCGGCTTCATCTCCACGCTCGACTATCTCGAGGAGCGCGGCCGCGTCGTCCGCCTCGCCAACATGGCGGTGAAGATGCAGGGCCACGGCTTCGATCCGCGGCGATTCGTGCGCGAGCACGAGCCGCTGCTGTTCGGCATCGATTTCCATTGGTGCCAGCACGCCGACGGCGCGCTCAGCCTCGCGCGGGTCTGCAAGGAGGAGCATCCCGACATACCGGTGGCGCTGGGCGGGATATCCTCGACCTACTTCTGGCGCGAGCTGATCGAGAACCCCGACATCGACTTCATCGTGCGCGGTGAGACGGCAGAGGAGCCGCTTGCTCAGTTGCTCGACTGCCTCGCGCAGAAGCGCGATCCGGTCGATGTGCCCAACCTGATCTGGAAGCCCTTCGACTGCACTCAGGGTAGACGCGATGGTCAGCCGATCGAGAACGCGTTCACGCACCGCCCGAAGCTGCTGACGACGAAGATCAACTACGAGCGGCTCTTCCGGCATTGGCGCCGCACTCATGACCTGAAGGGGAGCCTGCTCACCGGCCAGCACTGGTACGTCTACTGCGCGAACCTGCTGCTGTTCTGCAAAGGCTGTGTGGAGAACTGCGCCATCTGCGGCGGCTCGAACTGGGCGCTGGGTCTGGACGAGACCCCGCTGTGGGATGTCGAGGTGCTCGCCGACATGTGCATGGTGGCGCGCAAGGCGACGCGTCATCCGATCCGGCTCCCCGGCGACATCCGGCAGGGGGACTGGCGCGGCTTCCTCGCCGCGCTGAAGAGCCGCAAGTTCACCGGCGCAATGCACTTCGACATCTTCCAGCCGGCCGATCGCGAGTTCTGCGAGGCGCTCGCCGATGCCGTTCCCGAGCCCCACGGCGGCATGGGTCCGGTCACACACGACGAGAAGCTGCGCGAGCTGTACGGCCTCTCGTATGACAATGCCTCCATCGAGCGGACGATCGAGAACCTGATCGCCGTCGGCGGCAAGGCCGACCTCTTCTTCTACATCGGCCTGCCCGGCCAGACCAAGCAGAGCGCCAAGGAGACGACGGATTACTGCCTGCGGCTGCTGGAGCGTTACAGCACCCGCGGGCGCGGCAACAGGTTCGATGCCTACGTCTGCTGCCTCGCGCCGTTCATCGATCCCGGCAGCCTGGCGTTCACCTACCCCGAGCGATACGGCTATCGCCTCCGCGCCCACACGGTGGCCGAGCACCGCGCGCTCATGCGCCAGCCGGAATGGTGGGACACGCTGAACTACGAGTCCGAGGCGATGACGCGGTACGAGCTGGCCGAGGCCACCATCGAGGCCGAGACGCGCGTCACCCAGGCCCGCGCCGACCTCGGCCTCAGCTCCCGCAGGCAGGCGAGGAAAGACCTGAAGCGGCTGGAGCAAGAAGCGGCGCGGCTGGAGAACGCACGGCTGTCAACCACAGATAAACACAGATGAGCACAGATAGAGAACGGCACGTGGCGAGGGCTGAGCTGAACGCCATCTCCGAGCAAGTGATCGGCGCTGCTTTCCGCGTGAGCAACACCTTGGGATGTGGGTTCGTCGAGAAGGTGTATGAGAATGCCTTGGCCATCGAGTTGAGGAAAGCCGACCTGAGGGCCGAGCAGCAGAAGCCGGCAAGGGTACTCTACGATGGCGCTGTGGTTGGTGAGTTCGCCTGCGATCTTCTGGTCGAAGGCGGCGTGATCGTTGAGCTCAAGGCCGTGACTGCTCTCGACGACAACCACCTGGCCCAATGTCTCAACTACCTGAAAGCGACTGGGCTACCGCTCTGCCTGCTGCTTAACTTCGGGCGGCCGAAGCTTGAGGTGCGCCGCGTCATCCGCGACTGAGAGTCGCCGAATCCGTGTTCATCTGTGTTCATCCGTGGTTGAATGTCGTTCCCCCGCGTTCATCGGCGGTTGGCCGTTGACGCGAAGACCCTTCCCGGCTACACTCCCCGCACCCTGAGGGGAGAAGATAGTGCGGGATCACACTAATTCACGCAGCCCGGCGCGCCACGGCTTCACACTTGTCGAGATCCTGACAAGCATCGCCATCATCAGCGTTCTCACCGCGATCACGCTGCCCGTATTCTCGAAGGCGCGCGAAACCGCCCGGCGGGCGACGTGCCTCTCGAACATCCACCAGATCGGCCTCGCCTTCGCCATGTATATGGCCGACTCGGCCGGCGCGTTTCCGAACAACGGCGATCCGTACCTGTGGATGGGGCGGCGCTGGCGCTGGGTGCTCAAGCCGTACCTCGGCGAAAGCGTCGAGCGCGATCCCGAGCACCCCGATGATCCTCTGCATTCGCGGCGCACTCCGCGCTATCTGCTCTGCCCGAGCGACCCGTTTGCCGAGGCGAAATGGGACGCTACATCCTACGGGTATTCAGCGGCCTTTTACCACACGCCGGGCCAGATCGCCGCGATGACGACGGAGGACCTGTACAAGCACGACCGTTTCCCCTGTGTGACGCGGAACGAGGCAGCGGTCGCCTATCCGGCGCAGAAGGTGCTGGTCGCGGAGTGGCTCACCAACCACGACTGGGTCAAGGCGAGTTGGTGGGAATGGCGGGGGTCGCGCAACTACCTCTTCGTCGACGGCCACGCGGCCTATCTGCCGGCGGGCCGGATCAAGCCGGCTGGCAACGGCCTGCCAGACCCGAACCTGACGGTCGGCGGGGTTGGAGGGAAGGATGTCGACTGAAACCACAGATGAACACAGATGAACACTGATAGGGAACGGCCGGACAGGTCGGACCCGTAGGACCCGGCGGATGGGCGGCGGCGCGCGGGCGGGAGCGCTCGGATTATCTGCTCGGTGAGAGCGTTCAACGTGAACTGACCGCGGGGCAGCAGCAAGCTTCTGCCGAACGGAGGATCCGTTACCTATCCCTGTGTATCTGTGTTCATCTGTGGCCGGGTATTGATCTGCCGCTGGCGCCAGAAGGAGTAGATGGCGGGGACGATCTCGAGGGTCAAGATGGTGGAGGTGATAAGCCCGCCGATCATCGGAGCGGCGATGCGGCGCATCACCTCCGCGCCCGAGCCATGGGCCCACATCAGCGGCAGCAGACCCATCAGAATGCACATCACCGTCATCACCTTCGGCCGGACGCGCTGCACCGCGCCCTCTGTGATCGCCTCGAACAGATCGTGCAGGCTGTTCATGCGGCCCTCGCGCTGGTGCCGGTGGAACGCCTCATCGAGATATACGATCATCACCACCCCCGTCTCGGCCGCGACCCCGGCCAGCGCGATGATGCCCACCCACACCGCGGCCGAGAAGTTGTAGTGGAGCAGGTAGAGGATCCACAGGCTGCCGGTGACGGCGAAGGGCAGCGACAGCATCACGATTGCCGTCTGCGCGAGCGAGCGGAAGTTGAAGTAGAGCATGATCGCGATGATGAAGAGCGTCAGCGGCACGACCAGCATCAGCCGCTTGCGCACCCGCAGCATGTACTCATACTCGCCCGTCCACTTCGGATAGTAGCCCGCCGGCATCTTCACCTCGCGGGCGACGGCCTTCTGCGCGTCGGCGACGTACCGGCCAATATCCCGGCCGCTCACGTAGACATAGATCCATCCGCTCAGCGCCCCGTTCTCATCTCTGATCATCGGCGGCCCGGTCGTGACGCGGATGTCGGCAAGCTGCCCGAGCGGCACCTGCGTCCCGCCCGCCGGCCCCGGCGCCTGTGGACCGCCTCCCATCGGCGGTGTCTGCGCGCCTCCCATGACCGGCACCAGCACCCGCTTCAGCTTGTCGAGCTCGTCCCTCAGCTCGCGCGGGTACCGCACATTGATGCTGTAGCGCTCCCTGCCCTCGACGGTGTTGTCGATGTTGACGCCGCCAATGGCCGTCTCCACGAGCATCAGCACGTCCTCAACACTGAGACCGTACCTCGCCGCCTCTGCCCGCCTGGGGATGATGTCGATGAACGAGCCGCCGGTCGTGCGCTCGGCGTAGACGTCCGCCGTCCCGGGCACTTGGCGCAGCACGCTCTCTATGTGCTCCCCGATGCTCTGGATCGTCTGCAGGTCAGGCCCCAGGATCTTGATGCCGACCGGCGACCGGATTCCCGTCGTCAGCATGTCGATGCGCGTCTTGATCGGCCACTGGAGACCGCCCCTGCTGACCCCCGGCAGCAGGAGCTGATGGTTCATCTCCTTGAGCAGTTCGTCCCAGGTCATGCCCTTACGCCACTGGTCCTGGGGCTTGATCATAATTGTTGTCTCGACCATGTCGAGCGGCGCCGGGTCGGTGGCCGTGTCAGACTTGCCGATCTTCCCGAAGACGCGCTCGACCTCGGGGAAGCTGCGGATGATGCAATCCTGAATCTGGAGCAGCTTCGACGCCTCGGTCGTCGATATGCCTGGAATGGTCGTGGGCATATAAAGCACATCACCCTCGTTTAGCTCTGGCATGAACTCCGAGCCGATCCGATGGACGATAAGCAAGCACGAGGCAACCGCCAGCACCGCGATGGTGATGCTGACCGCCCGCCGGCGCACCAGCGCGCTCACCCACGGGTGATACCAGCGCTGCATCCACCTGCTGATGGGGTGCTCCGTCTCGGGGCGGATGCGCCCGCGCATGAAGGCCACCATCAGCACCGGCGCCAGCGTGATCGACAGGAACGACGCAAACATGACCGAGAAGGTCTTCGTGTATGCCAGCGGCCGGAAGAGCCGACCCTCCTGCGCCTCGAGCGTGAAGATCGGCAGGAAGGAGACGACGATCACCAGCAGCGAGAAGAACATCGGCCGCCCAATCTCCTTGCAGGCGGCGATGATGACCTCCTTGCGGTCCGCGTCGGGCGGCGCGTGCTCGAGGCGCTTGTGGACGTTCTCGATCATCACGACCGACTCGTCCACCATCACGCCGATGGCGATGGCGATACCGCCGAGCGACATGATGTTCGAGGTCAGCCCCATGTGATACATCGGGATGAACGAGAGCACCACCGCGATCGGCAGCGTGATGATCGCCCGCAGCGCGCTCGGCACGTGAAAGAGGAAGATGATGATGACCAGGCTGACGACAATGCTTTCCTCGATCAGCGTCCGCCTGAGCGTGGCGATCGATCGGACGATGAGGTCCGACCGGTCATAGGTCGGTACGATCTCGATGCCCTCCGGCAGCGACCGCTCGACCTCGGCGATCTTCGCCTTCACTCGCCGGATCACGTTCAGCGCGTTCTCGCCGTACCGCATGACGACGATGCCGCCGACCGCCTCGCCCTCACCGTCGAGTTCCGCGATCCCTCGGCGCTCGTCCGGACCCTCCGAGACGCTGCCCACATCGCGCAGCAGGATGGGCGTGCCCTGCCCGTCGGCGCCCAGGGGTATCGCCTCGAGGTCGGCGCGCGATTTCACGTAGCCGAGCCCCCGGACGATGTACTCCCGCCCGGAGAACTCGAGGCTCCGCCCGCCGACGTCGTTGTTGCCGGCTCGGATGGCGCTGATGACGCGGTCAAACGGGATGCCGTAGGCGGCCAGGGCATTGGGGTCAACGGTGACCTGGTACTGCTTCTGGAATCCCCCGATGCTGGCCACCTCGGCCACCCCGGGCACGCTTTGCAGCCAGTACTTCAGGTACCAGTCCTGAAACCCGCGAATCTGGCCAAGGTTGAGTTTCGCGTCCACCCGCGTCGGGTTGTTCGCGTATCGCTGAGGACCGGCCTCGAAGGTCTTCATGCAGCGTTC
>Ga0315288_10001094_pt1 | contig 34701 bp, 26 predicted proteins | sample YL17G11_20_MG_FD_203454 | JGI IMG/M metagenome (GOLD analysis project Ga0315288, IMG submission 203454) | Sediment microbial communities from Yellowstone Lake, YNP, Wyoming, USA - YL17G11_20 | ecosystem: Environmental > Aquatic > Freshwater > Lake > Sediment | place: USA: Wyoming | collected...
GTGCGGGTGGCGGTTTTGCAGGGGGGCGCGGAGGAGGGGGTGCGGATTGCGGAGGTGAATACCGGCTCCGGGTTTAAATTTACGGTGGGAATTTCCCGCGGGCTGGATATTTTCGATGCGGATTTTTGCGGCCGCGCCTTGGCCTGGTTGTCGCCGGCTGGATTTACTGCGCCGGGGTATTTCGAGCCGGAGGAGTTCGGCTGGCTGCGCTCTTTCGGCGGCGGTTTGGTAACCACTTGCGGGCTGACTTATTGCGGCGCGCCGTGTGTTGATGAGGGGAAGCCGTTGGGGCTGCATGGCCGCATTTCCAATTTGCCGGCGAGTTATGCCAATGTTACGGAAGCTTGGAAGGGCGATGATTATGAGATGTGCATCGAGGGCGAAGTGGTGGAGGCGGAGCCGGTCAAGGTGGAGCATATGCGCCTGAAGCGCAAGATTACCGCGCGCCTGGGGGAATCCCGCTTTTTCATTAATGACGTCGTGGAGAATTTCGGCTATATCACGGTGCCCCACATGATTCTTTATCATGTGAATCTCGGCTATCCGGTGCTGGATGCCGGCGGAACCATTGCCATTCCGTCGCGGGAATCCAGGCCGAGAGATGCGGAGGCGATGAAGGAAGCGGAGAAATGGGCGGAAGTGCCGGCGCCGATTGAAGGGTTTTTGGAGCGGGTCTATTTCCACACGCCCGGGTCGGACGGCCAGGGCCTGACCACGGCGGCGATTATCAATCCGAAGCTGGACGACGGGTTGGCGATCTATGTTACCTTCCCCACGAAGCAACTGCCGCGGGTTACCGAATGGAAGATGCCGGCGGCGGGGAATTATGTAGTGGGCATCGAGCCGGCGAACTGCTGGCCGGATGGGCGGGCGGCGCACCGCGAGCGCGGCGATTTGGAATATTTAGAGGCGGGCGAAAAGCGCAATTACGATTTGGAAATCGGCGTGGTAAGCGGCGCGAAAGACGTCGCGGAACTCGAAGCGCGCATCCGCGCCATGAAGTAAAACCCATTGAACCGCAAAGGCGCAATGGACGCTAAGGAGGGCGCAAAGGAAAATTCTTTAGAAGCTTCTTTGCGTCGGCTTTGCGCCCTTTGCCCTTTGCGGTTAAGGTATTGAAGCTAATGTCCACAGCGCCGTTTGTATTTACCGTCAAGCAGTTGACCCGTTATATCCGCGTGCTTTTGGAAAAGGACCGCGCGCTGCAAGCGGTGTGGGTGCGGGGCGAGATCAGTGATTTCACGTTACATTCCTCCGGTCATCTGTATTTCACTTTGAAGGATGAGGGCAGCCGTTTGCGCTGCGCGATGTTTCGCAATGAGGCGCGGCGGCTGGCGTTTCGGCCGGCGGAGGGGATGACGGTGCTGGCGTGCGGCCGCATCACGGTCTATGAGCCTTCCGGTCAATATCAAATGGTGGTGGAGGAATTGTCCGCGGAGGGCGTGGGGGCGCTGTTTCTGGCGTTTGAAGCGCTGAAGAAAAAACTCGCCGCGGAGGGATTGTTCGACGAGGCCCGCAAACGGCCCCTGCCGCCGTTTCCAAAACGCATCGCCATCCTTACCTCGCCCGACGGCGCGGTGTTCCATGATATTGTTTCCGTGATCCATCGCCGCTGGCCGGACGTCAATCTGCTGTTGATACCGACGCCCGTGCAAGGGGCGACTGCGCCGGCGGGTATTGTTCATTCCTTCGAGTTGCTGGCGGGATTGACTGATATTGATTTTGCCATTCTTGCCCGCGGGGGCGGCTCGCCGGAGGAGCTGGCGGTTTTCAATGACGAGGCCGTGGCGCGGGCGATAGTCGCCTGTCCGGTGCCGGTGGTATCGGCCATCGGCCACGAAGTGGATTTTACTATTGCCGATTTTGTCGCGGATTTGCGCGCCCCCACGCCTTCTGTGGCGGGCGAGCTGGTGGTGCCAGACCGGGCGCAGATGGTCGCGCATGTCGGCCATCTGGAGACGCGGGGTTCCATGTCGCTGGGGCGCAGGCTGGAGACGGCGCGGCGCGAATTGACCTTGCTCACCATGCGCCGGCCTTTCAGCGATCCTCAAGAGATGATTACCACCCGCGCCCAACAAGTGGATGTGCTCTTCGAGGATCTGAAAGACGCCGCCGCCCGCCGCGTCGAAACCTCGGCGCAGCATCTAAAGCAAGTGCACGCCAGCCTGGAAGCGCTCTCGCCGCTGGCGGTTTTGAAACGCGGCTATGCGGTGGTGCGCAAACTGCCGGAAGAGAAGGTCGTGCGCTCTGTGAAACAACTTGCCAGCCGCGACCGCGCGAAGTTGATTTTCGCCGACGGCGCGGTAACGGCGGAGATAGCGGAAGTGGAGCCGACGGAGCACCCCAAATAGTTAGGGGCGTAACCATCAGATCACGCCCCTATACTTTCATTTCTCTTTTCATCAACAACCAACTACCCGTGCAGGGCGCCTGTTTGCGCGCCTTTGTCATGGGCGGGCGGGGCCGCCGGCTCTTCCAGGGCGGAGGTGGGGGTATTCTGCGCGGCGAGGAGGTCGGTGAGCAGTTCGCTGCGGCCTTGCGGCACGAGGATAAGGTCGGAGCGGCCTTCGATGATCTTCTGGGCTTCGAGGATATCGAACATGGCCGTGCAGATATCTGAATCGGTGGAGATTTGCGACAGGGCCTGGCCGATAACGGCCGGGCGCACGATGGCGGCTTTGGCGAATTCCGCGGCGGCATTGCGTTCCGCAGTGCTGGCAATAATACTGACCTGATTGGCGCCGTCCTGCTTGATGGCGGAGGTAACCTGGCGCAAGCGGTTCACCACTTTGCTCTCAATCTGGCGGATCATCTCGGTATCGCGGAAATGGACTTTGCGAATATAGACGGAGCCGAGCATATAGCCCCATTCATGGGATTTTGGCGACACTTCGTCGCGCACCGTCTGGCTCATGGTATGGCGGTTGACGAGCATTTGATCCAGGGGCAAATTGCTCAGGCAGCGCACGGTGGAACTGCTCACATTGGCCGACAGGGAACCGCGCGGGTCCATATTTTTAAACAGGTAAGCCACCGGATCGCTGACAAACATCTCATACCAGATACCGATGCCCATGGGGGCGCCTTCTTCGGAATTGACCGGCTGGCTGCGCAGATATTCCTGATCGAGGCGCATGTCAACTTTATAGCATCTTCCGAGCCAGCCGACGATCAGCGCGTATAATCCCATGCGCGCATAGAGAATGTGCAGCCCCGGCTCCTTGATAATCGCCACCACCCGGCCGAAGACCACATAGACATGACAGCGCCGCTCTTCAACAATGGTGTAGAGGCCGAAGAGCCGCGCAAAACTGCCCAGGATGGGGATGATGACAAAGGCGCCGATAAAAGCGAAAAAAGCCACTTGTAAGGTTTCCATTATTTCACCTCCCGAATAATCAGGCCGGCTTTTTGCAGCAGGGCAAGTTTGACATTGCGGATATAGAGGGCAAGGACGCCGGGGTTGGCGCCCCTCAGGGTGTTCAACTGCTCCGCCAGGCGCTGCAGCGGCTCGACCTCCGCCTGGGCTTTCAGGGTCTCAATTTCCACGGCGCGTCGGGATTGCACAATTTTCTGGTCGGCGGCGGCCTGGGCCAGGCTGATGTCCGAGGAGACCTGGTTGTGCGCGGTATTAATCGCCGCCAGGGCGGATTCCACTTCCGGCGGCGGATCAATGCCGGTGATCAGCGAGGCCTCCAGGACCATGCCGTAGCGCGCCACGGAGGACTTACATTCCTTATCCATGTGGTCATTGATATCCCGCAGATTTTTGCGCAGGTCGTTGATGGAGATGCCCTGCACCGAGGCGGCATCCAAACGGGTTTCGCCTTCCGGCTGGACGGCTTTTTCCGGCGCTTCAAAGTTGGCGATGCGCTCCCGCAAGATAGACACAAAATAGCCCATCACATGCGCGATAGGATTTTGCACTCCGAAGATATAGGCATAGAGATTGCGGTCTGCGACGCGATAGCGGATTTGTCCCGACAGGCCGGTATTCAATTGATCTTTGGTAACCGCCTCCAGCACCGTGCCCCGGCTATTCGCCGACGGCGCCATGGGGTCAAAGGCCATATTTACCGTCTCGGTGGCCACGGAGACTTTATAGACGCGCTCCCAGGGCCATTTGAAATAGGGGCCGCCGGGAGGGATAACACGCACTTGGGGGTAGATGTAACGTTGCTTTTCGTCTCCGATGAGCGACTCGCTGATGGGGTCGTTAATGGTGGTGGCCGCGCCGACGCGCTGCGCCCGGCCGAACGAGGTCTTCACGGCGCGCTGGTTCTGATCCACGGTGTAGAATCCCGAGAGAATGCATCGGACCAAGAACCAGGCAAGCAGTCCGATGAAAATTCCGGTCATGATCTGAGGCGTCATTTGCCCCTCCTGTGTTTTATGAGTTTTAGGGCGGAGCCAAAGATGACTCCGACCGCGGTAAGCTTGGCGAGATTGCCCCGCCCCGTGTTATCTACGCTTACGTATCTTATATTCTTCGGGTATTCTCCGGGGCAGTTGTCTAGCCGGGCCGTGCCTGCCGGGTCTGGGCATCTCATTCATCGCGTCCCCCATGCCCTTCATCATATCTCCCAAACCCAAACCTTTGAACATCTCCGCCATGGTGGCCTGCATATCCACTTTCCAGGCGCCCTCTTCCTTGACCAGCGCGAAGGTCATGGTCATATCCGGCATCGCCGGCATGCTTGCTTTCGGCATCTCGAAAGTTACCGGAATCGTGGCCTTATCTCCCGTGATGGTTGACGTGCCGATCTTGTATTTCGGCTCTTTGCCGGCGCCTGGTGAAGCACCCATTGGAAACATGTCGCCGCCGCCCATAGACTCCAGCGACTTTTGATCCTTGGCGCAAAAGAGCGCTGTCACAGCCGCGGTGTCTTTCTTTTCACTCGCCTCCAGCATCAGCTTCATGGTCTTCTCCGGCGTGGAGCGCAGGACGAAATACCATCCCGCCGCCGCGCCGATAATCGCCAGCACGAGAATGATGGCAATGATCTTGCCCGCGGAACCACCTGACTTCTTAGTCTTCATTGATGTTACTTTCAAGCTCGTAACCCCCTTGTTGCGGAATTTTGGAGCAAAAGAAACCAGCCCTCTCTTGGCTCTCATGGGCGCATTATAGCACGCATGGGGGAAAAGTGCCGCAGGCCGGACAGGCGTTGAGCGTTCAGCGTTCAACGTTGAGCGTTGGACGGGACGCAAATAATGCCTGAATTTGCTTCATCAGGTCAAAGCAGGCGGCATTTGACGACAGGATTATGGTGTTACATAGCGAAAACAATCCAAGAAGGGGCACAAAATGAATAAAAATAGAGGCCGCGCTTGGCCCTGGATTTTCCTGTATCTCTCGATTTTCCTGTGGATGGCGCTGCTTTATCCTGTTGCTTCCCAGATTCGAAACCGAGGGCCGGAATCCATACCCGGCATTGTATTGTTTGCTCTTGGTCCAGCGATAATCGGAGGCTATCTGATTGTTACCGGAATAAAACTATTCAAAGCGCGCTGGCTGGGACTTCTCATCGGACTATTGATTTGGGGTTTCACGGGATATCTCGTAGGCATTATTTTACAGAATATTTCTGATATCGAAGCCCGCCGTCGGGATTTGCCAAACATAAAGAATATTGGGTTAGCCTTATTAATGTATGCGGAGGATAATCAGGGCTATCTGCCTCAGGCGGGCAACTGGGTTGATGCGACATACCCGTATGTCAAAGACTGGAAAATATTTCATTGTCCCGCGGACAAATCGCACAGCCGTTCCAGCTATGCCTTCAACGCGAACCTTGGCGGCAAAAAGCTGGAGGACATAAAAAATCCCAATGCCGTAATTCTTGCTTATGAAACCAATCATCCGGGCGATAATCCTGTCGGAATAGGGCAGGACTTTCCGCCGCGGGAAAGACACCCTAGATATGCTCCAGATATTGGAGTCGCAGTCTTTGCGAATTGCGGCGCCAAAAGTATCTCGCTTAATCAATTAACCGGCGCGAAATCCGCGCCTCACTGGTAGCGGCAATGACATCTATCCACCTTCGCTGAAGCTACGGCGGACAGGTCGGCGAATAGCACTGCGGCTGCAAATTGAGGTTAAGCCAAGCAGGAATTCTCTTGCTCCTGCTGGAATACCTATTTCTATGGCAAATATGAGACCAAATGCGAACCGCGTGATCTTCATAAGTTTGCTTTTGCTGGTCATTTCAACCTGCGCTTTTGGGGCGGAGAATCCTTTGCGCGCGGGCTGGCTGGCATTTGCGCGGCCGGCGCTGGAGCCGGCAAAATATCCTTCTTCATTCGCGCAGCACGATGCCCGGGAACAGGCCATCGCGCTATTGCTTGCGGCGGACGGCAAAGACGCCGTCGCGAAGGAGTCGCTGGGCTATTTTTATCTGCGAGACTACCAATACTATAAGGCCAAGGAGCAGTTTGAAGCCGCTCTGAAGCGCAATTCCAAAGACCCGTTGCTGCATTATCTCCTGGCGCAGACGAACGCAATTTTGACCGCCACGGAACCCGAAAAGATGTCGGAGGAATGCAAGCAGCCTATCGAGGGCTTCAAAAAGGCGGCCGAACGCGAGCCGGACAACGCCATGCCGCTGTTGCAGGCGGCCAGTGTCGCTTTCGACAGCGGCCGCACGGACTTGGCCCTGCCGCTGGTAACGGAAGCACTAAAACGTTCCGCTTATCACCTTTATAAATTGCCCATGCCGGAAGACTTGACCGATGATGCGGGGCAATCCGCCGCGGCCTGGTGGTGGGTGCAGTCGGAATTGTGGGGGGAAGGCATAAGTCGCACGGCCAATTGCGCGCACGGTCTGCGGCAACGCGGGGATCAATTAAAGCTCAATGAAAACCTGTCCGGCGCGGATGAGCTCTATCAACAGGTTAGTCAAATGGGGATGCTTATCAGCCGCTCCGAACCCGCGCTCACCACGGCGCTGGCCGTTGGTCTGGAATTGCAAAGGCAGGCTCTGGAGAATCGCATTGCGCTGAATACCCGCTTCAATCCGGCGGAAGTCCCGGCCTTGCGCGATAATCTGGCCAAAGTGCAAGCCGCGCAAAGCAAACTGGCGGCCTTGAAAGCAAAACTGAAAATCCCGCAGGAACTCAACAGCGTGCCGGCCCGCATGAGCGAGCAGAAGAGCGTTGTGGAGGCGGTGTTGGCGGGGCTTTAGCGTAGGGGCGACCCCGTGTGGTCGCCCTCATTAGTGGGCAGCCACATAGGGCTGCCCCTACCAGCGTGCCGGCCCGCATGAACGAGCAGAAGAGCATTGTGGAAGCTGTGCTGGCGGGGCTTTAGCGTTGAACCTATTCTTAAAAGGGGGCTTGTCATGCGCGATAAGATGTCTAAGATGCTTCGCTGGTGGGTGGTGGCGCTGATCCTCATGGCGGCCACGGGATTCCTAGCGATTATGGGGGCGGCAAAAGCGGAAAAACCGGATCTCACTACTCGCCAGGAGGCTGACAGCAATTCTGCTACTCAACAGCCGGCACCAGCCAGTGGTAACCTCCGCTCGCAACTATCAAAGTCTTTGGCCTTTCGTGTTATGGGGATTCTGCCGGAAGACGGAGTGATCTCTGCCTTTGAACCGATAATTATAGAAGCTGAAATTACCAACATATCCTCCGATCTTGTAACTTTAGACTATTGCGGCGACCTGTGCATTCGGTTAGAGGTGCGGGATGCTCATGGCAAACTCGTCGGCGATACGCCAGTGTATTCATATGCCGATGTCAGGTATGGCATTCATCGTCTTGTTCCAAGACAGAGTATGCGAACGTCTTTCATACCATCGGCGGTTTATCAATTCAGGAACTCTGGCGACTATAGCATTAGGATTATGTTCCTTGAGCTGCCAAAGAAAATTACTGAAATTCCGTCGGATCTTGGCCCAATAATAGGCGAGGCCACGGTTTCGGTTAAGATGTTGCCATTTGATGAGAATCGCATCAAGAAGCGGTGTGATGAATTGATCGAGCGCTACAAAACGATGATGTCATCGTCCCAGTCCGACTTCTCGCCGTTTGAGAATATGCTGGCGCTTTGTTCAATCCGTCATAATGCCGCGTTGCCGGCCCTTAAAATTGCCGCGGAAGACTGGTATGACTGGCCCGCGGCAAGAGCGATCCGCCGCATAGGGACGTCGGAATCGGCCGCGCTGTTGAAGGAGCTTGCAGCTAGAAAGGACGCGATAGGAAGATCGGCGCGTTCCGCGGAACAGGCTGATGTTCGCATTCAATCTGACGACTATTTTACTGGTTGGACTAATGTAACATCGCCCGAGGCCACGGTAAACGAATTTCTCTATTACTATAGACACGGGCAATGGGATCAGGCGAAAGCGCGTTGTGACGACTTTTTTCTGCGCAAGCAGGCCGACCAACTCAAAGATGGCGGCCTGTTCGCAAAGACAGCCGGCAAGAGCGTTCAAAGCATTTTGAATGATGCAAAATCCAAGCCGCTGCGCTCTAGAAAAGAAGGCCGGTTTGTTATCGTGGATGTAGGCCAAGAATCAAGTAGTAGTTTCGGACAGGTTGGCATTGCTCACTTTCAGCTCATTGGCCGGGGCAGCAACGAATGGTTGATAACGGATTTTCCTAGATGAGAATCTGATGGATTAGCTGGTATTTTGTAGGGGCGATCCTGCGCCTGTCCTGAGCAACGCCGAAGGATGGTCGCCCTCATTGCAGGGCAGTCCGCTTTTGGCGGGCCTCTGCTCTAATTTGTTTTCACTTCCAGCATTTCCAAATTTGCTTCTTTGCCCAAAGCCTGCCCTGACGGGGTAGTAACCGGCAGGAATTGGGCCGGCTTTCCGCCACTGCGCACTTTCACCCTCAGGTCATATTCGCCGGGATCAGCCGCATCGGTGGTGACGAAGATATAGTGTTTCTCCGCCAGGGTTTGGCCCTGTTTCCAGTCCTTCAAGGGAAGCAGCTTATAGGCTAAGGGATTTTTGTCTATCCAGGGCCACAGCTTTGCTTCGCCCGGCTGGGTAACACGAGGCACCAAGAAGACAAATACATCATAATCCTCATCCGCTTGTGAGGGTTGGCGCGAGTGCCAGTAGAGCGTCAGGTTTACCGGTTTGCCGGATTGAATAGTTTTAGAGCCAATTTCCCAACCGATAAGCGCAAGCTTATCGCCGAATAAATAGCGCGGCGTTCCCTGATAGCTGGAAAGCACCAGCGAGGAGTCGGTGGCATTTACCATAACCCGAAAAACCGGTCCCTGGGGAAGCAAGATATACTTGCTGCGCAGGTCGGTAATACAATTGCTAATCATCTCGGCCGCATAAACTGCCGGGAATTGCTTGAGGGAATCGCGTCTGATTTCCCGCTGGTATTTTTCTTGCGAAGCGAGGGAGAAGGCCGGCGAAAGCTTCACATCAGGCCGCAGGCCATCAATATATTTCACATAACCCAGGGGCGCAATCACCCACCAGTCGCCGATGACCAGGGCATCTTTTTCCACCAGGCCCATCACGGCATGGGCAAATTCCTCCGGCGCGCGTTCGGCGCTGGCATCAACCTTCCTCCAATGCCCGGTGAGCAGCAGGAAGGGAACCAGCAGCGCCAGCGAACCGGCCAATACTCGGCGAAAACGCGGGCCGACACTGTCCGGCCGGCCCTGCAGCTTTTCGATGGCCCGCTCCGCCAGAGCTACGGTTTTTTCGCCGCCGAGGCCGATGATCGCGCACCACACCCAATAGGAAATGGCAAAATAGGCGTAGATATCGAAGATACTGAAATTGATGGAGTAAAAGATATCAACTGCAAAGATAAGCCCCAGAAAGGCCCACAGTCTTTTATCTCTGCGCCAGAGCAGGCCAACTCCAAACAGCCCCAAAGCGATGCCCGGCCAGCCGACTTCCCTTAGCAGGCGGCCGCCATAGAGCCAGGTGCGGCCCAAGAGCTGCCGGGCCGAGACATCGAACATGGAATCCCGGCTGCCGGAGGCCGTGATATGGAGAAAGAGATCCTTGAGAGTCTGCGGATCATTTACCGAAGGCGGCGGATTGGCCGGCCCGCGCAGGGGAAGATAGAAATATACGGACAAGCCGATGAAAAAGGCCAGCGCGGCAAAGAGCATGGGTTTGCTGAAGAGATAGCGGAATCCGCGGGTGGCGATAACCAGATAAAAAATGGCGGGCAGCAAGAGCATGGTGAGGGCATGATTGCCCAGGCTGAGGCCGCAGAGGAACGCGGCCCAGGCCAAATGCGGTCGGCCGTTGCCACGCCAGCTGAGCACGACTAGAATAATAGCGGTGGCGAGAGTATGATGCAGGGTAAAGACATCGGCGTCGGTGGTCAAATCCCAAAAGGTGGTGGTAAAAGCGAAGCAGAGCGCCGCCAGCGCCGCGCCCAGACGGGTAAGCGTCAGGCGCCGAAAAGCGTAATAGGAAAGGGCAATCGTGAAGGCGCCGAAAAAGGCGGACATGAAATTCATACGATAGGCGACCGTGGCGAAAGGCAAGTGGGCAAAAGGATAGGCGAGCAGCATATAGGTGGGATAGCCGGGGGCGTGGCCGATGCCCAGAAAATAGGCAGCCGTGGTCAATTCCGCGGAATCACCCCAGCCGAAGGTCTGCCTTAAGGTGCGCAGATAGACGGCCAGAGCAATAATGAAAAGGCCGCCGGCGACCCCTAAGTCGCGTCGTTTAGAAAATGTGTTTGCTGCAATTTGCGGCAAAAGCGGCAATCCCTTCTCCCCTTGAGCGATGTTGAGAAATTCGAGGAGTTTATTCCACAAATCATGTCCGGAATGAACGGCGAAATTTTTTTGAGCGGCAGTGGCTCGAATTTTGCAGGAAGAAGTTGGCAAATGCGGAATCTTACAATAGAAGCTATGTTTGCCGAGGAGCCGATGATTTGCGCGGCTGATTAGATATAAGGATTGCTTTTAGAGAATGATTGATAGACTCTGTTCCACGCTGATCAAATATCACAGAATTTACCTCGGCGTATTTGGGCTGGTGGCGCTCTACCTGACGAGCTTGCACAGCTATCTGTTGTTTCACGGGCTCGCCGAGATCTTTACCATCGCGGTCGCCGCCAGCATCTTTTTCGTCGCCTGGAATGCCCGCCAGTTGTATGACAATCCCTATCTCCTGCTGCTGGGCATTGCCTGCCTGTTTGTGGGCTGCATAAGCGCGGTCCACACGCTGGCCTATAAGGGGATGGGGGTGTTCCAGGGCTATGGCACAAACCTGTCTATTCAGCTTTGGGTGATTGATCGAGGACTGCTGGGGGTCACATTTCTTATCGCGCCCCTGCTGGTCGGGAAAAAGCTTCGCGCCGACCTGGTGATGGCGCTCTATACGATAGTTGCCATTATGCTGCTCGACTCGATCTTTATCTGGAACATCTTCCCGGTTTGCTATATAGATAAACAAGGCGGCGGCAGTCTCACCCTCTTCAAAATCATTGCCGAATATGTAATCATCGCCATGCTCCTGACCGGGCTGCTGCTTTTGTGGAAAAAGCGCGCCGGCTTCGACCCCAAAGTGTTTAAGTATCTCGCGGCAACTATAATCACCTTCGCGGTCGCGGAGATCTTCTTTACTCTATATGAGAGCGTTTATGACACCACCAATCTGATTGGGCATCTGCTGGCCATCATCTCTTTCTATTTTCTCTATCGCGCCATGGTGGAGACCGCGCTGGAAAAACCTTACAGCCTGCTCTTCCGGGAACTGAAACAGCGGGAGGAGGAATTGCGCGCGGCGCAGAAGATGCAGGAACAGATGACCGAATTTCTGGTGCATGACCTGCGCTCCCCGCTCACCAGCGTAATCTCCGGCATTGAGACCCTGCGCAGTTGGAAAAAGAAGGAATTCGATGAGACCGACCGGCAATTGCTGGATGACGCCATGGCTTCCAGCAACTGGCTGATGACCCTCACCAATGCGCTGCTCGATGCTTCCCGCCTGGAAAGCGGGAGGATGCCGGTGCAGCCCGATATGCACCAGGCCGGGGAGTTGGTGGAGGCGGCGCTGGAGCAGGTGTCCTTGTGGGCGAGAGGCATCCGCGTCAATCTGCAGGCGCAGATAGCTTCGGAGAGCATCTGCGTCTATGCCGACCGCGCCCTCACGGTCCGTATCCTGGTAAATCTGCTGAGTAATGCCATAAAGTATAGTCCCACTGATTCCACGGTAAGCATTAAGGTCAAAACCTTTGGCGGCACGGTCTCTTTCAGCGTCAACGACCAAGGGCCGGGAATTGCCAAAGTGCTGGCCGATAAGATCTTCAGTGAATTTATTACCGCCGAATCCCGCAATGCGGGCGTCGGCCTGGGGCTGCATTTCTGCAAACTCGCGGTAGTAGCCCAGGGCGGCCGCATCTGGCTCGACAGCGAAATCGGCATAGGCACGACCATTACCTTTAGCTTGCCCGCAGAGCCGCCAAAAGCTTGAAATCCGCAAATCCCGCCAAGTTCAGGCGGACCTTCTCAACTTTTTTCTACAGGAGACATAGAGTATGAAATCATTACGGAAAACCGTCCTGATGCTGACCCTGGCGATAGTTTTACTGGCCTGGGCCGGCGTCGCGCACAGTGCGCAGGTTAAGGTCCCGGCCGCCGAGGCGAAGGTCCCCGCCTTCAAGATCACCGAAAAATCCATCGCAGATACTACAGGCCTGAGTGTGGCTGAACGTTCGGAAGAGATCAGTCCGGATGCGCGGCATGTTGCCTTCGCCATTCAGAAAGACGGCAAAAAGGCGGTGGTTCTTGATGGGGTGGTGGGTAAGTGGTACGAAGGCGTCAGCTTCCTATACTTCAGCCCAAATTCCAAGCGGCTGGCTCATTATGCCACCAAGGACAGCGGGGAAAAGTGGGCCGTGGTCGTGGATGGAGTAGAGGGAAAATTCTATGACGGGCCGCCCTACCGGGCCTTCAGTCCTGACTCAAAACGCTTCGCCTATACGGCGCGGCTGGGGAATAAAGAAGTAGCCGTCATTGACGGAGTGGAAAGTAAAGCCTGCGACGAGATAAAGGCCGCAGATCTCACATTCAGCCCCAATTCCAAACATATCGCTTATGCCCTGCGCCAGGGGGATAAGTGGAGGGTCGTTCTCGATGGGGTGGAAAAGACACAGTATGACGATGTGAGAAATCTTGAGTTCAGCCCCGACTCCAGACACCTCTCCTATGCCGCCAAACGCGGCGACAAGTGGGTTGCCGAGATTGATGGCAAAGCAGGCCCGGAATACGACGACGTCGGGATTCGGCAGATGATTGCCGTAACCTTCAGTCCCAATTCCCGCCGCACTCTCTATGTCGCCAAGCGAGGCGGGAAATCCCTGATGGTCATAGATGGGGTGGAAACCAAGGAATATGAGTATATTGGGCGCGGAAATTTTTCTCCCGATTCAAAGCATGTCGTCTATTTAATCCCCAAAGGCAAGAAGGAGGCGCTGATGGTAGATGGCGTTGAGGGGAAGGAATATGACGGCATTTCCAGCATTTCGTTTAGCCCGGACTCTAAGCATATCACCTATCACGCCAGCCGGGGCGGAAAAATAGTAATGGTCCTTGACGGCGTCGAGGGCAAGGAATACGACGACATCTATGATTCCGCTATCTTCAGCCCAAACTCCAAGCGCATCGAATATGCGGCCATGTCGAACACGCCGAAGGGAAGGTCCATTGTCGTTGACGGCGTCGAGGGCAAGTGGTATGACCATGCCGGATGGTTTAGCTTCAGCCCGGATTCGAAGCACTTCGCCCATTGGGCGCAGCGGGGCGATAAATGGATCGCCGTCGTTGATGGTGTCGAGGCAAAGGAATTCGACGGAATTATCTTCAGCTTCAACACTAAATTTGTCTTCGACTCGCCCACTCGGCTGCATTGGCTGGCTCTCTCCGGGGGCAAGGTCATGCTCGTCGAAGTGCAAATTAAAATGGCCAAGCCGGCGGAGAAATGACCGGCGCTTCTCCCGCGTCAATGGCTTATGCGGGTGAAATTGCCTTTGCCCGCCTTGCTCAAAATAGCTTAAATATGCTAAACTACTCTGCAACCAGGGTCTCCGATAGGTGTCTAAGGGACTATCTCAAAATCCTTGTCACAGGATTTAGAGATAGTCTGGAGGCCGGCAGAATGCTCCTCTGCTTGCAAGGGAATGATGCCATGGGGCAGGTTTTGCCGGTGCTCTAAGCGACAAACGGAGGAAATACTGCGAGTATTAAGGTCGGCGGCGCAGAGCGTCTGGTGATGCTGTGAGAACAAGCACATGGGAAACACTCGCCGGAGTGGCAATGACTGAATCAGAACGCTACCGGCGCAGTGCCGATGGTTTGGCCGAAGAGTCCTTCGAGGATCTCTTCGCACAGTATGAGCACAGAATCTTCAATCTCATCTATCGCATGGTGGGTGATCATGAAGAGGCGGTGGATCTCACCTCCGACACTTTTGTGCAGGCGCTGAAGGCGCTGCCGCAGTTTCGCCGGCAATCTCAGCCCTATACCTGGCTTTATCGCATAGCGGTAAATCTTTGCAAAAATCATTTTCGCAAGAAGGCGCACCGGGCGCGCTTTTTCGCCTTCTCGCTGGACCAAAGCCGAACGGCGGAAGGCGAAGAGGAATTTATCGAAATAGAAGATACCAGCCAGGAACCCGGGCAAAGGCTGGAGGCGGGCGAACTGCAGGCGGAAGTGGAGAAGGCCATCGCCGCGCTGCCGGTGGATTTGCGGCTGGCGGTCATCTTGCGGGACATTCAGGGATTATCTTATCAAGAGATCGCGCAGGCGCTGGAATGCACGTTGGAGGCGGTAAAATCGAGGCTTTTTAGGGCCAGAGCAATTCTTAGAAAGCAATTGTCGTCATATCTCACATCATCAGCCTGAACATTCTCAAAGCTGGAAAAGGAAGAAAGATGAAGTTTTCATTGTGGAAACGATTGTTGCCAATCATTGCAGTAATGGTCTTTAGCTTTTCGATCAGTCTGGCGCAAGCCCAGACCGCGCCGGAGGCCCCCAAGGCGGTGGAGACTGCTCCCGCAAATCCGGCCCAGCCCGCCCCTCCAACTGCGACGGCCGCGCCGGAAACTCCCCCAACCAGCGAAACCGCGCCGGTTCAGCCGTCTGAGCAGCCGGCCGCGCCGGCCGAGACGCCTCCGGCTCCCAGCATGGAAGCTCGCCTCATCGGGATAGACATCGTCGGCAACGACAAGATTCCCGCCGCCGAGATACAAGCGCAGATTAAGTTGAAGGTGGGAGATTTATACGATGCCACCAAGGTGGAAGCGGACCGCGCCGCGATCTGGGGTCTGGGCTGGTTTTCCCATGTGGAGGCCTCGACTGCGGCCGTTGAGGAGGGAATTCGCTTGACCTTCACAGTCAGCGAGAACGCCGCCATAAAGAGCATCGAGATAGAGGGTGTAACGGTTGCCAGTCCCACAAAAGCGGAACTGCTCGCCCTCATGAAAACCAAAGTGGGGCAAGTGGCAAATCAAAAATATCTTGCCGAAGATATCGCCGCCATAGAAAAAGCCTATGGCCAGCAAGGCTATGTGGTGGCTTATGTTGCAGGTCCCTCCCTGAGCAATGAGGGTGCGCTGAAGATTCCCATCGTGGAGGGCAAAATCCTCGAAATCAAAATTACCGGCAACAAGTCAACCAAGTCCTATGTTATTCAGCGGGAGCTTAAGAGCAAGCCCGGCACGATCTACAATATCCGTATCGTCCAAAAAGACCTTGAGCGCATCAATAACCTGGGATTTTTCGATAATGTTACCATTCATCCCGAAGTGGGCTCGGAACCGGGCTCGGTGATTCTGGTCGTCGAAGTGGTCGAGACAAAGCTCACCGGCATGGCCACCATTGGAGGCGGCTGGGGATCGGTGGGCGGATTTGTCGCCACCTTGGACGTCTCTAAGAACAACTGGAGAGGCACCGGCCAAAGAATCAGCTTCCGCGGCCAAATAGGCGGCGTCAAATCCTACCAGGCGGCCTACTACCACCCCTGGATCGCGGCTAATCATACCTCGCTTAATATCGCCGGCTATGACAGCTTGACCCAAAGAGAAGCCTTTAAGAGTGGGGGAGGAGGCAGCTTCTATTATGAGGAACGGCGCACCGGCGGCAATATCACTATCGGTCGTCCTTTGGGCGAATATACCCGTGGTTCAATCACGCTTCGCCGTGATGATCTGGCGATAGAAAATGTCCAGGATACCGATGTCAGCCCCACGGACGTAATTTTCGAGCCGCAAAGCGTTACTTCCATTAAACTGCAGGGCATGTACGATACCCGCAACATTGTCGCAAATCCAACTAAGGGGAATATGGCCTCATTAGCGCTTGAATCGGCGGGACTTATCGGCGGGGCGAAATTTAGCAAGGCCACGGCGGTTCTGGCGCATTATTTCTCCTTCGGCCCGCAGGCCAAGCAGTTGGATATCGCGGCGCTGCGCAAGCGCAAGGTTGTCGCGTTGCGTGTGATGGGCGGCGGGACCACGGATAATCCTCCATTTCTTGAGCAATTCCTGGTTGGCGGCGCGGATACTGTGCGGGGTTATCGCCCCGACCGCTTCCCGGGCAAATATATGGCCCTGGTCAACGCCGAGTTCCGGCTGCCCTTCTCGGAAACGCTTCAAGGCGTGCTCTTCGCCGATGCGGGAGATGCCTGGGGCGGCGAATTTGCGCAGCAATTCGGCGACACGTCATTCAAGATCCATGTGGGCTACGGCCTGGGGATCCGTGTGCAGAGCCCGCTCGGCCCGCTGCGCCTCGATTACGGCATTGGCTCTGAGGGCGGGCAAGTGCATTTCGGCCTCTCTCAGATGTTCTAGCCCGAATAATTCTTATTCGGGCAGAGCCCGCCTGAGGCGGACGGTCAACTGATCTACTGATCAACTGCTCATTATGAAAAAACGGAGGAAATCATGCGAATCTTTTGGATTTTTGTTCTGGCAGCGATGCTTCTTAACGGTTTAGCGATGGTCTCGGCGGCGGCGGAACCTGCCGCTCCTGCGGCGGCAAATCAATTTGCCATGATAGATATGGATAAGGTGATCAGCGGCTATGAGGCCTTCAAGCAGGCAAACGATGAATTCAGCCGCTATGCCATGGAAGTGGAGCGCAAGCTGGACCAAAACCGGCGCCTGCGGCTGCTGGAGGACAAGGAAGTGCAGGAACTGAAGGACTTGCGCGCCGCGGTGATAAAAAATCCGGAGCAGAACCTGCGGCAGCAGCAGCTTGAACAGCTATCTGATGTCAGAGAGCAGGAACTCGGCTCCTTCGAGCAAAAAGCTGCCACTTTGACTCCTGAAGAGCAGACCCGCAGAAATGCGCTCATCGCCATCGCGCAGAAGAGAGCCGGGGAAGTTACGGCCGCGGAAAAGAACCTTACCGAAGCCAGGGATGAGAAAAATAAGACCATGGCGGCGCCTTTTAATACCGCCATAAAGAAGGCGCTGGAAAAAGTTGCCAAGCAGAACCGCGTCTCCGTAATCTTCAATAATAGCGCGGTGTTGTGGGTGGCGCTCGATTTAACCGAGCCGGTGCTGGCCGAACTAAATGCCGCCAAGAAACCCGCGGCAGGCAAGTAAAAGGGCAAAGGTAAAGGATAAAAAGTAAAAAGGCAAAAGTGAACCAAAGCTTTTGCCTTTTTGTTGGATTTGGGCCTCAAATTCCGGGACCCTGCGACGCAGAGACCCAGAGACTCTGAGTCTTGCTATGCGGCGGTCATCATCCTGCGCAAAGAGCGCGCGATCTTGCGCTTTGCCCGTTGCAGCGCATTGTCAATGGACTTCACTCTGCGGCGCAATTCCCCGGCGATTTCCTGATAGGACTTGCCTTCCAGATGGCTGCGCAAAACGGCCGACTCCAAATCCGACAGCTCGTGTTTGATGTGGCGGCGCAGATCATCGGAGAATTCTCGAGTGATGAATACTTCTTCCGGATCCGCAATCTCGCGCTCGGCGATGGTGTCCAGCAACGTGCGGTCCGAGTCCGCGTCGAAGATGTTCGTATAAAGCGAAACATATTGATTGAGGGGAATATGTTTCTGCCGCGTGGACGCCTTAATCGCGGTGAATATCTGGCGACTTATGCAGAGTTCTGCAAAAGCGCGAAACGGCAGCAACTTGTCGTTGCGAAAATCCCGTATCGCCTTAAATAGTCCGATCATCCCTTCCTGGATGATATCCTCGGGGTCCTGACCGATTAAAAAGTAGCACCTGGCTTTTCCCTCAACGATAGCGCGATATTTGCTAAGCAGATGTTCCGTCGCTTGAGAATGTCCCGCCTTAGCAAATCTGACTATTTCTTCGTCGCCCATGCCTTGGAAGCCTGGGGCTGCTCCAGCCAATCCGGTCTGAGCCATGCCTCGCCTCCCTGAGTAGTTGGCGCCTCACAATTGAAATTCCCTGCAAATTACACGAATTTGCGATAAGCTTTTCTAAATTTCAGTTGTGAGGCGCTTTGCTGAACTTGCCAGCTTCTCGAATTCTAGAAAAGCTATATTAAAAAACTTAGCCGTAATCCGCCGTAGCGTGATTTACCGGTTGGTAATAAGATCACCCCTTTAGCATAATACAAAAGCTCTCGCCTGCAATGCTCCTTTCCGCCCTTGGGAAGCAGGCCCGGTTATTCCCCTGGCAAAGAGGATACGCGGCATATTGTCCTGATTTTTCCCAAATGCAGACAAAATGAAGGATTTTATAGGGCTAATTATAATGCCTCGCTAATTATAACTAAGCAATTTGGAGAAGTCAAGAGAAAATCTGCCCCAGAAATGGTAACAATAATAGACAATCGAAAAAGTTATCGCAATCCTAGAGAAGGAGTTCCCGGTTTCCAGTCGGGTTATAGGCTGAATCTTGAGTCAAAAGCCTTTACTGACCACTGGCCACTGACCACTGATAACTGAGGTTTTACCCGTGTCATTCGAACCAGATGAAGCCGTCCTGCTAGACGAAGAGGCCCTGACTCCGGTGCGCGTTCGCACCGCGTCGCGCCGCCTGCCCGCCCGGGCCGAACAGCCCCGTTGGGTGGCGCGAAAACGCGCTGCACGCGGCGAACACGTCGAATACCGCCGGCCCGCCCGCCGCATCCGCCACGAGGTTCTGGGCATCATTCTGCTGGTCGGCGGCATGCTGGTGCTTAATGCGGCTTACACTCCCTATGCCTCAATTACAGCAAAACTACCGGCCGTTCTCAAGGCCGTGCTCGGCGCGCTGGTGGGAGACGTTGGCAGCACCATTATTGCTATCGGCCTTATCGGCATCGGCGGCGCCATGCTCTTTGGCCATAAGGGCGAGCGGGTTAAATTCTCCGCGACTTGGTTGGGAATACTCTTCTTGCTTTTTCTTGCCTTGCGGCAGATTCAGGTTCCCAGGGATGGATTTTTCACAGCCAATCGTCACTGGCTTGAGGAACCTGGCGGGGTCATTGGTCTGCTCTTGGCGGAGGCCATCAAGCCTCTCCTGGGCCGCGCCTGGGGAACCGTCGTCCTTGTCGCCGGTTGCCTTTGCTGTGTTATTCAAATGACTGAAGTTCGCCCGGGCGTGCTCGCCCAGCGCACAATCAGACTGCTGATAGCCGCAGCAATGTTCGCCATCAGACTACTGCTGGCCGGGGCAATATTTCTGGGACATTGGATCCCCGCGCATCTGCATCGCCGCTCCGAGCGCTTAAGATTGGAGAAAACCGCCGCCCGCAGCCGGCGCAAAGCCGAAGCAAAGCCCGAGCCCGAAGCCGTCGTTGCCCTGGTGCCGGCGCCGCCTCCGGTCGAAGAGCCGGTTCAGCCTCCCGTGGTCGTCGAATCGGCTCCGGCTGAGCAAGTGGCGCCTGAAGCCGTAACGGAAACCGAGATTGCCGCTGACGAGACCGTCAATGAAATTCCGGAGCCGGAAATCGCCGTCGCCCACAGCGATTTGTCGAACTATGTCTTGCCGCCTATTTCTTTGCTCACTCGTTCCGCCGCCAAGCAAGGCAACGGCGAGAAGGAAGACGCCGTCAACAAGATGGAGATTCTGGAGCAGACCCTGGCCTCTTTCGGCATACATGCCAAGGTGGTGGAAATCGAGCGCGGCCCCCGCGTTACCCGCTATGAGATTCGCTCACCCCGCGGCATCAGGGTCAGCCGCATCACCGCTTTGGCGGACGATATCGCCTATTCCCTTTCCGCGCTCGATGTGCGCGTGGAAGCCCCCGTGCCGGGCAAGGGAGTCATCGGCATTGAGGTGCCCAATTCCGAAGCCGTCTTTGTGGACCTCCACGAGATTCTCTCTTCGCTGGATCCCGACAAGAACATCTCCAAGCTGTCCTTCGCCCTGGGCAAAGATATCACCGGCAATCCGCGTCTGGCCGATTTGGCTAAGATGCCGCATCTGCTCATCGCCGGCGCCACCAACTCCGGCAAATCCGTGTGTCTCAATTCCATGATCGCTTCTTTCCTTTCCCTCGCCCGGCCCGACGAGTTGAAGCTCTTGCTGATAGATCCCAAGCGGGTCGAGTTGAGTCTGTTTTCCGGCATTCCCCACCTCGTCGCGCCCGTGGCGCATGATGTCAAACAGGGCGCCGGCCTGCTGCGCTGGGCGATCAGAGAAATGGAGCACCGCTACGAAATCTTTGCCGATTTGGGGGTCCGCAATATCACCGGCTATAACGAACGCGCCGCCATGGATGAGGAACTGGAACCGATGTGGTTCCTGGTCATCGTCATTGACGAGTTGGCCGACTTGATGATGCAGGCAAAAGGCGAATTTGAAGCCTCCATCTGCCGCATCGCCCAGCTCGCCCGCGCCACCGGCATTCACCTGGTGGTCGCCACTCAGCGTCCCTCCGTAAATGTCATTACCGGCACCATCAAGGCGAACATCTCGTCCCGCATCGCCTTTGCCGTGGCTTCCCAGGCCGACAGCCGCGTCATTCTCGACATGAACGGCGCGGAACGGCTCGTCGGTTCCGGCGATATGCTCTATTTGCCGATTGATGAGGCCAAGCCCGCCCGCATCCAGGGCGCCTATATCTCCGAGAAGGATATCGCCAAACTGGTCAAACATGTGAAAGAACAAGCCGCGCCGGCCTATTCCGCCGCCGCCCTTGCCGCCAAAGAAACCGGCGCCATGCCGGGCGAACTGGACGAAGTCGAGGACGAACTCTTTCAAAAAGCCCTCGATTACGTTACCTCCACCAAATACGCCTCCGCCTCCATGCTCCAGCGCCGCATGCGCATCGGCTACACCCGCGCCGCCCGCCTCATAGACATGATGCACGAACGCGGCCACATCGGCCCCGCCGACGGCTCCAAACCGAGGGAAGTGTATGTTACGCCCAATCCGACGGGCGGGCAGACCGGCGCGTAATAGGGGAATCGCACCGGCAAGAGCCATCCCGAGCGAAGTCGAGGGGCGGCTCCAAACCGCGCGAGGTGTATGTGAATCCCTCGCAAACCGGGGAGTAGTCTGCGCCGGGAGGGTGAGAAATTGGTTCAGCTTTACCCCTTTTATGTTTGGAGAGCATTATGCTATGCTAAAAGTAATGAATTTAATGCTGGCACAATTGCAATGTCCGGGAATTGGGATTGAGTGGAGCGTGCATTGAATAATAATTGTTTAACATTCCTTGACCTATTCTGTGGAGCGGGGGGATTGACTTGGGGATGGATTCGTGCCGGATTCACACCTCTCGCGGCCATTGACCATGATTCAAGCGCATTGCGTACGCATGAAGCTAATTTCAGCAACACCAACTGTTGCACTTTGCACAGGAATATGGACGAATTGAAGCCTGCTGAATTGGCCGAACTGCTTAATCTGAGTCCCGGCAAAGTGTCTGCAATTGTAGGGGGACCGCCATGTCAGGGCTGGTCGAGAGTTGGACGCGGGAAATTGCGATCTCTTGGAAGAGCAGGTGAAGAACTACTTTCCGACCCGAGGAATAAGCTATATAGACGGTTTATTGAGATGGTAGGTTTTTTCAAACCGGCTGTCTGTGTCATGGAGAATGTCCCAGGCATGTTATCCATTCAGAAGACGAATATCGCCAGTATTGTTAAGTCCAATTTTGAGGCCATAGGCTACGTATGCAGTTTTGCCCTTGTAAATGCGCGGTGGTTTGGTGTTCCGCAAGATAGAAATCGCCTGATATTTATTGCTACCAAAGGCGAACCATCGTTTAGTGCAAATGATCTCCAAGCATTTTCGCGGACCTTCCGTGATAACATTGTTCGTTTGCCGCGGGAAATGACCGTTGGAGATGCAATAAGCGATCTACCTGAGATCTCAAATGGAGCCAAAGAGGATCCAATAATCTATCGCAGGCATCGCGGGAGTCAATCAAGATATGTTGAAATCATGCGTGAGGGGACAAACGGACATATTACAGATCACGTATGTCGTAATCAGAACGCTCAAGATGTCGAGGCATTCGCATCCATGCATGAAGGCATGAAGTATCATGAACTTGATGCCAGATTCAAGCGTTACAGGGATGATATTTTTCGCGACAAATACAAACGGCTCTTTTGGAATCGCGTGGCTTGGACCGTCACGGCCCATCTTGGAAAGGATTGCTATACGCATATCCACCCCAAGCAGCCCCGTACAATTTCGGTGCGCGAGGCAGCTAGGCTTCAAAGTTTCCCGGATAACTTTCGCTTCTGGGGCAACATTGGCGATAGGTTCCGTCAAATAGGCAATGCTGTGCCGCCCCTTATGGCATGGGGAATCGCTGAATTTATGAAACAGCATATCAATAAAGGTGATCAATCATGAATGATGAATCCTCCCGCCATGGTTCGGTCACGCTCAGGCCGAGGGCGCGTATAATCCGCACGATCGGCCGGGACCTGATTAGCAATGAAGTGGTGGCGCTCGTTGAATTGATTAAAAATGCCTACGATGCAGACGCAAGCAAGGTGCGTATAGTATTTGAGGAGCCTCTCCAGTCTTCGGAAGGAGGCATACTTATTGAAGATAATGGCGTAGGCATGTCTTTGGAAACGATCAAACAAGCTTGGTTTGAGCCTGCTACTATCTCCAAGATTAGAAGCACAACGAGCCCTGGAGGTAGACGAGTTACTGGCGAAAAAGGTATAGGTCGTTTTGCCGCTGCCAGAATTGCCCAGATTATGGAAATGGAATCGGTAGCGAAAGGCGGTAAACACCTGGTTAGGGTCCGGCTCGATTGGAGAAATTTCGAGGATGAAAGTTTATATCTAGACCAAGTTAAATGCCGGTGGGACGAAATATCAGCCCCAATAAGTCGGAAACACGGAACAACGCTCCACCTCATTGGGCTAAATGATGAATGGGATGAAGGATCTTTCATCCGTCTACATGGCGAGTTGTCTAAACTTATTTCACCCTATAGGGTCAAAAATGATTTCAAGATAGTTTTGGCATTGCCGGAGAAATTCAAAGAATATGCTGGCGTGGTCACGCCACCTCCAATCCTGGGCAAACCACATTATAAATTAATTGGTGGTGTTGATGCGCAAGGCACACTAACTGCCACCTATGAAGGACCGGATACCAAGGAACCTGTGTCGGTATCTGAGAAAATAATAATCAAAGGGAATGTCCCCACTTCAGGATCATTTCGGTTTGAGTTGCGGGTATGGGACCGCGATAATCTTGATCCCTTAGCTGACGAGCTTGGTTCAACTATACGAAAGTTAAGGCAGGACTTGAATTCTGCTTGCGGCATTAGCATCTATAGGGATGATTTTCGAGTTCTTCTTCCTAACAATGACTGGCTTCGTCTCGACATTCGGAGAGTTCAAAATCCAACTATGCGCCTAAGCAGTAACCAAATCGTTGGCGCGGTTTTCATCTCTGCTGATGAGAATGAGGGCCTAAGGGACCAGACGAACCGGGAGGGAATAGTAAGCAGTATCGCTTTAGAAGATTTTAAGGATGCGCTTATAGAGGTACTATCAAAGCTTGAGGTAAAACGAGACAACTATCGCCGAGGCCAACGCCCACAAAAGCTAGCCATCGGGCTTTTTGAGGTGTTGGATATTGCGCCATTACGGGAATATGTTGAGAAGCGCTATCCACAGGATGCAGAACTTAGAGCGTTTCTCGGTGAGAAGACACAGGCATTTGAACACGGTATCGCAGAGGTTCAACAGGTTCTGGCAAGATATAGGCGTCTCGCCACTCTGGGACAGTTGATTGATGTCGTGCTGCATGAGGGCAGAACACCAGTGGCGGCAATATCAAACGAAGTGACAATATTATTACGAGATGCTGAACACGCTGGCAGCGAGATTTCAGATAAAAATAGACTTAATATTTTTAAGAGACTGTCTGTTATTGCCCAACAGACAAAGGTATTGTCAATGCTCTTTAATAGGCTCGCGCCCTTTAGCGGAAGAAAGCGTGGGCGTCCGACGGAAATTGCCATCGAGGAGATTATTTCGAATATTTGTGAGTTATACAAGTGGCGAATTGATGAATTGCATGTCAACGTCAACCTTCCAGCTGGCATAACAATGATCAAGGTTGACCAAAGCGAGATACAGCAGATATTTGTCAATCTACTTGATAATGCTCTCTATTGGTTGGAGAAGGTTCCCAATGACAAGCGTAGTATTGATATCAAGGTTTCACGCCGGCCAGAACAGCTCGTTATAACATTTTCAGACAGTGGGCCTGGAGTGCCGGAAGATGTAAGCGATAGGATATTTGATCCCTATTTTTCAACAAAGCCTGATGGAGTAGGATTGGGATTGACAATCGCCGGAGAGACGGCCGCGGAATATGACGGCGCCCTGGAATTGGTATCTGGTGGCTCCCTCCCAGGAGCTACCTTTCGAATAGTTCTTAAGAAGGGCATAGGAGCGATTTAGCATGCATGAAGAGACGATTGTTCAGGACAATGCCTGGAATGTTTTGCTCGTTGAGGATGATGAAACTATCCGGCAGCAGGTAGTTGATTACTTTTCGCAGATGTCCTTCGATTCCCGGAGCCTGAATATCAGGGAGATTGACAATCTGAGCATAGCGCTTAGTCAAATACGCGAGCGTAAGGCAGATCTAATAATTTTGGATGTCTATCGCGGTATAGCGTTGCAGGGGGGAGAACAAATCGGCATTCAGATTTTGAACCGTATTAAGGATTCTGGTTTTGTGCCCATTATACTCTACACCGCGCTGCCAGAGGGTCTTGAGGAATATCGAAGCGCGTTCGTCAGACTTGTGGGCAAAGATGTCGGAGGTCTTGAAAAACTAAAAGAGGAAATTGATAATCTATTTAGATTGCGAATACCTCAGATAAATCGTGCAATCATAAACCACATCGACCAAACAATGCGCGATTATATGTGGGAATTCGTTCAGACCAACTGGGATGCCTTTAGGGCTCTTATCAACAAACCTGAGTTCCTACGCCTCATAATACAGCACCTTGCCCGAACCTTCGCGCGTGAGGGCATAGACAACCTGACGGCAGAAGTTTACGGAACAGAGGTAGTCGGACAAACAGCCGAAGATATTGTTCATCCCGCCGAATATTATATAAAACCTCCTATTTCATCAGCCCCATTGTTCGGTGATATCCGAGTGCGAAAAAGTGGCGAAACCAACGAATATCTTGTCATTCTGTGGCCAAGTTGCGACATGATCCCCCGCAAAAATCAAACAGGGCAGGGCGAGGAAAAGACGGAGTTTGCTTTATGCGCACACGCGACTCAGGCAGGGAATGCTTGTGAGGTAGCAGAATGGTTAAGCTCCACAACCAGCAATAGCAGGCAGAAGAAAGTGGAGCGACTTGTATCTAACAATAGAGAAGGGATGTCGCGCGACCGTTATCATTTTCTTCCTGGTGTATGGGATATCCCGAGCTTGGTGGTTGATTTTCAAATGCTGGAGCACGTTGCTCTTAAAGAAATCAAGAACCTTTCCTGCCTTGCAACACTCGCGAGCCCTTTTGCCGAGGCATTTGGCGCGCGCTTTCGTAGATATATCGGCCGTATAGGCACTCCTGATCTAGACATCAAGGCAGTTCTCGAACAGTTAAAGAACTCAGCATCCCCTGCACCCGATTGCGGGATCTCCACTGAGTGATTGATGGACGCTCATGCCCGACGTTTTTGACAAAGCCAAGCGATCTGATGTTATGTCCCGTATTCGCGGCAGAAGCAATCGAGACACAGAGCTCGCGCTTGTTAAGCTGATGCGGCAGCATTCCATTACTGGCTGGCGACGACATCAGGCCATTCCAGGCAAACCAGATTTTATTTTTCGCTCTATTCGTTTAGCGGTGTTCGTTGATGGCTGCTTCTGGCATGGTTGCCCAAGGCACTGTAAAATGCCGGCCACCAACCAGGAATTCTGGCACAAGAAGCTGAAGTCGAATCAGACTCGCGACCGTAAGGTGAATCGAGAGATGCGAGAGAATGGGTGGCGCGTGCTAAGAATCTGGGAGCACGAAATGAGCTGCCCCAAACGGGTATTGAGCCGCTTGAGAAAGGCTTTAAATCTGCCCCGCGATGAATAGAAAACATAAGACGCGAATCCTATTTATAAACACCCCGCAACCCCCCACCCAACCCTTTCCCTCCTCATATTTCTGCCATGTGCCTTTGTGGCTTTGTGCCTTAGTGGCTTGCCCGCCGCATGAGGGTTCAAAATTTTGAAATGAATTTTGCCTTTTTCAAATCTTGAATTCGTAAGATTGCCTCTGTAATAGATCGCGGAGGCAGTTTCTTCACATTGATTGCGGAGAAATAGGATCGGTTGCTGCCACCCATAGGGACTGCCACCCAATGAATCCTTTAAACTTTTTCACATCTCTATCGCAAGAGGTATCATCTTCCATTATCACTTCGGCTTCCGCGGGTGGCTGTCCCGGGTGTGGTGTGTAATTGCGGCACTTTCCAACCTGGGACAGCGACCCAACTGCGGTCGCAGTCCCTATGCAGCCCCATTGGGACTGTGCCCCATAAATCAGTTTGATTTTTGCCGTATCCGCCTCAAATGAAATCATCTCTCGCCATTATCTCAACCATCGCGGGGCACTGTCCTGGGTGTGGTGGGTAATTACAGCATTTTCCAACCTGGGACAGCGACCCAACTGCGGTCGCAGTCCCTATGTTAGCCATTCTCTCCTAGTATCTTTTGAATTTTTTGATTGAACAATCTACCACCTAACGGACGGCCGGAAATAGTTCGGACGCGGATCTGTCAAAGGGATAGTTCATCTTCTTCTATGAGAAGTTGTTCGCTCCATGCCTCCGCCGTCCAGCGCCCACGCCAGTCTTCAAGATCGAGCAAATCATGATGCTCACATAGCCCGACATGCGCCTTCGCACTCGACCAGGGATATTCCCAGGCCCATTCAACCAAGCCCGCGCGAACTGGATTCCGCTCGATATAACGCATCGCAGTAACAAAATGTGCGTCGTCAAGCGGACACGAGTAAAAGCGTCCCTGCAGCAGATGTCCCGTTTGCTCATGTCGTTCATTGAATAGCTGGGCGTATTTCGCATGCGCTTGACCTATTCCCTTCGCTAGCGAATCTTGCTCAAGTGGCATAGCTATGGCATGAATGTGGTTATCCATAAGACAGTAACCAAGAATAGAAAGTTTATGCAGCAGAGCATATTTCCCCAAGAGTGCAAGATACAAGCGGAGATCGTCATCATCTCTAAAGATCATCTGGCGATTATTTCCGCGCTGGGTAATATGATATGGGAGGCCGGGAATGACTATGCGAGCGCTACGCGGCATGGAAAAAGAATAGCTAATTTTGCTTGAGCAGGCAATCCCCCATAGGGACTGTAACCTATCTCACCATCTCACCCAGCTGTCAAAATGCCGCGCAATAGAGCAAATTCTGCAAAAAGTCTCAATCCTCCGCAGGTTACTGTCCCAGGTGTTGAGGTGAACTACCTATCGCCTAATCCTTGCTTTGCCTTCCCTCCGGCCCTTGACAACCCGTGCTATAATATTAATAAAGGCAAACAAATGTATTGTTCAAATCTCCATATTCAATCTGCGCAAATCTGCGCCCATCTGTGGCCAAGCACTGTTTCCCCCATCTTGGATCATTACTTCACTAAATCTCACAAAATCTCACACTTTTTCAATTTCTTCCGCAGGAAAACAAGTAGCCATGAAGTATATCTTAACAAAAGTGGTTTGCATAACCAGACAAAACCCGACACTTTTCATTTTTTTCACCGAACAAACCATTGCAATTGCTCACTTTTTTAAAAATGAGGTAAATGGCAAAAAAGAGGGCGAAATTGCATTTTGCAGCCTGGATTGAGCTGTCAAAATCACGCATAAATACTCACAGACCTATCACAATCATGGCAGAAATGATCTGAAAAGGCCCGTGTTTGACCTAGCAGGGAAGGGATAAAGTCCCTTCCCTGTCGGATAACTTAAAAATCTGAGCGTAACTGCGCAAGCCAAATCTCAGCAAAATGACTTTATCACAGGGCTGCTGGGGCTTTTACCCGCCATCAGTCTGGCAAGGCTGGACTCTCAACCCTGCGACCCTCAGACTCTGCGACTCTGAGACCCAGAGACCGCCCGCTGCGCGGGCTGCGCGGGCTACGCCGGCTGTTGTTTCGCCGTGCGGGTGGGGGTATTGAAGAGCAGCGGTTCCTGGCGTTTGAGCACGGCGTCGGCGTTGATGATGCACTGGCGGGCGGTGCGCTGGGAAGGGATCTCATACATGATATTCAGCATGATCTCTTCCATCACCGTGCGCAGGGCGCGGGCGCCGGTGCCGCGCTTGATCGCCTCTTGGGCGATGGCGGCCACCGCATCTTCGGTTACTTCCAGTTCCACGCCGTCCCATTCGAAGAACTTCTGGTATTGTTTCACGAGCGCGTTCTTCGGCTCCACCAGGATGCGGACCAGGGCTTTTTCATCGAGCGCTTCCAGCGTGGCGACCACCGGCAGGCGGCCGATGAATTCCGGAATGAAGCCGAACTTCATCAAATCCTCCGGCAATACTTCCGAGAACACCTGCGGTTGTTTGGACTTCGGTTTATTGCCGAATCCGATGCCGGAGCCGGTATGCCGGCGATTGTCAATGATCTTTTCCAAACCCTCAAAAGTGCCGCCGCAGATAAACAGCACATTGGTGGAATCTATCTGGATACATTCCTGCTGGGGATGTTTGCGGCCGCCCTGGGGCGGCACATTGGCGACGGTGCCCTCAAGGATTTTTAACAAGGCCTGCTGGACGCCCTCGCCGCTGACATCTCGGGTGATGGAGGGATTGTCGGACTTGCGCGCGATCTTGTCTATCTCATCAATATAGACGATGCCCCGCTGGGCGCGCTCCGCATCGCGGTCCGCCGCCTCGTAGAGCTGCAGCAGGATATTTTCCACATCCTCGCCCACATAGCCCGCTTCGGTAAGGCTGGTGGCGTCGGCCATGGTGAAGGGCACATCCAAAATGCGCGAGAGCGTGGCGGCGAGCAGCGTCTTGCCGCAGCCGGTGGGACCAATGAGAAGGATATTGCTCTTTTGAAGCTCCACCTCTTCATCGCTGGACTGAAGCTGGACGCGCTTGTAATGATTATAGACGGCGACGGAAAGCACCCGCTTCGCCTTTTCCTGCCCCACGACATATTGGTTGAGCGCCTCGTAAATCTCTTTCGGTTTGGGAATCGGCCGCAGCGGTTCCTGCGTCTCCGGCGCGTCCGCATCCAGGGGAAGATGCTGGGATTCCTCGCCTATCAATTCATTGCACAGCGCAACACATTCGATGCAGATAAATACGCCGTCAGGCCCGGCGATAAGCCGCCCGCCTTTGGGCAGTTCCCCCTGTTTTTTATAGCAGAATGAACAAATCGGTTCACGACGTTCTGTGCGCATATAAAGCCTCAGTTAATAGTTCAAAGTTCAGAGTTGAGAGTATATCTAGAGCCATGACCTATGACTCTGGAGTCTTTACCTTTTGCTTTTTACCTTTGCCTATGATTCAGGCGCGCTTTTTGCCGGTGATTTCGTCAATGACGCCGTATTCTTTGGCTTCTTCGGCCGACATGTAATAATCCCGTTCGGTATCGCGGCGCACCTTATCCAGGGGCTGTGAGGTATGTTGAGCGAGAATATTGTTAAGCACATCCCGCGTGAGGAGCATCTCCTTCGCCTGGATATCAATGTCGGTTACCTGGCCGGAGAGCCCGCCCACATGGGGCTGATGAATTAAAATGCGGGAATGGGGAAGCGCCTGGCGCTTGCCTTTCGTTCCTGCGGCCAGCAAAACCGCGCCCATGCTGAAGGCCATGCCGACGCAAACGGTATGTATCTCCGGCGTCATCAACTGCATGGTGTCATAAATCGCCAGACCGGCGGGCACTACGCCGCCGGGCGAATTGATATACATATAAACCGGCTTCTCAGGATTTTCCCCGTCGAGGAAAAGCAACTGCGCGATAATCAAATTGGCATAATCGTCATCTATGCCGCCGCCGACGAAGACGATGCGGTCTTTCAGCAGGCGGGAAAAGATATCGGTATAACGATCCCCTCTTTGCGTCTGTTCTATGACGGTTGGTATGAGCATCTTTTACTCCTCGATAGCAGGCGCATGCGAGCGCCTTTATTCTTTACCATGTTCAGGGCTTTCTGTCTGAACCGGCTCTTCAATATTCAGTTCCTGCACCTCAATTTCGGCGGAGTCAACCAGCAATTGCAATACTTTTCCACGGCTCAGGCGGGTATAGACATCCTCGAGGCCGCCGCGGGACTCCAATTCGCGCTTTTTCGCGGTGGGCGTAACCTTGTCTCTTTGCGCCAGGAGTTCGATTTCGGCCTTCAACTCTTCATCGCTCACTTTTATGGACTCGGCTTTCTCGATCGCCTGCACCACCAGATAGCTCTTGAGCTGGGTGCGGGCGTCTCGTTCCAGCCGGCTGTCCCAATCCGCGCGGGTAATGTTGCGACGCCTCAAGAAGGTATCCAAATCCAGGCCGTCCTGCTGCAATTCCTCCATCACTTCCGCTTCTCTGGAGGCCGTGAAGCGATTTACCAGAATCTCGGGAATGTCCACTTCGGCGGCCTGGACGACCTGGGACAGCAGATTATCCCGCAAGGACTGCTCGGCCTGATAGGCGGCAACATTTTCCAGCGATTGCCCGATCTCTTTGCGCAATTGTTCGACGCTCTCCACCTCCAGATTGGCCTTCGTCCATTCGTCGGTCAGTTCCGGAATGACCATGGTTTTCACTTCACTTACCGTAGCAACATACACCATAGCTTTGTCCGCCAGGGCGGCATCCGGATAATTCTTGGGCAGTTTTCCCTCCACCCGCACAACATCTCCCGGCTTCTTGCCAATCAATTCTTCATTCAATGACGGAAAGAGCGTGTCGCTGCCGACTTCCACGGGATAGCCCTTCACTTCACTCCCTTCAAGGATCTTGCCTTCCACTTCCATGACATAATCAATGATGGCGATATCGGTCTTCGCAATGACATGGTCGGGCAAGGAGGCGTAAGTAGTAAAGTGTTTGCGAATTCTATTTATCTCCGCATCTATCGCTTCCTCTTTTACCGGCATGATGGACTTGGTGGCTTTAAGTCCGCGGTAATCGCCCAGCTTGACTTCCGGCATGACTGTTACCAGGGCATGAAAGACGAAGCTGCCGTCTTCCTGCATTTCGCTCTTCTCAATCTTGGCGCGGTCAATGGGATTCAGGCCGGTCTCTTCCAGGGCGTCAATATAATTGGAGTGCGTCAGGCGCTCCAGCGCTTCTTCGCGAATGGCGTCTTGATTCAACTTGGCTTCTATGATGGCGCGGGGCGCTTTGCCGGGGCGAAAGCCGGGTATTTGCACATCTCTGGCGGTCTCTTTGAAGACATTTTCAATCTCTTTGGCCACGACCTCGGCGGCCACCGAGATGGTCAGGTCAACTTCACCATTTTCGCGCCGTTCGATATTTACTTGCATGCGCATCTCCTCCAGGAAACGTTGTGCGTACAATCGTTTGTCTGACTATCAACAATACAACCTCGCCAGACAGGACGAGGTTGAGTTCCAGGTTGTTTAGCGTATTTTACTATCCCGCTTTCAGAGAGTAGAAAGTAGAGAGTTGACCGTCCGCCTTCATCCTTCGCTAAAGCTACGGATGACGAGCCGGCGGACTTTTCCAGTCTGAATCATATATGATTCAGACTGGAGCGGGAGAAGGGGCTCGAACCCTCGACCTTCTGCTTGGCAAGCAGAAGCTCTACCACTGAGCTACTCCCGCCCGTCCTGCTCGAAAAAAACGGCTATTTCAACCTTATGTATGATAGCCCACAGAGAGGGAGATGTCAAGATAATAACGAAGGCAAAAGGAAAAAGGCAAAAGGAAAAATCGGAATTGCAGAGTCTATGGTCTGTAGTCTGTAGTCTGTGGTCTGTAGTCTATAGTCAAAACGGCAGGCCGCCTTGGGGGGAAGGCAACCCGCCACGGCGGGCAGGAAGGAAAAGGGGAAACCCAGAAAGCGGCTGTCGGTGGCCGCTACCTCATTTTTTCGGCAAGGTCAAATAAGTAATGCCGGTCTTTTTGTCGAACCGCGCGGTGCCGCCGAGGAGGGGAATAATTTGGTTTACGCAAACGAACCAATTCCGTTCCCGAAGGAGGGGAGCATGTTTCATCTTTATCGGTTTGTCATTTAAGATCGCCGCATAATTATTGAGCTTTAACACAAGCTTCCTTTTGCCGGCCATTAGAGTTGCCGCTTCTTTTGAAATCTCCACTTGGCATTGCAGCCAATGCGGAAGAAAATCCAAAGCAGCCCACACTTGCCGATTTATGAGTTGGGGCTTAGGCCACCCCAAAAAGCCGCGATAGGGAACTTCGCCATTGACATCTATGTCCGCATAGCCGGGATAAAAATCCACGTTAATCCCGCTGATGCGTTTAACTGCGCTTCCGGATTTCCTTCTTGTCCCAGGTTCCAAGTTCTCCCAGTGCCAGGTAATCAAATTTCCTTTGCGCTGGTAGCCTGAGGGACTCATCCCAACATGCCAATATCTCTGAAAGCCCTTCAGTCGGATAGTTAAATCAACTTTGCCGATTTTGCCCTTCCATGATGCTCCTGTGTCCAGGCGATATTCAAAATAGCAGGTGCCGTCTGATGTTCCGCCTATGCCGCCGCCATACCGCACCCGGATGAGACGCTTTTGCCCTTTGGCAAAGCGGACTTTCTTGACGCGCCAACGCTCCCAGCTTTGGTCTTGACCCTCCAGGCCCTCAATGCGCGCTTGCACGCGAACGCCGTCAATCCAAGTCTCAAAATGAGAAAAGCCATTTGGGTGTTTGGGGTCAACATCAGTGCCGCCTCCAGACTCAGGGAAACCCATGCGAACCATCGTGGCGGGGCCATCATTTTTGAAGGTGAAAGAGCAGTCAACTTCTACATTCCCAGGAGACAAATCAATAATTACTCGCTCACTGAGCATGTGGATGCTGGGATGCTCTTGCATGGGACGAAGCGATCCGCCTACACCCTCCATAGCACCGTCATCGGCCCAAACTGATGTCAATGCAAAGAGTATAAACAGAATACTAATCGGGAACCAGAGTCGAATATTTTTATGGGCGGGCATTTTGTCCCCCTTGATTGTTGGTATAGCTATTTTCGGCAAAGGATTGGGGATTCCTCTCCATCCTTTCATATATTTTGCCAAAAGTATGCCCCAGGGAGATTACGAGAGGATAACAGGAGGATTACGAGAGGATGTAAATAGTCTTGGGACTATAACCTCTGCCCTAGCAGGGAAGGGATAGAGTCCCTTCCCTGTCGGCTAACATAGAAATCTGAGCGTAACTGCGCCAGCCAAATCTCAGCAAAATGACTTTATCACAAGTCTGCCAGGTGTTACGCTTCTTTGGCGATTGATATTTAACACCAGGGCCCGCCCCTCGGCGATGCTTGGGACAGGCAACCAAACTGCGGTAGCAAGTCCCTATGGTGGGTGCGCTGAGCGGGCTGTCAAACTTCAGCAGCCCGCTCAGCGACAGGAAGAGGAGACTCGATTACTGGCGCGAGGTTTTAGGCCAGAGGGTGCGACCAGTGGGCACTACATTAATGATGTTGCCGACAATTTCGCCGAACCAATGCGGCTCAGTTGTATTTTCGCCGGGGGTTTCATCATCATCATCGGCATCTTCAACTCCACTCAGGGCGCTGGCGGGGGGATCTTTGATCATCTGCCAGTCGCAAGCATAGGATCCCACCAGAGCGGGCGCCTTAATTGCGAACGTGAACCTTTTGGTTTGACCGGGGCGTATAATATCCCTGCTCCGCAGTTCAACGCGAGTAACACCCCAAACATGGCTGTTGGATGGATCCGCTGCCACCAGCGCGACTCCGCCGGCCCGAGTCCAGTTTTCGGTGCCGGTGTTGCGCATGACAACGTAAACCTTTATCCTGCGTCCGCGGGCCACTTGAATAGGCATGTGCACAGAGACCAGTTCCGCATTCAATGCAGCGGTCTGTCCGGGAGCGAGCGTTGTAGCCGAGGCGACATTGCTATCTTCGGAGACGTTGTCGGCCGCATCCAATGCTATCACGGTATATGAATAGGCTGTGGAGGCGGTCAGCCCGGTGTCTGAGTAGCTGGTGCTGGGGGTTATATCCACCGGCACTGTGTCGCGGAAGATCTGATAGCCAACCACACCTACATTATCTGTGGAGGCCGTCCAACTCAGGTTGATTTGCGTGCTGCCGGCGGCCGTGGCCGTTAGGTTGGTGGGAACAGAAGGAGGCGAAGTATCCACA
>Ga0315288_10001095_pt1 | contig 34687 bp, 22 predicted proteins | sample YL17G11_20_MG_FD_203454 | JGI IMG/M metagenome (GOLD analysis project Ga0315288, IMG submission 203454) | Sediment microbial communities from Yellowstone Lake, YNP, Wyoming, USA - YL17G11_20 | ecosystem: Environmental > Aquatic > Freshwater > Lake > Sediment | place: USA: Wyoming | collected...
CGTCGTCATTGGACGTCATGAGGTCATCGATGTGCCAGATGGCCAAGCCTTCGTCGGGAAGGTAGGCATCGAACCCCGTCTTCTTGCGGTTCTCGACGAGGAGATACTCGTCGGTGTTGGTGCTCGATGCGGCAATCTTTAGTACCTGTTGACTCGTCTCCACGGGCGAGAGAGTGATGCCGCTCGAGTTCGTCACGACATCGATGGGCGTGAGCCATCCCATCTCCTGCTTGCCCCAGCCGCAGATGTGCGTTGGGGTCTGTAGGTCGTTGCCGTAGCCGCCGGACGCCATGAGACACCAGTCTCCCACACCGGCCGACTCGTAGCCATAGTCATACAGGTCAGGAAGGCCGAGCACATGCCCATACTCATGGCAGTAGACCCCCATGTTCCAGGTCTCCGGGTTGACGCAGTAGCTGTAGACGTAGACGCCATCGGCCAGCACAGGCGTGGGGACCGCCCAGGCATGCGGCCAGATCTGGGTTGTGTCCCCCGCGTCCCCGGCGTAGATAACGATCAAGCCATCCACGTAGCCGTCGCCGTCGTTGTCGTATTGGGAGAAGTCGACATCCGCGTCGGCGACACCGACCAGGTCCTCGACCAGTCCCTGGCTGTTCTTGGGGTATGTCCCCATGCCTTCTTGGTTGTCGACGTAGTACGCATACGTCTCCGGCACCCGGTACCAGCCGCCGCCGCCCTCGGCGTCGCCCTGAATCTGCAGCAAGCCGCCCGAGACCTCGTCATAGTAGTCACGGAGGCTGCCAGTGGAATACGTGCTGTCACTGAACAGCATGTCCTGGAAGTGGCTCTGCGGCTGGGTACCAACGTTGTCGCTGAAGTCGACCATCAGCGCCAGGACTTTGGGGGCCCCAGTCGTGGGCGTTCGCCTTGGGTAAAGGCGGACACCCATCTGCGCCGCCCGCTGACGCCCGTCGAGCAGCTTCCGGATCGCCTGCGGCGATACGGCGTCTCGCGCATCGCGCGGCGGCATGATGCAGGTGATTGGCACATCATCCGCCGCGGCCACCCCGGCCTGAACAGCCAGCGCGGGGCCCTGCAGCCCGGCCATTACAGGCGCGGATGCCCCGCCCGCCATCGTCACCCCAATGAGCAGTAGGCAGGCCATCCCCAGGAGATGGGTCATTTTCTTGACGCGCATCGGTACCAGCTCCTCGCACGGTCCGTCCAGGATCACCCATGATTGCGACGCACGCACAGACGGCCCCACGCCCTGGGCCGCGACGTCCGGTTCCACCCAGCCAGGGGCGGTCTTGCTCCCACCACCCATACTCTTCTGACGCTCGCGACGCGACTCCTCTCTCTCTGCGTTTCCTCCTGTACGCACCTGCTGGCGCAGGAGCCGGCGCCTCCCCCGGCGAACCTGGCATTGAGGACGCGCATGGACGAGCACACAAGCGAGCACGACCTCCGGCGACGGCTGCGGCGCCTCTACGATGGCGTCCGCTGGGTGTACGTGCGCGCCGTCTGCGGCACAACGGACATGCTGCCCACTACCGACCCGCCGCCCGGGGAGGTGCAGTTCGCCAACCGGGTGTCGCTCGCTGTGCGCGCCATCCATGGGGCGAAGCTCCCCGTGTGGTTCGAGCCCGACCTCACATCGGCGCGGGAGATCCAGCGCCAGTGTGAGGGCTGCCGGGTCTTCGCGCCTACCGCCCACCTACGCCTCCTCTCCGACGACTGAGCCACGCGCTCGCCGAACTCCGGTCCGAATGACCCAACGAGCGTGGCGGGCTGGGGTCCTGCAGGGCCACGCGAACTTGCGCACACGCCTATCGTTTGTGTAGCGTTATCCACGGAGGCGGCGGCGTTGCTGCGCGAAGGCGATATCGTAGCTGAGCGGTACCAGGTGCAAGCTCGCGTGCATGACGAGCCCGCGCTCAGCCTGTGCGATGGGGAGGATCTGCGCACCGGCCAGCCGGTTCTGCTCGCCGCCCTCCGAGGTGAGACCGCGGACCCGCGTCTCATTTCCCAGCTCCGGCGGCTCGCCACCACATTGCGCCCGACGGCCCATCCTCATGTCGCGGGGATCATCGCTCTGGAGAGTGTGGGACCGGACCGCGTGGTCGTCTACGAGCGACCGCCGGGGGAGTTTCTGAGCCGCATCCTCGTCCCGGGGCCTCTGCCCCGTCATAGCACGGCCCGGATCGCTCTCCACGTCGCCGAAGCGCTGGCATTCCTGCACGCGCGGGACACGGTGCATGGAGCCCTGGCACCCGGTCTGGTCGTGGTCGACGCGGTTGCAGGTACCCCGCAGGTCTGCGTGATCGGCGCGGGGCTGGCCGCGATCCTGCCCAGGATGGGGATCGGCAACGCCGGCGCCGTCTATGCCGCGCCTGAGCGCCGCCGGGGCGCGGACCCCCTCCCGCAGAGCGATGTGTTCTCTCTTGGCGCGGTGATGGCACACATGCTGACTGGCGACCCGCCGTCGGGGCCGGCCGCTGAGCTGGCGCCCGGCGAGACGGACCCCATCCGACGCGCCATCCGTCGAGCGATGGCGCCGCGGGTCGAGGACCGACCGGCGGATGGCAAGCAGTTGCTCGCGCTCCTCCAGCGTGACCTAGCGCCCATTACGACGCGCCCGCGCGTACCGGAGCCTGACCGACGCCCGGAGCCCGGACAGGCCATCGCGCGGCGTGCGGCGGCAGCAGCCGCAGCCCCCAGACCATCGAGCCCTCCCGCCGCTCCCGTGGCCCGCGAGAAGCCTGCCGCGTCTGTCACCACCCCGGTTCGGCGAGCGCACCCACTCGTGAGTCTCGCTTTCGCGTTCATCCTGCCCATCGTGGTCTTTGGCTACCCGTACCACCTGTACCGAAGCTGGGTGTCCAGCGCTCCCGCGGATGTCGTCGTGCCCGATGTCGTGGGGAGGACGGAGGCGGAAGCGCGCGACATCTTTCATGGGCGCGGCCTCAAGCTCGCCATTGTCGATGAGGTCTACGATCCAGACGTGCCCGAGGGTCAGGTCGTCTGGGCCGGCCCTCCCGCCGGGCGAACCGTGAAGGCCGGCCGGCAGATCCGCGCCCGCATCAGCCGCGGGGCGCCGGCCGTGGTTGTGCCCGACGTCACGCGCCAGAGCCGCGAGGACGCTGAGAAGCGCCTGGCCGAGGTTGGGCTGGGCGCGGCCGTTTCCACACAGGCCAACAGTGACATTGTGGCCGAGAACGCGGTCATCAGCCAGATCCCCAGACCAGGGCGCAAACTGCGCGAGGGCGCCGATGTGCAGCTCATGGTCAGCCTCGGGCCCTCCCCCGAGTCGGAAGAACAGGCGAAAGCCCGCCCGAGCCGGCGGGAAGCGGAGCTGGAGACGAAGTCCGCTCGGGTCACCTTCGATGTCCCGCAGGGCGCGCCGTCCCAGCGCGTCCAGATACGCGTGTCGGACGAGACGGCTGCCGACCAGATGGCGTACGACGGCTTGCACGAGCCCGGCGACCACATCGATCAGCGGGTCGAGGGCCACGGCGAGACCACTGTCACCGTGCTGATCGACGACAAGGTCATCAAAGAGCAGAAGCTGTGACCCCGCGAGCCGCGCGGCTCGATCAGTGGTACTCCTCGATCTCGATCCCGATGGTCCCGATAACGGAGATCATGTCGATCATCGAGCCCACGTCGCCCTCGGCGAACTTGATATGCGTGGCATCGACGGGGTAGCCGGGGGCGACCGTAGCGTCGAAGGCCATCCACTTGCCGACCCACACCTCGTCCCACGCATGGTAGAAGAACCCGTTCTTCCAGTAGACGATGCCCGAGGTCACGCGCGTCGGCAGCCCCGCCGCACGCGCCAGCCCCGCGAACAGCGCTGCGTAATCGCGGCACACGCCCTCCTTCGACTCCAGGACCTCGAGCGATGAGCGCACGAGGCCGATGTCGGCGCGGGTGTGCATGTTCTCGTTGACCCACCGAGCAACGGCCTGCGCCGCCTTGAGCGAGTCCGTCTCATCGCCCACGATCTCCTTGGCCGCGTCAATAAGGCGCTGGTCGTCGGACTGGATCATCGTGGTGGGCCTGAGGTACTCGGCGACCTTGGGGTCATCGATGGGCAGCGCGGCCGGCTTCTCGGGCGGGGTCTCCGTGGTGATCTGGTATGTCGCGGACCACTTGCCGTCGGCCTGTGCCAGATCGGAGACAACCTGGCGGCCATCGCTGATGGCCAGTTCCTTGCGCGAGAGGTTCCGGACGGCGAGCCGAAGGCCGCGGATCTGCCGCGCGTTCACAACCGGCTTGTCGGTCTTGATTTCCAGCTCGGCTATGAGGTCCACGGGGGGCGAGTACCCCTCGCCATCCTCCAGCTTCTGCGCGACCTCGGCCGGCTCCCGAACGACGCGAAGGCTCGCGATGGGTGTCTCCATGAGCAGCGGCTCGCCCTTGTCATCCACCCAGACGGTCATGTTCATGAAGCTGGTCCGGTGCTCCACGCGCGTGGCCGTGACCTTCTCGCCCCGGTAGTCGATCTCTTCGTCCCCGATGCACTCCGCCTCCCCCTCGATGATATTGAGGAGGATGGGGACAAACTGGTAGTAGGTCAGCTTGTCGCCGGGCTTCATCTTGCCGTCCGTGAGCCCGGATTCGGGGTCGATGATCTTCGCCCCCTTCGGCAGCGGAACGGTGCCCTCTTTCTCGCCCTCCGACGTCTCCAGCGTGTACTCCACCCGGTCGTCCAGGAAGTCCGCGACGAGGTGCTGCTTGCTCCCGCCGGACGCCATGTCGAACACCATGCCCAACGATGTACCATCCTTGCGGACGTACTGCACCGACTCGATCTCCTGGACCATGGACGCGCCCATCATCGCGATCTGTTGGCGGCCCTTGGTGCGCACGGCCTGGACGCGTTCGCCCTCGTAGTCAGCGGGGCCATACGTAACCTGCTGGTAGCCGATCTTCTTCTGGCCCATGTAGACGCCGAACCAGATCTCCCCGGTATCGAAGTCGTCGCCATGCGCCCGCTGGGCCGGGCACCCGGTCTGCATCAGCATGAGAGTCGTACCGCACATGACGGCCGCCACCGCCCAATCCCGGAGAAGCGTCCGACTCGGTCCATTCCCACACGCTCGTCGCATCGCCGCACTAACCTCCGACCGCCGTCCTGCCGGCGCAGTCGGCCGGATACGCGGCGCGCCGCATACGTCGCCTATCCGGCTGCTCCAGATTCCGTCTCCATGCTACTGCATCCCGTGCTTCGCCGGAACCGTGGTCGCCGAAGCGGGGATGGGGCGACCTGACTCAGAGCGTCTTGACCTTGGCCGGCTGCCCGCTCTTGCCGGACTCCCAGGCGGCCTCGGTGAGCTGGATCACTCGCAGGCCGCAGATAGCCGGCACGATGTTCTCGGCGCGACCGCGGATCGCGTCGACCCAGTTCGTGTCCGGGTCAGTGCCCTTCGGCATGTCCTTGGGCTCGGAGAACTCGTTCTTGGCGTTCTGCTCCGTGAGCTTGCCTTGGCGCATGTAGAAGGCGCCCTCTTCGCAGTAGAACGTAATGTCCTCGTAGAACCCGATGCCATGTCCGTTGACGGCGAGCGTACCGAGCGCGCCGTTGGTGAACCGAACCGAGGCCGCGGTGAGGATATCGACCTTGGCGTCGAGGTTGTCGATGAAGGCGAACACCTGGGCGGGCTCGAGGCCGCTGCACCAGAGGATGATATCGAGGAGGTGGCTGCCGGAGTCATTGAGCTGCCCGCCACCGGAAAGCGCCGGGTCCCCTCGCCACACACCGGTCATCACGAACCGGTACCAGCCCTGAGACTGGAGCGCTGTGATGTAGGTCACGTCGCCGTGCTTCCTCTTCGCGATGCAGTCGCGAATGTAGAGGAACTCCGGCGAATGGTGACGCTGGTAGGAGATGCTGAACACCTTGCCCGACGCCTCGATCCTGGGGACGAGCTGCCGGGCGTGTTCGACCGTGCACACCATGGGCTTCTCGCAGAGGACGTGGAGGCCGCGATCCAGGGCTTCCATCGCCTGCTCGAAGTGCAGTGTGTGCGGGGTGTGGATCTGCACTCCGTCCAGCTTGACCTCGTCCAGCATGGTGCGCCAGTCGGAGAAGACGGCGCATTCGCCCGCCGCCGGGTTGTGGTCGTGCATGGCCTGGATGGCCTTGTCGCTGGTGTCGCAGAGCGCGACGACCTCGGCGTTCTTGTTCGCATGGATCCTGTCGAAGTGCCCTCGGGCGATGCCGCCCGCACCGATGAACCCGATCTTGAGCTTCCGAACCGCCATCTGCGTATCTGCTCCTTCGCGGCCCGCCACGGGCCGCACCGATGCGCCCCCGGGCCTGTGATGCCCAGTCTTCCGGGACGTGCCAGGTGATATTGGGCACCGTCCGCCCCGGCACCTCTTCGCCCGCGTACCGCACTTCACAGTGGTGCGGTGAACCCCTACACTGTGTACAGTTGGCGTTGCGAGCCGCAGAGGTGCCGGATGGACAGCAGTCCCCAGATCACCATACAGAGCGATGACGACCTGTTTGTGCGGGTCCTACCTCCGGGCATCCAGGAGGAGCTGGCCCGCCGCACGGACCTGGGCTCGCTCCTGGAGGTGGTGCTGGATCTGGGCCGGGCGCCGGAAGCACGGTTCGCGCGCGGGGCGGTGCTGCTGGGCGAGGTGCCCGTCCTGGACGACGACATCCGCTCCGTGACCGATCAAGTGAGCATGTTCGGCGGCGACAATCGCGCCGGCATCGAGCGTACCCTCCACCGCATATCCGCGATCCGCAACCGCAGCGGACGGATCATCGGTCTGACCTGTCGCGTCGGCCGTGCGATGTTCGGGACCATCGACATCATCCAGGACATCGTCGAGACCGGGAAGTCCATCCTGTTGCTGGGGCGGCCCGGCATCGGGAAGACGACGAAGCTCCGCGAGATCGCTCGCGTGCTCTCGGACAAGTCCGGCCGTCGCGTCGTCGTCGTGGACACATCCAACGAGATCGGCGGCGACGGCGACGTCCCCCACCCCGCTATCGGCCGGGCCCGGCGGATGCAGGTCGCCACTCCGCGCGAACAGCACGCGGTCATGATCGAGGCTGTCGAGAACCACATGCCCGAGGTCGTGGTGATCGACGAGATCTCCGCTGAAGCGGAGGCCATGGCGGCGCGGACCATCGCCGAGCGGGGCGTCCAGCTCGTGGCCACCGCCCACGGCAACACCCTCGAGAATGTACTGATGAACCCGACGCTCTCTGATCTTGTGGGGGGAGTCCAAGCGGTGACACTGGGTGATGAGGAAGCCCGACGGCGAGGCACGCAGAAGACGGTGCTGGAGCGGCGCTCTCCTCCGACGTTCGACATGGTCATCGAGATGATCGAGATGGACGAGCTCGCGGTGCACCACGACGTCGCCCAGGCCGTCGACCTCCTGCTGCGCGGCCAGCATCCTCCCCATGAGGTCCGCAGGCGGACGGACGAGGGATCGGTGGAGCGGCGGCAGGTCTCGGGAATGGCGCCGGATCCCTGGGCGGGCCTCGCGACCTCGGGGGCACTCATGGGTGGCGCGCCCATCGACGACGATGGTGACGAGGTCGTGACGCCGCTCTCGGGGCGCGGGCTGCCAAAGGTGTTCATCTACGGCGTGAGCCGCGACCGAGTCGAGCAGGCGCTCCGCGAGCTGCGGACGAGCGCCCGGATCACTAAGGACTACAGGGAAGCCGACATCATTATCACCCTCCGCGTGCACGAGAAACGGTTCCGAAGCAAGGTTCGCGCCGTCGGGCCGGATGTACCCGTCTACTTCCTGCGGGGCAAGAGCCTGGGGCATATCGTGGGCTGCCTCAAAGGTGCCCTGGCGATCGACGAAGTGTCCACGGAGGAGACGGCACTGGAGGAGGCGCGAGCGGGCATCGAGCGAGTAGCGCAGGGCGAACCCTTCGTCGAGCTGAAACCGCAGAACTCCTACGTGCGCAAACGCCAGCACGAGCTGGCGAACGCGTTCCAGGTGGGCACCCGGAGCGTCGGGCGGGACCCGTTCCGCCGCGTCGTGCTCACGAGAGGCAGCCAGGCATGACGCGTCGAGGGTGCTTCATCGCCCTTGAGGGCGCTGACGGCACGGGCAAGAGCACCCAGTGCGAGATGCTTGCGGAGTCCCTCCGGGAGCGGGGGGAGGCCGTCACCGTCACGCGGGAGCCGGGCGGCACGCTGGTCGGGGACGTGATCCGCGAGCTGGTGCTCACTCCACCCGAGCCCCTCGCCCCTATGGCAGAGCTGCTCCTCTTTGCTGCCGGGCGCGCTCAGCATGTGTCTGCACTGATCTTGCCAGAGATCATGGCGGGCCGTCATGTGGTCTGCGACCGCTTCCTGGGTTCCTCCATCGCCTACCAGGGCGCGGGGCTGGGCATGGGATTCCAGACCGTCTGCGACGTGAACGCCTTCGCGACGGGGGGACTCGAGCCGGATCTGACTATTGTGATCGATGTGCCCGTTCTCGTCGCTGAGGAGCGGCGGGGCCGGGAGGCGTCGGCGATGACGCCGGACGCTATTGAGTCGCGCGGCGGCGCATTCCATGAGCGTGTGCGCGAGGCATACTTGTCCCTCTCGACCTACCTCACACGGCCGGTGCTGCTCCTCGATGGCGCCCGAGCGCCCGAAGAGGTCCATGGGGACATCCGTGCGGCCGTGGCCCAGCTCATCGACAGGGGGCGCCGCGATGCTTGATGGCTTCGCCGGCCAGCGTGTCGCCTCGCAGGTCATCCGGAACGTTCTCGGCCGGGGATGGGTGCCGCACGCTTACCTCATCCACGGCCCGCGTGGGGTCGGTAAGGCTCGGGCCGCTCTGAGCCTGGGCCGGGTTCTGGCATGCCATGCGCCCGTCATCGGCCGTGAGGACATGGCGCCCTGCGGAGGCTGTCCATCCTGCCGGCTGGCGTTCCGGCCCGGTTCACACCATGACCTCGTGTGCATCGAGCCTCTTCCGCCCGAGTCGAAGTCCGCGGGCGATGCCTCTGACGAAGGGCCTTCGGCTGACGAGCAGATCAGCGTGGCCGGCGGGGTGGTGCGAGTCGAGCAAGTCCGCGAAGCGGAGCGCGCCCTCAACCGCTCCCTCGTCGCCGGGCGGCGACGGGTCTGTATCGTTCCGGACGCGGAGCGCCTATGCCGGCAGCCCGCGGCGGGGAACGCGTTCCTCAAGACTCTTGAGGAGCCCCCCTCGAACACCGTCATCATCCTAACCACGAGCAACATGTCGGACCTGCTGCCCACGATGATCTCACGGTGCCTGCTCCTGCCGTTCGTCGCGGTGATGGATGACGCACTCGTGCACGACCTGCAGGAGCTGACGACCGGCCCAGCCGGTTCGCTGCTGGATGACACGCACGTGACGCGGGAGCAAGCCGAACTGGCGGGGCGGGTATCCGCCGGCCGAAGGGCTTTCGCCGAGGCGTTGGTCGCCCGCCCGCAGTTGGGCGTAACGCGCCAAGCGGTGCTCGATATCTTCCGGGACGCATTCACCGGGGATCCGCTCTCCACGCTGCGCGCCCCCGACCGCCTCGCGGACCTGTGTATCGCCTGGTGGGCCGGGACGGAGGGCGTGGATGTAGGCGACGGGATCGGCGCGCAAGCGAAGGAGCGTATCCTGCGCCACGCGGTCCCCGAGGTGCTGTCCCTCCTGGAGAGCTACCTTCGAGACATGATTGTCTCTGCCTTCGGCGGCGATGACGGGAACCTCATCAACCTCGACCGTGTTGGGCACATTCGATACGATGCGGCGCAGATGGACGTGCGCTCGATATCCCGACGGCTGGAAGTGCTGGCCACCACTCGACGGATGGTGGGCCAGAACGCCAGTTGCCGGTTGGCGCTGGAAGTGGCATTGACGAAGATGCGGTGCGCGTGACGCAGGCAAACCGGGGACAGCCACCTGTTCTGCTTGCGCATCCGGAGGATCACTGAGAGACCGGGAAGCGGAATGGGTGACTGCCCCCGGTTCCGCGCGAGAGAAGGAAGGGAGCACGATATGGCCAAGCCGATACCGGTGACCGGAGCGACATTCGAGGACGAGGTGATCAAGGCCGAGCTACCGGTTCTGGTGGACTTCTGGGCGGAGTGGTGCGGGCCGTGCAAGGCCATCGCGCCGACCGTGGAGGCCCTCGCGGCGAAGTACGAGGGCAAGCTCAAGGTCTGCAAGGTCGACGTGGACGACAACCGCGAGTTGGCCGAGAAACACGACATCCGGGGCATCCCGACTCTCCTTCTCTTCAAAGGCGGCGAAGTCGTCGCGCAACACGTGGGATTGGCCGATGAGGCTGTCTTGAGCGAGAAGGTCGACGAGGTGCTTGCGCGAGCCGACCAGCCGAAGTGAGCCGGACACGTTCAGACAAGCCAACTCAGGCGCGCGGCTTGCGTTCCGTTGGGTAAGACCTTGATGATCGGCCCGCCGATCGGGCCATCACCGAAGCTCAGCAGGAGCTGGACGGATGGGCGGATCGCCCAGCGAACGGTCCGTCTCGCCCGGTTCCGATGCACCGAGGAGGCGCGTGGTAATGGATCGCAGACGTTTGTACCGCAAGGGATGGAGCGTGGGTGTACTGGGGTGCTTTGTCATCGGTCTCGCCGTCCTGGCGACGGCCAGACCGGCAAGCGCCGAGGACTCCCTGATCGCGCAACTGGAGAAAGAGTACATCGGCATCGCGGAGCGGGCGCGACCGGCCGTCGTCGAGATCACCGCGGAGGGGCCGCGGGTCGCGAGGTCGGAGGCGCTTCCGCCGGATATGCCTATCCCGCCCGAGTTCCGCGACTGGTTCGACAACCCTCGTTTCCGGATGCCCCGCCCGGCCACATCCTCAGGCTCCGGGTTCGTGATCGACCAACATGGCTGGATCCTCACGAACTCGCACGTGGTACGCGGGGCGCAGAAGATCATGGTCAAGGACGTCGCGGGCAACGAGTACGAGGCCGAACAGCATTTCATCGACCCGCTGACCGATGTGGCCGTCCTGCGGGTCAAAGCGGACCATGACCTGACATCACTGCCCCTCGGCGACTCGTCGGGCATACCGGTGGGTTCCATCGTCGTGGCCATCGGGAACCCATTCGGCGAGGGCGTGAGCTTCACGACGGGAGTGGTAAGTCAGGTCGGCGGCGAGATCGCGTCACCGCAGACGGACGAGGAGGGTCGGTCCGTTCGCACCATCACGGGCCTGATCCAGACCGATGCGGCGATCAACCCGGGCAATAGCGGCGGGCCTCTGCTGAACATCCGAGGCGAGGCCATCGGCATCACGACGGCCATCGTCTCCCGTTCCGGTGGGAACGAGGGCGTGGCCTTCGCGATCCCCATCAACACCGCAAAGCGGATCGCCAAGCAGCTCATGGACTCCGGCAAGGTGTCCCGCGGCTGGATCGGGGTCGGGCTGAGTGACAAGCCCGTCTCCGAGCTGAAGGCGCTCGGCGCGCCCGATGGCGGAGCGCTCGTCAGTGAGGTCCGTCCGGACGGCCCGGCATCGAAGGCCGACCTCAAGGGCGGCGACATCGTCGTGGGGATCGATGCCACGCCTGACGGCGTTCAGAACCCCGTGCCAGTGCACGGCCCACAGGATGTGATCGACGTGGTCGAGGTGACTTCCCCGGGGACCGAAGTCGTTCTCGATCTCGTCCGCATGGGCAAACCGCTACAGACAACCCTCAAGCTCGGTGAGATCCCGGCGACCCTCTCTGGGTCCGCGACCACAGCCCTCCAGGAGCTGCCCGAGTCACCGTTGGGCGTGACCGTTGCGGCGCTCGGGGATGACATGGTCAAGGAGCTGAAGCTTGAGGGCAAGGAGGGCGTGGTCGTCACTGACATCACCGAGACGAGTCCCGCCCTCGGCAAGCTCATGCCGGGCGACGTGATCGTCGGCGCGAACGGCAAGCCTGTGGCGTCGGTGGATGACTACAACGCGGCCGTGAAGGACCTGAAGTCCGGGGACACCGTTGTGTTCCTGGTCAAGCGCAAGGATGGCAACACGGTTATCACCACCACCGCTGCGGTGGAGCTCGAAGCCGAGGGATAGGTGACCGTGTCGTGGCCACGCGCACAGCGCGGCTTTGCGGAGTGGCGAGCGGCCAAGCCGTTCGCCAGGCGAGCGGCGGCCGTGGTTCTCGCGGCCGCCGTGTCTGTGGGCGGCGTCAGCGCGCAGTCCGGCAATGTTGCCGTTGAGGCCAGTCCGGAGCAGCCGCAGGCGGGCGAGGGGTTTCAGCTCATCGTTACCTGCGTGAGCCAGGCGGAGACCAGCGGGAACGTGCTCCGGATCGAGGGCTCTCCCAGGGTGTTCTGGCCTGACTTGGCATCCATCGGGCTTCAGCAAGCACCGGGCGACCGCTCTTCGACCCGGATCTCCTCCGTCAACGGCCGGATGGTCACCGTCACCCAGCAGTCGATTGTGCTGATCGCCGCCCAGCCGGGTTACTACGTGATCCCGCCCATCCGCGCAGACCTGGGCAACGTGCCGATGACCACGGCGACCCTGACGGTCGAGGTCGTCAGCGCGTCGTCGGAGGACGCCGCCGGTGTCCGGGCGAGGCCTATGCGCCGCCGTTGGGTACTGCCGGCTGTCGTAGCTGGCATAGCGGCCTTCGGGATCCTGGTGGTCGCCGTGGTCATCGGCCGACGTATGGGGGGCAGGGCGATGCCGGATGGCCATGTGGACGATGGCGCGGCGCACACAACGGCGCGAGCCATTGCGCGGCTTGAGCGGCTCGCCGAGCAGGGGGACGCCCGGCCGTTCTACCACTCCCTCTCGGCCATCGTGCGAGAGCAGCTTGGCGGAATGGTCGACCGTGACACAAGCCGTATGACGACGGGCGAGCTGCTGGCCGCGTGCCGCGAGCGGGCATGTGACCCGCAGTGGCTCGCCGCCATCGAGGAATGCCTGACGACGGCCGACAGAGTCAGGTTCGGCGCGGGCGTCGCGACGTGCGCGGACTCGGCCCGGCACCTCGGTCTGGCGCGTACCCTGGTCGCCGCGAGCCGCCGACGAGGACACGCCCCCCTGGCGTGAGCCCCACCGGTCCGGACGCGTATATGAGGAATGGGTATGTCTGCGATCACCGTTACTCAGGAGCAGATTGACACGACCAGCCGACGCGCTGTGGAAGCTGCGGAGCAGATCAGCCGGCTCCTCGCTGAGATCCACAAGGTCATGGTCGCACAGGAGCATCTGGTCGAGCGGCTCGTGATGGCGCTTCTCACCGACGGCCATGTCCTGCTGGAGGGCGTGCCCGGGCTGGCGAAGACGCTGGCCGTCCGAACGCTGGCGGCGTGCGTGAGCGCCCGGTTCGCCCGGATCCAGTTCACCCCGGACCTCCTGCCCAGCGATCTCATCGGGTCGGTCGTCTACAATCAGCACACGGCGCAGTTCCTCGTCCGACACGGCCCAGTGTTCGCCAACCTCATCCTGGCCGACGAGATCAACCGCGCACCGGCAAAGGTCCAGAGCGCGCTGCTCGAGGCCATGCAGGAGCGCCAGGTCACGATCGGCGACGAGACGTTCCCTCTCCCGGCCCCGTTCGTCGTCCTGGCCACGCAGAACCCCATCGAACAGGAGGGCACCTACCCTTTGCCCGAGGCCCAAGTCGACCGGTTCATGTTCAAGGTCCTGGTCACCTACCCCCGTCGCGATGACGAGGTGGAGATCGTACGGCGCATGACCGCCGTCGAAGAGCCCCATGCGGAGGCCGTCGTGAGCCCCGAGTTCATCCAGTGGGCGAAGCAGACGGTTCGGCAGGTCTATGTGGACGACCGGGTGCTCGGCTACATCGTGGACCTCGTGGCCGCCACGCGATCGTCGCGGCGCAACCAGGCGGTCGAGCTGGTCGAGTACGGTGCCTCGCCGCGCGCGGCCATCTGGCTCGCCCACGCCGCCAAGGCCTCGGCATTCCTTGCAGGGCGCGGGTACGTCCTCCCCGACGATGTGAAGCGTGTGGCCCTCGACGTCCTGCGCCATCGGATCATCATCACCTACGAGGGCGAGGCCGAGGGCGTAACGAGTGAGACCGTTGTCAGCGAAGTGCTCGAACGTGTGAAGGTGCCCTGAGCGCGATGAACGCCATGCACAACGCTGCGAGCGAGAACGGGATGACTCTCGATGCCATCCTCGACCGCGTGCGGCGGCTCGAGGTGAAGGCGCGCCGCCTGGTGGACAGCCTCTTCGCCGGGAACTACCGCAGCGCGTTCAAGGGTCGCGGCCTCGAGTTCCGCGATGTACGGGAGTATGACACCAATGACGATGTGCGCCTCATCGACTGGAACGTCACCGCACGAACCGGCGTCCCGCACGTTCGGCAGTACGAGGAGGAGCGGGAGCTGACTATCGTCGTCTGCCTCGATGTCAGCGCGTCCTCGGCGTTCGGCACGACCCGCGGGTTCAAGCGAGAGCTGGCCGTCGAGTTCGCCGCATGCCTGGGCCTTTCGGCCGCCCGAAGCAACGACCGGTTTGGCGCCGTCTACTTCAGCGGGGCCGTAGATGGCTTCGTGCCCCCGCGGAAAGGCCACCGGCACGTCCTTCGTATCCTGAGGGACGGTCTGGCCGCGCGCCCGACCGCGCCGGGCACGGACCTCGCCCAAGTTCTCCGGTTCTGCACCGACGCATTCCGCCGGCGGTGTGTCCTGTTCATCGTGTCGGACCTCATGGCCGAGGGGTTCGAGGCCGCCATGCGAGTGGCGGCTGCGCGCCATGAGGTCATCGCGGTGGAGGCGCACGATCCCCGCGAGAGCGCGCTCCCAGATGTGGGGCTCGTGGAGCTGGCCGACCCAGAGACGGGACGAACAGTGCTCGTCGACTCCGGCGATCCGGCGGTGCGGGCCGACTTCGAAGCCGCCAGTGCGCTGGCTCGCCAACGGCGCTTGTCGCGAGTGCGTTCCTGTGGGGTGGAAGTGGTATCGATCTCGACCGACCAGGACATGCTCGCTCCACTCATGCGGTTCTTCCGGTCGCGGCAGCGGAGGGTTCGATGATCCCCATAGGCGGCGCCAGGTGGGCCGCAGGCATCGGTGCCATCCTGGCGCTGTGCGCACTTGAGGGTTCAGCCCTCGCGCAGCAGTCCGCGGGTCCGCCGCAGGACTTGGATGCTCAGCTTCGCGGCATCCGCGGCCCAGTGGCCTACCCGGGCGGTTGGCGCACGGGGCGTGTCGTGGCCGGGCTCGGGGTCCTCGTCGCCGCCGCCGGGCTGCTCGCCTTCGCCGCGGTCCGCGCGGCCAGGGGCCGGTCGGCCGCGACGCCCCCCAAGATCGAGCCGGCCGTCCCGCCGGGCGCGCTCGCCATACAGCGATTGCGGGCTCTCGACGCGTCAGGCCTGTGGGAGCAGGGGGCGAACGGAGCCTTCGCGGACGAGTTCGCCGAGATCCTGCGGGCGTTCGCGGGCTCCACGATCGCCCCCGGCTCCCACGGGGCGACTACGGAGGAGCTTGTCCGGCGGCTCCAACGCACGGGACGTGTGGATGACGCCGGCGTGCTCCAGGAGCTTCTACGAGGCTGCGACCTCGTGAAGTTCGCGAGGCGGGGCATGTCGCCGGAGAGCCCGATCCGCCGGGCCGTGGCGTGGGTATCCGGAGTGGAGGGCGGCCAGGAGGGGGGCGCCGTGCCTTGAGCTTCTCGGACCTAGCGAACCCGATGGCCCTGGCCCTCGTCGCGGTCCTCCCCCTCGCGGCCGTGGTCACCGCGCGACGGGCCGGGGAGCGAGCCATTCCCATGCCCGGCCTCGACGGGATTCGTGTCCGCGCAGGTCGCCGAGCCGTTCTCGCCCGCTTCGGGACGGCGCTCCGGTACCTGGCTCTTGCGCTGCTCATCGTCGGCCTTGCGCGCCCGCGCATGGGCTTTCAGGTCACCGAGGAGACGCGCAAGGGTGTCGACATCATGCTCGGCCTCGATGTCTCCTACAGTATGCTCGCCCGGGACTACACCCCCAACCGCATCTCGGGGGTGCGGCGCCTAGCGGCTGCCTTTGTCGACAAGGTTGCCAATGACCGCGTGGGGGTCGTGGCGTTCGCAGGAGTCCCCGTCACGCAGAGCCCGCTCACCTTCGACTACGCCGGGCTCAAGAAGCTCATCGAGCGGGTAGACGTGGGCATGGTCGGGGCCGACGGAACGGCGATCGGCGACGCCCTCGCGACCTGCGTGTACCGGTTGCCGAAGGAGCAGCAGGAGCGGACCCGCGTGATCGTCTTCCTCACCGACGGCGAGCAGACGGCCGGGTACCTCCCTCCCATCGAGGGCGCTCGGGTTGCCGCCACCAAGGGGGTCCGCGTCTACACCATTGGCGTCGGGTCGCCCGAAGGGGTGCCGATCCCGATGCCCCCTCCCTACGACGATGAGATCGCCCGAGATCCCCAGGGCCGTCCGGTCATGACGAAGCTCGATGAGACGACACTCAGCGAGGTCGCGCGAGTCACCGGTGGGCGGTACTTCCGGGCCGAGACCGAGCGCGAGCTGAGCGAGGTGCTGGCGCAGATCGCCTTGCTCGAGAAGACCGAAGTGACGGTGAAGAAGACCCAGGAGTTCAAGGAACGCGCCTCACTGTTCCTTATTCCGGCCGCGGCGCTCCTCGCCCTGGACCTGCTGGTGTTCCGTGGCGCGTGGCGGGTGATGCACTGATGGGCTTCGCATCCCCTGAGTGGCTATGGGCCCTGATCGCTGTCCCGGTGCTCGGGATCGCCGTCGCCTTCTGGCACCGCCGCGACCTCCACCGGCGGCGCGCGTACGGCGACCCGGTCTTGCTCGACCGCATGCGCCCAAGAGGGCCCATGCGCGCAACCCTCCGCACGGCCATGGTTCTGGGTGCGCTCACGCTCGTGCTCGTCTCCCTGGCGCGACCGACCGCCGGCAGGGAATGGCAGACGGCCGCCGGCGAAGGGGTGGACATCTGCTTTGCACTGGACGTCTCGAACAGCATGAGAGCGTCCGACGTGCCGGGAGCCGTGTCGCGCCTCGACGCCGCAGTCTCGATCTGCCGGCAGGTGATCTCGAACCTCCAGTTCGACCGGTTCGCCATCGTGACGTTCACGGACAGCGCCGCCACGACATGCCCGATGACGACCGACATGGGTGCCGCACTGACCATGCTTGACGGCGTGGACTTCGGAACCGTCGGCGAAGGCGGCACATCGCTGGCACGCGCGATCTCCGAGGCGTGTGACCGGTTCGACCCCAAGGAGCAGACCGGCCGGCTCATCGTGGTCCTCTCCGATGGTGAGGACCACGAGCAGGGCATCGATGCGGCCGTCCAGCAGGCGAAGGAGTTGTCCGCCGTGGTTCACGCCGTGGGCGTGGGCTCGGAGTCCGGCAGCCCTATCCCCGAAGGCGACGGGTTCCTCTCGCGGAACAAGACTTACCAGGGCCGCACCGTCGTCTCGCGCCTGGAGGAGGCGACGCTGAAGCAAGTGGCAGCGGAGACTGGCGGCACCTACCTCCGCGGCTCCGATCCGCATGTGGCCGAACGCCTGATCGACACTGTCCACAAGACGGCAAGTAGGGGCTCCGTCGTCCTCACCGTGTCCTCGTCACGAGAAGTCTTCCAGTGGCCCCTGGCTCTGGCGCTTGTCTTGCTGTCTGGCGAGATGCTACTGCCGTCGAATCTGGCAGCAGGGAGGTGTCGCCGATGATGCCCAAGCTACTGACTCCCCTGTCGATCGTCGCGCTCTTCGGCCTTGCGCCTCTGGACTTCCTCCGCACCGAGCCCACGCTGCGAAGCCGGCAGGGGCTCGAGCGGTACGCCGCGGGTGACTACGCTCAGTCCGCTGCTGACCTCGAGGCTGCTGCGAAGGCCGCGCCCGACTCCCCTGAGCTCGCGTTCGATGAGGCCGCCGCTCGGTACAAGGCCGGAGACTATGCCGGGGCCATCGATGCCACGACTCGCGCGCTCAAGAACATCGACCCGCGGAGCCAATCGTCCCTCGCCGAACGGGCCCACTACAACGCAGGCAATGCTTGGTTCAAGCAGGGACAGTACCAGCAGGCCATCGATGCCTACGACAACGCCCTCTCGATCGACCCCAGCGATGAGGATGCACGCCACAACAAGGAGTTGGCGCAGGAGGCGCTCCGCCACCAACACCAGCAACCGCAGCAGCCCCAGCAACAGCAAGAGCCCCGGGACGAGCAACAGCAAGGGCAAGGCCAAGGACCGGACCGGGAAGGCAGCTCCTCGGAGGACAACGCGCAGCAGAATGCCCAGCCGCAACAGAAAGGCTCTTCGGGCTCAGGGGCAGGCAACGCCGAGCAGCAGCCGAAAGGATCGTCTGGGGGCGAGGGCCCGGACGACCAACCGCAGGACCACTCGGGCTCCGGGGATAGCCAACGGCCCGAGGGGCAGAGCGCGGCTCCGCAGCGCGGCGGTCCATCGCAGCCGTTTGCCAACCCCGCCCTGCCCCCTCCGCCGGCCGGGAAGGAGTATCCGCCCCTCAGTGAGGGAGACGTCGATCGCCTCCTCAAGCGGCTCCAGGACATCGAAGGGCGCAATCTCCAACGGCTCGGCCCGAACGGGGGGGCGCGGCGCCGCATGAGGTCGCCGCTCGACATGGACCCGTTCTCCATCGACCCGCGCGACTTCTTCAATGACCCGTTCTTCGCCGACCCGTTCCGTCAGTTCGGTGACGACGAAGGCACGAAGGATGGCAACCGGAAGGACTGGTGACCGGCCGTCGGGATCAGCTAGGCGACCGCTTGGCTTGGCGCGTCACGGAGGAAGGCCCGCGGATTGGCCAGAAGCATCCTGCCATGCTGACGGTCGCGCAATCCGCTGCGGTTCTCGGTGTCGAGGCCTACACGATTCGGGTCGAGGTGGATATCGCCGCCGGGTTCCCGCACTTCACATTGGTCGGCCTGCCCGAGGCGGCGGTGCGCGAGAGCATTGATCGGGTGCAGGTGGCCCTCAAGAACTCCAGCTTCCACTTTCCCATGGAGCGCGTCACGATCAACCTCGCGCCTGCAGACACCCGTAAGGATGGGCCGGCGTTCGACCTCCCGATCGCACTGGGGCTGCTTGCCTCGTCACGTCAGCTTCCGTCCGGCTCGCTGAACGGGTGTGTGTCCGTCGGTGAGCTGTCGCTGGATGGAAGCGTCCGCCCGGTCGCCGGCGTGCTGCCCGTCGCCATCGAGGCCCGCCAGCGCGGCTCGAAGCGCATCCTCGTTCCCAAGGACAATGGCAGAGAGGCCGCCGTCGTGACGGGCGTCGACGTGTACCCGGTGGCGAGCCTCAACCATGCGGTGGCTGTTCTGACCGGTGCATCCGATGACGAGCCGATGGTCCTCGACCCGGCCGCGATGTCGCTGGAGACGCCGAGCTACGAGGTTGACTTCCACGATGTCAAGGGGCAGGAACCGGTGAAGCGCGCGCTGGAGGTCGCCGCCGCCGGCGGACACAACTGCCTGCTCATCGGCCCCCCGGGCAGCGGCAAGACCATGCTTGCCCGGCGCATGCCGACCGTCCTACCCCCCCTATCCATGGGCGAGGCACTCGAGGTCACGAAGCTCTACAGCGTGGCCGGCTTGCTCAGCAAAGACACGTCCCTCGTCTCAACGCGGCCGTTCCGCTCCCCGCACCACACCACCTCGACCGCCGGGCTTTGCGGCGGCGGCGCGATACCCCGGCCGGGCGAGATAAGCCTGGCCCACCACGGGGTGCTCTTCCTCGATGAGCTGCCCGAGTATCGCCGGGACGCGCTGGAGGTTCTCCGCCAGCCGCTCGAGGATCGCGTCATCACCATCTCGCGGGCCAAGGCGGCGCTCACCTACCCCGCCGCCTTTACCCTCATCGGCAGCATGAACCCGTGTCCTTGCGGGTTCTACGGGGACACGCACCGCCAGTGCACCTGCGGTACCGCCCAGGTGCAGAGGTACCTTTCGCGGCTGTCCGGCCCCCTGCTGGACCGGATCGACATCCACATCGAGGTGCCACGACTCACTCACGAGGAGCTGCTCGCCCGCCCGACCGGAGAGCACTCTGAGCAGGTCCGCCAGCGCGTCATCACCGCACGGCAAGCACAGCTCAAGAGGTTCTCCGGCCGGGGCATCTACACGAACGGGAGTATGTCGTCGCGGGATGTGCGGGCCTACTGCGAGCTCGACGGCGACGCCCAGGCGCTCCTGAAGGCCGCCATCACCCAGTTCTCCCTCTCCGCACGCGCGTACGACCGCATCCTCAAAGTGGCGCGGACCATCGCCGATCTCGACGGGTCCGAGAATGTCCGGGTACCGCACCTAGCTGAGGCCGTTCAGTACCGGGCCCTGGACCGCAAGCTGTGGGGCTAGGGGGAAATGAGGAAATGGGGACGGAGCCTTTTTCCCACGGCAGGCGCTCGCCAGAAGGAAGGGACTCCTGGGGAAAAAGGCTCCGTCCCCATTTCCCCTAGCCGAAGTAGCGGTCCCGGAGCTTCCGCGGGGCGTCGCTGGAGAGGAACGAGGCGATCGCCCCGCCGATGAGGATGACGAGGATAGCCATCAGGAACGCGCGGTCGGGGCTCTCCATGGTCGACGCCACCTCAATGGTGCGGCCGTCGAGGTCGCTGACCTTGCATTCCAGTGTGGCGGTGCTGCCGTCGCTGCTCCCCCACTTCGGGCACCGCGTGATCTTCCCCGGCATCGTGACGCGGATGGTGACCGTCGCGTCCTCGAACGCCTTCATCGAGGCTTCCCCGCCCAGGTAGGACAGGACATCAATCCGCTCGGCGTAGGTGAAGGCCCGCTCGGAGCCGTTCCGCTCCATGGTCAGCGTCATCCCGGGGAAGTCCTCAGGCGTGTCTTGCTCCCGAGTGGAGACGCAGGTGAAGGTCACCTGGTCATTCTGGGCGCGGGTGCGGATATCCCATCCCCTGAAGACCTCGTTCAGACGCTGTCGGACGGCCTTCCCGTTGACGGCGTCGACGGTGACCGCGAACTCCCGATGGACGAACCCCCTGGACGTGATGATCGTGGCGACGTGGACGCACCCGCTCACGGCGCACGCGAAGATGACGAGCGCCGCCGTGGCGCCCAAGGTCAACCCCCACACTCGCCTCCGGGCGAACGGCTTGGCCGATCGCTTGTCGAACACGCCGGCCCTCCCTATTCCTTGGTTGCGCTCTCTGCGAGGCGGACGCGGTGTCGCACCCAGGACCACAGGAATGTCAATCCGATACCGATCAGGATCGCGAGGAGCACCAGTGTCGGCGGGCGGATCAGACACTCGACGTGCGGGAACACGGACAGGTGGATGGGCTCGGAGTTGGCGATGATGAAGAAGGCCAGATAGACCATGAAGCAAACGAAGAGCACGGGCGGCATGAGCCAGGCACACCCTCGTTCCCCCTCGTCATCGGTGTCCTCGAACGAATCGGCGCCCCGGCGATCGGCCAAGCCGTGCGCCTTCGGCAGCTTGTTCTCTTCCGACACGAGTCCCGACTCCCTCTCCGCCACGACGTTGGCACGCCGCACCGTGTGGCGATCGGCCAAGCCGTTCGCCAAGCGAACGGCCAAGCCGTGCGCCTTAGGAGTCTACTTCGCGCGCAACCGACGGGATACCTTCCACCGGACGCGCCACCCAGGCGAACGGCTTGGCCGATCGCCGCTCGCGCCAGGCCCCCGATCTTGACAGTGCGAAGACCCACCTGGTAACGTGAGTTTCGTCCACGCTGCGGGATCGTCTAATGGCAGGACGACTGGCTCTGGACCAGTTAGTCTAGGTTCGAATCCTAGTCCCGCAGCCAGCCTCACCCCCCTGCCTCCGACCGAGCGATGGTCGGGGCCGCTGTTGCCTCCCCGGTCCTCGGTCCTCCCACATCTTCAGTGTGTTCCATGGTCTCTCGTCCCCTCTTGTACCTCCACTCGGGACGCTGTATAATGGGTGAGTTCCACTCGGAACGGTCCCCCGTTTCCTCACTAAGGAGGCGGCCCTCGTGTTTGCTCACTCGCTCAAGTGGTGGCACGCGGCAACAGTGGGAGTGGTGGTGGGAGCTCTCTTCGGCGTCCTGGCGCCTGGGACGGTTCGGGGCGCGGCGCGGGACGGTGGGTCGAGCGGCGAAGGCGTCCTGTCCCTGCTAGTCGATGACGGCGAACCGCCTCCCACGCTAACCGCCGCGCCCTCGTTGGAGGGACCGGGCGAGAGGCCTGAGGGCGACTTGCGCGTCGTCTTCAACCGGCCTACAGACCTGGCCCCCTACCACAGCCAGGTGCAGGTCGGGTTCGACGCGCCTCTCATCCCCCTAGCGAACGTGGCTGACCCGAGACGTTCGGAGGCGCTGTCGCACTTCTCCATCACCCCCACCCCTCCCGGCGAGTTCCGGATGGTGGGAACCCAAGCGGTGGTGTTCTCCCCGAAGTCGCCCTTCCCCGCTTCCAGCGCGTACACCCTCACGATCAAGGCGGGGCTCAAGGACATCCACGGCCGTGAGCTGACGGAGGACTTCTCCTGGCAGCTCCACACGGAGCCGCTGGAGCTCTCCCTCAGCGACCTCGGGTACCGAGGCGTGTCGCTGCGTCCGCGGTTCACGCTCAGCGGCAATGGGCCCGTGAAGGAGAGCGTCCTTGCCTCCCACCTCTCGTGCGTGGAGGTGCTCTCGGACGACGAGGAACGGCCCGTCGACGTCCAGTGGCTGGTGACGGCCGACAAGGACAACCCGCCGCCGATCCAGGAGATCACGGACTACCGCCGCTCATGCTACTACTACCTCAAGCCTTCCACGCCGCTCACGAGGCACACGCAATACCGGCTGACCCTTGGAGCCGGCGTTGAGCCGCTGGAAGGCACACTCCCGTCTGCTGAAGAGGCATCCCTGACATTCTCTACCTACGCGCCGCTGGAGCTGACCTTCGAATCGGACCACGACGGCCGCTGGCTCGAGTCCACCTATCGCGTCCGAGCGAACAACGCACTGGACGAGGAAACGGTCAGAGACAGCGTATCTATCAGCCCGCCGATCGAGGGGAAGGTCGCGTGGGCCAACCCTCAGTCTCCGGTCCTGCACTTGCCAGAGGGAACGCTGCGGCCCGATACGGAGTACACGCTCACCGTCGGCACCGGGCTACGCGACATCTACGAACAGCGGTTGCTGGAGCCTTGGGTGTACGCGTTCCGGACCGCGCACCTTCGCCCCCAGATCAACGTGCTGGGTGGGACGAGCCTGCTGACGCCTCGCACGCAGGCCGTTCTGCCTTTCAGGGCCATCAACCCGGATGTCGTCAACGCGGAAGTGCTCCCGGTCTCGGAGGAGGGCTTCCTCCGATGGTGCTTCGATCCGCGCCAGGAGTCGTGCGGGCAGGTCCTCGACGCTCATCCTAAGCTCACACGGAAGCGCTCCTACAGTCTCGCGGAGGACGCCATCGAGATCCGAGACCTTCGACTTGCTCCTTCCCTCGAGGAGTCGGACCTTAGGCTGGCGCTCTATAGACTCCGAGCCACCCGGCCCAGCTCTGCTGAGTGGAGGACGAAGCCTGTCGAGACGGTGGGTGCAGTCCTTCGCACCAACCTGGCACTGCATGCCCAACTGCTGCCCGCCGAGATGCACGTGTGGGCGACGCACCTGATGGACGGATCACCAGCCGGGGCATGCAGGGTTGCCGTGTACCGTTACCCCGGCGAGGGAGCCCACGTCGGCGAGAGACCGGCTCTTCTGGCCAGCGGCTACACCGACGCCCAGGGCCAGTTGCGGCTACCGGCAACCGAACTCAGAGGCGCCGATGGGAGCGGCGAACGCTATCTGTCCAGCCCGGCCCGTTTCGTTGCCATGGCTCGTGACGGAAACGACTTCGCCTATCTCGCCGACCGCGACTGGCTGGGGACGAAGGTGTACCTGCCGTACGGCACGGTCAGCCCCGGATGGGATGGGACCGAGGTCTTCCCGCTCGGCCGGGTCTTCTCCGACCGGCAGCTCTATCAGCCCAGTGAGGAAGTGAAGCTCAAGGGAGTCGTGCGGTACCGCGTGGAGGATCGTCTGGAGGCGCCGGTGGGCCTCGAGTTGGCTGTCCGTGAGCGCGATCCCCAGGGCGAGGCGACGGACCTCGGGACCGTCACCACTGATGAGTTTGGCACCTTCACTCTCACGGTCGAGCCACGGCCGGGCGACAGCCTCGGGTACTACGAGGTGACCGCGTCCGCGACGAGCCCCGAGGTATCGATCAGCGGCGCCTTCCGGCGGGCCGACTTTGAGCCCCCTCGTTACAAGGCTGAGCTCACGACTGACAAGCAGCTCTACTCGGTTGGCGAGACCATCCACGCCCAGGCAGTGGCTGATTACCTCTTCGGCGCTCCGATGGCGGGAGGTTCCGGCACCTTCCGCGTCACGGCCCGGCCGCAGGAGTTCCGCCCGGAAGGCTGGGACGGCTTCAGCTTCGGCATTCCCGAATGGGTATACCGCCGTTTCGAGGACCGAGAGACGCCCGAGCGGAGCCTGGTGGAGCAGACCAAGGAGCTGGATGATCGGGGGCACGCGACCCTTGACGTGCCTGCCATCGCTCAGGACGAGCCCGCATGTATGGCCTACGATGTCGAGGTCGAGGTCAAGGACGTGTCGGGGCAGTCAATAGGCGCCAGCGAGACCGTCCCGGTCCTGCCCTACTCCCACCTCTCCGGTGTGGCACTCAAGAAGCCCTTCGTGCCCGAGAAGACCCCATGCTCGGCCCAGGTCGTCGTCACCGACCCAGACGGTCACCCGGTGAGTGGGGTGAACGTCCGGGTCGAGCTGTCGGCGATCCGGTGGGAGTACAAGGAGGTCGAGCGCGACGGCGACCGTGAGTGGGACTATGTGGTCGAGACCGAGGTGGTGCAGACGCGGGCGGTCACCAGTGGCCGCGAGCCGGTTACCGTATCGCTGACGCCTCCCGCGGCAGGCGAGTATCTCATCATCGCGCGTTTCGCCGGGCGCTCGCCCACAGGAACCGAAGGTGCGGGCTGGCTCTACGCCTCCGGACCCAGTGTGGGCGAGCGAGGCCGACTAGGCACCGAGGTCGAGCTGCTGCTCGACAAGGACAAGTACGAGGCGGGCGACGAGGTGCAGGTCGCCGTCCCGTCTCCGTTTGCGCGCGCCCGGATGCTGCTGAGCATCGAGCGTGAGCGGATCTTCGAGCAGCGGTGTGAGGAGATCCCGGAGGGGGTCAGCACCGTCAGGTTCCGCGTGACGGATGAGATGGTCCCCAACGTGTATGTTCAGGTGAGCCTGACGGAGCTGGGGCCGAAGGGCGGCAACCTCTATGAGGACCCGGGGCATTACCCGTACCGCATCGGCTTCGCGGACGTGGCCGTCAGCCCAGCGCTTCACCGGCTCAGCGTGAAGGTCTCTCCGAAGGACGCCGCGTGCCGGCCGGGGGACACGGCAGCGGTCGAGTTCCACGCCGAGGACGCGGCCGGCAAGCCGGCGCAAGTCCAGCTCACCGTCATGGTCGTGGACGAAGCGATCCTGCAGATGACCGGCTATCGTCCGCCGGACTTGGTGGCAGCCGTGTTCCCGCACCGCGACCTGTCCCTCGAGCTGTTCGACAACCGGCGCCTCGTGGTTCACGCCGGCAGGAGACTGCGGCCGCTGCCGAAGGGCTGGGGCTATGATGGCGGGGAGGGACCAGTGGGCCTGGCAGGCGCTTACTTGCGGAAGGACTTCCAGCGCCTTGCCCACTTCGATGCGGACCTGCGGACCGATGAACAGGGGAACGCCAGGTGCGAGTTCCGCGTGCCGGATAGTCTGACGACCTGGCGGGTGCTGGCGGTGGCGGTGTCGCGGGAGAACGACTTCGGCGCCGGCGATGCGACCTTCGTGGTGAACCAGCCCCTGATGCTCCAGGGCCTCCTCCCCCGCTTCGCCCGCGTTGATGACTCCATCACCACCGGAGTCGCGATCAGCAACCATACGGGCGCTGCGGGCAAGGCGACGGTCACGTGCTCGCTGACGAAGGGAGACGACCTGCTCAAGCCCGTCGGCGAGCCACTCTCCAGCCAGTCGGTTGACGTGGCGAACAACCGGACGGGCGCCATCCGCTTTCCGAAGTCCGCAGTGGGGGTCGGCGACTGCACCATTCAGTTCGAATGCGTGCTGGGCGATGACGAGCATCGGGCGACCGACCGACTGCAGCTACCCCTCGTCGTCCAGGAGCCCGGCTACTGGGAGACGGTGGCCATCTCCCGCGAGGTCCGGGAAGCTCTCAAGATTCCCATCGACTTGACCGACGCGGTACGGAACGACCTGGGGCATGTGAGGGTGTCGCTCAGCTCCACGGCCTTCGGTGATCTCGCACCGGATGTCGAATGGCTGCTGAAGTACCCGTACGGGTGCGCCGAGCAACTGGCTTCCCGGCTGTTGGGTCTGCTGGCGATCGAGGAGCCGGCCCGGCTCTTCGGCATGACGATTGAGTCCGGAAGGCCGCTCCGCCAAGTCATCACTGACGACCTAACTGGGTTACTGGCGTGCCAACAGAGCGATGGAGGCTTCGCGTATTGGTCGAGGGACTCGAGGTCATCTCCGCTCCTCACTGCCTATGTTGCCGTAGTCCTGGCTGAGGCGCGCCGCCATGGCTGCGAGGTGCCCAGGGCCGCCTGGCAGCGCGTGACAGACTACCTCAAAGCCGAACGCGACGAGTCCCCCTGGTCAGAGGAGGAGGAACTGCACTACCGCGTCTTGCAGGCCCAGGCGCTCAACGCGCTCGGCAGCGACTACACCGAGCACTATGGCGACCTCGTGACCCGGCGGGAGAACCTGTCTCTGCTGGACGTCATCCGGCTGGACGGACTGCTCTATCAGCGCGAGGACTGGCAAGAACAGGCTTCCATGCTTCACGACGAGATCGGTGAGCACGAGTGGATCACCGAGCGAGGCGTCCAGGTCGAGGACTGGCGCGATACCGGGGATGCGTGGGCTTACATGGAGACCACAACGGCCCTAACGGCCGCGGGGCTGAGGCTCGGACTCCTCGTCGACCCGGGTAACGAGCGCACTGCGAAGATGGCGAGCTCGCTCGTGGCGGGCCGCCAGACCAAGCGGTGGCGGGATACCTACGATACCGCGCAGGCTCTGGATGCCATTTGCCGGTACGTGGAAGTGCGGGAGGCGACGGAGCCGGCCTTTACCGCCCGAGTCGCGATGGACGACAAACAGCCCGCGGCCTTCACCTTCCAGGGCTACAAGCTCGGCCTGCAGTCGCGGGTCTTCCCACTGGCGGAGTTGGGGGCGGGTCCCCACCGGCTGGCCCTGGACAAGGAAGGCGAAGGCACGCTCTACTCCACCGTCGAGCTACAGTACGTGCCGAAGGGCCAACAGCCGCCGCAGAGCCAAGGCTTCTTCATCGAACGCGCCATGACGAACCTGCGCACAGGCAAAGCGGTCAAGGGCACCGATGAGGCGATCCCGGTCGGCGATATCGTGCGGGTCCGCCTGACGCTGAATGCCCCGCAGGACGCCTACAACGTTGTGGTGGAGGCGCCCGTGCCGGCGGGGCTCGAGACTGTGGATACCAGCTTCGAGACGACCCCGAAGTGGGCGGTTGAGGAGGAAAGCAACTCCGACCGGTGGTGGCGGACGCCCTTCGACCACACGGAGTTCCATCGCGATCACGTGGCGCTGTTCGCCCAGGAAATGCCCGCCGGCGTGTACGTGTACGAGTATCTGCTCCAGGCAACCAACCCCGGCGACTTCACCTATCCCCCCACTCGCATCTACCGCATGTACGAGCCGGAGGAGTTCGGATGCACCGAGTCGGGGCGGGTGCGCGTGGCCGAGTCCTGACCCGGGCCTCGCGAGGCGAGGAGCATGGGCATGTCCGAGGCGAGAGCCGGGCGGGGGAGGGACGGCGGCCGGTGGCGACGACTGCGTGTCGGCATCGTGGCCCTGGCGCTGCCGGCAGCCCTCTTGGTGGCATGGCGCTATTCCGCGTGCCTCGCTCCCATCCGCGCGCTTGATCTGCCGGAGCCGAGTGGGCGCCTTGTCCGCTTCACCGATCGTGATGGCCACCTGCTCGCGTCCCTCGTGGCGGGCGGCGACGCTGCCTGCCAGCCAGTGCCGCTGGACCAGCTCCCCGATGCTCTCGTTCACGCCTTCATCGCGGCGGAGGACAAGCGGTTCTACCGACACGGCGGGGTGGACTACCTGGCGATGAGTCGGGCAGCGGCAATGTGCGTGTGGCGGCGGCGGGTCGTGTCAGGAGGGTCCACGATCACGATGCAGCTTGCGCGCCTGCTCAACCCCAAGGCGCGGACGCCGCTCAACAAGCTCCGGGAGATGCACACAGCGTGGCGGCTTGAGGCGGGCATGACGAAGGGGGAGATCCTCGACGCCTACCTGAACCGCGTGCCCATGGGCGGTGACCTCATGGGGGTGGGGGCGGCTTCACGCGTGTTCTTTGATCGGGAGCCTCGGGACCTGAACCTCGCCGAAGCCGCGCTTCTGGCGGCCATCCCCGCGGACCCCGGGCGGTACGACCCCAGGCACGACCTCGAGCGCGTGGCGAGCGGACGAGCCGCTCGCTCGGGGGCTCGACGGGCGTATGTGCTGGAGCAGATGGCGGAGGCCGGCTTCGTCACACGCGGTGAGGCGGAGCTTGCCAAGAAGAGCGGCCTGGAGGTCCAGTCCGAGGGCAACACTCTGGCTGTGTACCAGTTCCTCTTCCGGGTGCTGGAGTCGGCACCGGTGGGCGCCACGGTGATCCGCGTGACCCTTGACCGGGAGACTCAGCGGATGGCTGCCGAGCAGGTCCGGGTGGCCTTGGGCGAGCTGGCGGATCACGATGTCACGAACGCCGCGGCGATCGTGCTCGACAATCGGAGCGGCGAGGTGCTGGCGTACGTCGGGTCAGCGTCGTTCTTCGACGAGGAGCACGCGGGCCAGGTCGACGGGGTGCAGGCGCCGCGCCAGCCCGGCTCGACGCTCAAACCCTTCGTCTACGCACTGGCGCTGGAGCGGGGCTTCACCCCTGCCACGGTCCTCCCGGATGTACCGACCGCGTACCCGATGGCTCCCGAGCAGCAGTACGAGCCGGAGAACTACTCGAACGAGTTCCACGGCCCCGTGCTTCTGCGGTCCGCACTGGCGAACTCGCTGAACGTGCCCGCGTGTCACGTCGCCTCCCAGATCGGTGTGCCGGACGTGCTTTCCCAACTCCGCCGCTTCGGCTTCGAGTCCCTGGACAGGAACGCCGACTACTATGGTTTGGGCGTCGTGCTTGGCGGCGGCGAGGTGACCCTCTACGAGCTGGCTCGAGCGTACATGGCCCTTGCGAGGGATGGCGTCGTGGCAGACCCTGTCGAGTGCATGGGGACTGATGGCCGGGAAGTGCCTCGGTCCGGCCTCCACACCCGGGTCTGCCGGCCGGTGACGAGCTACCTCATCACCGACATCCTTTCAGACCGCGACGCCCGCTCCCTCGCCTTCGGCCGCCGGTCTCCACTCGATCTTCCTTTCACCTGCGCGGCAAAGACCGGCACGTCATCGGGCCACCGCGACAACTGGGCGGTGGGCTACACGCGCGACTACACTGTCGCGGTGTGGGTGGGGAACTTCGACGGCCACCCGATGCAAGGCGTTTCGGGCATCTCGGGAGCCGGACCGCTCTTCGGCCGTATCATGTATCACCTCTACGGGGAGCGGGCGGGTCCGCCAGCCCGTGCAGTCCCCGCCGAACTGGTCCGACGCCCCGTCTGTAGCCTGTCGGGCAAGCGGCCCAGCCGATGCTGCCCCCACGTGAGGGAGGAGCTGCTGCCCACTGGCAGCCTCGCGGAATACGAGGGCGAGGCGTGCGACTGGCATCGCCGCGACGGCGCAAGCGGCCAACTCCGGACTGTCGTGCCAGACGAGTTCCGCGTGGACTCATCTGGTGGGAGACCCTAGCCCGGCGCGCTCGTCCAAAGGGGAGCTGCGTTCGGCGAGGCTAGTGGTCCCTGTCAATGGGTCTGAACCCGACCGCATAGCCTTCCGTCAGCACGGACTGCTCCTGCTTCGAGGGTCCGTCCAGCAGCGCTTGCGCGAGCTTCACTGCGGCCACGATGCGGTAGCTGTAGTCGCGTTCGCCCTCCTGTTCCTTCCTCGGCCATGACAGGAACAGCTCCGCGGCCCGGTCCGGGTCGAGTGCGGCCTCGGCCCGGAGCAGAACATCGACGGCGTACGCGGGATACCGCCCTATCCCGCCAATCTGTGAGAGCGTGGCGTCGACCAGGTACCGTCCCAGGTCCGGACGCACGAAGGCGAGGCCCTCCGCGAGATCCGCCCGGCCCGAAACGGCTCGACGGAGTTCAGCCGCGTCTTCCGGCATACGGGCCATGCTCAGTGCTCGGACGGCGTACTCCTCGTACCGAGGACTGCCGAGGAGCCGCGCAGCGCACGCCACACGCGCCACGCCACCTGCGTCGCCCGCTTCCATCCGGCCGACGGCCGCGTCCTCGATCAGGCCGGCCTGCCGCTCCTCAGGCGCCACCCATGCGAGACGGGATGCGGCGAGCCCCGACATGAACTCCGCGGACCCGCCCCTCGCGCGCGTCACCTCGATCGCGCGCTCGAACTGCTCGGGCGGGAAGAAGGGCGCCACCACCGCGCGCGCCTTGGCCGCATACCACGGGTCACGGATCCGGTCGATCGCCGCGAGTGCGCGGTCGGGGTCTGTGGTCGCGATCCGTCGAGCAGTGTTCGTGAGATGCCGATCACGGTCCCTCTCGGCCTCGATGGTTGCCACGAGCGCTAGCGCCCCATCCGAGTCCACCTCCGCGAGGTTCTCGGCCACCACGCCGCGCATGTCGCCGTCGTGGCCGGTTACGCCGATGCCCTCCGCGATCTCCCGCGCCTCCCGAAGGCCCGACTCGCCTCCACGGTACCCAAGCTCTACCGACAGCCCGGCAGCCATCGCGGTGTAGCCGGCGCGGTCCGCAGCAGACTCCAGCATCCGCGCCATCGCCAGTGCCTCGTCCAGGTACTGCATCGTCCGTTCCGGGTCAGCGCCACCCAGGTCGCGAGCGGCCTCGATGAGCACGCGGACAGCAGCGCCCCGGTCGCTGCATTGGCGGAGCAGCGCGATGGCCTCCGCTGGATCGGCGGCGAGGGCTTGCCGGCCAAGGGCAAGGCTAATGCCGGTGGTCGACACGCGAGCTTGGCCCGCCGTCTGGTATGCGGCCTGAGGATCGATCCGCGCGAAGAAGCCGAGGAGGGTATCGCGCACCCCTTCCCACTTGGGCCACTCGCCCTCCTGGAACACGCGCGTCAGGACCGCCAGGGCTCTCCTCTTCGTCTCCTCCGCCGGCGGCGCGACGATGGGACTGGGGACGGGCTCTCCGATCGTGCCGGGCCCCCGAGGCACGAGGGCGAGGCGCAGGTTCCCGTCCCCTGTCCGGCCCAGTGCGCAGGTGAGCACGCGACCGGGCGACTCCGCGAACACACACACGGTGCCATCCATCAGCCCGAAGAGGGAGAACCGGCCCTCGGCATCTGTCCGCGCCTCGACCGGCCGTGGGGCATCGATGGCGTCGAACACGCGCGCTCCCGCGAACGGAGCGCCGGCCTCGTCTACCACCACGCCGCCCACAGCAGCGCGGCACACGCGGAGTTCCACAGCCCCGAAGTCGTGCGTCATGCCGGCCTGAGCGGGCCATGCTTCCGTCTCGACTGGGAAGGCATGGGGCGCCGTGATCGAGAGGCGGTAGGCGGCTCCGGGCGCAAGGCCGGGCTGGGTTACCCGGCCCTCGACGTCCGGACCCGGAATGGGACGCGGCAAGACGCTTGTCCCGCGCTCCTCAAACAGGACCACTTCCGCTCCCGCGACCGGTCGCCCGTCCTGGTCCGCGAGCTTCGCCGTGACGGTGGCTGCGACTCCCGGTCTGAGCACGAGACGGCAAGGTTCCTCGATGCCGTCCCTGCCGACCTCAACTTGCGCCTCTTCGCTCAGCACATCCTCTTTGCCGGCCTGCACGACAGCTGGCCCGCTGAGGAGCATCCCGACCCGGTAAGTGCCGTCGGACCCCGTGACCCGTCCGTGCGCACGGAGCCGGTCCGACAGCTCGCCATTGGGACGAACGTCCACTGTCGCGCCCGGCACTGGCGCTCCCCCTTCGTCGATGACGAGGACGGTAAGGGAGTGCGCGGGCTCGAGCACGATGTCCGGAACGGCCCCACCGTCCGGCCCCACCGGCAATGACGTCTCCTGGGGGCCGCGGGCGAGGTACGCCCCCGAGAGCGCCTCGAGGTATGTCTGTCCCGGCAGACAGGCGGCCTCGTACTCACCCGCGGCATCGGTATAGGCGCTTGCGCTGTTCGTGAGGTAGTAGGTTGGGCCGAACGGGAACAGACCGACGTAGACGTGTGGAAGGCCCTGCCCCGTGTCAGCGCGCACCACTCGCCCATGCACTGTGACTGTCCGTTCGGCGGGCAGCTCCATCGCTGACGTCTCGCCAGAGCGGACCTTGACGCGGGTGCGCCCTCTGACGTGCCATCCATCACTTACCTGTGCCTTGGGGCGAACATAGTAGGTCCCGGGCGACACGTGGTCCGCAGAGAACGTCCCGTCCGCCCGGACCGCCACCTCGATGCGGCCCGTCGGCTCGCCGCCCGCTGACTCCGCGGACCCGACCAGCCCCATACCTGCAAACACCGATGGATCGTCCGCGCCCGTGACGCGGCCCTCCAGACGGCCTGGGGAAGCCATTCGGATCGCAGTGAGATCCACGGAAGGAGCGGCCGTGATGGTGCCGTACCCTGGGGCGGAGATGCTGACGGACACCTCGGCGCCCAACCAGGCCGCGTCGACCTCGCAGGCGCCGGACGCATCGGTCGCCGTCGCGAAGCGTGTCGTGATGTCTTCCGGCACGGCCAGGAAGCCCCAGGCTTCCGTCGGCCAACACCACGGCCTAACGTACCCCACCGTGACCTTCGCCCCCGAGATGGGTCCTCCCGCCGCGTTGGTGATCCTGCCTGACGCGGGCGTAGCCGTCGGCAGTCGGATCTCGAGTGGCGTCGGCGACTCCGGGGCGAGCGCGATGCAGGGGGCGAACCCCTCCAGGTGAGCGCATAGGAGACGGAATGAGGGGTCACCACGCCTCGCGTCGCTCGTGTCCCCAAGGGCGAACCCGCCGTCCGGCCCGGTCGTCGTCTCCGCGAGCAGTTCCAGGCGGGACTCAGCGATGTTGCGCGCGCAGAGCCAGACGGTGGCGCCGGCCAGGGGTGCGCCCTCTTCGCCGATCACCTTGCCGGTAAGGTCGGCGCCGGTCGCCGTATGGACAGACCAAGCAGACGCGAGCACCACAGCCGCGCCCATGCCTCGGGTGAACAAGACGGATCCCCTCCCATCGAGGACGGGCCCGCGACGGGCGGGAACCGCCACCTACTCTGATGGTCGCTTGGGGCGTGAGGTTGGCCGCAGACGGTTGTCCCGCCAGTGCCTCTGGGGGCCGCGATGCAGGCAGGTGAGCTCGCTCTGGTGTGCTCGGCTCGCGTCGGGAGAACGGGCGACTACAGCCGCACCGGGAGATCCCTTACGCGGATGCCACTGGCGTTGAAGATGGCGCTCACGATGGCCGGAGCAATGCCGATCAGCGGGGTCTCCCCCCCGCCTGCGGGCTCGATGTCGGGCCGATTCAGCAGGTGGATGTCCAGCTCTGGAACGTCCTCGAAGCGGGGCACTCCGTACTGGCTGAAGTGGGGGTTCAGGATCCTGCCGTCCTCGAAGAGCACCTCTTCGCGCAGAACGGCCCCCAGGCCCATGACGATGCACCCGCGAACCTGCGACAAGAGGCCCGCAGGGTTGAGGATCGCGCCGCACTCGAACACCTCGCAGACGCGCCGGACCTGATAGGTGCGACGGTCCCGGTCCACCGCCACCTCAGCACACGTCGCCACGTATGAGGCCTTCTCCGTGCCGCACGCGAGCCCGATGCCCACACCCTCGGCGCGCGCCGCTCGCGCATCCTGCCAGCGGAAGCGCGCGGCAGCGGTCTCAAGGACCGCCCGGAGCCGCGGGTCGTCGAGCTGCCCCATCCGGAAGTCGAGGGGATCGGCGCCCGCCGCCTCCGCGAGCTCGTCCATGAAGCACTCGCGCGCGAAGTTGTTCGCCGTCGCGGCCAGAGCGCGGTACGACCCGGAGCGGAGCGGCGAGTCGGAGCGAAGCTGATCGCTCTTGGCATGCGGTATGGCATACGGCGTGTCGATCGCCGCGCCGCCGGAGTTGATGTTCACGAAGTGCCAGGCCGAGATCGCGCCGTCCGCCTGCAGCCCGGCCCGCACCTCAATGAGCGCCGCCGGGCGATAGTAGGCCCATGTGAACTCCTCCTCGCGGGCCCACTGAACGCGCACGGGGCGTCCCGTGGCTCTGGCCAGCCGCGCGGCCTCGACGCTCACGAAGTCCCCGCTCTTCATGCCGAAGCCCCCGCCCGTGTCCGGCACGATGACGCGAACGCGGTCCTCGGGGATCCCAAACACCTCGGCAAGCTGGGCGCGCTGCGGGAACGGGGACCGGGAGCCAACCCACACCGTCAGCCGATCATCGGCCCACTCGGCGACGGCTGCGCCGGGCTCCATCGGCGCGTGCTGGATGTAGGCCGTGTGGTACTCGGCGCTCAGCGTCTTGTCTGCAGCGGCCAGCGCGCCCTCGATGGACTCATCCGGCTGCCGCGCCGCCGCGTGTTCGCGCAGGTGGTCCCACAGCTCGGCGTTAGCCGGCTGCCCAACCGTCTTCCAGGTGGCCGACGTGCTGAGAAGCTCGATGGCCTGGGCCGCCGCGAAAGCCGTGGGCGCTGTGCAACCCACGAAGTCGCCGTCCCGTACAACAGCGACCCCCTCCATGGCCTCG
>Ga0315288_10001096_pt1 | contig 34685 bp, 30 predicted proteins | sample YL17G11_20_MG_FD_203454 | JGI IMG/M metagenome (GOLD analysis project Ga0315288, IMG submission 203454) | Sediment microbial communities from Yellowstone Lake, YNP, Wyoming, USA - YL17G11_20 | ecosystem: Environmental > Aquatic > Freshwater > Lake > Sediment | place: USA: Wyoming | collected...
GCGGCGCCGCAATCAAGTACGCGAGGTTCAGAGCGGCAAGCGCAAATCCCGATGCATACCCGACAAGCTCGATTGAAATCTGGATATCCCGGAAGTGAAAAGCGGCGGCAGCAATGGCAGGTCCGAGCAGGCGCAACCCGATAAGCAGAGCCGTGATTTCTATGGTCCCTCCAAAGACTGGCGTGAGCGTCACGCGGTACAGGGGATAGAATGTGACAAGGTAGAAGAGGCCGAGGCTTGTGGCCTTCTTGGTTCCGGCTAGAAGGTAGCCGAACAGCAGGACCGCTGGTATGTACATGACGGCCGACACATCTCCAACCACATCCCGAGACTCATAGGGGTCTCCTATGGTTGGTGCAACCACAACGATACCGACTAGCACGATTGCGACACACAACGGCACAATCAGGTGGGTCCATCGAAGAACGATCAAGGCGGCCATCGTCATAATCACCGGAGCAAGCAGAGCCAGAATGACATGGTAATAGGATATTTCGAGGCGCAATGTATATGACCCACCTGCTACCGTGGTTGAGAGGAAGGTAGCCAGAGACGCCATGCCCATGAAGAGCGTGCCTACTGCATAAGCGTACAGTGGTCGGCCTAGTTTCTTTTCCTCCGCAGGGAGTTCTTTCAACCGACGGCGAGTGAACCTCACAATTGTCAAGCTGGCTACAAAGAGAGCTAGACCCATTAGAAGCTCCGACGCCTCAAATACCTGTATCGCCATGACCCATTCTTCCTAGAGCATCTGCGAAGCGTGATCTCCGCCCTTGATGCAAGCAGACCCACTGCCCACGGCTGCCTCACACGTATTCCGTGCCAATGCAGCCAGGGCAGGAAACATTGTTAGGTGACTTTCTTCGTAAGACAGCAACTTCTTCCAGTGCTGCCTTTGCGCGAGGCTTGCATTCACACTGGCATCGCGCTGCGGAATTGAGGTTTTGTGGTCAAAACTGGGCTGAGTGTGTATATTAGCGAATTGTGTGTCGATTAGAGGAGGAATAGGGGGAGGAGCCCGCGTGGACATATGCCTATGCGCACTGACTTACTCTCCACGCCCACCTTTCATATACCTTCAAGCCGTAAGTCAGGTAGTGATCAGTCATTGTAGCAATCGCGACCTCCCCGATTGAGAAGTCAGGTATCCATGTATTGTGGGCATCGTCGCTTTGAGGGATGTAAGCTGTTTGGTGCTGCTCCCTTTTATGCGATTCAAGAAGCTTGGTTGCTGCCGCTCAGAACCTTCTTATGCAGTCCTGCTCTGATGGGCCAGCAGCATCGGTAAGTCCCCTCGAGCCTCTACCCCGGACTTATCGATGAACCAATAGCCATTCGTGCTCAAAACCTGTCTTGGAGGATTCGGTGTGAAGATACAGAAGATAGGTGCACGGGGTCGTCTTGTGACATTCGAGAAGCCTTACATCACGAATGTCTACGTCATAGAAAGCGACCGACGCGTCTTTGTATGTGACACTTCTGTGGGTCCAAAGTGCATGGAGGAGCTGACAGGCGTTCTGAGCCGCAAGGGGATGAGCGGGAAGCCTGTGGTTGTATTCAACTCGCACCATCACTACGACCACGTTTGGGGCAACATGAGCTTTCCATCTTCTATTATTCTGGCACATGAGGAGTGTCGCAGGAGGCTGACTGAAACTGGCGAGAATGACTTGTTGGAGTTCAAGACTCACGCCCAGGGTGACGTGAAGCTTAAACTTCCGAACATGGTATTCGAAGACAGGGTTTCATTCCCCGATGATGAGGTAGTGTTCTTCTACAGCCCGGGTCATACTGTCGATTCATCATCGTGCTATGACGAGCTTGACAAGGTCCTTTTTGTTGGAGACAACGTGGAGTCGCCTCTGCCGTATCTCAATGAGCCCGAATTCGAATCCTATGAGTCTAGTCTTGAAACATACCTCGGACTCGAGTGGGACACTCTGATTGCTGGCCACGACCCACCAATGAGTGACGACACCCTAGTGCTGAGCAATCTTCTCTATCTTAGGAGTTTTCGCGCTCGTGGGGTAGACTCGTCTGTGATTGCCGCCCGGGATTTGTCCCGCCACTGTATGAATCTAACAACTATCGCAGAGAAACTGAAGTCCATGGGGGAGAGCGGGGAGGCCCTTGGATACTTCAACGAGGCGATTCGAATTCTTGAGTCCGCTGGTCCGTCCAGAGAAGTGGCTGAACAACTGGATCGTATGAGAAGGGTTGCCTCCGAGCTGACGCTCGAAACCGGGTGATGAGCGGCCTTCGCTGCACAGAAGTCGGCAACAGCAGACGGGAAACGTCAATAAGGGGCTCCTAATCGGCTATGAGTGCAGGTGCGACACAAATGGATTTGAGCCTCTTCTTCGTCGGGGTCGGACTGATCACAGGCTTTCTGTTGATAACAATCGTCTTCGCGATAAGAGAAAAGCGAACCGGTCGAAGAGTCTACTTCCTAAAAGAGGCGACAGCGCTCGGCTCACTCACAGGAATAACGAATGTCATGGTGTCTGGTCCTGAGCTTGACTTCCTCAACTTGGGGCCAACAGTTATCCTGAGATTCACCATTGCCCTCTGGATACTGACATTCGGCCTGCTCGGTTTCTTCTTCATGAGCATGCGACAGGAAACTCTGGAATGGAGGGTCACTTTGGCCATGGTGACGCTCGGGACGGTCAGTGTAGTCACCGGTTTCTCAAGCCTTGTCTTGCCCAGCCTTCAGGGCAACCCGCTTGCGCTTGCGTGGAAGTCCAGTTTTGCCCTCTATTCCACGACTGTGTTCTTATACGGAGCCAGTGTATACGCGGGTGCGAACAGGAAGCTGCCAGAACCGAGAAGCGCGGCTCTGGCGATTGTTCTCATCGCTATCTCCCTCAGCTATGTGGCCAACATGTTCTTCTATGATGTTCCAAACTACTTTGGATTCTCAGTCTTACCGGGCATCAACCTTGAGGTCATGCTCGACTTCTCACGTATCATTCTAGTGGCCGCAATTGTGGTCACTCTTGCCAGTGACATGGAATATTTCTACCGCATCCCGATTGACGTGTATTCAATATCGGTGATTCAGGCATCATCGGGTGTGTGCGCATATAGCTACGTGAGAGACCCTGAGTCAGCTAATCCTGAGCTTTTCGCCTCAGCAATCACAGCGATTTCGATGTTTATGAAAGAAACATCGAAGTCGTCCTCCGCACTAAAGAGCATCAAGACCGGATCAAGGACGATAATGGTCGAAGGTCGTGAGGAAGACGGATTCATAGTCATGGCAGTGGTGGAGAGGTCATCACTGGTGCTTGTTCGTTCACTGCACATGTTTGCTGACCTGTTTGCTGAAAAGTACAGAGGGAAGGTTCGGGACGGGGTGATAATAGCTCAAGACTATACTGACGCAGATCTCATGATCTACATCGCCTTCCCCCATCCTGAAGCGATAGACGATACTGACAATCTAGCATTGTCAAACCAATTCAGTACTCATGCGAGCGCTCGAAGTGCTTTCAGCCGCGTCTTCCCTAGGGTTCTAACACTGCGTTTATTAGTTTACATCCCAACAACCGCAATATTACACCTGAGGCAGGCTCATTCGCTTCGCTTCGAGTTGCTGAGCAATTAAAGGAGTCGTTGACATGACGACTGAAGAAACATCAAAGCAGAGTGGTGCCACCAGCCCGATGGAAAGCAAGGTTCCGGCAGCACTCGTCGTTGGCGGAGGCGTTGCTGGTATGCAGGCTGCACTCGACATCGCCTCTCAGGGTTTCAAGGTCTATCTCCTAGAGCAGTCACCGTCCATTGGCGGCCGCATGGCAATGATTGACAAGACATTTCCTACTCTTGACTGTTCGGCGTGCATACTCACACCACGGCTGAGCGAGACCTCTCGTAACCCGAACATCGAGCTTCTCACCTATTCCGAAGTCAAGTCGATCGCAGGTGAGGCTGGTGACTTCAAAGTGAGAATCCGAAGAAAGGCACGTTATGTCAATGAGAAGAAATGCTCGGCATGCGCAGACTGTGTGCCTGTCTGTCCTGTTGAGGTCCCCAACGATTTCGATCAGGGTCTGGGTTTCAGAAAGGCGATATACTCGCCGTTTCCACAGGCGACGCCTAATGCTTATGCGATTGACAAGAAGGGCGAGCCGGCATGCAGGGCGACATGTCCTGCACACGTCAATGCCCAAGGCTTCGTCACGCTCATGAGGCATGGCAAGTATGACGAGGCGCTCGAGATTGTAAGAGATGCTATACCCTTCCCCGGGGTGCTGGGACGGGTGTGTATCAGCTTCTGCGAGGCCGAGTGCGAGAGAGGAATGCTTGACGATAGCATAAGTATCAGAAACCTGCACAGGTTCTTGGCAGATTACGAGCGCGAAAATAACTTGGCCAAGCCAGTGACTCGGAAGATAGACAAGAAGGAGAGGGTGGCAGTTGTCGGAGCCGGACCTGCGGGCATAAGCTGTGCCTACCATCTTGCGAGAAAGGGCTACCCTGTGACTATATTCGAGGCCAAGCCCGAAGCCGGCGGTCTCTTGAGGTATGCTATTCCCGAGTATCGGCTACCTCGCAACGTCCTAGATGAAGAGATCCAACGTGTCTTGGACCTAGGAGTGAAGATCAAGGTCAATACTCCTGTCAAGTCAGTGAGGGGTCTGCTTGCCAAGGGCTTCAAGGCTGTGTTTGTGGGTACTGGCGCATCTGTGAGTAATAAGATTGGACTTGCTGGAGAGGATGTCAAGGGAGTGATTCACTCGGTTGAATTCCTAGAGAAGGTGAACACAGGTCAAGAAGTCGAAATCGGGGAGAAGGTTGCAGTCATCGGTGGCGGAGATGCGGCAATAGACGCTGCACGAGTTGCTGTTCGACTGGGAGCTTCGGATGTCACTGTCATCTACCGGCGCTCAAACGTCGAGATACCTGCTATCCCGAGCGAGGTCGAAGACGCCAAGAGCGAAGGAGTCAAGTTCATGATGTTGACCAATCCAATCGAGATCATGTCCCCGAAAGGCGTTCTCACTGGCATCAGGTGCGTCCGAATGAGACTCGGTGAGCCCGACCACTCGGGCAGGAGTCGGCCAGTGCCCATAGTTGGGTCCGAATTCACCATGGCAGTCAACACCCTAATCCTCGGGGTTGGTCAGAGTGCGAACTCTCGGGGTATTCAGACCGAGTGTGACTGCACGGAGTATGCTACAGTGAAGGCAGATCCTGCCACCCTACAGACGAGTATACCGAGCGTTTTTGCCGGGGGTGATGTTGTCTTGGGGCCGCTCACAGTTGTGAAAGCTGTCGGACAGGGCAAGCAGGCTGCTGACTCGATAGACAAGTACCTGAGAGGAGTTCCTCTGGGGCACAGTCTTCCTGAGAGGCACCGCGTTCAATCATACGAGGTCGATAAGACACGAGCCTTGCCTGCAAAGCGCGCGATCATGGCGAAGCAAGGCATCCGGAGCCGCAAGTCACTCTTTTCTGAGGTTGAGCTTGGATTCAGCGAGGAGACTGCGCACTCAGAGGCTGAACGCTGCTTAGGGTGTGCTGTGTGCTGTGACTGCATGCAGTGTGTAAAGGCCTGTCAGCGCGGGGCTATTGACCACTCGATGACTGATGAGTCAATCGAACTCTCGGTTGGGGCTATCGTCATAGCCACGGGCTATCGCCTGTTTGATATCACCGTATATCCACAGTTTGGATATGGCAAATTCCCGAATGTCATTCATGCCATGGAGTATGAACGACTGATCAATGCTTCCGGCCCAACCAAGGGTCACCTCATTCGACTGAGTGATGGCAGAATCCCGAAGTCCATGGGATTCGTTCAGTGTGTTGGGGCGAGGGATGTCAACAAGGATGTACCATACTGCAGTCGAGTATGCTGCATGTACGCGATCAAGAACGCCGTCATGGCGAAAGAGCATAACCCCGATGCCGATGTTACGATCTACTATGCGGACATAAGGGCCTTCGGAAAAGGTTTCGAGCAGTTCTACGATATGGCCCAGACAAGATTCGGTGTGAAGTTCGTTAGGGGACGAGTGGCCGAGATTGCGGAAGACAAGCGCACACACAATCTCACCGTAAGGTACGAAGACACGGAAACCAGCACGATCCACGATGTGGAACATGACATGATAGTCATCAGTCCAGGTATCCAGCCGCCGGAAGGTTTGGATGATCTGGCCGTCGAACTAGGCATGGATTTGGCCATTGACGGGTATGTTGATGTCGCTGACGAGATAGTAACTCCCGTGGACACCAAGATTGCCGGTGTATTCGTGTGCGGCTGCGCAGATGCACCCAAGGATATCCCTGACTCTGTGTCAGCCGGGAGCGCCGCAGCCATGAGAGCAACGATCATTCTGAACAACATGAGGAAGAAAGCATAGGGATGCGACACTCCCAGAACGCAACACCCGCGCTTAACATCGTGCTAGAGGGGTTTGCTTCCGGTTCAGAATCCGTCACATGGTTCACAGTAAGTAGTGTCATAGGAAGCAATATCGGGGTTGCTTCGTGCGGCCGCAGTCACTTGGGTGATTCGGAGCCCTCCTGCCACCATCGCCACAGATATAACGGAAAATTGAGCGTCGCAGTCGCCCGATTCCTGTTCGCGATGAATTATGTCAGACGGCTGTGCCCCCGCGAATCGCACAGCACGGGGATGAGATGAAGTGTCCGGAACAGCTCATGAACCCAAGAACAAGATCGCCCATGAGCCCAAGTCCACATTCTCTCGAGAGATTGCGGCAGAGCCCGGCGGCGAATACATCAGGAAGTGTATTCAGTGCGGCTTATGCACGGCAAGCTGCATGGTCGCCAACTACACAGACAAGTATCGACCCCGGAAGATAATCCAGAAGATACTCATCGGTGAACGTGAAGAAGTCCTGAGTTCTGAACTTCCTTGGCTATGCATGACATGCAGACTCTGCGAAGAGAGATGTCAAGAAGGTGTGAGCCTCGCTGAGATATTCCATGTTGTCAGAGACATAGCTGCGAGAGAAGGGCACATCCCCAAGGTCTTCAAAGACACGGTGAATCTGGTGATGAAAGACGGTTGGTTGCTGAAGGGCTCGTATACCGACTTCGAGCAGGACGACAGGAGCAGTCTAGGCTTGGACCCCGATCTCAACTGGAACGAGGAGTTCATGAAGAAGGTCAAGGAGCGCTACTTTGGGAAAGAGCCTAAGGAAGGAGGCGAGCAAGAATGAAGGAGTTCGTGCTCTATACAGGGTGCACCGCCCCAGTCAGGCTGCCTGCATACGAAGCCTCTGTGAAGGCAGTCTTGGATAAAATGGGTGTTAGGCTCATCGACATGAAGGGTGCCAACTGCTGCGGCGCCCAGTATGTGGAGTCCGTGAACCGACATGCCTTCGCTGCGATGAGCGGGCGCATTCTGGCTCTCTCTGAGAAGTATGACCGTGATATTCTTGCGATATGCGGGGCGTGTTCAGGTTCGCTCAAGTGGGTCAAATACGAGCTTGACAAAGACTGGAAGCTCAGAGATGAAGTCAACGCTCTTCTAGCTGACGAAGGACTGCAGTACACAGGTAAGACACAGGTCAAGCACCTACTCCAAATCTTCCACGAGGACATAGGTTACGATGCGATAAAGGCGGCAATCGTGAAACCGTATTCAGGAGTTCGTCTTGCCGCCCACTATGGTTGCCATGTTACAAGGCCTTACGAGATTGTGCACGTTGACGACCCTGAGAACCCCACAATTATCGACCGGTTGATAGAGATTGCAGGCGGCACACCAGTTGACTATACGGGCAAGACACGGTGTTGTGGTGGTCCGATGCTTGCGATGGACCAATCTCTTGCCGTCAAAATCGGCTTGGACAAGATTCGCAATATTCGAACTGAGAAAGCAGACGGCATTGTCACTGCGTGTGTCTTCTGTGACATCCAACTGACACAGGTTCAGTTTGGTGAAGGTGTGGATGAAAAGGAACGCATCCCGGTACTGACTCTGCCACAGTTCCTTGGCCCAGCGCTGGGCATAAGCCCGGAGAAGCTTGGAATTAGTTTCAATAAGATAAGTCCCAGCAGAATCTTTGCGGGCGTCATGGAGGTGTAGCCATGCCAACAGCAGCTAAGTCCGAAACGAGTCGGAAGGTCGCCGCGAAGTCAAGTCGAACCTCTACCAAGTCGAAACCAGCCGCTGAGCAGGTAGCACAGGCTGCCCTTGTGGTGGGCGGTGGTGTGGCAGGGATGCAGGCGGCCTTGGACATAGCCAATCAAGGGTTCAAAGTGTACTTGATCGAGAAGTCGCCCTCTATTGGCGGCCGAATGGCAATGCTTGACAAGACATTCCCAACACTTGATTGCTCTGCCTGTATACTCACACCAAGACTGAGCGAGGTGGCTCGTCATCCTAACATCAAGCTACTCACATATTCGGACCTCGAGGGCGTTGTCGGGAAGGTCGGCAACTTCAAAGTCCGGGTCATAAAGCGTGCCAGATATGTGAAAGAGGAGCTCTGTGCTGGATGTGGTGCCTGCACCAAGGAGTGCCCAGTCGAAGTCGCAAACGAGTTCGACCAGGGCCTCGGGTTCAGGAAAGCGATCTATGTTGGGTTTCCCCAATCGACACCAAGCACCTATACGATTGACATGGAATCATGCATCAAGTGCAAGCGTTGTGAGAGAGCTTGTGAGCGCAAGGCCATTGACCTTGAGATGCAGGACGAGCGGGTCGAGTTCGATGTTGGCGCGATCATCATCGCGACGGGATACCGTCTGTTCGATGTGAGAAGATACTACCGTCTGGGTTATGGAAGGCTCCCTGATGTCATCAACGCTATGGAGTATGAGCGATTGATCAATGCAGCAGGGCCAACACATGGCCACCTTATTCGTCTCAGTGATGGGAAGATTCCACAGTCCATTGGTTTCGTGCAGTGTGTTGGTGCCAGAGACGTAAACAAGGGTGTGCCCTATTGTAGCCGTGTGTGCTGCATGTATGGCATCAAGAACGCAGTCATGGCCAAGGAACACAATCCGTCTACTGACGTCACTATCTACTATGCGGACATCCGTGCATTCGGAAAGGGCTTTGAGGAGTTCTATGAGATGGCTCGGACTCGTTTTGGTGTGAGATTCCTGAGAGGCCGAGCAGCAGAGGTAATCGAGGATGTCAGGACCGGGAAGCTCCACCTCAGAGCGGAGGACACTGAAACTGCTCAGCTGCAGGAGTTTGAGCATGATATGGTGGTCATATGTCCCGGGATTCAGCCCCCTGATGACATGGACAGAATAGCCGAGAAGCTAGGTGTGGCCACAAGAGATGACGGCTATGTCGATGTTGTTCACCGCTACTTCGGTCCCGTGGACACGAAGACACCAGGCATCTTCGTGTGTGGTTGTGCAGACGGGCCGAAGGACATCCCCGACTCAGTGACCGCAGGGAGTGCAGCAGCAATGAAGGCGAGCATCATCCTAGCTAAGGGAGGTGCTGCGTGATGGCCGAGAAAGCAGAACCGAGAATCGGCGTATTTGTGTGCCACTGTGGTCACAACATAGCTGGGGTTGTCGACGTGGGAAAGGTCGTTGAGTCGGCGAAGTCACTGCCCCACGTGGTCCTCTCGACAGAGCACATGTTCATGTGTTCAGATGCAGGTCAACAGCTAATCAGGGACAAGATCAATGAGCTCAAGCTCAACCGTGTGGTGGTCGCGAGCTGTTCGCCGCGGATGCATGAACCGACATTCCGTCGCGTCGTGGAGGATGCAGGTCTCAATCGCTATCTCTTCGAGCAGGTCAACATTCGGGAGCATGTGTCTTGGTGTCATATGCGTCAGCCCAAGGAGGCGACCGAGAAAGCCATTGACCTAGTCAGAATGTCTGTCGCCCGCGCCGCCGAGCTTGAGTATCTGCCCATCAAGTCAGTCAGCGTTACGCCAAGAACCCTTGTGGTCGGTGGAGGGATCGCTGGACTGAGAGCTTCCCTCGACATTGCTGACAGAGGTTTCGAGGCTGTCTTGGTGGAGAGAACGCCCGAGCTCGGAGGCCATGTGCGGAAGTGGACTCATCTCTTCCCAGCCGACGAGTCAGGAGAGCAGATAGTTGCTCCACTTGTGCGACAAGCTGAACGACACAAGCTCATCAAGGTCATGAAAGACAGCGAGGTTGTCGAATTCGATGGGTACATTGGCAACTTCACTGCGAAGATCAAGAACCACAAGACCGGTGGAATCAAGGAAGTCGATATTGGCACTGTGATTGTGGCGACCGGTTTCGAGCCATTCAAGCCATTCGGATATTACGAATACGGTCAACACCCTGACATAATCACGCTTGCAGAGCTCCAAGAGATGACGCCTAGGGCGGAGCTTATCCGACCCAGCGATGGCAAGAGAGTCAAGAAGCTCGCATTCATTGGTTGTGTCGGATCCCGGGAGTCGGGCAAACTCGGCCACGAGCATTGTTCCCGGCATTGTTGTTCGGCTGTTGCAAAAGCGGCGGCAGACCTCAGAGACAGGGTCGACGAGGTCGTGATCATGTACCAGGACATCAGGACCTATGGAAGGGGCCATGAAGAGCTGCACCGACTCGCAAGGTCGAAGCTGGTCATCTACAGCAGGTTTCCCAAGGAGCAGAAACCGGTTGTGCAGATTGCTGACGGCAGAGTGAATATCAGATGGTTTGATGTGCTGTCGGGTGAGAATCTGGAGTACGAGCCCGACCTGCTAGTGTTGGCCTCTGCGATGATACCTCCAGCAGATGTTGCCGAAACTTCAAAGATGTTCAGTCTCACGAGGAGCGCGGACGGCTTCTTCAACCCAGAGCACATCAAGCTTGCACCCTTGACCACACATACTGCTGGAGTCATGATTGCAGGAGCGGCCCAGGCCGCAAAGAACGCATCTGAATCTGTTATCGATGCCAGCGGCGCGGCAGCTAAAGCTGTCGGGCTCATGGCAAGAGGAAAGGTGGAGATTGAGTCCACGGTTTCACATGTGATTCCCGAGCTGTGCTCATCGTGCCGCACTTGTGTGACCGCCTGCCCATACGGAGCAATCGCAATGGACAAGACAAAGAACCCACCAGTGGCCTTGGTAACTGAGGCCAAGTGCAAGGGCTGCGGCACATGCGCGGCATCGTGCCCAAGTAGTGCAATAATCATGTACCATTCTACAGACGAACAGATCATGGCGATGGTGGAGGCATATCTCTGTCCCCTAGGTCATACTACGGGAGGTGCCGCTTGATGTCGACCACCACTGCCGAATCGAGTCCCGCAGTGAACTGGGAGCCCCGAATCATTGCATACTGCTGCAACTGGTGTTCGTATGCCGGGGCCGATCTTGCAGGAACAAGCAGGATACAGTACCCACCCAACGCGAGGATTCTCAGAGTGAACTGTACGGGACGTATCGACCCCGAGTTCATTCTGGTTGCTCTTGAGATGGGAGCGGATGGTGTGCTTGTGTCAGGATGCCACCCAGGTGACTGTCACTATACTTCTGGGAACCTGAAGCTCCGTGCCAGATGGGCTCTCATGCAGAAGACGATTGAACAGGCAGGCGTTGATCCCCGAAGAGTACGCCTGCAGTGGGCTAGCGCCTCAGAGGCGCAGATTTTCGCAGACGGAGTCAAAGAGCTGACCGAGCAAGTAAGAAAGCTTGGTCCGATAAGGAGTGAATGGAAATGAGCGCGTTCCAGAGATTCTTCAGTCAGAAGCGCGGAGATGTACGCAAGCAGCGACAGGCTATCGAAGAGACCTTGAAGCCCGGTCCTGCCACTGTCAGCAAGATAGCAGAGAAGACTGGTCTGGCCAAGGACCTCATTGTCTGGAATCTGGTAGGCATGCTGAAGTGGGGCGCCGTTGAGGTAACCGGCGAGCAAGACCACGAACTTGTCTACACTCTGAAGGAGGCGTAGTGTTGGCAAAGCCGGTACCGGTGGCCATGGCTCAGGGGAGTTCCTGCTGGGGTTGCTTCCAGAGTCTGGTAGATATTCACCTTAAGCTTGCAGATATACTCCCATTGCTGGACATCAAGTACTGGCAGGCTGTCGTTGACTACAAGCTGAAGGACTTAGAGGGGTATCCTGACAAGTCTATTGCAGTCGGCTTCTACGAGGGCATGGCTCGCACCGAGGAGGACATTCATCTTCTGAAGGTCATGCGTGAAAAGTGTCAGACTCTGATATCATTCGGGTCCTGCTCCTGCTTTGGTGGCATCCCGGGCATGGCCAATTTCTCGGACATCGAACAATGCTACGACACCAAGTTCCGACACAACAAGACAGTGAACGGTGGCAGCGTGCCATCTGTCAACGTCCCGCCAATCACGGATGTTGTAAGACCCAACACCGACTATACACAGTTCGATGTGTATCTGCCCGGGTGCCCCCCAACATCCAAGCTCATTCTGACTGCCGTAACTGCATTGCTTGAGGGCAAACCACTCGAGCTGCCTCCCCACACTGTGTGCCACTACTGCAATCGCGAAAAGAAGGAAACACCCATCTCAGAGATCATCCGACCATACGTGGGCAAGGCTGATGTAAAAAGATGCCTGCTTGAGCAGGGCTACATCTGTATGGGCCCATCAACATGGGGTCTCTGCGAAGGGCAGTGTGTCAACAAGGGTGCGACATGTAGAGGTTGCTTTGGTCCCTCTCCGCCCATAATGAAGGATCACGGTGCCGCTACTATATCGATGCTTGGGACGTATGCTCCGATTGACCCGGACAAGATTGTAGCACAAGTGAAGGACCCACTGGGCACTTTCTACAGATTCGATTACGCTACAAGCCATCTGGGCCGCATTCGCATAAAGCACGAGGAAGCTAAGAGGAGGCGCAAGTAGAGTGCCGGAGGAGAAGACAATCCACATCGACCCAGTGACTCGTCTTGAGGGTCATGGTGCTCTGACCATCAAGCTGGGCCCTGGAAACAAGGTGAAAGATGTTCAGTTCAACATTGGGAGCACACGCTTCTTCGAGCAGTTCTTGGTCGGCAGGCCCATGGAAGAGGTTCCGAGGATTGCCCCGAGGATCTGCGGTATCTGTCCCGAGCCCCACCATCTCGCATCAGTGAAAGCTGTCGAAGCCGCCTGGGACGTGAAACCACCTCCAGCCGCGATAAAGCTGAGGCGTCTGCTTATTGAGGCGAAGCAACTCTCATCGCATGCCATCCATTTCTACGCGTTGGCTGCACCCGACTTTGTATTCGGGCCATTTGCTGACCCAAGTGTAAGAAACGTGGTCGGTGTCTTGAAACACCTGCCTGACGTTGCAGTCCAGGCGATCAAGCTCATGGAGTTTGGTCAGGAACTGTGCAGAGACATTGCGGCTAAGGCCATACACCCTGCTACTGCGATTCCCGGCGGGATGTTGAACTCACTCAAAGAGGAAGAGCGCGACAAGTGGCTCAAGGCTGTGCCTGCTATGCTTGACAACATCCAGAAAACGGTCGACCTTGCGAAAAAGGTCGTGAACCTCTACCTTGATGTTATCATGAAAGTTGCTGTGACTCCGACGTACTATGTAGGTCTGAGCAACAAGGGTGTGCTCGACATCTATGATGGCACCATCCACGTAATGGACCCTAGTGGGAAGATGGTCGCTGACTTCGAGCCTGAGGAGTACACCAAGTACTGGGGCGAGTATGTGAGCGATCACTCGTACGCGACCCACATCTACTACAAGCCAGCAGGATACCCGGCAGGTGTCTGGCGGGCCAACACGCTCGCGCGATGTAATATTGCTGATAGGATGGCCACTCCGCTTGCTGATGCCGCACTGAAGGAGATGCGTGCCTTGATTGGTCGGCCATCGCACCATACGTTCGCCTACCATTATGCCAGGATAGTTGAGATGGTTCAGGCTGCTGAGTCGATCAAGAAACTCCTCGAAGACCCTGATATCGTGAGCACCGATGTGAAGCTTTCGGATGTGCAGCCAAAAGCAGGAGAAGGCGTTGGTGTTGTTGAGGCCCCACGAGGCACATGTCTCCACAACTACGAATGTGACGACCAAGGCATAGTCACCAAGGCCAACATCATAGTTGCCACAAACCACAACATCGGCGGCATCGAGAAGTCTCTGATGGATGCTGCGAAGCTGATCTTCGAACAGGACGGACTGAAGAAGCTAAAGCTGCCACAACCGCTGGTGAAAACCTAGACAGGAACGAATGAATATGACGGACGAAATACCCGAAGGCGTACTAAACCTCCTTGAGATGGTCGTACGCTGCTATGACTGCTGACTCTCTTGCGCCGCTCACATAGTCATCGTGGACGAGGAGGGGCGTGAGATAGTCAGGAAGGAGCTCGTGACCAGCAGCGAATGAAGGCGCGGTCGCAAAGAACTGGACTGCGCTCGACGACCCTGCGAGGGTTGCTGGTCATGCTCTTTTGTTCTCTCCCATTCTCACTGGATGCGCGCGGCCTGCTTTCTCACGATGTGGCCCAGCGTCGTACGCCCCTTTTTCATCCCAGAGCCCGGGATGTCTCACCAAGTCATGGATAAGGCTTTCAAGAGAGTCCACTTGACTGACAATTGGAGCCGTGTCGGTTTTCAGTTGTATCCCTGTTTGTGACAGACCTTGCGCGTGCATCCATGTATTGCCCAATCCAGACTCTAACTCATGAGGGCGAATTCCCTGCCGACCTTCGGCAAATGTCGAGTTTGTGTACGTCATTCTGGAAAGTATTTATGTCGCGCGTGCCGCGAGCATCGAAAGCCTGTGAAGCTTTGCCAACCTAGGTGATAGAATGAGTAGTTACCTCAAGACCAACAAGTTCTTTGTCGCAGTCCTAGTTCTCTCCTTGATCATTGGAGGACTGACTTTCAGCAATCTGCCCGGACCTGCTACGTCCTTGAGTGTCCAGACCGTCAATGGTGTGAACTACAATTTTGCCGACTATGGCTCTCTCACACATGAGCAACTCGCTCTCTTCAACTACCTAGACACCATTGTCAGTCAGGAATATCAGCCGTATGGAAACTGGAGTGGGTGGAATGCTGAGTTGTTCGCAGGACTTCATCACTACGTCTTGGCATTCATGAGCTATGCCACTGCGGGTCTTTTCGAATCTACTCCTGGGTATCGCACGGACTACTATCGGAACTTCGCCTATGACCTCATCAAGAAAATGAACACAACGGTCGCCGAATTCAACGATACCTCCATTGAGTACAGGGAATGGATGAACCCGTCATATGGCTTCTCTCAGTATCATTATCCGAACGCCACCAACTCTTCTGACCTCTATGTTGGCGGATATCGCGGTCCCGCGAACATCATGTGGACAGCCCACTATGCTCTCATGATGGAGCTGTATGAGAGGAACTTCCTCACTGGGGAACTGGCCAGCGAGATAGGCTGGTATGTCAGGGATTGGAACAACACTCTGACAACAGACGGGTACGGGAACTCGAAGGAAGGAGGCATATTTGGTGTCGGCCTCATTCCATGCGAACCATACATCGTCTTTGTCCAGTGTAACAGCATCCCTATCTATACCACAGAGCTCTATGACAACCTCTACGATACCAGCTATATGGATAGTGGGATTTGGGATTATGGCCTTGACTTCATCAACACGACGATGCAGGACGGGAATGGTCTCTTCACTGATGGCTACTATACCATGGAACCAGTTGGCTTCCACTACCCGTCAGAAGGGCCGCCGCCTACGTTCCCGGGTCTTGCGTTGGATCGGGTTATGCTTGACGGACGCCCGAGGGTTTCATCGTACTGCAATGCATGGTCATTGGCGTTCCTTGAGTATACGCAGCCCGAAGAAACCATCAAGGACTATCCTGTGTTCGTCGACCTCTATGGCAAGGACTTGTCAGCTGACAAGATGTACATGGTTGACTCCTACTACTACCCATCCAGGTTTGGGACATATGACATCCTCGGTTCACTCTTCACCTTGGCCCTTGCAAAGCAAAGAGGGGATGTGTCGACAAGAGATAGAATTCTAAACTTTCTATACGGCAGTTTCAACAAGCAATGGTCTGCCGACGGGCGAACACTATACTATGACACTGCATCACTGGAACCATTCCTGCAGGCGGTCCTTGCATTCGGCTGGATATGGGGTACCACGCCGGTCACTATCAGAAACCTTGCGGATGCTAGACCGAGTGCGTTCTGGGGATATCCATACATTAGTCATGCCGATGATGACAACATGTGGGTGTATCAAGCCCAATGGAATCCTGTCAAGGAGGGCTTTGTGCTAAACATCAGAGTCGACCAGCTGTCAACACTGACATTCAGCAACTTTGACCATGTACCCACGGCATACTCTGGAGGGTCTGCCATGGCACAGCTGACAACATCAGGCGCTGATTATACTCTATCTCTACAACCAGGGACCTACAACATTGTGATTGTTTAGGGGGTAATGACATGTCTGAAGGCAATTCACAAGGAAAGAAGCATGCTCTCTTGGAAAGGCTGCGCATACAAAGCTGGAAGGAGGCTCTCTGGACCGTTATCTTCTCATTCATCGGCGCCGTCATCTACCTGGTCGTTGCCCTGATTCCGATGCCATATACCATGGTGTCATTGTTCAAGCTCGGTCTGGCTCCAGCATTAGCGGTGATTCCTGCGGCAGGCGCGATGAGAGGACCCATCGCTGGGCTCTTGACAGGCTACATTGGAGAAGTCGTGCATGTTCTGATTATCACTGGAGGAATAGTGACCGCGACACTCCCTGCATTGGCATATGGTATCATGGGCTTCGTCGTTGGACTAGCTCGATACGACTTTGCGAGAGGAAGGTCATTGGGGAAGCTCTCGCTCTTGTCGGCTTTGGGCTTTGTCATGGCGGCCGTATTGATCTTGGCAATCGGTCTCATGGTTGAACACTCGGGTACTCTTGCTACGATTGGGTTCGTCTTTCTTCCCCTAGTGACCGTGGGACTCCCCAGTGTTGTGCTGCTGGCTCCAGTCTTCGGACGAATAGGGCATCTTGCACTGAAAGGTCTCAATCTGGGTGGCATAGTCAGTCGATAGAAGAGAGGCGATGTCCTCAGAGAGTGTGAGAGGGGATCTTCTGCCTCGCGATTGGTCCCCTTACACATCCTTATAAGGGAACTCTGAAGAGGGAGTTCTAGCAGGCACCATAAGCTGTGTCTTCTTAGTTGGAGTTCGACAAGTGAGATATCCTCTGATAGCAACCACTGCTATCAGTGCTATCCCCTGATAGCAACCCCCTGTAGTAAGTCTGGTTTTGAGGGCCTGCGAAATATCTGACAAGGGATACCAAAAATGAGTTCTGAAAGAGAGCCTGTTGAGGCAACTGTGGGCCAGCTAAAGCCCAGTATGAACAACTTGACCATAACTTTCAAGGTTCTTGAGATTGGTGAAGAGCGAGAGGTTTCTTCGCGCGACACTGGAGACACTCACCGCGTACTTGATGCGGTTGTTGGAGATTCCACTGGTACCGTTTTGGTGCCACTCTGGGATGATGCCATCGAGACTCTACAGGTCGGACACACCTACACTTTGACAAGTGGTTACACTGGTCTCTTCAGGGGCAACCTGAGGCTGAACATTGGCAAGTATGGCAAGGTCAATGAGGCTGAACAGCCAATCGAGGAAGTCAAGACTGATCTCGACATGTCGGCTGAGGAGCACGAGAGTGACCGTCCTCCGAGACGCGACTACGGTGGTGACCGCCGCGGCGGAAGCTCCGGTGGTAGCTATGGTGGACGCAGTGGCGGCTACGGCGGTGATCGTCGTGGCGGGAGCTCTGGCGGCAGCTATGGTGGACGCAGTGGCGGCTACGGCGGCGATCGTCGTGGCAGCAGTGGATATGGCAGTCGCGATAGCAGAACCGGCAGAAGCTACGGACGCTACGAGAAGAAGTAGTGCGCAATCGCACAAGAGAGCAAGGGAGCCTGTGGCCAGCACCGTGAAGGTAGGTCGAAAGAAGACCTGTCCTGACACGATTGTCGCGTAGACTTGCTGATCACACCTCCCTGTCTTGTTTCTTTTTTCTTGCCCTGCTTGGCAGGGTACTTTTTTTGTTTCACACCTCACAGAGGTACGATTCCTCAGTATCGCCTTCGGAGTGCTTTCTCACTCAGCCAAAGTTATAAGCCTTCGAAAGGGTACCCGAACTAGCAGGCCTCACCAAAGCAGTCTGTCTTCGCCTGTACACTACCAGAGTTGTTGTGTCCTTGTTGAAGTACTTGTTTTGAAAGCCTGTCTAATACACAATGCGTGACACAATATGAGTGAGAATACAGAGCCCATCGAGGCGACTGTAGCTGAATTGAAGCCCCGGATGAAGAACGTTAATATCACCTTCAAGGTTGTTGAGGTGAGTGAGGCACGAGAAGTCACATCCCGTGACGATGGTTCGACTCACAGGATCGTTGACGCCAAGGTAGCTGATACTACCGGTACGGTGATAGTTCCTCTCTGGGACGATGCAATAGAGAAGGTTCAGGTCGGTTCGACATATAGGCTGGAAAACGGGTACACTGGCTTGTTCCGTACTAACCTTCGTTTGAACATCGGACGATACGGTGTGATCAACCCTGCCAAAGAAGAGATTGCTGAGGTCGACGCATCAAACGATGTTTCCGCTGTAGAACATGAGAGAACCTTCCATCGCGGCGGGCCAAGGCGTGGCTTCTCGGGACCACCGCGTGGCGACTCTGATCGTGACCGCGGAGACAGAGACCGTGGTTGTCCTAGCGGCGGCGGCCGCGGTGGTGGTCGTGGACGCGGCAGAAGCTCCGAGCAAGAGTAGTATACTCTGGAACTGAATCGTTTCTTGATGAGCAAGAGGCATGAGGGGGTCTTCCCCCGGCCTCACTTATTTTGGGAACTCTTCTTCGAACTGAAGCGCATCTCAGCAGTCTTTCGAGTCTCAACACTCGATTGCATCTCTTATGAGCCCAATCCCTTAGATCCAGTGATTCCGTCTGAACAGGATGAACATCGATACGGATATCGCAGTCGTTAGGATGAGGAGGGCCGGATAGAAATAGGGGTCGCTCAGCTCAGGCATATACTTGAAATTCATGCCATACCATGAACCTATGAGAGTGGGAGGTATCGCAATGGTGCTGACCACAGTGAGCAGTTTTATGACCTCGTTCAGTCTATTGGTCACACTTGAGAGATAGATGTCAAGCATGCTTGACAGCCATTCTCTGTATATCTCGATATGGTCCGTAATCTGAATAACGTGGTCGTAGAGGTCTCTCAGGTATGGGAGAGTAGTCTTCTTGACCAATGGAGCGCCCTCCCTTTCCAGTCTAAGCGCAACCTCTCTCACAGGCCACGTATACCTACGGAGTTCTATGTTCCTACGTTTTATGATGTATATGTGGCGAAGGACATCGATTGATGGTTGCGTCATCAGTATCTCCTGGGTCTTTTCAATGTCCTCGCTGATCGCATCCAGAATCTCGAAGTAGAAGTCTGCGATGATGTCCATCAGGCTGTATGCAAGGAAGTCTGCCCCGCTGTTCCTCACGCGGCTGCCCAACTCCCTTATTCTCCTCCGAGCAGTATCGAAGATATCACCCTCGACCTCCTGAAAGGACAGCACAAACCTCGGCCCAAAGACAATGCCGACCTGCTCTGATATTATCTCACTCTTGTCTTTCCCAAAACGAAACATCCTGATCAGAACAAGCGCGTACTCTTGCGTGACCTCGGCCTTAGGCGGCTGGTCGGTGTTGACAAGATCCTCAACGGTTAGAGGGTGAAGCCCATAGTTCGTACAGATCCGGTCAACGACATCGACGTTGTGTACTCCATCAAGGTTGATCCAACGCACCGCTATGCCCTCCGGCGGCGGCACACACTCGTCGGGCGATGTCGGACACCACTCTTTGAAAGAGTCCTGACCATAGTCAAAGACAGTCAGTTTCGTTGCCTTTGTGATCTCCGGAACTGTGAAGGGCGGCTTTTCGAGCTCCTTCTCAATCTCCTTCTCTCTCTTGACTTGACTAATCCGCACATCACGGCCTCCTCAACTCAGGCAGTTCCGGTCTGCGGGGGAGCAGCGAATCCCGATAAAAGGGAATGGGTGCTAGCAGACGCCCCGAAGGATGCCGAATACTGCCTTATCTTCGAGGGCACATTCTGATTCTGCCGCCGGTGTGTACACCTCGCGTGCACCGGCCGCTAACCTGTGTCGGTTCATGAGCGGCCCACAGTCTTATTAGTGAACACGGGTGAGAGGACCCGGTCGGGATGAGGAGATCACAAAGCGTCTCTCTACTGAGGTTTGGTGAAAAAACCGGCATCATGCTAGTCGTGGTCTTGGTGTTTCCACTCTATGTGACCTATAGCGGCGGCGGGTGGCAGGTATTCTCCATGAGCTTCGTCGTCTATTCACCGACGTACTATGTTCTTCAGATCATAGACGAAGCCACAGCATTCATGTTTGTACCTCCTCAGCTGATTGTCCTAGGGCTGGCTGAGTGTTTGCCCGGCATCTATTTCCTCTACAGACTCAGTTCGCAGGATATCTCAAAGAGGATCGGACGCTCATTGCTTCTGGCTACTGGAACCACCCTCATCATGGGCATTGCGCTTCCCTCGACGTACCCCGGGTGGACGTACCCTTGGTACATATACTACGGTCAGATATTGTACTCGTTCCCGGTTTTGGCTCTGACCACATTTGTGTTCATACCCGCATTCGGTCACGAGTGTTCTCTGATGATGACGAACCCCGCGCCCCGCCGAGAGAAGCAAGGCGCCTCACCACTGCGAACTCTAGTCGCGAGCAAGAGGACTGCCCGTACAATTGGACTTGTGGTTATTCTGGCGGCGGTGGTGCTACCGTATTCGTTTGGGATCCTGACCTACAGCTACTATTCGGCAACAGTCTGTGTAGGTCTGCTCTTCATGGCTTCACTAATGAGTTACCATGGGACTATCGACCCAATCCAATCCTTCGGGTACATGGTATATCCATTCCCCCTCATGGTCATAATGCTCGTTCCGTCACTCCTCAGGCTTGTATTTGCCAAGAGACTGTTGAGCTACTGTCGAGGCATAGGCAGCGGCCGGAGGTTGCTGGTACTCGGGCTGATTGCTGAAGCATGGGCGTTTGTCGCTTCTTCACCCATGCTGGGAATACTCGTTTATGGTCGAGACCTACCTGCAATCCCTCTGCCTGTCTTATTCCTTGCTGGTCTGACAATCGTGCGAAGGCGCGACTCATTCACTCAGCGGGCGAGAGTCGACGAACAGGAAGTCTGGCCATTGAGCTTTGAAGAAGAAGGCCCGATAGGGCCCGGGCCAACTGTGAGGCCAGTCCAAGAGTTGGTCAAGGTGCCGGTTGCATACGTGCTTGTTTCTCGGGTTCGGAACAGGAAGAGGAGGACAACTGACTCTACGTGAGCTTGTTTGGCTCTATTCGGTCATAGGAAGTATGTCTTTCTCAACCAGAGTCAATGTGAATCCTTTCTCAGTTTTCGGTATCCAGCTGAGCCTTGAAACCGTTCTCTGGAACTCGGGACTGTAAATCCCCGAAATGGTTCGGTACTTTCCTTCCTTTGCCCGCTTGAGATGATGACTCAAGTGAGATGTGAATCCCCGGGAGTCGTGCGCGTATATCGTGAAGCACCATTCTGTGGCGGCGAGCTCCTTGCGCTTCATCCCGAAAGAGAAAGAAACCAGCATGCCGTCCTTGACTTCGGCCCAGATCTCACAGAAAGCCGCAATCTTCTCCAAGTTGGCGAGAGTGGCATCAAGAGCTTTCCAGTCGTAGATTACGGTCCCAGTTGGCACCAAGTCTTGACTTGTCTGAAGCATCGAGTAGAGGTGCTGAGGTGCGATTATTGCGAGTGTCGCTCTTTTTTCATACTTGATCCTGCTGATTGCTTCACGCCAGAATACGCCCATGTCAAAGACTCGATGCATACCAAACTCCTCAGCCAGTCTAAGCGACGCTGTGTTGTCTGTCCCGGTAGTGTAGCGAAGGCGAGTGACACCGAGAGTACTCCCCATCTCTACAAGGTGCTTCGTCAGGATTCTGGCAAGTCCCTTCTTTCGATAGCGGGGGTGTACTCTCAATCCCTCCATCCATCCTGTGCGGCCTGCATCCACCAGCCGCAAGTTGGTGAGAGCGACAATGTGTCCGTCGACCTCTATTCCAACGACATGCGAGTCGGGGTCTGACAGCCAATCGTCAAACACATGAGGCATGTAGTCGTGACCGCCCCATGTATGACGTGAAATCTCCATCATGTCGTCCCTGTCTGAATGGGTTACTTCTCTCACCTGAACATCCATGCGCTGGGCTTCGAGGCCTTGTACCTATCTGTGTTTCTGAAGATGCCAACTAAACAGTCACTAGAGATGCCCCGAGACGTCAGTGCTCCTAGTGAGAGAATACAAGTGTCTTGACAACCACCGGAACCACAACGCCCTCTATGACAGGTTGCCCTATGTCAATGTAGTCGCCATCGTGCAGTGGTATCTCATCGATAGACAGGATTTCGTTCTGAATGCCAGTTTCCCTCTTCATCACGTTGCCCACACTGTTTCCTACATCTGTGTCGAAACACAGCAAGATGGGCCTTCCTCTCTCAATCGTCCTGGGGAGCGCGGCGACGACTCCCTTTGAGAATTGGGCAAGGTTTTCGTACGAAGGCCGCACCGCGTCATTGAACGCGAGGATGACGTCGTCCTCTCCTTCATGAAGGTCGAATCTCAAGTATGCTCTCTCAATGGAAGATGCTATCTCATCAGTACTCGCCCTTTTTCGTGAGATGTCAGGTACAATGGCGATAAGATTCCGAAGAGGGTATTGAAGACCAGATGTGAGGAACGTCGTGGAACCACTGACTTGCAGGTTGAACATTCCTGCTCCAATAACTGTCGCTCTAATCTTGTTTTCCGGTTCAACCAGCCGCATGCCAAGCGATTGCACCGACAAGACCAGTTCATGAGCCAGTTCCTTGCCCAGATCGCCAAAGTCCTCGCTGGTTCTCTCATAGATGTACTCGGCCACACCACCAGAAAAGGTGAGATCATCTACGTGCTCCACATGCGTCAGAGGCGGGGTCATCATCAGCATCTTGGTAAATGGCGACTCAGCTTTGCCAGTCATTGCTTCGCACAGAGCCTTGGCCATTGCAGATGAGATGATCCACTTTGTGTCAGGGTCAAGATGTCTTCCCATCTCGAGATTGAAGCCGAGGCGACGCCCAATCGTTCTTGCTGTTTCCTCTAACCGAAGGATCCCGCCTTCTGTGTCCGTCGCGACCAACCGACCGCCTACATTAATTGCCGCAGTGGCTGTGACTTTGCCGTTCTGACATACCGCTATCTTAGACGACCCTCCCCCCACGTCAACGTTCATGACCGTCCTGTGCGAAGAGGCAGACAATGCGACTGCCCCGGAGCCATGTGCCGCTAACAGCGCCTCATAGTTCGGACCTGCAGTCGCGGCGACAAACTTGCCTGCCTCGGCTGCCAGGGAGCTCACAATCAGCTGTGCATTCTCCTTCTTGGCGGTTTCACCTGTGATGATGACTGCGCCAGTATCAACACTTGAGATGTCATAGCCCGCCCGTGAGTAGTCCTCCAGAAACAAGGTCCTTAGAGCTTCAAAGTCTATCATGTTGGTTCCGATGAGAGGCGTCAGATGAATCTGGCCTTCGTGAATCACCTTGCGACCAGTGACCTCAAACTTCTCAGAGTGGCTTTTGGGATTCTTCTCTAGCACAATCTTGCTGAACACTAGGTGCGATGTTGATGTCCCGATGTCCACCCCTACGCTAGTGAGTTCCCTTCTACTGGTTTTGATGTACATGCTAGTCCGACCGCTGAGTCTGGGCCGGCGAGCATGTACTCCACTTTAGGTTTCCTATTCAGTAATGCAAGTCCGCGAACTGGTTGCTGACTTGTGCCACTATGGCCCAACGGAATCGCTCTCGATTCTGGACCGCATGCTGTCCGTCAAGAGGGCCATCTCTCTGCGAGCCGCAATCAAGTGTTCGTACAAACTGTCTGTCGAACAGTCCTTGAGAATGAGCTGCGCTCTACTCATGATGGCTTCTATCTGTCTTGACATCTTCTCCATGCAATGAAGTCTGTAGTACTGGTCCCACTCCTTGTGTTTTGCAGATGTGTCAGTACTGACAACTTGGTCCCGACGACGTTGTACCAGCTCTTTCAAGAGTTTCCGTGTTTCATAGTCCATTCGACTTTCCCCACCATACCTCTGCAAGACAAGCAATGAATCTACATGGAGTTGGATTTGAGTCTTTTCCAAATCAGTTTTGGCACATTGTGCAACCTTTTTGAGGAAGTCATCATCGACCTCGCACCAGAATACAGCGGGGAATCGTTTCATGTTGAGACTCGGTGCTTCATACTACTCAGGCTGCACAATCCCCTTCGAACAGTTCCTATCTTTCTCCAGGCACCTTGGGATGGTGTACATAGAAATCCAGATGGAGCACCCGTTCATTCCAAGTGAGATAGACCCCGGAGATTTCATGGACATTGAAGCGCTGCTGTCGAGCTTCAACCTTTCTCCTTTGATTCACGGCCCTCTACATGATTCGAATCTCTCCAGTCTTAGGGAGGGCTCTCGCAGGGCCTCAGTCGAAACGGTCTTGGAATGCGTCGACTTTGCTCGGGCTATAGGAGCACCTCATGTTGTCATCCACGCCGGGACGTGCCCATCTGAACAGACTCATTCGATGCTCGGTCACGCTCGGGCGTCATTCAAGATGGGCCTGAGTTCCATTGCCGCCTACGCGAATGACAGAGGAATCCGGATTGGCATCGAGAATGGACCGGCCGGCAAGAACCGTGGCACCGTGGTTCTTCCCCAAGAGCATCTGGAGCTTGTGGAGGACTTCAGGGACCTCGGTGTCGGGGCGGTGCTGGATGTCGGACATGCTCATACTGCTGGGCTTGACCCGGTGAACTATGCAGTGACCCTAGATAGGAATCTCATTGAGGTGCATGTTCACGACAACATGGGCGACTCGGATGATCATCTCGGACTTGGCGAGGGGACTGTTCCCTTGAAACCATTCCTGAAGAGTGTCAACGGTCTGGGCTTTGCGGGCCCCACTGTTCTTGAGCTCCATACCAGAGAGCACCTGACTGACGGTGTCGCTTTCTTGAGAGCTGCGGAACAACCTTTGGCCCGGTCTTCTCTTGTAGTACCGTGAACAAATGATGTTCATCGAAACTTGCGCTTGATACTGCTCTGGCTCAGGTATACAACAATAGCCACGTTTAGTACAAATGAAACCCATGAGATGCTGGGCAGCGCGGTCAGTGAGAGAAGGATGTTGAGGATGACAAATACGATGTCGACCCAGTATGCCCAGCTCATCAACAACAAGAGACCAAGACCTAAGAGGATGTAGAAAACACCTATCACCGTCGTAGACAAAGGTAGCGAAAGCAGCCAAGGGCCTACGACCAAGCTTACGAGAGGACCAAGGACTCCCAAGCCACCAAGAAGCATGAGTAGGCCGACCAGCATATTCAACGCTGCGAGTACCGACACGCCAAGCGGGGTCTTTGTCATGTTGATGTCTCCATGCACTCGTGACTAGGTGTTCCAAGCAGGTCTTCTCTTATTTATCTGCCGTGGTGCGTAGGCTTGATACGCGCGTTTATAGGGCGTTTCCAGTGCCGCCGTGTCCCAGCTGGTTGATATCGCTTATGGCAGTGCAGTACGCGAGGGACTATGTATTCCTGATCCTGACAATGCTGTTCTGGGGTGGTTCCTGGGTGTCGGGCAAGCTAGTCGTGGATACTGCCCCGCCTTTCACAATAGGGTTCTTTCGCTTCCTTGTTGCCAGCGCGCTTCTGCTACCTGCGGCTGCAATCGCACGTCCGAGGCAAGCTCAGAAACTGCAGAGAAGGACCGTGTTCCTTTTCTTTCTGATGGGTCTTGTGGGAATCTTTGGTTACGGAATCTTCTTCCTCGTTGGCATGAGATTCACGACGGCGGCCCAGGGGTCAATCATCGCCGGCATTAACCCTGCTTCAGTCAGCCTATGGGCTCACATAATGCACAAAGAGCACCTTGACAGGAAATGGAGGTACGGGGGTTTTGCGGTCAGCTTTTTTGGCATAATCTTCGTCGTAGGAGTACAGGCACTCATCGACTTTCAGCCGGAGTATGTTCTGGGCAATCTACTGATCATTTGTGCCATGATGACTTGGGGGTTCTACTCCTCGGTAGGTAAGTCGGCGATGAAGAACAGCTCGTCCATCGAAGCCACTGCGGCAAGTGTGGCTTTTGGTACTCTCATCTTCTCATTTGGTGCAACATACGAACAGTTCTGGACGCTTCCTGCAATGGCGAATCCTGCATTCTGGTTCAATATCTTGTTCCTTGCGGGGCCGGTCACATTCCTTGGCTACATCTTCTATTTCATTGCGATAAAGGACATCGGCGCAACTCGGTCCGCGGTCTTCATCAACCTAGTACCCGTATTCGGAGTTTCTCTCTCTGTGCTTCTTCTTCATGAGGTAATGTACTGGACATTCGGACTGGGCCTATTGCTTGTAATCGCAGGCATAATGACAATCACGTTTCCTCTCAGCCGGAAATCCCACATCCACATGGATACGACACTGCCGCTCGATTCTCCACCCGAGAACACCTAGTAGTTACTGGGTGGTTGTCGCCAGATTCGCAAGCAACAAGCATGCTTTTGAGTTAGCGTCGGCGCTAGGCTGGTCGTGACTACGCTTCAGGACATCCGCTCGGCCCATGATAGGATTCGTCATGCCGTGATCAGAACACCGGTCATGACCTCGCACACAGTGAATCAGATGGCTGGCTGCAAAGTGTTCTTCAAATGCGAGAACCTTCAGAAAGTTGGAGCGTTCAAGTTCAGAGGAGCCTATAACGCCGTTTCGCAGCTTACCGAGGATGAGAAGCAGAGGGGCGTCATCGCCCACTCCTCAGGGAACCATGCTCAGGCACTTGCACTCGCCTCATCCATGCTCGGTGTCAAGGCTGTCATCGTCATGCCGCGCAACTCATCAAGGGTCAAGGTTGAGGCCACTCGGGGCTACGGCGCAGAAGTGGTGCTCTGTGAGTCTACCTTGGAGTCGAGGACCACGACCACTCAGAAACTCATAGATGAGCACAGGTACGTCCTGATCCACGCCTACAACGACCCACGCGTCATCGCAGGAGCCGGCACAGCAGCCCTTGAGCTTATCGAGGACATCGGCTGCGTGGACTACCTCTTCGTTCCTGTAGGAGGGGGCGGACTCCTCAGCGGCTCGTCAATAGCGGCCAAGGGTCAATGCAGCAAGTCCAAGGTCATTGGAGTCGAGCCGAAGAACGCGGATGATGCGTACCGGTCTTTTAGAGCGAAGAAGCTCCAGCCCAGTGTGGATCCACACACGATAGCCGATGGGCTAAGGACATCGCTCGGAGAGATAGGTTTCAAGATCATCCTTCAGAATGTTGATGATATCGTCACTGTGACCGAAGCGGAGATTGTCGCCGCAATGCGAGTTCTCTGGGAGCGCATGAAGCTGGTCGTCGAGCCATCGGGTGCGGTACCTTTGGCAGGCGTGTTCGCCGCGCGTGAGAGAGTAAGGGCATCAAAGGTTGGAGTAATACTCAGTGGAGGCAATGTTGACCTGGATGGTCTGTTCAGAGAATACGAACTATCAATATCCGAGTGATGATCGATCACGATGAGAATCCGGATGACATGGAGCGAACTGTAGGTCGCCATGATTCCTGTTTCTACACTGTTAGGCTGAACACAGAAGATCAGTGCTTGGAATCGTCTTGGGAGGATTCTGCGTTCCTCCGACTATTCTCCGGGCGCGTATGTTTGGTCCTGTGCAATGATGAGGGCTTTCGGCAGCCAAATCCGAAACTCAGCACCTTCTTGGGGACTGCCCTGCACACGGTCTAACACTCGGATCTGTCCACCATACTTGTCCACAATCTGCCTCGATTGATGAAGCCCAACACCCCCGAACCTTCGGTTCATATCGAAGAGGGTCACCTTCACCTTGTCAGGAATGCCCGGGCCATTATCGGCGACAGAGACCTCGTATCCACCAGCGTTTTCCCGGAGTGTAACCCAGATGTCCTTCGGCTCATTCGGGTTATGCTCGAATGCGTTCTCGATCAAATTCCAAATCAGATGCTCAAGAAACTCATCGGACCTCACAGGTGCTCCAGCGATAAGCAATTCAGTATGGATTCGCACTTCGGGGTGCGACCCCTGCATTGCATCTACGCACTTCTGTACTGCATCCTCGAGGGACTGAACCACCAAGGGAGTGGATAGCAGATCCTCGGTTGTCTTGACTTTCAGTATAAGACGAGCACACTTCTGGGTTGCCTCTATGGCTTCCTCGAGCAGCTTCGTGGTTATGACATCGTCGGCTCGCTCTAGGAGAAGGGTCGTGCTGCCCAATATGACCTGCAGTTGATTGCGAATATCATGGGACATGAGATCGAGATACAGGAGCGACCTGTCCCTTGTTGTCGTCAGTTGCCACTCTGTTCGCTTGAGATCAGTGACGTCCCTAATGAAACCCACGACAGCAGTCACCACACCCTTTTGATCCCACACCGGAGAGAGTGTTGTATCCTGCCAGAACCCGCCATTTGGCAGCTGCAGGAAATATGTATCCCTGACTGCGTCACCGCGTTCGAAAACACTCTGAATTCGGCTCAGCATGTGCTTCGTTTCATCCGGGCCCAGTAGAGAATCGATTCGGTAGCGATTTTCTAGCCGGGGACCGACACCATAGCGCTCGGTGAGATCGGGTGGGGCCCAAACAGAGAGGATGATACCGTCTCGCCCAAAGACGACGACCATTGTTTCGTGAAGCGCCGACAAGATTCCACGTAGACGGGTTTCGCTCTCCCTCAATGACCTGTCAGCCTCAACGTGAGCGACTACTCCTGCAATCTGGGCCGCTATGCTTTCAAGTGCTTCGCGAGCTGCATCGGGCACACTATCGTGTTTGTGCGACGCGACATGTAAGGCTGCGATTATTAGACCTTCGTGGCGAAGTGGGATGGAAGCGAAAGCCCTGAGACCTTCTCGCCGCCTTGCTTTGTCAACTGGCATACTCGGTTCTGGATAATTCATGTAGACAGGGACGCCCTCCATCACGAGCCGAGCCTGAGGGGCGGCAGGCTCATAGTGTGTGACAACCTTTGCGAATTCGGGAGAGAAACCTTTCTGGAACATGAGGTCAAGCGACAGGCTGTCCTTGTTCACTGTGTAGAGGGCCCCGCAGTCCATTCCAGAGATCTCCATGGCCGTTTCGACAAGGATTCTCATCGTTTCGCCATGTTCGATGTCCCCACTCAGCTCCACACCAAGGTCTCGCTGGGCTCTCAAGACTGCCTCGGCCCGCTTTTGTTCGGTTACATCCCGTATGACGGTGACGTATCCGATGACTTCAGATCTCTCATTCTTGAGCGAGCCGACTGAGTACTCCGCACTGAACAGACTACCATCCTTGCGTTTCATGGCGACATCGGGAATCTCAGCGAAGCCCTGCTCATCCAACGTATCGGCAATCCTCAGGCGGAGAGCACGAGCAGAATCGTCGTCGGTCAGCAGCATACGAAACGGTTTGACGACCATCTCGTCACGCGAATATCCGAACATACCTGCCGCAGCACGATTGCAGTCTAAGATCTTAGGCGGCATTTGACTTGTGATTATGAAGATGGAATCCTTTTGGCTCTGGAATGTCTTTTCGAGAAGCTCCTTCGAGCTCCTCAATGCCTGTTCTGCGGCTCTCTGGTTTGTGGCATCTCGAACATACTCAATGACGCCGTTCAACTTGCCGGTCTGGTGGTCGTAAAATGGGAAGCTGTAGAGGTCGAGCCACCCTTTGACTACGCCTTCTGGTCCAGTCAGGGGCACAGGTTCGTACGCGGGTTGGCCTGTTTCAAGGGCCCTCTTTGTCGGGCATTTTTCACATGGGGCGGTTCTTCCATGGTATGCCACGAAGCACTTCTCCCCTACCAAGGGCATTGCGTGCGAATACCACTTCTCCATCGTTGTGTTGACTCTCAGGATAGTCAAATCGATATCCAATACGCTGATGCCGTCTTGGATGCTTGCGAATACACTTGAAAGGAAGCGCTCATTGTCCTTGAGTGCCTTCTCTGTTTTCCTCCGTTGGCTAATGTCAGTTATGACAGCAAACGAGCCACTGTGTCCGCCCTCGTTGTCAGGTATCGGAGCACCCGATACGATGGTCGGAACTCTGTACCCTCTCTTTGACAACCATTCCAACTCATACTGTGAAGACTCGCCCTTCTTCCTTCGATCTATGTTGTCCTCGACAATCTGCCTGTTGGCGTCGTCCATGAATGCTGTGATCTTCTTGCCAACCATCTCTTCAACGGTGTATTCGAGCATCTCTGCAAAACGCTTGTTGACGTAGACGAAAACGCCCTGAACATCGATGACCCCCAGACCCTCATTCATATACTCCACTATGTTCTGGAAACTTCTTGCTTCCTCCCATAGTGAATCCTTGTTGTCAAAGGCGTGTCTGGGTCTGGGGCTTTCGGCCATTGACCTCCTCCGCATCTGTTTTTTCCGATAGGCTCGGCATTCTTCGGTGTCCGTTTGCAGAAATATAACCACATCTCGTATTGACAGAGGGTAAGAGGTGACCGTCACATTTGACCCTTCGATAGTAGTTTCCAATGCTTGGAGTTAACACGTCATCAATTGCCACAATATGTTCGGCGTACTCTGAGGACCGCAGGAGTTCACTCAATCGCAGTCATCATCTCCCCAATATGCAAATCCAAACACCTCCGGTGGCTGCCAGGCTGATTCCATGGACAAATGGATCATGCATGTTGATATGGACGCTTTCTTCGCGTCGGTTGAGCAGTATAGAAATCACCCGAATCTTCAGGGCAAACCTGTCTGCGTCGGCCATGATCCCAAAGGTGGATACGGAAGAGGAGTAGTTCGCTCTGCCTCCTACGAGGCAAGAGCGTTCGGGATTAGATCAGGAATGCCCGTTTCGAAAGCTTTCAGGCTCTGCCCCAGCGCGGTGTTCCTGCCGGGTGAATTCTCGGACTATGCACAGGCCTCTAACGAGATAATGGACACTTTGAGAGAGTTTGCAGATGATGGACGTGTTAACCGGGCCAGCATCGACGAGGGGTATCTCGAAGTGACAGCAAGAATCGGGGACTGTAGTAGTCCTGTTGAGCTTGCTCGCGAGGTTCAGGCGACTGTCCGTGAACGGACGAAGCTCCCATGCTCGATAGGAGTAGCCTGTAACATGACACTTGCCAAGGTCGCCACAGGACGCAGCAAACCAAATGGCGTGACAGTAGTTCAACAGGGAGCAGAAACGGCCGCTCGTTTCTTAGCACCTCTGAATGTGAGAGTAATCAGCGGCGTAGGCGAAAAGACAGCAGAGCGACTCAGAGAATATGGAATCGAGACACTGGGCCAGGTACAACAGATGTCCATCCCTGAATTATGGCCGATTATGGGGAGGGGATCGTACTGGTTACATGAGAAGTCCCTTGGCATTGACGAGAGACCTCTTCTTGATTCGGGACCGCACATAAGGGGGTCGATGGGAAAGGACCATACGTTTACCGAGGATGTGGAGCCAAGCGCCGTCAGCCTACTACACGAAACCCTCAACGACATGTGCATTCGGATTGGTGACAGGCTCAAATCTAAAGGTCTTCTTTTCAGGACCCTGACCGTGAGAATACGCTACGAAGACTATACAACCGTCCAGCACAGTAGGACGTTGCCTGTGGCGACTGACAGATGCGATGTCTTAGACCGCACAGCAGCAGACATCTTTGACCGTAACAGGCTTCATAACAGGTCCGTCAGGCTTGTCGGAGTCAGAGTCACTGGTCTCAGCGAGAGAAATGACCAGATGAGTCTTGCCCAGTTCTTGTAGCAAGAGCATCCATCACGGGAACACACTAAAGGTCGCTCAGGGGGATCTTGAGCCTGAATGTCGTTGTCGCCGAGGGGTCGAGTGATATGCTCCAGCCATGAGCCTCAACCAACTTTTTGACAATCGCGAGTCCCCTCCCACCGCCTGGCTTTGTAGAGAAGCCTGGTGCGAAGAGCATGGCTCTCACTTCTGGGGGTACTGCCTTGCCATCATTGCGTATCAGGACGAAGACACCGTCCTGAGAGCGTTCAAGTCGCACCTCGACCTGAGTTGGTTCCGCATGCTCCATCGCATTCTGCAGAAGGTTCTGGAACACCTGTCGGACCTTCAGCATATCGCAACTGACAGCTGGCAACGCGTCCTTTTCGAACCGAACACCCTTGGGTATAGTTTCCTTGGCAACCTCGGTCACCAAGACGTCAAGGCCAACCTTCTCTTTCTTTCCAACGGCAAGACCTGCATCTGCGAGCACTATGGAGCTGGCTAGCAGAGCCTCAATCTCTCTTACGGTCTTGGTGATCTCCTGAGAGTACTCGCCAGTGCCCATCTCCGCGCTACCAGCAAACGAAAGAATTCTCTGAAGACTGTTTCTCAGATCGTGCGCCATCATGTGCGCGAAAGTACTGAGTTCTTCCTTCTCCTTTCTCAACTGCGCCTCCGACGCCCTGTGTCGTGTGATATCAGTAGCAACAATAAGGACCTCGTTCTCGATCGGACGGGCAAACCGCAGAACTACCCAGAAGTCCTGTCCACCGACATTCAGGGGCTCAGGCATCTCATAGCTAGAACGCGCGCCTGTATCGAAAGTCTCTTTCATGATCTTAATGATCCTTGGTGTGAGTAGCGGAATGCTTTCGGCTCTCGCTCCGATGAACTTCGTCACTTCGCCACCATATTGGTTCATGAGGAACCTGTTCATACTATCCAGTATGATGAACCCCTCAGGAGTTCGTCGCCATATCATCGCTGGTTCCGGAATGGCCTCGAATGTTTCTCTAAAGCGCGTCTCGCTCCGGCGTAGAGCTTCGGCTGCACGCTTTTGATCCGTAACGTCACGAATCTGTGAAACGAAGAACATCGGCCGGCCCTCATCGTTTCTAATCAGTGTGGCTGTTGCTGCCGCCCACACCACATGTCCGTCTTTGTGAATGTAACGTTTCTCTACTTGGACTGACTTCGCTTCTCCTTCAATCATTCTTCTTGAAACCTCGGGTGCGACCAACCGGTCGTCGGGATGCGTGATGTCGTCGAAGTTCATGGACTGGAGCTCGTCTTCAGTATAGCCAAGCATGTCGCACAGGTAACTGTTAATCTGGAGTATCTGTTGATCTGTAGACACCAATGCCATGCCCATTTCGGAGTCTGCGAAAATCTCTTTGAACCATCTCTCTCCTGTGAGCTTCGCTCCCAAATGTTGTTTCACAACTTGCACTATTGCAGCGCCCAGTTCAGAGTACAGAGCCTTGGGAGCGGGCATCTTGGCGACATAGTGGATACCGCTCAGTCCTGAGCTGAAGAGGCTCACTCCCGCCCAGTCCTCTGCGGTGAAGGCAAAGAAGGGCATGAGGCGACCTTGGCTGCGAATCGCCTTAATCAGGTCTAGTCCCGTCCCGCCTTCGAGTCTGAAGTCAGACACGACAGCATCAAAGACATTCTGCCCTAAGTTCGTTTCAGCACTCTTGACTGATGCCACTGTGACCACCTCGAGCCGGTGAGGGGGTTTGTTCAGATGAGTACGTGCGAGTCTGCAGCGCTCTTTGTCAGGGCTGACGAAAAGGATGCGAATTGCCGTTGCGCTCATGTGATCACAGCTCTGTCAGCATCTGTAGCTTGTACTCCACACCGGACTATATGGATGATTCTATAATAAACGCCTAGCGTAGGCTTGGTTTCGTTTCGAGCATGCACGGCGACTTGGTGATACGCTGACCATGTCGAAATACGAGCATTGTTTCGGGAACTGTGAAGCCAAGCTTCATATGTACCCGGTTTACTATGACGCAGCGAGGGCCGCTCTTGGAGGGCCGACTTCAAAGCCGCTGCTTTCTGGTGGTGTACGGATGATGTCCCAGGAACAAGTCGTCGAGAAGATGACGGGCGAGGAGCTTGTGAGTCTGGCACGTGCACTCAAGATCCCCCTGACCGCTCGAACCATTCGAAGGGAGTGGCTTATCGATGACATCAGGAAAGCGATACAGCAGCGTACAACTGAGCCTTATCGACTGCATTCACCTGCAATACGACTCTCTGAAGTCGAGAAGCGCTTTGGGAAGAAGATAGCAGTCAAGAAACTGGAGCTGGTCGTTGAGCCAGGGGAGATTGTGGGGCTCGTCGGACCAAACGGTGCAGGCAAGACAACGACCTTGAGGATGCTCACTGGCATCATCAGCCCGTCGCGAGGCAAGGTGGAGATTGATGGTTACGACATGGCAACGAAATCTCTCAAGGCGAAGCAACGGATAGGCTACATACCGGAGCGGCCGACCTGCTATCCGAGCCTGAGAGTCAGAGAGTATCTGACCTTCACGGCGAGGGTCTATGGCGTTCCTCGTCCAACTGCATTGCTTCGAATGAAGGAGTACGTGGGCCTGTTTCAGCTTGGTCCTCTGCTAAACAGCTACATTGGCACTCTGTCCAAAGGCAATCTTCAGAGAACACTCTTGGCCGGCATCTTCGTCCGGGAGCCGCCTTTCATCCTAGCTCTTGACGAGCCTATCTATGGACTCGATCCGCGCGGTGCGTGGATACTGAAGGGGCTGCTAAAGAAGCTGAAATCAGAGGGCTCCTCCGCCATTATCTCAAC
>Ga0315288_10001098_pt1 | contig 34601 bp, 38 predicted proteins | sample YL17G11_20_MG_FD_203454 | JGI IMG/M metagenome (GOLD analysis project Ga0315288, IMG submission 203454) | Sediment microbial communities from Yellowstone Lake, YNP, Wyoming, USA - YL17G11_20 | ecosystem: Environmental > Aquatic > Freshwater > Lake > Sediment | place: USA: Wyoming | collected...
AAGAGATTAAATGGCGTCGGCCATAACTTTTCTTCGCTCTCCGTTGGTGTGAAACACTAACAGAGGAGATTTACATACTATTGGACAGCAAAACTGCCAGTCCGTAAATTTCTTTAATTCAGGTGGTGATTCAACCCCGGACTGAATAAGCTAATTTAATTTGACTGCGTAGAAATCAACTTCAAACATACAACCGAGGAAGATTTAAAGAATATTTTACATTATGTTTGAAACAATTCGGAATGTGTATCGTATACTGATATGAAATGATTACAAATACGAAACGGTTCCGGGATATACTGCAAAAAACTGGACTCAAGCCTACCTATCAGCGGTTGAAGATTATCGAATATCTGGGAAAGCACGATATTCATCCCACCGTGGAGATGATATACCACGTTTTAGTTCGGGAGATTCCCACCATCTCCAAGACCACAATTTACAACACTTTAAACGCACTGGTCGAAAAAGACATCATACATCCTATTACCATCACCGGAACCGAGACCCGATACGATTACAAAAGTTTACCTCATCATCATTTTCTGTGCAGAAAATGCGGTAAGGTGATTGACCTTGACATCCAGTGCCCGTATCTTGAAAAAAGAGAATTAGATGGGCATAAGATTGAAGAATTACACGGATACTTCAAAGGTATCTGCAAAGAATGTTTGAAAAAGAAGAAAAGGGGGAAATGAAAATCAAATTGCAAATTGAAGATTGTAGATTGCAAAGTGTAAAATTCAAAATGTTTCCCCTCTCCCCAATGTTTATGGGGTTAGGATAAATGGTGAATAAAGATGAACAAGGAGAAAAAATGAACCACCGAGAATTAAGACCGGGCATTTACTCCGTCGGTGCAATTGACTGGGATAGAAGATTGTTTGACGAGCTTATCCCACTTCCCCATGGAACAAGTTATAATGCCTACCTGATAAAGGGAAGTGAAAAAACAGCGCTTCTGGATACGGTTGATCCCACCAAAGAGCACGAGCTTTTAGCTAATCTGGAAAAACTCGAAGTCAAAAACATAGATTATGTCGTTTCCCATCATGCGGAACAGGATCATTCTGGGACAATACCCACTATACTTAAGAATTATCCTAAGGTGAAGGTGGTAACCAATCCTAAATGCAAATCCATGCTAATAGATTTGCTTTTAATACCGGATGACAAGTTTATCACGGTAAGTGATGGAGAGACTGTTTCGTTAGGAAACAAAACGCTGGAATTCATATACACACCCTGGGTGCACTGGCCTGAGACGATGTCAACCTTCCTTAAAGAGGATAAAATTCTCTTTTCTTGTGATTTTTTTGGCTCTCATCTGGCGACCAGTGATTTATTTGTAACAGAAAAACCAAGGGCGTATGAATTAGCTAAGAGATACTATGCAGAGATAATGATGCCTTTCCGGACGGCTATTAAGAAAAACTTAGAGAAGATAAAAAATTACGACATAAAGATGATTGCTCCCAGCCATGGTCCGGTATATAATGATCCGGAGTTCATTCTTGATGCTTACAGAGATTGGATCTCAGACCAGGTGAAGAATGAGGTGATCGTAGCTTACGTCTCCATGCACGGCAGTACCAAGAGAATGGTGGATTATTTTGTAAATGCTCTAATGGAGAAGGGAATAACCGTAAAGCCATTCAATCTGACAACAACAGACATAGGTGAGCTGGCTATGGCTTTGGTAGACGCCGCAACGATAGTGATTGCATCGCCTACGGTGATAGTGGGACCTCATCCCCATGCAGTGTATGCGGCTTATCTGGCTAATGCTTTAAGACCAAAGTTGAAATTTGCTTCCCTGATTGGTTCCTATGGCTGGGGTGGAAAGATGGTGGAACAGATTACCGGAAGCTTGACAAATCTTAACGTGGAGATACTTGACCCGGTGGTGATAAAAGGGCATCCTAAAGAGGAAGACTTTAAATCCCTAAGCCGGTTGACAGACGAAATACTTAAGAAACACCGAGAAATAAAACTTATATCATGAAGCCAAGAATTCTTTTTCTATGCACCACCAATTCCGGTCGCTCTCAAATGGCAGAAGGCATTTTAAGAACCTTAGCCTCTGATGAATTTGAAGTGGAAAGCGCTGGGGTAAAACCGTCTTTTGTTCATCCTCTGGCGACAAAAATCATGGCAGAGATCGGTATAGATATTACCGATCAGAGAAGCAAGTCTGTGGCGGAATTTATCGGGCGGGAATTTGATTTTGTAATCACTCTATGTGATGATTATGCCAAAGACGTCTGTCCGGTTTTTATGGGAAAAGCTAAAGAGAGACTCCACTGGAATTTTGCCGATCCAGCAGAGGCTGAAGGAGCTGATACGGAAGTATTATCAGTTTTCAGAAAAGTTAGAGACCAGATAAAGACCAGAATAGAAAATTTAGTGAAAGAAATAAAGGAGATAAGATCATGAATGAATTGCAAGACAAGAAAGAACTGTTAAAAAATCTGATTAAGAAACTACACCAGAGTGCCAACCCGGAGGAGATAAAAGAGAAATTCAAAGAGGTCTTCAAAGATGTTGGTCCGCAGGAGATAGCCAAAATAGAGGAGGAGCTTATTAAAGAGGGGATGCCCGCAGAGGAAATCCACAAATTCTGCGACGTTCATATTGCTATGTTCCGAGAAGGTTTAGAAAAAGAGAAGACCCTAGCACCACCCGGTCACCCCATCCATATTCTGTTGGAGGAGCACAAAATACTCCTAAAATCTGCTGAGGAATTCAACGCAATTGTAGCCAAAATAAAGACGGAGAAGGATTCCTCTTCCACCCAAGAACAGATCAAGAAGCTGGGGCAACTTGCAGAGCGCTTTAAAGACTCGGAAAATCACTATCTTCGGGAAGAAAACGTTCTTTTCCCATATTTAGAGAAACATGGAATCACCCAACCCCCAGCCATCATGTGGATGGAACATGATCAGATAAGAGCGATTAAGAAGAATATCTACAAACTTCTTGACACCCGCGTAAGCATGGCTTTTCAGGATTTCGCTACCCAACTTAGTAAAGAGGCTATTTCTTTAGCCGAGATACTTTCAGGTCATTTCTACAAGGAAAATAATATACTATTTCCGACTGCTTTGAAAGTCATAAACCAAGATGAGTTCAATGAGATAAGACGTCAATTTGATGAAATTGGTTATTGTTGTTTTACGCCTGAATCTGCGAAAGTGACCACAGAAGAAATGGAGAAGTCGAGTACAAAACTTAAAGTAGAAGGGATGGTTGCTTTTGAAACGGGCAGCTTATCCAGAGAGCAGATGGAAGCGATGTTTAGCACCTTACCGGTGGAGATAACTTTTATAGACCGAGAGGACACAGTTCGATACTTCAGCCAGCCCAAAGAGACGATCTTCTCCAGAACCAAAGCCATCATTGGCAGAAAAGTTCAGATGTGTCACCCTCAAAAGAGCGTCCACTTGGTTAACCGGATATTGGAAGATTTTAAAAGCGGAAAGAGAGAAGTAGCCGAGTTCTGGTTAAACTTGGGAGGGAAGTTTGTCTATATTCGTTATTTTGCGGTTCGCAACCAAGCAGGAGAATATATTGGATGTATGGAAGTCACTCAGAATATCACAAACATAAAAAAACTTGAAAGAGAAAAAAGACTATTGTAAAGACCTTTGGAGTGTCAGTCCTGTCTGCAGCGAGATCTTCGACTTTAGCTGGATCGGATTATGCGTTCTGGTATGGCTGGAGCGAGATGTAATGTGACTTAGCCGAAATCAAGGAAAAAGCGGAGGATCTACGAGTAAGTCATAAAGGAAAGAAGTAGGCAGTAAACAGTGATCAGTGAACAGTAAACAGACATCAGATTAACTTGAACTTGTGAGAATTCGTTAAATTTATTTACATCCCCCTCACCCTACCCTCTCCCCGATGGGGAGAAGGTATCCTCCCCCTCTCACCTTCTGGGAAAGGAAAAAGGTAAGGGGGTGAGTTTCACATTAAAAATGTTTCGACTTGCGCCACCTATTTCTTAAAGCGAGAAGTAAATTTGAAAAAAATCTTTTGGAAAATAAGCATTCTTATCATTATATGTATATCTATAGGAACGTGCGCAAATAAAGTTAAGCCAAAGGAAACCATGCCATCTTCGTCGGAAGAAAAAAAAGAGTATCAGGGGGAAAAACTATCCTCCGCTAACGATTTCATAGAGAACTCCATAAAGGGTCCACAGCACATTGACCAAGACAAATATAGACTCAAGATAACTGGGCTGGTGGACCATCCCAAGAGTTATACCTACGATGAGGTTATCCAGCATCCGAATTCTCAAAAGGTCCTCCCTTTGGATTGCGTAGAAGGCTGGAGCGTGAACATTCTCTGGGAGGGTGTTTTGGTGAAAGACTTAATAAAAGAAGCGGGAGTTGACCTCAAAGCCAAAACCGTTATTTTTTTTGCTCAAGATGGTTATTCTACATCTTTTCCCTTGAATTATGTCATGGAAAACGATATTATGTTAGCGTATAAGATGAACGGTTTGGCTCTACCACCTGAGAGAGGATTCCCTTTTGAGCTGGTAGCAGAAGGCAAATGGGGATATAAATGGATAAAATGGATAACCAAGATAGAGCTTTCCGATGATGAAAACTACAAAGGCTATTGGGAAAGCAGAGGATATTCCAATGAGGGAGATCTAAACAAAAGCTTTTTTGAAGAACCGTAGTGTATACCCGATCTCTGAAAAACGATCTTGTTAGGAGAATCTGGAGTGTCCCGCTAAAGGACGTGTTGAAAAACCAGTTTGGAAAGAATGGGGTGTGCAGGGACAGAGCTTGTCTTTCAGGATGAATCCTTAAGGATGAATTCCTGTCCTAATTTAAAAAACGGACAGCCATAAGGGCTGTCCCTACAGCAACCTCTCCTTGACGATTTAATCTCAGAGGAGATTTTTCAACACCTCCAAAGTTTGACACTCCGGAGAACACACGTTCCGATTTGACTTTTTCAGTGATCCTATACAAGTAACGCCTTTAAGAAGGAGGTTTCGAGATGGCAGAAAAATTGCAGGTCTACAAGTGCGAAATCTGCGGAAACATCGTGGAGATCTTGCACGCCGGTGCAGGGGAACTGGTGTGTTGTGATCAACCCATGAAGCTTATGGAGGCAAAGACAGAGGATGTGGGCAAAGAAAAACATGTTCCGGTAATTGAAAAGACCGATAAGGGGGTAAAAGTAAAGATCGGCTCCGTCCCTCATCCCATGGAGGAGAAACATTATATTGAGTGGGTAGCGGTAAGCACCGAGCGGGGAATATTCAGAAAGTTTCTTAATCCCAGCGAGAAACCGGAAGCAGAATTTGAAATCAAGGAGGCTATCCTGAGAGCAAGAGAATATTGTAATATTCATGGACTCTGGACAACCAAAAAATGAACTTCCCCGCCGCAAGCGGCGGGGTATCAATTCCTGTGCTGTACTTGTTCTTTAACATAATTACTGATGGTATCTTCGTTCCCAAATTTTTCGCCGCAAGCGGCGGGGAATTTAACCCGAAGAGATTAAAGGAGGTGAAGTAAGATGGCATCAAAACAGTTGTTGGATATGCTGAACACGGGCATCGCCAGAGAGATTCAGGTGAGTATCCAGTATATGTGGCAGCATGTTTTATGGAGTGGGGTCAAAGCCTTTGCGGTACAAGGTGAACTCAAAACCATAGCTGTTGCTGAAATGAAACATGCCGAAGCCATTGCGGAAAGGTTAGCTTATCTGGGAGGGACACCGACCACTAAGCCAGAACCCATCTTTGTGGGAGAAAGCTTAAAAGAGATGCTCCAGCAGGATAAGAAAGACGAGGAAGGAGCAATCACCCTTTACAAACAGATAATCAATCTGGCTCGCAATGAAGGGGATGTCACCACTGCCAGGCTGTTCGAGGATATTCTGGAAGACGAAGAAGGACATCACGACACCTTCACCAGTCTTTTGGAGGAGATGTAGGTAATCTAGTCCCAATATTAAAAACTTGTCTTCACCTTTTGCTAGGGCGAAGATTCTTTAAACCTCACCCCCTTTATCCCCCTCTCCATAATTATGGAGAGGGGGAAATCGTGGTGGAATAAACACGGTAATGCTTTATCGTTCCAAATTTACCAAGACAATTCATTACAGAATGAAATAATAGATACGAACATAGGTGGACCCTCAACCGGAGGAATAATGGACCTTAATAATTTCAAAGAGGTAATCACTTTTGCCATTCGCAAAGAGGCGGAGGCTTATAATCTATACACTACGTATAGTCAGTTAGTCAAGACTCCGGGATTAAAGAATATGTTTCAGGAACTGGCTCAACAAGAGCAAAAGCATCGGGAGATTCTTGAAGGAGTGGAAAAGAAGGACGTCACCAGGTACCAGTTGAAAGAAATCCCGGATCTTAAAATCGGAGATTATGTTAAGGAAGAGGAATTCTCCCGGGATATGGATTATGCATCTGCTTTGCGATTAGCCATAAAAAGAGAGGAATCGTCACTTAAATTATACAATCACTTGGGAGGTGGAACTGACGACCCAGAGCTTAAAAAGCTCTTTTCAGTCCTGGCGCAAGAGGAGTCCAAGCATAAGCTTCGCTTAGAAACCGAATATGATGAGAACATATTGAAATGGGCGTAAGTTTATTAATTACGATGCATAAATAATTCTTCGTGTCATTCTGAGCGAAGCCCTGCACCATCTGGTGCAGGGCGAAGCGAAGAATCTCAGGTTAACCAATTTATCCACTTCTCTTGATTTGTCTATGTGCAACATCAGGTAAGATAAATACAAAAAGGGAGATGGTTCGCCTCCCCAAGGGGAGCGTCCGCTCGCTCAACCAGACATGTCACATGTTAAATGGCATATTCATTTGCACTGACTCAAGGAGTATACCATGAATGAAAAAAAGAAAGTATATAAAGAAGCAGAAGGGAAACTGAAGTCGACAATAAAATCTCTGGAGGCATTGTCCTTAGCTATATATAATGAGCAATCCGCCTTCGATTTTTATACCAGTCTTTCTTTAGTCATCAAAAACGAGAGTGGAAAAGAGAAGTTTAAGTTTTTGGCTTCGGATGAAAAAAGACATCGTCGGCTTCTGGAGGATTATTATAAGAGAACAACGCATGAAGCATTTCCCTTTGATCCTGACCAGGTGAAAAAAATCCGAGTGGAGGTAAGGGACAACACTTCTGCCTCGGAGGCGTTGGACATCGGAATCAAAGCGGAAAAAGAGGCATACGAGTTTTACAGTAATAACGCCAAAACCACTTCCGACCCGGATGCCCGGAAGATGTTTTTGATGCTGGCAGAACAAGAGGACCGCCATTTTAACATACTCTTAGCGGAAAAACAAGCATTGATAGACCAGTTCTACTGGTTCAGTTTGGATACGCCCGGAATAATGGAACATTAACATTTTTAATCTACTACTCTCCCTTAAAGGAGGGGAAGCAGCAAATATTGGAGTGTCAAGCTTTAGCTTGACCAAAATTGTTCAGAAACAAAAAATCATAAATTTGGCTCACCTAAAGGTGGACACTCCACATGCTTAGCAAAAGGATATTTTTATAAATTAAGGAGAAAACATGAAGAGCTTAAAAGGAACCCAAACGGAAAAAAATCTTTTAACCGCTTTTGCTGGAGAGTCACAGGCACGGAATCGTTATACTTATTTTGCATCGCAAGCAAAGAAAGAGGGATACGAACAAATCTCTTTTATATTTTCGGACACTGCTGATAACGAGAAGGAACACGCCAAAAGGCTTTTCAAGTTTCTGGAAGGCGGAGAAGCGCAGGTATCGGCTTCGTTTCCAGCAGGAGTAATCGGAAACACCAAGGACAATCTCAAGGAGGCAGCAGCAGGAGAAAATTACGAGCATAGCAAAATGTATCCCGACTTTGCGCGCATTGCAGACGAAGAAGGTTTTAGCCAAATAGCGGCAGCGTTCAGATCGATAGCAGTAGCGGAAAGAGGACACGAGAAACGCTACTTAACCCTTGTGAATAACATTGAGAAAGGGAGAGTCTTCAAGCGCGAGAAGACGGTATTCTGGAGATGTCGAAACTGCGGATATATATTCGAAAATGATGAGGCACCCCAGGAATGTCCTGCCTGTGCCCATCCTCAGGCGTACTTTGAATTGTTAGGGGAAAATTATTAATAGAACAATTTCACAAACCAAGATCAGAGCTTTTCTTATCTACCCTAATTAGTCCACAGACCAATCGGAGATATGCGAAGCAGTTCTTAGAAAACAAGATAGACTTCATCGATAGTAGATGTTAGTTATATGGGAATAGCGACTTATAATGTTTGGTATTCAGCAACCTACGAACGAATATTTGATATGGCCAATTGGAGTGAGTTTTCCTCTGATCTCGATAAAAAAATAGTTTGTGTGTTCGCTTGGATGCCTCAAGCCATTATGAATATTCATCACTCTGGGAAGGGAAAGAATCTGGTAACAAAGGCATCGATATATGACCCCATCAAAGTATACCAAGTATTTGAAGAACTGAAGTCTGTTGCAAAATATTTCAAGGATAAGAATTTAACTGATACTGATCTTGATGATTCTTTAGTGAAAAACCGCATATGTAAATTATGCAATCCACTTTTTAGTATTTTGGGCAGTGTTGCAACATCAAAGTTTCTTCATTTCTCATATCCATACTTCTTCATTATGTGGGATAACAGTTTGAGAAAGAAGAAGCAATGCAAAAACTCACAAGATGGGTATTGGGAGTACTTGAAGAAAGCTCAAAAAGCACTCAAGAATAAGCGAATCATCAAATTGGCAAAAAAGGAATATAAATTTAATCCGGTTAGGGGTCTCGATGTATATTGGATGAAGACTAAGTAAGAATAGAGCTATTTGCATTCAATTACCTTAACAGCAGTCAATAGACTGTCTCAGGAGCTTCATCTTTGCCAATACCACGCTATGCGAAACATGAAAGAAGATTATTTGTCATTGAAGAAATTAGGTGGGTTGATAACCTGCATTTTTATTATGGGATGGGGTTGTTCCAAACCTACCACGCCTAAAGTCCCGATCAATATCCTTCTGTCTGCTCCGGAGCAAGTTGAAATTGATGGTCGAAAATATGTTTTAGAAACATCCCTATGGCGTGATTTCATGCCTTTCTGCCCACCCGATGGTGAACCTCTCATTGCTTTGATTTGGATAACCGCAACTGACTCATTGGAATTCCCGTCTTCTATTAATGCAGATCAGCTGTGGATTATCAGAGATCATGAGGTTTGGGAAACTAAATTTTCAAATGAGGTGAAGCCAAAAGAACCTTATCGTAAACATCAGTTGGAAAAGATTGCCAGAGATGGACCCAAATGGGGTCCCAGGATTCAGGTGGAGGTAGTCGTAAGAATCAGTGAAAAGAATAAAAGAACGTATCTGCTTAGAGCTTCACAACAATGGATTGGCTGCACCTATTGATAACAGGTTGTTTACCGTATGGTTAAGGAGGTGACATAATGAAACGCAATGAAGGACCAACAGATAGAATCATTCGATTGATTCTGGGGGCAATTATCATCCTGATAGGTGCTATATACAACAGTTGGTGGGGATTGATCGGTGCGTTAGTGTTTATCACTGGAATCACGGGTTGGTGTGGCTTATACAAGCTTTTTGGAATAACCACCTGCAAGATAGATAAGCCTGAATGTGCCGATACAGATAAGAATGAGTGAGCTTAACATAACTGAGCCACCTTCCTAAAGAGTGGAATTGGAGTGTTCACCTTTAGGTGAACTGGGCGGGAAAATCTGCGTTCACTCTGCAATCTCGTCTTTTCTTATAGGCGAGATAACAAAAGGACAAGACGATTTCTGCAAGTCACTGATGATTGATTAAGCTAAAGTCGTAGCTCCCATCATGGCAGGGCTTGATGCTCCTTGCTTGGACTTTCTATTTAGAATGAACAAGAATTGAAGTTGAGGGACAAAGATGGTTAAGCTCATTTGTTCAAAATGCATGCGGGTATTCGATGAATCGAAGAGTGACAGATGTCCTAATTGCCATGCTGAGCCACCTTATGTCTATGAATTCAAAAACAGCGATGAATATCTAAAAAGAAAAATCCCACGGGTTCTGGAAGAAAGAAAAAAATTAGGACTGGAAGGTTTGGTCGGTGGTTTGGAATGTGTGATCATCAATACCGAGCCAGTCATGCAAAAACCTGCAGTGGAGGAGCTGCTTCGATATACTGGTCTTGAATTCGTCCATGCTTATGAAGATTCATTCTTCAGAACCTGTGTGCTTAAAACGCAGGGTGTTGAGTTTCTGATTCGATCAAGACGAACCAAGGATAACCCCTTTCTGAAAATCAATCTATATCCCAAGTCGAAACATCTTCCCAACACCCGACTGGAGACCTTTGTTTTCAAGACCAATGACATAGAAAAGTATGTTTCCATTCAAAAATCCAGAGGGGTCAAGTTTCTCACGGACGATATTATTCATACGGATAACTTTTCATTCATACAAACGACGCCTTCTGCATTTACCGACAATTCACTGGGACTTATCCAATGGAGTGGAAAACGGGGAAATTATTTGGACTCGAAAGCTGAGGCTCTTCCCTGGCATCATGATAAGCCTAAAAGAAACTACCTAAAAAACATAGGAGAGCTGGATCACGCCGCCACCAGAGTAAAAGCTGAAGACCGGGATGCCGCCATAATTGAGTTTATGGAGCTTATCAACTATAACTTCGATTTTGCCATCTATGTGAAACCATTGAATTCTATAACAAATGCGGCACGGTTGTCGGAATCTGATTTCGCTATGGTGTTTACATCCGGCATATCTCCATACCAAAGCGAAAAGCTATCTGGACCAACGGAGAAATTCATTCACAATTATGGCACCAGAGTCCATCACTTAGCTTTTCGCACGGAGAATATTGAAGATACATTCGCTGCTATCAAAGAGGAAGGCATGGAATTTCTAATCGAGTTGGTCGGTTCGCCTTCTGAGGGATTAAAACAAACTTTTACCCAACCTTCGGGAAATACCTTGCTGGTGAACGAATACATCCATCGCTATGGAGACTTTGATGGTTTCTTTACCAAAAGTAACGTAACCTTGCTAACCGCAGCGACAAATATACAGTAGTTGGAGTATCAAGCCCCGCCATGACGGGATCTACGACTTCAGCTTGATCTAAATCTTTTGTCACGAAACTTCCAATTTGCAGGAAAATAAGGATAACCTTAACTTTGGATCACCTAAAGCTGAACACTCCAACTTGACCAAAGAGGAATAACGAAAGATGAAAATCACTCTTGCCCAATTGAATCCGATAGTAGGAGATATCGATGGGAATCTGTCGAAGCTTGTCAATACATTAACTCAATGCACCAAAGATTCGTCCGATCTATTGGTTCTTCCGGAGCTTTTTCTGGTGGGATACCCCCCCAGGGATCTTTTGGAACGACGGTGGTTCATTCAGAAGGTTCAAGGGACGATTGAAGATTTAAAGAAAATCTCCAATAACTATCCGCAAACCGGAATACTCTTCGGTGCTCCTCTCTCCACTGGAAAAAACACCGGTAAGGGACTATATAACTCGGCTATATTGATTCATCAGGGACGAATTCTCTCCACTCATCACAAATCCCTTTTACCTAACTACGACGTTTTCGACGAGACCAGATATTTTGATCCGACCAGTGAGATAAATATCGTGTCCTTCAAAGGCGAGAAGCTCGGAATCTCCATTTGTGAAGATGCTTGGAATGACCCACAGCTTTGGCCCAGAGGAAGATTTTATACCTTTGACCCCATAGAAGTTTTGGCGAAAAAAGGAGTAAGTCTCTTCATAATTATATCCGCTTCACCATTTGAAATAGGAAAAGAGGAAATACGATATAATCTTATCCGCAATCAAGCCCAAAGACACAAAGCTCCATTTGTTTTCGTCAACCAGATAGGCGGAAACGACGAGCTTATATTTGATGGCAGAAGTTTATGTATGGACAGAAATGGAGAGCCTGTTTCTATCTTTCCTTCCTTCAAAGAACACGTGCAAACCATCGACTCAAATCTTTCGGGCACACCGGGTCTTTATGTTCCGCAGGACAAAATAGAATCTGTATACGAAGCATTGATTCTGGGCATTCGTGACTACATGAGAAAATGTGGTTTTGCCAAAGCCGTAATTGGGCTTTCCGGAGGAATTGATTCTGCTATGGTCTGCTGTTTAGTCCAAGAAGCTATTGGTGGTAACAATGTTTTGGGCATCTCCATGCCATCACCTTATTCTTCAAAAGGAAGCATCGAAGACTCAAGAAGGCTGGCTGAAAAGATAGGAATACAGTTTAAGGTGATACCGATTTCTGAAATCTACGATTCGTATCTTGAGACTCTAAAGGAACATTTCCAGGGAAAAGAGTTTGATATAACAGAGGAGAATGTCCAAGCCCGGATACGCGGTAACATTCTAATGGCTTTTTCTAACAAGTTCGGTTATTTAGTTCTTTCTACTGGGAATAAAAGCGAGTTGGCGGTTGGCTATTGCACTCTTTATGGAGATATGAGCGGAGGACTGTCCGTTCTGTCCGATGTGCCTAAAACTATGGTTTATGAATTGGCGGAATATATAAATAGAAAATCGGAAGTCATCCCTAAACAGATCATTGAAAAGCCACCTTCAGCAGAATTAAAGCCGAATCAAGTGGATCAAGATACATTGCCCCCTTATCCTATCTTAGACCAGATACTTCATCACTATATTGAGGAAGAAGCTTCACCCGATGAAATCATCCAGATGGGATTTGCCCCCGAAACGGTGAATTGGGTAGTCAGAACGGTGGAGCGAAATGAATATAAAAGAAGACAGGCAACTCCGGGACTAAAAGTAACCACCAAAGCCTTCGGTATGGGAAGAAGGATGCCGATTGCGGCAAAGCATGATGTTTAGCTGCAGGAAAAATTTCAAAAACCTTGACTTTAACTGATCCTTATTGTATGCTATGGTGTGTCATTTAAACTGTGTAGAAAATTCTTTAGTTATGCGAATCTGACAAATCAAGGAGTGTAGAATGATAAAGGGGGTTAGTTTAGAAAAGATCGAGAAAGAATTAGAAAGGCTTTCACCAGAAGAGAAACTTAGATTAATGGAAAGAGTGGTTCGTCAATTAAGAAAGACCGGTCTTGGTAAGAAAAAGGAAGTTGACTGGAGCAAACTCTATGGTCTCGGAAAGGGGCTATGGAAGGGAGAGGACGCTCAAGACTATGTCGAGCGTTTAAGAAAGGAAAGGATATGACCCTCACCGATGAGCTTACTCGTCTGAATACTATTTTCATAGATACCGCACCGGTAATTTACTACATTGAAGCTCATTCTCAATTGGGACCTCTGGTCAAGCAGGTTGTCGATGCCATTCAGTTGGGAAAAATAATTGCCTTTTCTTCTGTAATAACCCTCACCGAAGTCCTCCCTAAACCGATTGAGAAAGGGAATGAAAAGCTGGTCAGAACGTTTGTACAGTTTCTCAAATACGGAAGCAATTTCAATCTGATAGAAATATCCGCAACTATAGCAGAAAAGGCGGGGAGATTGCGTGGAAAATATCCGGGACTTAGAACTGTGGATGCTATTCAAATTTCGGTGGCTATAGATTTAGGAACGGACGCATTTCTCACCAACGATAAAAGGCTCAAACAGATCAAAGAAGTAAATGTGTTAGTTTTGAAGGATTTTGTATAAGATCATTTTAATATATTCCGCTTAATTCTACGCCACCCTAACTATATTTCTAAAAGAGAGAGAAATTCCGTTTCGTTCGTCACGTACCCAGCAAATCCTTTTTCTTTTGCTCGAATTCCTCTTGGTCAATTTCTCCCTTAGCATATCTTTTTTTGAGGATGTCGAGGGCGCTTTCATCTCCTTCGGACGCTTTCCTCTCTATTTTCCCATGTTCAAGTATCCACTTGACCAAAAGGACAACCCCAAATATAATTAGAATCCAGAAAAACATCATTCCCCACCATCCGAATCCCCACATCATTCCATTATGACCAAACATGCTCTTCCTCCTGTATTATTTTCCCTCTTTATTCCTCCATAATTATCGCCTCAGATGGACAAGAGTCAGCCGCTTCTCTTACTAAATCTTCTAAATCTTCCGGGACTTCTTCCATCTTGGCGATTGCCTTGTCCCCTTGCATTTCAAAAATCTCCGGGCACACTTGAGTGCAAATCTCATCACCAGTGCAAAGATCGGGATCAACTTTGACCTTCATGGTTTTGACCTCCGCTTTCAAAATACTTTATCCCCTTTGATTTCCCCCTCTCCCTACCCTCTCCCCCAGGGGAGAGGGGACTTTTTAACTTTTCAACGCCTGCTCACTCAGCACATCCTTCAACTTCGGATGGACGAATATGCCATCTTTGCGGATAAGCACGTCATCGAAATATATCTCTCCTCCACCATATTCTTTGGTCTGGATCAACACCAAGTCCCAGTGAATGGCAGACTTGTTTCCATTGTCCGCCTCATCGTAGGCATTTCCCGGGGTAAGATGGATACTGCCGAATATTTTTTCGTCGAATAACGTATCCTTCATAGGTTTCTTAATGTCGGGATGTATTCCAAAGGAAAACTCTCCTACGTATCTAGCTCCTTCGTCAGTGTCCAAAAGTTTTGTCATCTTCTGTTGATTTACGGTGGCAGAAGCGTTTACTATTTTACCGCCCTTGAATTCAAACCTGACGCCATCGTATAATACTCCCTCGTGCAGTGAAGAGGTGTTGAAAGTTATATTCCCGTTCACCGAAGTCTTCACCGGTGCCGTGAAAACTTCTCCATCCGGTATGTTCATCTTCCCGTCACATTTTCTGTTGGGAATTCCCTTAATGGAAAACGATAGGTCGGTCCCCGGTCCTACTACTCGCACCTTGTCGGTCTGGCTCATAAGCTCACATAAAGGATCCATGGCTTTCGACATTTTGGCGTAATCTATGTTGCACACCTCAAAATAAAAATCCTCGAATGCCTCCTGCGAGGTCTCAGCCAGTTGGGCAAAGGAGTTGGTGGGATAACGCAGAACCACCCATTTTTTGTGTTTAACCCTCTCCTCCATATGAACCGGTTTGTAATAGAGCGTCATATATTGTTTCATCTTTTCGTCTGGAATGTCTCCAAAGTCAAAAGCATTGTCTCCTCCCCGAAATGATACAAAAGCATCCACCGCCTTCATCATAGCCAGATGATATTCGGCAAAGTTCTTAAGTTGATCTTCGTTACAATCCAAAAGCCACCTTCGGGTGAGGCTATCATCGTTGTAATACCAGAAAGGGATAGCTCCTTTGAGGGTAACTTGCGTAATCATCTCTTTCGCCATCTCTAAAACCGGAAAACCCCTGCTTTCGATCCATACTCGCTCTTTGGGTTTAATATCCAAAGAGTAATTCACCAAATTCTTGGCTAATGTGATCATTCTTTTATCTTTCATCTAAGTCTCCTTCTTTGTTTGTTTTTCTTCCAGAAAGTTGATCCTCCGATCGGGCGGGAGCTTAATCCCCGCCCGAACCGGTTATGGTAACTTCAGCTAAACCGCTTTATGGTTTCCCCTTGAAATACTCTAAAAGTTTTCTTGATTGCTCATCGCTGGGATGGTCCCTCAGCCAGTCATTTAAAAGCTGGGTTATTTTGTCAGTCTGTTTGCTGTTATAATAAAGCTGTTTTAGTATCTGAAAGGTCATGGCATCCGAGGGATTGATTTCATACGCTTTTCGCATGATTTTTTCCGCCAAGTCGAATTTCCCATGCTCCTGATAGGCTACTCCCAGATACTGATAGTATAACACAATTTCGGGGCATCTTTTGATGAGCGCATTCATCCTGTCTTCATAAGCAGAAAGAATACTATTGGCTTTGTCTTTTTCTTTTGCATCATTATATAATTTGTATAATTGCAAGTGGGTTCGGTAGTAATCCGGATAGATTTGGATGGCTTTCTCAAGTGTGGCAACCGCCTGATCCTTTTGATTCTGGCTTTGATAATATTCCGCCAGCTCGATGAATCTTTCCGAATAGTTAATCAGAAGACCTGCGGTGTTATCGTCTTTATAAACGTTCATATCATTCAGACCTCGATATCGATAAACTTCAAACAGATTTTTGTGATATCTCTCCGGGTCGATCATGTCTTTTCCCTCCTCCTGCACCACTCGATCCACCAGCCCTTCCCTTCTCACATGAGAATCCAATCCCACCCGACTGCTGGGAGGAGTAGTCCGGGAAAAGTAAAAAGGATATCTCCAGTTGTTTGCCAGAACGACGTTCTCCACCACCATGTCCTGAATTCGGATAATTCGTTTAGATTTCTCATCATAATAGGGGAAAAGATATCTGTTCTGTTTACGGATAGGATCATAATAGGATTGACGCGGACGAGGAGCAATTCCTCCACTCGACATCCGGGTGGGAACGCCTTTGATCTGGTCATAAGTCAAATCTATGGGAACTTTCCAGATATCCTTAAGCTGAAGGATATACCAATCGGCATTAGCCAGGCTCAAGTTTATCACCCGTACATCCGGTCTGATCTTCTCCACGTTCTGCAAAAACCACAAAGGGAAGGTATCATTGTCACCATTGGTGATCAGTATCCCATCTTTATCGCAGCTCATCAGATGATTGTAGGCGTAATCATAAGGAATCCAGTCTCCGGTGCGATCGTTCCGATAATAATTCTTCTTTAAAGCCAAGAGAGGTAAAACCAGCAGGATGGCTACTGCTATTCCCAAAACCGGTTGTCCGAATCTAGATCCATAGGAAAAAATCTTTGATCTTTTTTCCAAAAATGTTCCAATATTTCTTACCACAACAAATGCTCCCAGACCCATGATTAGGGCAAAAAACATAAATCCGGGAGTCCAGAAATAATCCCGATCTCTGACCTCAATGCGTATGATCTCACCGGTATTTCTATCTGGCACGTTTCCGTCTGCAAAGTTCATATACAAGACCAAACCTACGGTGCAGGCTAATAAAAGAAAGAGTAGCACCACTCCTTCTCTTCTTCTTTTTCGGAGCTGTTCCCAGATGCCCAAAAGTCCTAATAATACCGGAATAAACCAGAGGCTTTTGTCCATGAACTGCTCCCGGAAGAATCCCCAAAAACCCATCTTCTCTTTGGCTCCAAATTGATTCGCCCAACTGCCCCGACGATAAAACATCCGACTGATCATGCTCTCCTGTTGGTATTGTTTGCGATCCAAAAAGGCTCTGAAGCTGGGCCAATCCGAAGGATTATTTTCATCTATGGCCGGCTCCCGGTAAGATCGGACCGGAATAAAAATCTGGTTTGAATAGCCCATTACTCCGGCGCAGGTTATCAAGAAGAAAAACGTCCAGACCTTTTTGTTCTTGGAGAGCGACACCATCACCAAAGTAAGCAGAAACCAAATCCCCAGTGAAACCAGAAACGGAGTAACGCTATGCATCACTAATGCAAAAACTATGCCGGTGATCCAGAACCTCAAGTCTAACAATTTTTGACGATCGACAATAGCTACCAACAAGAAGATAGCCGGCATAACTAAAAAGACGGTCGGGTGAATGCCGGTAGACAGAAATCCCAAATAAACGATCAACATCAAGAGCTTATCCCCTTTGGGCGTCATTTTGTGATCCATCCACACTAATGCTAAATAGAAGAGCAGAAGTATCAAAAACATGGAGAGTCCGTAAACTTCCGCTTCCACCGCATTAGACCAGAAGGTCATGGAAAACGCCAAAAACATGCTCCCTACTATTCCACCCACATAGCGTCCCCACCTTAGCCAGAGACTCTGATTCTCTTTGTTCCAATGGCTGGTGAGTTTCACGATTAGATGATAGGTGAGCCAAACGGTCAGAGCCGAGGTCAAAGCGGAGATGAAATTAACTCTAACTGCAATCTGCGCTGATAGCGGGATCAAAGTGAAAATCCGTCCGATTATGACGAAAAGCGGAGTCCCTGGAGGATGAGGAATACCTAGAATATAAGAACAGGCAATGAATTCTCCGCAGTCCCAGAAGGAGACAGTAGGAGCCATGGTTTTTAGATAGACCACCAGGCTTACCAGAAAAACAAAAACAGAAATAAAAAGTGAAACCCGATCCTGTTTTCGATACCAATCAATAAATTTTTCTACCACTCTTGATCTCCCAATTTTTTGGTTGGGGCAAGCTAAAAGCTCACCCGGTTGGAAAAGTTATTTAGCTAATCCCAAAATCCTTCGATATACACCATTAGGCGCATACCCATCCGATAATATAGGGGGATTTCTCTTATTGTCAATTTTAAAAATAAAGATATGAAAACCTCACTGGAATAGGTCTAATTGGAGTGTTCCGCTTTAGCGAAACATGAAACCTCTTGTAAAACAAGAGATTTGTTAGTCAGAGACAAGCCCTGAACTATATAGTTCAGGGCAAGCTCCGACGCTACATTTCTTTCATCGTTCAAAATGATGAAAAATGTATCGTCGCAACTCCGATTACACTGAACAAATTTGAAGGGTGTGCGACACTTACACAACCTCTTATAAAACTGGAAACATAATATGGCTAACCTAAAGGTTAACATACCATATAATGCTTTACCAGTAGTTTTTCGGAGGATTGCTAATCACCAAAATTCAAACATTACTCGTAATATTTAAATTGCTCTTGCTTAAAATGTAATTTTAGCTTGATTTTGGAACAATTTTGGTTAAGTTAACTGAATGTGTAGCATAAATCAAAAGCGGACGTGGTGAAACTGGCATACACGACAGCCTTAGGAGCTGTTGGTCGAAAGACCGTGGGAGTTCAACTCTCCCCGTCCGCAGTTAACAGTGGCAAGTTGGCAGTTAGCAGTTAACTGAAGACTGCCAACTGGAGATTGGCAACTGGCAACTCAAAAGGAGGAAACACTTGACTCAATCAGATAATGTAGAAAAGAAAGCAATCGTTACGATACAGGAAGGGAAGGGATGGAAAAGGACCTTGGAGATTGAAGTGCCCAAGGAGACGGTGGATAGTGAGTTTGAAACGGTATATAATAAATTTCAGACTCTCTCTAAAATTCCCGGATTCCGAAAAGGCAAAGCCCCCATGAATATGGTGAAGCTTCGCTTCCAAGAAAAAATCGAGGAGGAGGTATTAGAGAATTTGGTGCCCAAAGCATACGAGGATGCGATCAAGGAGAACCACCTTTCCCCCATCTGTCTGCCTGTGGTGAAAGACATCGAATTCAAGGAAGGAAGTCCCTTGAAATTCAAAGCCGAATTCGAAATCCAGCCCGAGGTCGAAGCCAAGGACTATATCGGCTTGGAAGTGGTGAGAAGAGTGAAAGAGATTAGTGATAAGGATGTGGAAACGTCCTTAAACTATCTACGAGAAGATTTTGCCGAGCTTCATCCGGTGGAGAGGGAAGCGAAACTACATAATTATCTGATTGTGGACTTGATTAAATTTCAGGAAGGGAAAGAAGATAAGGTCGAAAATCAGCAGGTTTTCTTAGATCCTAACAATATGATAAAAGAATTTCAGGAAGCTTTGGTCAGCGCCAAAGCCGGAGAGCAAAAGGAGTTTGATGTGGATTACTCCCCCACTTTTCATAACCCGAAGCTGGCGGGAAAGAAGGTGAAATACCGGATCAACGTTAAAGAGGTGAAAGAAAAGGTCCTGCCGGAAGCTGACGATAATTTCGCCAAGACCGTGGGAAAATATGCCACCTTAGACGAGCTTAAAAGCAAAATAAGGGAGGGTTTAATCCAAAGAGACTTGAAGGATGCAGAGACAGAAGTGAAGAATGATTTGATAAGCGAGGTGATAAAACATAACCTGTTTGATGTGCCGGAAACCCTCTTGAATTTCTACTTGGATTCGGTCATAGAGAACTTGAAGAAAAAATATAATAAGGTGGATGAGAAAAAGACCAAAGAGCAATACCAACCTGTAGCTTTGGCTGAAATAAGATGGGATTTTCTTTTTCACCAGATTGCTAAAAAGGAAAATATCCAGGTGACCAAAGAAGAAATGGAAGCTTGGTGTGAAACCAATGCCCGGGTATTGAGAGTCAAAGCGGAAGAGACAAAAAAGGCTCTGGAGAATCCGTCCGAAGCAAAAAAGATTAGGGAAGATATATTGGAAAAGAAGGTGGTGAACTTTCTTCTGGAGAATGCAAAAGTGAAAGAGGAACCATACATTCCTGAAGAAATGAAGAAAGACGGTTTAAGTGAAGTGGAGTCAAATTCAGATAATAAAACCATGTGATCTTTACCGATTCGAAAATACCTAGTTGAAAACTTCAAGCGAAAGGATAGGACATGACCACTTTAGTTCCGTATGTGATCGAGCAGACCGGAAGAGGGGAGAGAGCGTATGACATCTTCTCCCGCCTTCTGAAAGATCGTATAATTTTCATCGGCTCACCCATCGATGATGTGGTGGCTAATCTGGTGATAGCCCAGCTTCTTTTTCTGGAGGCGGACGATCCGGAGAAAGATATAAATCTTTACATAAACAGCCCGGGTGGGTATGTAGCTTCGGGACTGGCTATTTATGATACCATTCAGTTTGTCAAGCCAGCCGTAGCCACCACTTGTGTAGGACAGGCGGCCAGCATGGCCGCAGTGCTTTTGTGCGCGGGAACCAAAGGGAAAAGATCTGCTTTACCTCATGCTCGGGTGATGATTCATCAACCCTGGGGAGGGGTGCAAGGACAAGTCACTGACATCGAGATTCACACCAAAGAGCTACTCATAGTGAAGAGAAAGGTGAACGAGATCTTAGTGAAACACACCGGGCAATCCATAGAAAAAATCGAAAAGGATACGGATCGGAATTATTTCATGTCCGCGGAGGAAGCCAAAGTTTACGGTCTGATAGACGAAGTTTTCGAAAAGAAGAAAAAGTGAGATTAATGATTCTTCTCCTTTCTGGAAACAGTAGAAGTAGGATTAATGTTCCCTCTCCCCTTTGGGGAGAGGGATAGGGTGAGGGAGAACCTTGGCGAGAATATGAATGTGTTTATACTTGGCCAAACTAATGCAAGGAGACGGATTTGAATAATAAAAGTGGAAATCATAGAAAAAGTCAAACACCTCAGCGGTGCTCTTTCTGCGGAAGAGAAGCAAGAGAGACTAAAGAGCTTTTTGCCGGAACCGATGCCATGATCTGCGACTCCTGTGTCAGCTTGTGTCAGGAGCATTTAGATAAGATTCCGAAGAGGATCAGAAAAGAGCAAAGCCTTCGGCTTCCCCAACCCAAAAAGATTAAGGAATTTTTGGACCTATATGTGATCGGCCAGGAGAAAGCCAAGAAGTCGATCTCGGTAGCGGTTTATAATCATTACAAAAGGGTTTTGTTTCCTCCAACGGTGGATGAAGTGGAGCTGGAGAAGAGCAATATTCTCCTTTTGGGACCCACCGGCACCGGAAAGACACTCTTAGCTCAAACCCTGGCGAAAATTCTTCACGTTCCATTTTCCATAGCAGACGCTACCCCTTTAACTGAGGCAGGATATGTCGGCGAGGATGTGGAGAATATTCTTGTGCGATTGCTTCAATCAGCGGATTATAATTTAAATAAAGCGGAAAAAGGAATCATCTACTTAGATGAGATAGACAAGATCGCTCGCAAAGATGCCAATCCCTCCATCACCCGGGACGTCTCCGGTGAAGGAGTCCAGCAGGCTTTGCTTAAGATACTGGAAGGAACCGTAGCTAACGTTCCTCCGCGTGGCGGGAGAAAACATCCGGAACAGACATTTATCCAGATGAACACCAAAAACGTCCTGTTCATTTGTGGAGGAAGTTTTAATGGATTGGATAAGATCATTGAATCGAGAGTCACCCACAAAGTCATGGGATTTGGAGCGGACATCACAGCTAGAGGGAAAAAGAAAATAGGCGAGATATTAAGCTTAGTGGAGCCGGATGATCTGGTGAAGTATGGACTGATACCGGAGCTGGTAGGAAGACTTCCGGTGTCGTGTGCTTTAGATGAGCTGGATGAGGATGCCCTCATGGCTATACTCACCACACCCAAAAACGCCATCACCAAACAATACCAAAAGCTCTTCCAGATGGAGGGGATCAAGCTCAAGTTTACGGATGAAGCTTTGAAGTCGGCAGTGAAGATGGCGCAGAAAAGAGGAACCGGCGCTAGGGCTTTGAGATCCATAATGGAAGATGCCATGTTGGATATCATGTATGAGATTCCTTCACGAAATGATGTGGGAGAATGCATTATCACCGAAGAGACTATAGTTTCCAAAGCTCCACCGATTTATCGAAGCAAAAAGGAAATGGCTGCATAAACGAAACCTCACCCCCCCTTTCCCCCTCTCCTTGGTAAGGAGAGGGGGATCAAAAGGGAGAGGTCTTGTGATTTTGACATATGCCTTTTAAAATCAAAACCGCTACCTATATCAAAAGTGTCGCTGATTTGAAATCTCTCCCCCAAGACCAACTACCTGAAATCGCTTTTGCCGGTCGCTCCAACGTGGGGAAGTCGTCCGCTTTGAACAGATTGGTAAACATCAATAACTTGGCGAAAATCAGCGCTACTCCAGGGAAAACCAGACTAATCAACTTTTTCTTGATAAACAAAAATCTTTACTTCGTAGACCTGCCGGGATATGGCTATGCTAAAGCTTCGCAATCCATGCGACAAAGCTGGGGAAAGCTGATAGAAGATTATTTAAAAGAGAGTAAGAATCTCAGAGGGACGGTGCTTTTGCTAGATTCAAGAAGAGGACCATTGGAGCCAGATCTAGAGCTTATAGAATGGCTCGATTTCTACGGGATTAATAAACTGGTAGTTCTCACCAAAACGGATAAACTTTCCCAATCCGAACTCATAGCTGTTGAGAAGACCACCTGTGAAATTATGAGTTTAGATTCTGAATCCTTCGTATTATTCTCGGCTAAGACCGGTGAGGGGAAAAATAAGATACTGAAGTGGATTGAGAAAGTTACAGGAAGATAGAAATTCATTATTCGTCATCCGTCATTAGTCATTCGTTATTCCTATGGCTGTTGGTCCCCTGACCTGATCCCCCAAAGGGTGTGACGATCCTGGCAGGCAAAGAAAAATAGACAGGAGGTGTCATGAACAAATTGATTTCGAGAATAGTGAGCAATCCGAGCATTTGCAGTGGAAAACCTTGCATAAAAGGAACTAGGATCCCTGCGCATATTATATTGGATTTGCTAGCCGTGGGAGAGAGTTTTGAGGGAATTAAAAGGGCATATCCAAACATCAACGATGAGGATATAAGAGCATGTTTATCTTATGCCTCAGTGTTGGCGGATGAAGAAGCCGGGGTGACCGCATGAAAATATCTGCAAATGAAAATCTCTTTGAGCCTATTATTTAATTTTTAAAGAATCTGGGACATGATGTGTTAAGCATTAGGGATGCAGGGTTATCCGGCATATCGGATGAAGAGATTTATCAATTGGCCTGTAAAGAAAAGAGAGTGATAATAACTATGGACAAAGATTTTTCGAGGATATTCAGGTTTCCACCAGAAAATTGCGGAGGAATTGTTGTTGTAAAGATTTATAAACGGACTGTGGATGAAACGCTTGAAATATTCACGAGATTTTATAGGCTTATAAAAGAAGAAGATATGATGGAGAATCTGGTCATTATCACAACAGATGGGGTGAGAATAAGAAAATCAAAGAGATGACATATCTCCATGTGTCATGGAGAAAAAAGATAGTCAGTTCCACCTAATCGAAAATTAATACTTACTTTTTTGTTAGGAGAGAAAATGCTTAATCGTGTGGTTTTGGGAACACAGTGGGGGGATGAGGGGAAGGGAAAGATAGTAGATATATTGACCGAACAGGCAGATATTGTAGCGCGATATTCCGGCGGAGCCAATGCCGGTCATACCGTAGTCATAGATGATGAGAAATTCGTATTACATTTAGTTCCCACCGGCATTTTACACCAAAACAAAATCTGCATAATCGGAAACGGTATGGTGGTTGATTCAGCGCATCTTTTCTCCGAGCTGGAAGAATTAAAGAAGCGAAAGATTGGATTTGAGGGACGACTTTTAGTCAGCCAGAATGCTCATCTGGTGATGCCCTATCATATGGTGATAGAAAAATTAGAAGAAGAAGCAAAGGGAAAAGATAGAATCGGCTCCACCTTGAGAGGAATTGGTCCTGCTTATAAAGATAAAATCGCCCGGCAGGGAATCAGAATGATTGATCTTTATAATGAGCAAATTTTTAAACAGAGAGTGGAATGGAATCTGAAAACTAACGATCATCTTTTGCGTCGATTACCAAAAAAAGAATTGACATTCTTGATGAAACAAAGTTTAGATATTTCTAAATTTAAGAAAAAACTCAAACCGATGCTGACTGATGTCGGTTGGTTTTTGGATCAATCCGTAAAGAAAGGCAAGAGCGTTCTTTTTGAAGGGGCGCAAGGAACTTTGCTGGATATTGACTTTGGAACTTATCCTTATTGCACCTCCTCCAACACCACCGTGGGTGGAGTTTGCACCGGCTTGGGTATAAGCCCCACCTTGATTGACGAGGTGATAGGGGTCACCAAAGCATACACCACCAGAGTGGGCAATGGTCCTTTTCCTACTGAAGATAAAGGTAAGTTAGGAGAGACACTCCAGTGTGAAGGGGATGAATTTGGTGCTACCACCGGCAGACCCAGGAGATGTGGATGGTTGGATTTGATTTTGCTGAAATACTCATTCAGAATTAATGGAGTTTCCAAAATTGCTCTCACCAAACTGGACGTTTTAGACAGATTCGAAACGATCAAAGTATGTGTAGCTTATAAATACAAAGGAAAATTACTAACCGAATTCAGCCCGGACTTGCACACATTGGTAAACCTTCAACCGGTTTATAAAGAGATAAAGGGCTGGCAGAAAAGCATCTCTGGTATCACTGATTTTAAGCATCTTCCCGATAAAACAAAACGATATCTGGATTTCATTTCCAATAAACTCAAAACCCCCATTTTTATAATATCCACCGGTAATAAAAGAGCTCAAACCATTAGATTATAGATTGTAGATTGTAGGGGTGGAGCTTCTCCGCCGAAGGTGGACCCGCCTCTGGCGGAAACTCCCCCCAGATGTTCTTATTGATCTGGCGGATGATAATCCACCCAGACGAGTAGACACCCACCCATACGGTTGTCCCCAGACGGGAGCGTCCGCCCCGTCTGGGTAGACAGGGGTATCTGCCTTCCCGTCTCAGGTAGGATAAATCCAATCACAAAATCTATTAGTTTTAGCGACGCTCAGCAAACTGTTTACATCTATTGTCTTTTGATCCGTTTTTTCCATTCTATCCGTCGATAGAACCATCTACTTTTGTCTGGTTGTTGATCGGGCGGGGGGTTGAACCCCCGCCCGAACTAAGGGAGGTTCGCCTAAAGGCGAACACTCCAATATCCCAATGAAAATCCTTGCCTTTGGGATTAAGTTTTCGTATAGTGAAAATGATACACCAAGTAGTAAGTGGCTGAGTCCTGCTAAAAAGGACTCATGGACAGTATAACCTTTTATCGCGAGGGCATATATGACTTATGAGATAAAAAAGATTGAAGTGTGGTCTTGTGTAAAGATCGCCTTCGTTCTGTTCGGAGTGATTGGTTTGTTATTCGGAATTTTCTATGCCATGATACTCACCATGGTAGGGGGCATTCTTAGTCAGATGGGAAGCGAATTTGAATCCTTGGGAGGACTTTTCACCGGCGCTTTGGGCATCTTCATGGTATTCTTTCTGGCTATCTTTTATGCGGTATTCGGAGCAGTGGTCACCGCTATCTTAGCTTGGATTTATAATCTTTTAGCCAAGGGATTAGGTGGAATCAAGCTTCACTTAACTTCAGAAGAAATAGTAGCTCCAGCTCCACCTCAGAAATCCGAGCCTGATTCAGAGGGAATGTTGGGAAAGTATAAGTATGAGTGAAGTTGGGTTTTGGTTTCGTATTACAAGTTTTCGGTTACGTATCGTCTGAAAAGTCATCGTTTATCGTTTCCCGTCTGAATACGATATACGAAACCGATAAACGACAAACGATACGTAGCCGACTTGTAGTGAGCGAAGCGAATCTAAACCTAAACCGATAAACGATAAACATAAAATAAACAATCTTTATTAACAAATCCATTAGGTTGACATGAACGAAGTCCGAGTCAGAATGGCTCCCAGTCCATCCGGTTTCCTGCATGTGGGGACTGCCCGAACCACCATCTACAACTGGCTTTTCGCCCGGCATACCAAAGGGAAATTCATCTTAAGAATTGAGGATACCGACGTATCCCGTTCCAGTCAAGAAATGATCGATGCCATTCTGAGCGGCATACGATGGCTGGGATTGGACTGGGATGAGGGACCATACTATCAATCTCAAAGAACTGAGCTTTATCAGAAATATGCACAAAAGCTTTTAGAGAACAAGAAAGCTTACTGGTGTTTTTGCAATCCCCAAGAGCTGGAAGCGAAAAGAAAACAAGCTTTTGCCACCAAAGGCGAATGGAAATACGACCGAGTTTGTCTTTCTCTTTCAGATAAGGAAAAGGAGGATAAGATACAAGCGGGGATGCCCAAGGCGATCAGACTTTTTGTGCCCGAAGGGGAAGCTACTTTTTCTGACATAGTATATGGAGAGCTAAAGAAGGACAACCAAGAATTAGAGGATTTGGTTATTTTAAGATCGGATGGGACGCCGACTTATAATTTTGCTTGTGTGGTAGACGATGTGGAGATGAAAATTTCTCACGTCATCAGAGGAAACGATCATATCGCCAATACATACAAACAGGTTTTGATTTACCAGGCTTTGGGATTGACTCCTCCTCATTTTGCCCACATTCCATTGATCTTAGCTAAAGATAGAACTAAAATGTCCAAAAGACATGGTGCAGTCTCGATAATGGAATATAAAGAGGCGGGATTCCTTAAAGAGGCGTTGGTTAATTACATCACGCTTTTGGGCTGGTCACCGAAAGAGGATAGAGAGATACTCTCCATGAGCCAAATGATAGACCTATTCACACTGGAAGGGGTGAATCCAGCCAATCCGATTTTTGATATGGAAAAGCTGGAGTGGATGAACGGGGAATATATTCGAGCTTACGACAATGAAAAGCTGTTAGATCTTGTTCTTCCTTTTCTAATTAAAGAGAATTTGATCACTGAAGAGATGGCGAGCCAAAAAAAAGAGTGGCTTTTGAGATTTATTTTCTTGCTTAAAGAAAGATGCAAGACTTTAAAGGAGTTTGCGGAAAAAGGCAAATACTTTTTTGCATTCGACTATCATTACGAGTCAGCTGCAGTCAGCAAACATTTCAATTCACCTGAATCCGCAGACAGACTGAGTGCTTTTGTTGAGCGCTTGCTTTCTTTGGATGAGTTTAAGAAAGAAAAAATAGAGGAAGCTTTGCGCAAGCTGACAGAGGAATTGCAAATAAAACCATCTGCCTTGATCCATTCGGTTCGCTTAGCTACAACCGGAGTAACAGGCGGTCCGCCACTTTTCGATCTGTTGGAATTTCTGGGTAAGGAGGAAGTGATAAACAGAATTAAAAAGGCAGTCGAGTTTATTTATAGCGTGTAGGTGCAATTCATGTCGGACATCCCGCCGAAGGCGGGGAATTGCTCCTACAACTGCTGATCTTAAAGAAGCACGCTCAAATTAACCTTAGTCTTAAGGAAAGGAGGAGATAATGGCAAGGAAAAGTTGTTTGTTCTTGGTGTTTGCTGTTTGTGTGCTCATTCTGACTGCTGCGCCAGTGTTGGCACAGACCACGCCGATTCAACTGTCCTTGGTGACGCCGATTCAAATCTTCCCGGAAAAGTACTCTATCACCGGAATCCGTCTTAACCTGCTTTATGGCACGAACGTGTCGGTCACGGGATTGGATGTGGGTTTGGTTAATCACACTACCACCGGCAAGTTCAAGGGTTTGCAGTATGGGCTTGTAGGGCTTTCCGATTCCGACTTCGCTGGTTGGCAAGACTGCTTCGTGAATATCACGAACAAGAAATTCGAAGGATTCCAGTTCGGGTGGGTGAACTACGCTGATAATATGAATGGATTCCAGTTGGGACTGGTGAACTATGCCAAGACGGCAAAGGGCTTGCAGATAGGACTGGTGAATATCATCCGGCAGGGAGGACAATTTCCGGTCTTTCCCATCGTCAATTGGTCATTTTAACGATCCCAGGAAGGCGATAAAAGTAGCGAACTACTCTCTAGGCCGATGTTATCATCCGCCTATTACACCGCTGGATGTAATCCTACGGATCCAAATGGACAATCCAGCGAGAGCATGAGTGAAATATACAGGCTGAAAGGATGCTAAAGATGGGAAAATTCTGTTATTCCTGTGCGGTGCTGATGGACCTGCCGGATTTCAAGGGTCCAGCGGAAAACTATTGCAAATACTGCACCGACGAGAAGGGAAACCTCAAACCCAGAGAGGAAATCAAGAAGGGAATAGCTCAATGGTTTTTAAGCTGGCAACCGAACGTGAATGAGGAAAAAGCTCTCAAGCGGGCGGAAAATTACATGCAGTCAATGCCCGCCTGGGCAGAGTAGCTCGGTAAGTCAGAGAATCCATTATAATCAACCACCCTTCTGTCTCCTCCTTGTTCAAGGTGGGATTCAGGGGTGCTCAAAATCATCTTTCTATTAGGAACCACAACTCGTTAAAACATAGCTTCATACATTATTTTTTATAAACTATTTTCTCATGCTCCAGATTAAATGAGCATGGTATTTCTCTACTGTTAGAAACATAAAAACGTGGAATATCACTACAACTGAATGTAGATTATAACAACACTTGGCTTCTTGTTGAATACAAACAAGTTGCTTAACTTCGATATTACCCTTGAGTTAATAGCGTTGGAATATTCGACACTCATGTGGTTATCTATTCATCACCAAATATAGCAAAAAGATGAAATATCAATTTTTATCTGTATGTGGAACAACAGCTTAGTCCACAATTTACAGCTCTTTGAAATTATCGGCAAACTATTTGCATATAATATTGGGTGGAATGAAACCGATAACCGACAAATAGAAAGAGGTGATAACAATGTCAGTAATAATCATTCTAATCTTCGTAGCGATTGCAATAGGAATCAGCGTATGGCGTGAAAGGAAAACCATTGCTGTTCCCCAAGCAGAAAGTATTAAGACGAAACTTTCATCTGCCTTGAAGGATCTTTTTGTTCATCCAGGGCATACTTGGGTGGAAGTGTTTGAGCCATCGTTGGTTGCGGTTGGAGCGGATGAATTCACTAAAGCTGTTTTTGGATCTGTGGAGCATTTAACTCTTCCAGAGAAAGGAAGCATGATCCGGCAAGGTGGAAAAGCTTGGGATTTGAAAAGAGGCAGACGGCATCTGGTCCAGACTTCCCCAATCACCGGAAGGGTGTTGGAGGTCAACCAAGCTTTAATCGACAATCCCAGACTTTTGAATGAAAAAGACGTCGAGAAGAGCTGGATTTTGAAGATTCAGCCCACCGGATTATCCAGACAGTTAAGTAACCTGATTTCCGGGGGAACATTGAGCCGGTGGAATCAAGCCGTTAAAGAGCAATTAGCTTCTCTCTTCGGACCTGCAGAATTTCCCGTGTTACAGGATGGAGGAGAGATCACTCCAGATTTAGGAGACAAATTGACGGACGAACAATGGAACAAGGTAACAAACGAGTTTTTCAGAAGCACTCTAAATCGGTAATATAACTAAACAAAGGAAGGAGGAGTAGTAAAATGGTAGCCCTATTAGTAGTGATGACCTTCATAGTAGCTCTGGCGGTGGATGCGCTGGTGCGCAGAGCCCGAAAGGCAAAATACGAGCCTGCAAAAGTTTATTCACCGGTAGTTGCCCGAAGTTTACCCGGTTTCCCGCCCGGATATTTCTTCACTCCGGGGCACGTTTGGGTAAATCTAAGACCATCTGGAAAGGTTCAGCTGGGTGTAGATGAATTGGTTGGTCGCATGATCGGAAAAGTAGACAAGGTTGAGTTAAAGAAAGCAGGAGAAAAGGTTCGCAAAGGGGATCTCTTGGCATCTGTTACCCAGGGTGATAAGACCATTCGCATCCTTTCTCCTATAGAAGGAACCATAGAGCAATATAATTTTGAGCTGGAAGAGAATCCGGCTGAATTTGCGGAAAATCCATATACCAAGGGTTGGTTCTATCTGATCCATCCCACCAACTTGGCGGCTGATTTAAAGAATTTTGCCGTGGCAGATCAGACCAAAAACTGGTGGTCAAAGGAATTGAATCGCTTGCGGGAGTTCGTTCAGGTGCATCTGCCTCAGCCAGCTTTGGCTGGTCTTACCATCCAAGACGGTGGACTTCCTCTGGATGGTTTGGTAGCACACTTCGATCGTAAAGCAGTAGAGGAGTTTGAAGCCCAATTCTTAAATTATAAGGTAACCAAGGTAACGAAGGAGTAACCTAAACATGGAAAAAAGAAAAGGACTTCTCATCGACACCACCAAGTGCATTGGGTGCGGGGCTTGCGCCTCCGCCTGTAAAGAGGCCAATGGTCTTCCTCCGGAGGAGGAGAAGGAGCTTTCCGCCACTGCCTATACCGTGGTGAAGGAGAAAAATGGCATCTATTATCGTCGCCTGTGCATGCACTGTGAGGAGCCATCTTGTAAATCGGTCTGTCCGGTAGGAGCTTTTGAGAAGACACCCGAAGGAGCGGTGATCTATCATGCTCACAAGTGCATAGGGTGTCGCTATTGCATGCAGGCCTGTCCCTTCAGCGTTCCGACCTACGAATGGAAGAAACGCGCGCCCAAAGTGAGAAAGTGCATCCTGTGTTATGAAAACAGAGTTAAGGAAGGTAAAATCACCGCTTGTGCCGAAGCTTGTCCTACTGGAGCTACCATATTTGGGGACCGGGAGGAGCTATTGGCGGATGCTCGGAAACGGATACAGGAGAATCCAGGACAATACGTCGATCACATCTATGGAGAAAAAGAGGTGGGAGGAACGTCGGTGATGTTTCTGTCCAGCGTTCCTATGGGCGAGTTTGGTTATCCCACCAATCTTCCAGATTATCCTTTACCCAAGCTGACCTGGGAAGCGCTTAAGAAAGTTCCCAGCGTGGTCATCTTCGGTGGTGCATTCCTCTATGGAGTTTGGTGGATCATCGATCGGAGAATGGAGCTGGCAGAATACAAAGCCAAAGAACATGAGCCTAAAAAGTAGTAAGTAAATGTCGATGCTAACAAATGATCTGATGAACATGAACATAAAGGAAAAGTGAGATTAAGATGGACTTCAAATTACCATTCAAAATAACTTTTTGGAAAGTAGTTTTGTTGCTGATTTGGTTAGCCGGGCTAGTGGCAACAATCATCCGTATTACCGGCGGTTTGGGGGCTTCAACTAATTTGAGCGATAAGTTTCCCTGGGGGCTGTGGGTCGGTTTTGACGTTGTTTGTGGAGTGGGCTTAGCCGCAGGAGGATTTACCATAGCGGCAGCAGTTTACGTGTTCCACGTAAAGCGATTCTATCCGGTATTAAAACCGACCATCCTAACTGCATTTTTAGGGTATCTTATGGTGATCATCGGACTCCTGTTTGATGTAGGACGACCGGACAGAATCTATAATCCACTTCTTATGGGCAACTTTCACTCTGCCCTCTTTGAAGTCGCCATGTGCGTAATGTTTTACACCACGGTTTTGTTCTTTGAGTTCAGCCCTAATCTTTTAGATCGTTTAGGCTTACATGGTCCCAAAAGATGGATAACCAAAGTAACCGTACCCCTGGTGATTCTGGGGGTCATTCTCTCCACCATGCACCAATCCTCTTTGGGATCCCTCTTTTTGATCATGCCTACGAAAATGTATATTTTCTGGTGGTCCGCTTCCCTGCCACTTTTGTTCTACGTTTCGGCTATCGCGGCTGGATGCGCCATGGTGATCTTTGAATCGCACCTAAGCTTCCGGGCTTTCGGTCACCGGCTAAAAGATGATGTGATAGCGGATATAGGAAGAATCCTTTTGGTAGTGTTAGTGATGTATCTTTTAATGAAGATCTACGATTTCACCACGCGAGGTGTGTGGTCATACATCTTCATCCCTCGAATGGAGACCTACCTTTTCTGGCTGGAGATTTTAGCGGGAGCAATTGTTCCTATCGTATTGCTCTCCATTCGAAAGGTGAGATTAACCTCTCAAGGTTTATATGCTGCCTCTATATGCACCATCGTTGGCTTTATGCTAAACCGGTTGAACGTGGCTACCACCAGTTTTATAGCCTCCTCCGGGGTTAACTATTTCCCCGCCTGGAGTGAAATTGCCATCACTTTGGCTTTAGTTGCCACTGGAATCTTCATCTTCGCCACGGCAGTGCGCTATTTACCCGTCTTCGAGCATCCAGAAACACACGCTAAACCCAAACCGGCTATGTATCTTAGTGACGAGCCTTTGGAGCTTGAAACCCTTTCCTCTGAGCCTTTAGGACTAAATTCTACTGCTCGATAAAAATCGAAAGCGAGATGATCGTATGGAAATAAAATTGATGAAAAATGGCAGGATTTCTCCGGAAGAGGAGTTGAATCGCTGTGTCTGGATGAGCGCAGGGGTGATTTCCTTTAAATTGTGCCCTTTCAATTTTGATTGTGAGCGCTGTGAATTCGATCGGGTGATGCGACTTCATGTTTCACCTATTACCGCCAAACCCAAGATTAGACGAATATCCAAGACTCCCTCGAGGTTGGAAAGTGTGCATGCTAACAACTCCGAAGAGCCATTCTTCACCTTTGCAAGTGGAGAAGTGGATGAGCGATTTTACGTCCATCCCACTCATTTGTGGGCTAAACGTGAATATGATCACACCTGGAAGGTGGGCATCGACAATCTTTTGGCATACATCCTGCCGCCTCCGGTGAAGGTGGAGCTATATAGGCCTAATCAGGAAATCATTCAGCAGGAGGTATTCGGGAGGATACTCACCGAAGCCGGAACGGTTTTTGTAACTGCTCCTCTGTCAGGACGCTTGGTTCAAGCCAATCCCAGATTGACCCAAGAACCAAACTTGGTGCAGTCTGATCCCTGGGGGGAGGGATGGTTGGCTATCATAGATTGGCTCCAGGACGGTACCGAGCTGGAAAAACTTTATGCTGGATCCAGAGCTGCTCATTTCTTAGGTGAAGAAGCTCAACATTTGAAAATCCTACTCAGATATAGAGGTATCTCCGTTAGCCCGGTTGGACATACCATGCCCGACGGTGGGGCTGAAATCAAATACCTACATCAGATTTTAGCTCCCAAAGTATGTTTGAATCTGGCACGTGAGCTGATCGTCACCGGGAAAGAGTAATAAATGGAGTGCGCAAGCTTGCTTGCGCTGCGTCCATTATTAATCAGTTGCTTAAAAGCAACTGGAATAGATGAAATCAAAATCATCTGTTATAAATAAATCAAAAAAACCAATTGCCGTCCCGATTTATCGGGACGGATTAAAGAAAATAGAAAATGAATGGCTTTAGCCACATAAAAACGCTTAGTAACCTATAGGGACAACTCAAGAGTTGTCCCTACAAATAAGGTTTCACAAAATTCAGAGAGTAAATCACAGTCTATCTTAGCAATACCATCTTCTTTGTTTGTGAAAAATCACCCGCCTGAATTCTATAGAAGTAAATTCCACTTGTCACCTCTCGTCCTTGCTCATCTTTTCCATCCCATTTGATGGATTTGAAACCCACATCTTCATCTTGGTCAACTAAGAATCTTATTTTCTGTCCCCTTATATTATATATAGTGAGACTCACATGACACTCATATTGGATAGTATAGTCAATACGGCATGTTGGATTGAAGGGATTTGGATAGTTCTGGTAAAGAGCAAATGAAGAAGGTTTACCTTCCTCTTCTTCGCTAACATCGTCTGAAGTAACAACCGTGAAGTGCCACTTGATACTCCAACCGCTCCAACCACAGCTGTTGTGAGCCTTTACGCGCCAGTAATAGGTAGGTCCAGCGTGCATTCCCGAAACAGTGTCGCAAGATACCGTGCGGTAGTTGTCTGCCACCCACGGAGGAGGGAAGGTTGAGTCGTCATCTACCTGCTGGTAAAATGAATCAACTTCACTTTGATCACCCCAATCCAAAAGTACAGGTTGCTGAAGGTTGGTTGATCCGTTATGGGGGCTATTCAAGGAAGGTGCATTCGGTGTGAATTTGGCGGTGCAGCAAGACTGACCAGACTGGCTGGATTCTCCACATTCATTTTTGGCAGTGATGCGATAACACCGTTGAGAAGTGCCCGGACTGCCATCTCTCAAAGAGGTGCCGCTGATACAGGTCTGCCAAATCCCATCCCGATAAACACAATACGAAGTAGCTCCCGAGACAGAACCCCAGCTTAAGTCAATGTAACCACACCCGGGAGTACAGGTGGGTGCAGAGGGAGTGGAGGGTGTGAATTTGGCGGTGCAGCAAGACTGACCAGACTGGCTGGATTCTCCACATTCATTTTTGGCAGTGATGCGATAACACCGTTGAGAAGTGCCCGGACTGCCATCTCTCAAAGAGGTGCCGCTGA
>Ga0315288_10001099_pt1 | contig 34600 bp, 27 predicted proteins | sample YL17G11_20_MG_FD_203454 | JGI IMG/M metagenome (GOLD analysis project Ga0315288, IMG submission 203454) | Sediment microbial communities from Yellowstone Lake, YNP, Wyoming, USA - YL17G11_20 | ecosystem: Environmental > Aquatic > Freshwater > Lake > Sediment | place: USA: Wyoming | collected...
CCGCTCGCGGAGCTTGTCCAGGCGAGCCTGGGCGTTGGTGCGCTTGGCTTGATCGAGGATCATGGGCTGAAGCGGGGCGGGCACCGCGCCGGAGAATTTGGCCAGAACTTCACCGTAGGTGTAACGGGCCTGCTCCGTGGCGAACTCCTTGACCCACTGGGAACCGGTCAAATCCAGGTCATCGGTCCTGGCGTAAGAGGCATACATAAAGACACCTGCCTGGTATCGCTCGATGGGATTGTGGATCATCAGGCACTTTCGACCTTCATCGTAAAACCACTGGGGCTGGACCGAGGTCACGCGCTGCCAGACCTTCCGCCAGCGGAGGAACGTGTCATACTCGTCCAGGCCAGTGCGGAACAGGGGCGCGGGGTTAATCAAATTTCCGTAGAAAATTTCCGTCGGAACAGGGTTAGGCTCAACGAAATGCACCTCCACGACGCCCTGGTAAACATTGGCGTCCTTGAGATATTCGTAGATGCCTTTGACTAGGCTGAGACTGCCGACCCGGATGGTGGGCCTCCACTGGCCGTAGAGCTGAAGGCCGTCGTTGACGGCATCGAGAACCTGCTGCCGGGTCAGCTCGACATTCCAGGTAGGGGCACCAAGCTGGCGGAAGATATAATTAACGAGCTGGTCCATGGTGTAACCAGTCTGCGGCAGCGTGTCGGGCGACGCCGCCGAAGTCATCACCGGCTGGGCCGAATTGCTACTTGGGCCTGATACAGACATGCCCTAACTACCCCTCGGCAGGGTATGGATTCATCAAGTCGTCGGCAGTCGCCGGGTATTTGCGCTTCACGTAGCGTTCCAGTTCGGAGCGGAATTTGAAATGCTTGCCATCGGCGAGACAGATGAACCGCTTATCATCCTGCTCCTCGGTCGCCGGAGGCGGCTCCAGGACAGGATCGGGCATCCCGCTCTCCTGGATCGGTTGAAGTATCCCAAACCGCTGTTCGAGCGTTTGATCCTGTCCCTCGGCTGGTTCGGCGGGCGGGGGTTCCTGGACGACGGCGGCAACCCGCTTGGGCAAGATGCGCTGGGGTATGGCGGGCGAGGAAGAAGCGATGGGGGCCGGGGCGTGGGACACGCCCGGAGAAACCGGACGGCGGGACTGGATCGGCTGCGCCGAAGACAAGTCGGACAAACTCGTGGGTTGATCCGGCGCAACGAGCCTGACAGACGCGACAGCTTTGACCCTGCTGGGATCGAAGTTTTCCGGGGAAGCAACTTGAGCAGCGCGATTCAAACCCTGCTGGAGCTGAACGCGCCGAACGGCCTCAACGGGAGCGATGCGTTCGTCCACTGCGGTCAATTCCGGCGTCATTGGCGCGGCTGTCCTCAGCTTGGGCGGCGACTCGATGGAATATCTTATGTCGGGCAGTTCTTTGCTCGACTGGGGTGCGCCGGATGTGTCGGTGGTTCCGAAATCTTCTGGCACGAGGCGCGGCTTGCCGATAAAACCAAGTTCGCGTGCCCGCGCAACGGTCATTCCAAGGTGCGGCACCTTGTTGATCGCGATTTCCGGGAGCGCCCTGGTTGGGTCTTGCGCGTAAGAGGGCACCACCTGGCCGTCCGGCTGCCGAACGAAGCCGGTAGCCTGGGTGACCGAGTGAGCCGGGCGAACAGACTTGACGAAGCGCGGCACCCAGTTGATGGACACCGGCGTCGGGCTGGTGGACTTGCTCAAACCCTTCGGTTGAACGTAGTTCTCGAAAATCGGGTCGTTGATGTAGCGGCCCGCTCGATCCCGAACGTATTGGCCTGGGTTCAGCTCGCACTTGAGGTTCAGCTCCGAAATCTCAATGTAGATTCGATACTGGTTGGGATTGAAAAATCCAACCACATTGGTCGTCGCCGCTGTTGTGTCTCCGTTCATACACCTTGAAGAACGGATTTATTCGGAAAGCGTCTAGGAAGAATTTTCTGTAAACATAAAAAATTACTCCTGGCCCGTGCTAGCGGCTGCTTTAACTACCCAAAATGTTCCACGTGGAACAATTCTGGTTCTAATTATGCGGTCAGTGCGGGAATTGGACAAGTCTCCTGAACTGGCGACAGGCTATTGACGAGCGAGCAGCGGTGCCACGGCTCGCTCGGCCCATTCGGTGAGGGAGATTTGGACGCCGCTTTCGTCGTCGTCATCCCCGCCGCCAGCGGACAGTTCGGGCTGTGGTGCCGTGTTCAACGTCGCCCAATCGGGCACGCAAAACTCGCAGAAGCAGAGTCGTCCGTGCGCCTTTGGCGCTTGCGTCAGTGTGTTCGTTTCTGCGCTCACAGGGCCAATATCGCCCATGAGAGGGAGGAAGTAAACAAATTATTGCTAAAAAGATCAAAAAAGTTTACGATAGCGGGCATGATTCGAGACAAGGAATAGGCTTTAGGCCGGTTGTCCCGGCCCAACCTGGCCCTGGATAGGGCCTTGCTCCGCCCCGCCCTGGGGGCGCATGGCCGGGTGCTGGCGCTCAGCCGGTAGCTGGCTGGGATCGGAGTGCTGCCAAATCTCCGGGCGCTCCCGGTAGAGGATGTCCAGGTAGTAATCGGGCAGGTCTTTGAGCAGGAAGTTATGCTCCGGCAGATAGCCCTCACCGGCGAGGCCCTGGATTTCCTTCCGTTGACGAAGCAGCTCGAAAATGTATTTCCAAAGCCTGGGTGACGGCTTCTGGTTCTTGCGGCCCTTCATCTCTCCTAAAACGCGCGTATTCGTATCGAAGATAAACGTCGCGTGCGGCTTCCAGACGGTTTTGCCCGCGATGTTGAACGGCTCAGCCAACTCGTAAATCGTCTGCCCCTCCTTTTTTGCTGCCACATTGCCACAATGGCCCATCGTGGTCTGGCCGTGGAGCACGGAGCAATTCCGGTGGAGGTCGAACCAGCGCCAGCCGTTCGGGAACGTCAAAAGTGTCTGGAGCGGGCCTTCCGAGTCCTTGAAGTCAAACGGCTTGCGGTTGTAAGGAGTCGCCTCCCAGTTGGCCATGTATTTTCGCAGGAGCATGATCTGGCCACGCCGGAAGATCGAAGCGATCTCGCCGAAGGTCTGCCGCAGGAAGATCGTCTTGTGAATGATGTTGTCCGGCTCGCGCTCGCCGTAGGTATCAGCCAGCTCCAGGTAGCGGCCAATCACATCCAGGATCGTGTCGATGACGCCGTAGCCGCTGTAGGGCGGCTCGAAGGCTTCCGGGTCTTCCGGGTCAACCTCCTGAAAGGCAGTGGTATCCACGTCGGCCAGCTTTTGGAGCTGGCGCTGAAGGCCGGATTGATCCGGGGCCGGGGGCGAACCAACTTTTTTCTGGAAATATTCCGGCTCGTGCTGGGTCATCCACAGCAGCTCGGAAACCAAGCCCTTTTTGTATTGCCGGAGCGCCCAAACGATCCGATCTTCCCGCTTGAGGATTTTCCGGGCTTCCTCCACCTTGCGAGCGACTTCCGGGGACAATTCGGTGACCTTGGCCACTTTGCCGTTAGCCAGAGGCACAACCAGGCTGTCGATCATGGGCAAATACTTGTCCACCGCCTCGCACACGAACACGAAGGCGTGAACCCCATCTGTCGTAAGCACTTGTTCGACTATCCGAGCAGCATCGGTCATAAACTCTGACCATAACTACCGCGTAAACAAAAACGGCCCCAGGTTTCTTTGGGGCCGAGTGTCAATGAATCAGGAAGTGGTTCCAGTCCGGCTTATCCGGCCTGCGCCGGATCAACAGCGTGATCGGGACTTCCTTTGGCTCCTGCGGAGGGCGGATCAGCTTCCAACCCATCTCGCGGAGGGTGCGGCTGCCCTTCTTGCTGTTCAGGTCACGCCGCATCCAAACCATATTGCGCCAAGACTTCTTGGCACCGCCACGGCTCTTGGGGATTAGGTGGTCAACCGAACCGTCCGGGCAAAACTCGCCCGTAACCTGGCACCGGCAGTTGTCGCGCTGCTTGATACCCCGGTTGTCCAGCTTCGGACGTTTCATGGGCACGTTGGCGTAGTTGACCGCCGCGATGACCGTGGGCACCCGAACCTGGCCGCGCACAGTGCCAAGAAACTTATCCCCCGGATGTCCAGCTTTGACCGGTCGGATCGGAAGCGCCAACCACTCCGCCAAACTGACGGCGCGAAAGCCCCTCGACTCGTCTCCCGTGTCGATACCCGTGGCTATCCCACGGAACATGTCACAGAGGGCGGTCGCCACGTCAGTCGTGTCAATGGCCTGCCAATTTCTGTTGAGCACCAGAACGGAATCTGTCAGCGCGTCGGTCATAAGTCTGGCACACGGTTAAAATGTGTGCTCTTTGTTGAAATTGGCTGCCGAAGAAGGAGTTGCACCCTCACGAACTGGTTCAGAGCCAGCCATGCTGCTGTTACATCATTCGGCAAAGATAAAAGCCGGATACACGAGCCTACCGGCATTCCACTGACTCTGCTCGTAGAGCTGCAACGATTGCTCGTTGCACGGTGGGATCAACCGACCATTCGAGCACGATCTGAGAGAACGTGATCGGCTGATCCCGCCGCCCAAGAATTATGGCGTCCTTGGTGACGGTGGTGTTTTCCGCTGTAAACGATTTGTGACGGCCACGCAAGCTTAGCTTGCGGCAGTTGGGATACGATGTGTTAAACAAAACGTATCCATTCTTGACGCGAAAACCCTTTGAGGAAACAGCGTAAGACCGCCAGTGCTCACCTCCGCCGTTGTCAAAATGGAAGACGATGAAATCACCGGCCCGCAAAAAACGGGTGTTCCTGACCATCATTCCCATAAACACGTGCTCGTGCTTGCATGGGAAATTATCCAACGCATAGCCCAACGTCCGATCCAATTGCTGCTCCGGCGTCAAATAGGTTTTCTGTCTCACAATTAAAGAGTGCGGGCCGCTAGCACGCGACCCGCACCAGTTTTCAACGAAGCCTTTTAGCTTTGGCCGTCAGTAAACCCGGTGTCGTCAGCCTAATTCTGATGCTCTACCCCTGAGCTACAGGGCAGTGATTGGACTAACGAAATGCACTGCGAAATTGGCTGCCCCGGTGGGATTTGAACCCACGACCTCAGTTTAATTGGACACCGCCTACTCACGACCCTTTCGTTGGTGGATGAGCCTTCGGGTAATAACCTAAGCCGTTAGCCTGAACTTTGAGCATTACCCTGAGCCTGGACAAGGCTTTCGCTTGCGCTACTCGCCCTACCCGAAATCGTTAAATCTTGCCGTCGAACACGAAGCTCAGAACCTTGTTGCCCAGCTTCTTGTTGTGATCGACCTCTGCGTCGTTCGCACGGGAACGCGCACGCTTGAATGCCCGAACGAGCATTTCAGCCCGGTCCAGCATTTCCGCCTTGTGGGCGACGGTGATGAGGCTCGTCCATTCCTGCTCGGCCACGGTGCCGATGGGGACATCGACGTTCATCAGGTCAGCCTGTCCGGGGTGCTCCTTGGTCGGAGCAAACTTGACCACGATCTTCACGTCCTTCTTGGTGCGGGTCTTGGTCACGTCGCGGGCCTTGAAGTAGCCCTCGCCGCGCTGCGTGTCAGGCTGGAAGCCCTTGGCCGGATCGAGCGTGGGAATCGCCGCCACAAGCTGCTGAATCTCAGCGGCCCGCTTCTCCAGCTCCAGGAGGGCCGTGACGGGCACGCCCATCAGGAGCACGGTGCCAGCGTCGTCTTCGAGGATCACGTCGGCGCGGGCCTTGGTGTTCGTCTCGGCGACCTGGTAACTGGCGTCGAGCGCCTTCTGGAGCTTTTCCTTGATCCAGTCCAGCTCTTTGTGGACGGTGGTCTGGATGTCGCAGATGACCTTGGTGCTCGCCTGCTCGGTTTCCACGCAGGGCGTGAAGACCTCTTTCTTTTCCTCGAAGTGATGGCGCTTCTTCGTGAAGGTTTCCACCAGATCGGTGCGGCATTTCGTGGCCTGGTTCTCCAGGTTCGTCTCCGCCGCAAGGAGTTCATGTAGTTTTGTCATTGTCGTCTTGCCTTTCTCCCGCACTAACCACAGAAGAACGTAACGGATCGGCCAGACCCATGCAATATAATTCGTAAACTATTTTACGTTCATCAAAATGGCTCCCCCGGCAGGTTCCGCCCCTGCAACCGTCTGCTTCAAAGGCAGCCGCGCCACTGTTACGCCACGGGGGAATAAATTGGTGCCCCCGCCCGGAATCTCACCGGGAACCCTCCGGTTAAAGGCCGGATGCTCTGGACGTTGAGCTACGGAGGCGAAATGGTGCCAGCCGGGGGACTTGCACCCCCAAGGCTCACAGGCTCTCGACCTGTGGGGTCTGCTAATTCCCGCTTAACCAGGCTGGCGTCTTCCGCAACGATATGCAACTTGCGGAATTTCACTTTCAAAATGGGCACCCGAAAGATTTGGCAGTAAAATTGAACCACGTCAGGCTCTTGCGCCTGCTTCAAGGTGGTCAGAGTCAAGCCGGGCTTGCCCTGAACTATGACCTCAAAGCGTTTGGTCTGCGGCGGCACCGGAGGTTTTTCCGGGTTGTTGGCTTCGTAGCGGTCAACAGCCTCCTTGGCGATTTGTTCCAGCTCGGCGCACGTCTTCTTCAGCTCCTCGATTTCGGCTTCCAGCTCGGATCGGCTTTTCTTCTTTTCGGCTTTGAGTTTTGCCCTGTCCGGCACCACCGCTGTCACGTCCCATAGCGCGGCGGTGAAGCCGGTGATGCTACAAATGCGCTCACCAACAACTTCGATCACACCCATTTTCTCCAGTTCGGAAGGGCGATTTCGCACGCTGTCGATCTGGTATTGGGGCATCTTTTGCGCGATTTCACCAGCCGTGAGCGGCCCGTCATTGTAAATGTGGTTGTAAACTTCCAGTTGTATGCCGCCCAGGATGTCCTGGATTTTGGCGAAAGCTTCGGCACTGGTCTTGCGTGTCATGCTCGATAGAACGTGGTTGGCCCGACCGGTAACGACCCGGTGACCTGACGATTATGAGTCGCCTGCTCTACGTCTGAGCTACGGGCCAATCGCTAAAATGGCGGAGGGAGCGGGCTTCGCTCCCGCGCAGCTTACGCTGGCCACTGCTTAGCAGGCAGGCACCTTGCTGAACTCAGTCATCCCTCCGTGAAATTAAAATGGCCGTGACGACAAGCCTGTCGCTTCACCTTCCAAAATCCCAACTACTAATTCGGTATAAATTGATAGCAAATTAGTAGCTGCGCTCCAAGGCGCTAGTTGGTGCCGCCGGTTTTGACGGTGCCTTCCTCGCCGCCAAAATCCACTGTGCCTGGCCCAGACTTGCTGATCTGAAATCCATCGAACCTGGCCTCGCCCTTCTTCATATCCGTGGTGTCCCAGTGGGGCACCAGGCGATAGCCGGACATGGCGTAGAGCACGCCGTTGAGCAGATCGAGGGCGCTAAGCGTAAATTGGTTACCACTGCCCGTCTGGATAGCCCCAGGCAGGATCGTGCCACTTTGAGCCATCTGCTCGTTAGTTTGGACGCGGTTGTTGATGAGCAGCCACATGCCGACCGGATCACGTTGAACGGCATCATTGAGCACGGCCTCGGCCAGCTCGATGTCCGTCTCCAGGAAGCGCACCACCCCAGTCTCGGCGACCTGGAGGCGATAGACCTCACTGCCATCAACAATGCAGATGACCCGGCTGCCTAAGAGCACCTTATCGGCTTTGATGCCCAAGGCATCGGCAATTTGGTTCCGGGTTTCATCGGTGACGGGCGCGAATTTTTTGGCCTCAATGACCTCAGCGATTCTTTCTTTATCCAACATAAGCTTGTAGTTTTTCCAATGGTTCTCGATGCGCGAGCAATTCATACTGACCGCAAACTGATGCGCGACAAGCGCGGGCAAGGGTTTGCGCCAAAGACCCCCTTCAGGGAGACCGCTGCTCTACCAGGCTGAGATACGTGCCCTTTCAAGGCTGGATTTGAACCAGCGACCAACGGTTCTCAGACGCATTTAACCCGCGCATGTCGCGCACCAAAAAGGATGAGCATCGGTGCTGAGAATGAAAGACTGCCCTGCCCCGCACTGACCACAGGCTTTTGAACAGAACGACTTTGCAGCACCGGTGCCCAAGATGGTGGAGCTGGCGGGGAGTTGAACCCCGCGTCTTTGACATGATCCGACGCACATCCACATGCTTCTTCCGGTCAAACCGATTGCAACAGATTAGGCAGGCCCATGACCGGATAAACTCTGGCCTGTGCTGCATTTTGCTGAACCTTTATTAAACAGGGCTTCAGAACCCCTGTTTTACCTGCTGGTTACGCCCACACCCCGTAGCAGGTGTCAAAGGGTGGACGGTCTGGCGCATTAGGCCAGAACAGGTTCGGCATAGCCCGTGCGAGCCAGAACTTCGTCAGGGTTGGCGAAGATCGCAGCAACCTGGGCCAGCAAACCGTCTTCATTGCTTTTGGCAGATGATTTTTGATGGAGAGATTATCGTGGCCGACCATCATCCACGGCATGTCGTAACGGCTTCACGTATCAAATCGAAGCCCGGCAGCCCCAAATTTTCAAAGATCAAAATGGCTAAAGTGTTCCGCCGCCCATGGTGGGGCGGCGGAAGGGGAGAACCGGATTCGGTTCGCCGTCCACCAGTCGGTCATGCGGGCCGACACGCCCCTAAATTGGCGTCAGCCGGTCTGTTTTCACACGCCAGGGGGTTTTCGAGTGGCATCCTGACTGTGCTGCCATCATTCCGGCTGACATTAAATCAAAAATTGGTTGCGGGGGCTGGATTTGAACCAGCGGCCTTCAGGTTATGGGCCTGATGAGCTACCAGGCTGCTCCACCCCGCGATCCAGTTCAAAGAACGGTTATTTAAACTACGCAGCCACTTTACAACGGCACCCAGGGGGAGTCAACAACTTTGTAAACTTTTCTGCGTAAAAATTGGTCGGCAGGAGGAGACTTGCACTCCCAAGGCTCAGCGTGTTTGAGGCGCTGGGGTCTGCTATTCCCTCTAAACCACCTGCCGAAATAGCGCACGCCCCGTCGCGGTCACCGGTCGCGGTCGGGCACAACAGCCGAGGCTCCGGCCACGCCTGGATCGGCTGAGGGCGCTAAATGGTGCCGGGAGCGGGACTCGCACCCGCAACTTCTGGTTTCTGAAACCAGCGACTCTGCTGATTGGCCTATCCCGGCAAATTGGTAGCGGCGACAGGATTTGCACCTGCACTGTCTTCGCTCTAAACGAAGTGCCTCTTGCTGGTTGGGCTACGCCGCCATTTAAAATGGTGAACAACTGGGAGCGCACACCCGCAACTTCTGGTTCTAAAGAAGCGTGGTCAGTGCGGACGCCTTAACCAATTGCCCTAAAATTGGTGCCAGGCCAGGGACTTGCACCCTGAAGGCTCCGACGCTTTAAGGATCGGGGGTCTGCTATTCCCTCTTAACCAGCCTGGCTACGCTGCGGTCAGGCGCTTGCCCTTGGAAAACCGGTTGTCGTCCAGGTTGTGCGCCTGCGTGAAGCGATGGATGACCTCCTGCATTGGCGGGGGGTAATCGGAAATTGACTTGAATCCGACGCCATCGAACTCCCCGACCATCGGGATGATCGTGAATCCGACGCCGTGCTTGATGAAATACTCGTGCAGCTCCGGGGCCAGCATCACCTGGTTGGGATGGCCGACAAGCGTGACCGTGACCGGGTAGCCCAACGCCTTGAGCATGAGCACCTTGGCCTTGAAGATGTTCATATCGAACGTGCGCTCCAGCAGATGTAGGCTCGCATTCCAGGCGGAGAACGCTTGCGGAGGAACCTCCTTGACGATGGTTTTGTAGATGTCCGTCGCCATGTTCGAGACCATGCCAATCTTGAAGTTGTGCTGGTGCCAGAAGTTGAGCACCTGCCCCACGCCGGGGAAGCTGGTCGGCTCGCCGCCACTGACGCTCAAGATGCCTCCGTCAAGGCCATTGAGCGCAATGAATTTCTCGAAGACACGAATCCAATCCTCCGCCGTCTTGCCCGTTTTGGCCGGGAAATTCTTGCCATCCGGCCCACTGTCAAGCACGTCGGGCAGGGTGCAGTATTTGCAGTGATAGGAGCAGACCCAGGTCGGTCCCCACATGATAAAGGCGGGCCGTTTCAAGCCGCGATATTGGTCCTCGAAGGCGAGCGGCTGGAAGTCCACTTCCTGATCGTTTTCGTAAACTTTTTTCCGTGTCCACTGCCGGTCGCACCCGCTCTGGCAAGCCTGGACCGGGCAGCGAATGTATTCGTCATCCCGCAGTTTGAACTGGCCGTCGAGGCCGAAAATATTTCCGGCGAACCCCACCGGGTTGTAGCCGAGAATATTGCAGAGGGAGATGTTCCCCTCCGCGCCCACGTTCAAGTAGTTGAACCCGGCACTGCAAAAAAGCCCGTTCTTCATGCGCTTGGCTTCACAATGTCATAAAAAGACCTAATTGCACCTTTCAAAGTTGGGCGCACTTGTCCGCACCGGTGAGTATTCGACCACCACCAGGTCTTGCCGCCAACGATGGCCTTGTGGATCGCCGGTGACTCGGCCCCATTCTTGCCGTGGTGCCAGACGGCTTTGGCCCTCATGATTTGCTGCCGCTCGCCCGGCTCCAGGCCGATGCGGTGCTTTTCCAGCGTCGCAATCGTGGGCGACTCCAACAGCAGCTCCTCGACGATGGCTTCGGCGAACACCTGCACGTCGGGCGGCGATGGTCTTCCATCGAGGACGGTCCAGCCCAGCTCGGCCAACGTGCTTTGAATCTTGTCATACCAATGGTCGGGATCATTCGGGTTACCGATAATCAGCGTGAAGGTCTTGGCCCTATGGTCGATTTTGTAAACCTGTTGGGTGCCAGGAGCGCCCCACTCGGCTCCATCCTTCGTAACCCGGATCAGTTCGGCGAACCAGGCAACCTGTGCTGGTTGCGGCCTCCAATCCGGCCCCCAGGGCTGATCCGCAGCCTCCTTGATCCTGCCAGTATTTTTCTCGACCGAAACGGCTCTGTCATCGTAAAAACAGGTCATGTGCTGGTCCTTGAGGTTGGTGATCTCCAAGTCAGGCAACTCATTGGCCTTGAGCCATTTCTTGATGGCATTGACCGACCGCTCATCGTCCGCCCGCGCCGTGAAAATCTTGACCTTCTTCCCGTGGCCGACCCAGCGCCGAACGCGGTTGACCATTGCCGGGATGGGTTCACCGATTTTGGTCGCGCCCTTCCAACCAGTGTATTTGGCCAGGGTGCCATCCAAGTCAACTGCTATACAATCGTCCGCATCGTCGGCTTCCAAAAGCGTTAGCAGGATGGAACTGACCTCCAGGGCTGTGTCAAGGCTGCTGCCATGAATCATAGCCTAAATACTGGTGCCCCAGGGGAGACTCCCACTCCCAACCAGCGATTCCGAAGACCGCCGCGCTGATAATTGCGCCACTGGGGCAAAAGTGTTCTTAGATAGGCATGAGCAAAGCGAATCTTGAGTGGGTCATGGAGCAGGCCAAACCTGCTGACCTTGAAAGTGCCCACGAAGCCTGGTTCCGCTACCGAGAGATCGTGACCGGGATCGCGGAGCGCAACAGCTACCCGATGATGGTCGGGGCGGCAGTGTTCGCTGCGCTCAGCCCGAACAACGACTACCTGGGCAATCTCCGGGACACGGCCCGGCTCTTGGCCGCAGCGCACGCGGGCGACCCCATCGAGAGCTTCCCGGTCTCAACCTACGGAAACAACAAGCGGAAAGCCTGGCGGATCGCCCACGGCGAAAATCCGCTCGATTTGATCGTCTCCCCCAAAACCCGCAACTTCTTCCTGAACATCATCGACCCTGCCGATCCCGGCCCGGTGACCGTGGACGGGCACATCTTCAATGCCTGGACAGGGGTGCGCCTCCCGCTGGTTTCAGCCGCCCAAAAATTGCGAGCTGGCTATTACGACGACGTGGCCCAGGACATCCGGCAAATCGGTGCCGAACGCCGGTTAATTCCCAACATAATTCAGGGCATCGTCTGGTATTCATGGAAAAGACTGCATAGGATCAAGCGCGGCGACCAACTTGAGTTCTGGAAACCGGACTTCATGGCTGCTGGACTAGGCTATGAGAGCTAGTAATTAAGATTATGAATAATTTGAATAGACCCGATTTTGTCTGCCACATGCCGTTCAACAACCTGGAAGTCTTGGATACTGGAGCCATTGCCTGCTGCGGGGCCTTCTTTGAGAGCGACTTCTTTGCCCTCCACCGCGACAGCAGCCCATCCGCCAACCTGTGGAATAACAACTGGTATCAGGCGTTGCGAGCCTCGGTGCTCGACGGCACCTACCGCTACTGCACCGACCGCTGCCCAAAATACGTCCAAATTCGGAACTGCAAATCCAGCATGACTAGGGTCACGGCGGGTGAGCGCATCAAACATTGCATCAGCACCGGCCAGGGCATACTGCCGATGGGGCCGCGCTGGCTCGCGCTGTCCGACGACCTATCCTGCAATCTCTGCTGCCGCTCCTGCCGGGCCACGAAAGTCAATGACAGCCGGGAGCTTCACGACCAGCGGTTCCACCGGGCCGTCGCGCTCCTCGACCGCTGCGGAAAAGACCTGGAGTGCTTGGCCCTTTCCAGCACTGGTGAGCCGTTTTTCAGCCGCTACTACTTGCGTCTGATGCGTGAATATCTCTGCCGGGAAAAGCTGCCAAAGGGCAATGTCCACATCGGCACCAACGGCACGCTGCTTGACGAAAAGATGTGGGAGAGCTTGAAGTGCAAGGACATGGTTAACCTGATCTGCGTCAGCGTGGACGCCGCGACCAAGGAGACCTACGAGAAGATGCGGGGACCAAACTGGGATCGGTTGATGGCCAATTTGCAGTTCATCAAGGGCCTCCATGAGTCCGGCAAGGTGAGGAACTTCCAGCTCAGGATGGTTGTCCAGGCCCTCAACTGGCGCGAGATGGAGCCGTTCGCCTACCTGGCTTCAACCGTCCTGGCCGATCCGGTTTATCAGCTCGCTTACCCCTGGGGCACGCTCACCGACACGGACATGATCTACTACAAGACCCACCCGCTCTACGAAGAGTTCATGGATCACCTGCGGGCCTTCGACAAGAAGTTCTCCTGGGCCGAAGCGTATTACCGTCAGCTCCTTTGAAATGGTGCGCCCGGAGAGATTCGCACTCCCGACCTCTGCGATGTCACCGCATTACTCTGCTGGCTGAGCTACGGGCGCGATCTAAATTGTGTAAACTTTTTCATTCCGTTCTAAAGCGTCGTGGTCAGTGCGGGCGCGATAGTTACAGCGTGAAAGTCGCAGGTCAAGAGATCGAAGTTCAAACCGAGCGGTATCACGGCGGCTGGATGAGCGTGGCCCACCTGCCTGACGGCAAGCAGGTTGCCTCGGCCCCGTGGGACACCCGCGAGGCCGCTGAACATGACGTGTATCAGCAGGCTTTGATGCGCCTGGCTCCCATGCCCACCTTCGATCCGGGCAAAACCTACGAGGCAGCCCTTATCCAGCGCCGGGCGGACGCCCTGTTGGAGCACTGCGGCTACTGCGCCCGCCGTCCGCAGCGCCGACGCAAGCGCCTGCCCCCGCCCAAGGCTTCGTTCTACCCCGGCAGTGGCGGATCAGCCGGAATCGGAGGGCTTTCAAATGCCTGAAAAATGAGTGGAGCCGAAAGCCGGTGCTGCCCCGGCCTGGTCAAGTTTACAAAACTCGTCCCTTCGCTGGAAGCTTCGGCAAAATTGGTGGGTTCGATGGGCGACGATCCCACAACATCCTGATTAAGAGTCAGGTGCTCTACCAATTGAGCTACGAACCCGAAATGGTCGCAGCACCCGGTATCGCACAGGGACGCTCGGCTTATGAAACCAAGCTGGCCTCTTGACCTGCTGCGGATGGAGCCAACCCAGGGAATTGCACCCTGCTTCACCCGCTTACCGCGCGGGGTCACCGCTGTCTGTGAGTAGTTGGCAAATGGAGCGGCAACCGGGAGTTGCACCCGGACAAACTGGTTGGAAGCCAGTGGTGCTGCTGTTAAACACTACTGCCGCGCATAGCTTACTCATCAAATCAAAAATCATGTCCACGAAGTCTGCATTTCGGCAGCCTTCGGCGGGATGCCTGCCTTGATCTGTTCGCGGGCCTTCTCGCGCTCCTTGCGCCAGGCTTCCCATTCCTCGAAAGAGGGCACTGAATCGAGGATTTCGTCGCCAGGGCGCAGAAACGTGTGCGACCATTCGCCCCTGGCATTCGGGTATCCAATCGAATGAAGAATGCCTTTGCCATAATCACGTGCGTCGTAGTAGCCGTTCCACTCGGCCTGGACGACCCCTTGCGGCGTGCGGACACGGACGACCCGGCGGGCCATGTCGGGCAGATCGTCTTCCAAAAGCATCTTCACGATGAGCTGTGCCATTCTACTCATATCGGCATAACTACGAGAAACTGGAGTCCGGCCAGGGGATCGCACCCTGCACCACCGCTTTGCAGGCGGGGCCGTTCGCTAGCTCGGTCGCCGGACGCGAGAAATTGGGGCCAGTAGGCGGACTCGCACCGCCGAATACCGGTTTACGAAACCGGCCCTGTAGCTGCTGGAGGCATACTGGCAAAAGTGGTAGGGGATAACGGTGCCGCCCCGCTGCCTCGTCGGTGTAAACGACGCACGCTGCTGTTACGCCAATCCCCCACTCCGAAAACAGTTGTTCTCGCCCAAGGCTTCGTTCTACCCCGGCAGCGGTGGATCAGCCGGAATCGGAGGGCTTTCAAATGCCTAAGTTCATCCTTCCAAAAATGTAAACTTTTTAATTCCGTTCTATAACATTGTGGTCAGTGCGGGTTGAAATTATGAGTGAACCGTTCAAGGCGCAAGTCGAAAAGTTCTTCCTGGAACATGTGCTCCACGAACCCCCACACTGCTATAATCCGTTCGTGACCATGCACTGCCAGCGTTACGTCCACTCCGTGCTGTTCGCTGAGTTGGAACTGAAAGCGGCCAAGGTGGTCCTGGAAGTGGGCGGCGGATGGGGGGCGTTTACGGAGGGCTTGCGGGCCTTGTTTCCCAGCCTGGTGATCGAAGGCTCCTCCGCTGATCTCCGCACGGTCTTCACCAACAAGGTGGACTACTATGACTTCATCCTGAACATGGAAGTCATCGAGCACATAAAAGACCTTGAAATTCCGGGAGATTGGCGTCAGCGGGATGCCTACATCGGTGACGGCCTGAAAAATTTTGTAAACACTTGCTACCAATGCCTGAAACCGGACGGCAAGATGTTCCTGACCACGCCAAATCTCAGCTCCGTTAAAAGTCTCTGGCGGGTAATGAATTACAGCGACCCGTTCTCCTATGAGATGCACTTCCGCGAGTTTTCGATGAACGACCTGTTGAGAATACTGGTCGAAGCCGGGTTCCAGATCGAACGCTATACGACCATGCAGTGCTACGAGCAAAACCAGGTTCCGCCCGAAGCCAAGGCCCGCATTCTAAGCTTTTTGCGGGAGATGAAACTGTCCACAAACAACCGCGAAGAAGTCCAGTTCGTCATGGCCGTCAAGTCCGCAGTTAAGATGGCTGCGGTTTCCCAAGGTCCAGTGAACTCCCCGTAAATTAGTTCTGGCCACTATGCTGACCATCGGAATTTTGAACTGTCACCGCCAAGCCAATGTCGTTAAGCTGGTCAAGCGTTACTCTGCCATGCCCCTCGTTTCGCGGATCACCGTCTGGAGCAGTCCGCCCGGCGACTTCCGCATCACCGACAATCCAAAGGTTTTGACGGCTACCTGTGCGCCGGATTGGGGCATGTATGCCCGCTTTCAGTCGGTGCTCAACGCGCCCACGGAGTGGATCATGACGGTCGATGACGATCTATTCGTCCCGGAGGAGTCGATCAAAACGATGCTCGACGCCCGGATGAAGGACAAGGACAAAATGGTCAGCGGCATGTTCGGCAGACGGCCTTCCAGAACTCAAGAGTTTGCCGTGTTCCATGATATTGAAGACACGGTGTGCGAAATCGTCGTAGGCCGCGTTATGGTGTTTCACGTCAGCCTGATTAGCCGCTTCTTCGACGTGGTGCGGAATCCGAAGTGGGAAGAACTCTACGCCCAGGGGCGTCAAGCGGGCTGGAGCAAGACCACCAACATCGAAGACATCATCATGAGCTATGTGGCAATGCAGACCGCTCCCGGCAGGCTCAACCAGATTCACAAATTGGGTTGCCAGGAACTAGATGCCCCATTCCCGGTTTGGACGATGCGGAATTTCTTTAAGTATCGCCAGGCGGGCATGACCTTCACCCAGCAGTTCTTCAACAACTGGTCGCATAGCGAACACCCCACCGGATACGGGTTAAGGCGCTGAAATGGCGCTCCCACCAGGATTCGCACCTGGAGCCTTCTCCTTCGCAGGGAGATGTGCAGATTACTAATTACACCTTGGGAGCTTCAAAATGGTGCTCACGGCAAGAATTGCACTTGCAACCTGCGGTTTCGGAGACCGCCGCTCTATCTACTTGAGCTACGCGAGCAAAATGGCAGCCCAGACGGGTTCCGCCCCCGTGATCTCCTGTGTGAAAAACAGGCGTGTTGACTAGCTACACTACTGGGCCAAAATTGGTGTTCGTGGACGGACTCGCACCGTCTAATTATCCAGTATGAGAGACTGGCCGCTCGGCTACTTCGCGCTCACGAACTTTGTTTCTTCCTGAAAAAGTTGGTTGCTGGCTGTTACAATTCGGACACAGCAGCCTTAAATTTTCTGCGCGGTGATCGTCCCTAACGCCATTTTTATGATCCAGAATCAAAACTAACGGTTTACTGTTCCACGTGGGCTTTAAGCCACAAATAGCGCACTCGTTCCCAAGTATGCCTTGCTCTATAAGCCTGTGCTTCAAATGACCACGGCAATAAGTAGAGTGCTCGACCATAATCTCCTCTAAAAGCAACAGAGTTTTGGGCGATCCAAACCTTCTGCCTGTGTTTGAGCCGCGCCCTATGGGTATGTGTGAAATATCAATTCCGTCTTGTTGACAGCGTTGACGAAGTGTTTTGTAAAAGGAAGAACACCCGGCATATTTAAGACTTCGTGCAATCGCCAAAACCGATCCAGATTTTTTCACTACGGCCAAAAGTTCTTCTTTAGGCATTTTCCATATTCTGCCCGTTTTTATCGTATTCATAATACTCAAGAACCCGAATCAAACGTGTTGACTGGCTACACCACAGGGACGGAACGGGAATTGGTGCCAAAGACCGGGATTGCACCGGTGACCTCCTGTTTTTCAGACAGGCGCTACTACTAACTGAGCTACTTTGGCAAAGGATGGTAGCCACGACAGGCTTTGCTCCTGTGGCCTTCACCTTATCAAGACGCTGCTCTGGCTAGCTGAGCTACGCGGCCAAATGGCGGCTCCGCGAGGATTCGCACCCCGACCGGTTTTACCCGCACTCGGTTTTCAAGACCGGGGCACTACTGTTATGCGACGGAGCCAAAAATGTTTACAAATTGGTGCTGCTGATAGGATTCACACCTATGTTTTCCCGCTTAGGAGGCAGGTGCCTGATTTCTCGGCCACAGCAGCAAATTGGCACCCCCGCCAGGACTCCCACCTGGATCAGACCGCTTAGAAAACGGTCGCTCTTGTGATTGAGCTACAGGGGCTTACAAATGGCTGCCAGGGTCCGGCTCGCACGGACATCCCTTCGATTAACAGTCGAATGCTCGACTAATTGAGCTACCTGGCAAAATGGTCAGCGCGAAGGGCTTTGCTCCCTCGGCCTCCCGGCCCCGAACCGGGCGCTCTGCTGGCTGAGCTACGCGCTGATTCCGCACTGGCCACAGAACTGGTCGGGCTGGCGAGAATTGCACTCGCGGCTTCCGCACCCCCAGTGCGGCGCTCTGCTGGCTGAGCCACAGCCCGAAAATGGTCAGGGCGGGGAGTTTCGCAATCCCGGCCTCCTGCTCCCAAGGCAGGCGCTCTAACTTCTGAGCTACGCCCTGAAGTGGTAGTTATGGCGAAATATGGAAATCACTTACGTTCCAGACCCGTCCAAAGCGGATGGGAAAGCAGTTGTCGGAGAGATTGTTACCCTCGGCACGACGGTCGTGCAGTTTTCAGGAGTGCAGCCCGTCTTCGTGACGGGCGGAACGATCCAAGCGGACATCAGCTTCACAGGAAGCTACGATGTTGACATCGGTGATGTCAAGCTTGAGGATGCGAACGGCAACTATGCGGTGATGCCTCCAGCATCCGATGCCAAGACGGGCGCTACCAATGCCCTTGTGGTTCAAGCCGTCGATGATACTGGAACCCCTTTGCGCCAAGCCACTCAAGACGCCATCCTGAACAACCAGGGCACCCAGGCTACGGCTGCTAACCAGGCGGCGGGCAACAGCTTGCTGACGGTCATCATGAACAACCAGGGGACGCAAGCCACGGCTGAAGCAGCCGAAATCGCTGCGTTTTCGGTGATGATGAACAACCAGGGCACATTGGCAACCTCGGCGCTCCAAACCGCAGGCAATGCGCTCCTGGAGGTCGTGATGAATAACCAGGGGACGCAAGCCACATCTGCCAATCAAAGCGCATCCAACAGTTTCCTGGCGGTTGTGATGAACAACCAGGGCACTCAGGCAACTTCAGCCCTACAAACCGCAGAAAATTCAATCTTGAGCCTGGCCGTCAACAACCAGGGCACGCAGGCCACGTCAGCCCTACAGACCGACGCCAACTCGCTGCTCACTCTGGCTACGAACAATCAAGGGACGCAGGCGACCAGCGCCCGACAGGACACGCAGAGCAGCATCCTGAGCCTGATTCTGAACGCCCAGGGCACGCAAGGCGCAGGGGCGGGAGCAACCCAGGAAACCACTTTAGTCAGAGTGGCCAACGACCAGGGCACGCAGGCCACGTCAGCCCTACAGACCATTGGCAACACCGCACTGACTGGCATTTACAACGCCCAGGGCACGATCCAAAGGACGGCGATTTACGGCACCAACGGAATGCCCGTTCATACGGCGGCGGACACCAATGGCGAGTATCACCTGGCCGTGGCGATGATCCAGGCAGTGTATGCCAGCACCAAGAACAACTATAGCGGCAACTTGACCGTGGGAGGAGTTTTCTACGGCACAACAGAAACCACGCTGGGGGTTGCCGCTATCCAAACGATGCTCAAGACGGATCAGAACTGCATTGTCAATGTCGATCAAAGCGGCAATGGGGGCTTCAACTGGGATACTTCGGACGCCTACAACTATTATCACGCCTTTGGCGGAGCAAGCTGGACGACACAAGCCGTTGGCGACACCTACCGTATCAGAATTCAAAACACGGGAACGGCCACGACTAATTATTTCCGCTCTACCGTAGCCCTGTGCCCGGTCGTCGAAGCTCTGCCAAGGGCATTGTCTGCAAATGGCAATCTTAAAGTTGATGTTAAAGAACTTGAGAGCAGCTTCGGCGTTTATGGCCAACCGGGGCGAATCACGCCTTTTGGCAATCTGCTGACGACGGGTAGTGTCCGGCTTGCGGGGGCCGCTTTTACCGACACTCTGGACGTAAATTTTTGGGGCAGCACCGCGACAAGCACGGGAACTATTATCTTAGATGGGCGAGCCTCAATGCAGACCGGCACCGGAGCTGATGGCACGGTGCAAGTCCTAAGCGTTCGCACCGCCCGCTATAGCGCAGCCAGCACGAATTATTTCCACGCGAGCGTTCTCATCTCCGCTATTACGGGCACAAATTTACGGCGGTGGGGGGCTTATACCGCCAACGATGGCTGCTTTTTCGAGCACGATGGAACAAGACTTGCTCTGGTCTGCCGCAAAGGCGGAATAGATAACCGCGTCCCCAGCGGAAGCTTCAATGGCAATCTGGGCACGGTTGTTATCCCGACCAATATCCTCTATGTTTTTGAGATTCATTGGACTCAAAGTTGTGCCTGGTTCTTAATCAACGGCCAGATCGTTCACACATTTTTCGGGGATACATCGCCGCTGATGAACACCATCCACCTGCCGATCTGCGCCCAAAATAATAATTCAGGCGGCAACACAGCCAACAACCTCCTGGACATTCGCGTCATGCAGATCAGCCGGTATGGCCCACTGGAAAATGAGAAAATTTACAAGCTCATCGGTGCGAGCGGCCCTGCCGTCTTGAAGTATTCGCCGGGCCGGTTGCACCGCATCAACGTCCTGAATCCAAACTCAGGGGCCTCGACCATTGCACTTTACGACAACACTTTTCCAAGCAGCATCACAAGTATGGGCACCCTCGTCATGCCTGCGGTTGCTTCCCAGGCCAATCCGCTGCCCTACACTTTGGAGTATGCCTGCCCGTTTTTTATTGGACTATGCGTCGTGCCATCCACGACCTCGCAGCTCCTCGTCATCTATGAGTAGTCAGCGCAGATCGGGAATCCAGTCCTTGCGGTCATCGGTATCGTAGCCGACGATCCGCATAGCCAGGCAGATGTCATACCAGACCAGCGCCCGGACATCGGTGCTCGAATTGCGGAGCACGTAGGCCGGGTGAAAAGTGGGAACGAGCGGAGTGCCATCCAGGTCTTTGACGTGGCCGCGCACTTTGCTGATGGCATCGGCCTTGCCAGTCAAGCCCTGCAACGCGGTCGCCCCCAGAGCAATGATGATCTTGGGCTGGATGATCTGGATTTGCTCCTTGAGGTAGGGGAGACAGGCTGCCATTTCCTCCGGCTCAGGCTTCCGGTTGCCTTCATCGGCATCCGGGCGGCACTTGAGCACATTGGCAATATAGACCTGATCGCGGGTGAACCCCATCAGGCGGATCACGGCGGTCAAAAATTGCCCGGCGCGGCCACAATTATGAACTGCAAATCCATTGGCAATGAACGTGCCGCCCGTAGTTTTTATGTCAACCACATCTCGGATTCCAAGTGGCTCCTTACCTAGAACTTTCACTTGGTGCGTCTTGAATTGAGGAGGATAACGCCGGATTAAATCAAGAAACTTTGGTAATAACCTCGAAGGCTGTATCCTCCCGATAAACTCCATTTGAGCGCAAATGCCGCCCGTCAGATAATGGCGCTCGCAAACAACCCCCTTATGGACTGATTCTTCCGCACGGTAACGAGTCTTGAAGCCAAGAACTTTGAGTTTTGAGAGTGCTTCTAAACAAGTCGCACCGGCATTTTGCGTGAATCCAACGCCGGTATAGCCGCTCGATTTCTTGTGGGTCACGTGGCCTTCACCGTTGTAAAATCCAGCAATCCACCCTGCATCATACGAATTATCGAATTTCCATGGAACATTAAACAGAGCTAACTGCGAACTTCGCTTTTCTCCGCAGCACATAAGCTGGCCGATGCGAAGCCAACGCCTGCCACTTTGGCCGTGATGCGTCAAAAGAGCATGATCGGCGGTTCCGGCAATATCACCAGAATTGGTCAAAATTCGGAAGACCGGCTGCCTTGAGCTGTGCGTGCTGATAACTGTCGCGCTGCCCATTCGGCGTAATGCCCGCCCGGAAGCACCAATTCCGGTTACAACCGCTTGCTCGTCAAAGGACATTATTTGATCCCCTGGTTTTACCCCACCCAAGCTTTTCCATCTCAGGTCAGCCATTAAAACGGGAGTATCCGGCACCAAACAAAAAGGTTCGCCCAGCCGGTCTTCATCCTTGCCTGGAGCCTCGCCAACGAACATGAACTCCGCGTCGGGATCACCAGCGCCAAACACCGTTTGCGTCCTGGATTGAACCAGGTGCGGGCAGCGGCGGCACCGGATGACCCTGTATGAGAGGGCATGTAACTGTTCCTGCTTCGTAACGCAGGGTAGAACGGAAAACGGCGGACACGACCGGACTCGCACCGGCTGACTTCCCCGTGACAGGGGGTTGATTCGACTCCTTCATCTCCGTGTCCAGTGGTGGGAGATGCTGGTTACGCTCCAGCCGCCACTACCTGTGATGTTGAAGGCACCAGTTTTACAGACTGGCCACAGGACCATCTCCCGTATTTAAAGCATGAAATTGATCGCAGCCTTGGCGCTGGCTCTGGTTCTTTCTGGCTGTATGACGCAGCGCGGCTTTCCGCCTGAGCACCAAATTGTAAACTTCGACCGCGTGGATGACACCCTTTACCGGGGCGCTCAGCCCACGCTCAGCAGCCTGGATTACCTCAAATCTTTGGGGATCAAAAGCGTGGTCAACCTCCGAATGCCCCAGGACATCCTGCCAGGCGAACCCGCCGCCGTCAGCGCCCTGGGCATGAGGTTCGTGAACCTGCCCATGAACGGGGTCACGGCCCCACCGCCCGCCGAGATGGACCGGATGCTCGACGTGATCGAGGCGTTGCCCGCCCCGGTCTTCATCCACTGCCAATTCGGCTGTGACCGCACGGGCACGGTGATCGCCTGCTGGCGCATCTGCCACGGCTGGCAGAACGAGGCCGCGCTCCAGGAGGCCAAGAACTACGGCATTTCGCCGCTGCTCCAGGGGATGCAAGAGCTGATTCGCACTTACGCCCGCACTGACCACAAACCGCACAAGACCCTGTAACTATTGACATTGGCGCTAGGGCTTCTTCGGTCTCGACGACCGCCCCAGCACAAATTGGCACGGAGTGGGAGTGCTGCCCTCCCCGAAGCTGGTTTTGGAGACCGGCCTGCACAAGCTGGTGCCCTCCGTAAACTACCAAAACAGTTCCTCCAGGTCGCGTATTCCCTTCTCCTGCTGGTTCTTAGCCCGTTCAAATCTTACAGTCAAGGTGCTATGCCCTGCAAAATCATTTGGTTTAAGACATGCAACTCTATCTACCGCAGGGACATATACCAGGATAAGATCAATTTGATCGTTGGTGTATAAGTGGCTGCTGCGCTTTTTGCCGCGTTCCCTTCCTGGTCGCAATCCAATCGTAACACTACCTTTAGAATGGCTGCACCGGCTATTGACATACTTTACCTGAGCACGCAACAGTTCTGTGCCCGTGTCGATAATAAGGTCATATCGGCATGGAATTGAAGGGCGGCTTGCGACATAGCCTTTCTCTACGGCACGAAGTTGAACGCGCAATTCTGCAATTTCACCTTTTTGATTTGGAGTCATAGCTCCTGTAACTACACAAGCACTCTGCTAATTGAATCACCTGCTCAACCCACACATGATGCCAGTTGGCGGGCTGTCCGATCTTGACCGTCCCGCACCGGCAATCCGTGCGTCGGTCTCGCGTTAGAGCAGGTAAAGACTAGAGTTGGTGATGATGGCGCACGCGGCCAACTCGCGCCAGCGTGCAAAGTTTTTTAAGCCGTGATCGAAGCTGCATCAGCTCCTCGAATCGTTTCTGGTTTTTCAAGGCTTCTGAAACCAGCCGTTGTTTTTCCGCTGCGGATGGCTTGCCGATCAACCCCCGCAGCGCCAATTCAAAAAAGGCGTTATCTCTCACACCTGTATATCCGCGTTGACGGCAACTTTTCTTCGCTCAAAATGGTGGAACCACGGGGAGTCGCACCCCGATCTATGCGTTGCGAACGCACCGCTCTGCTATTGAGCTATGGCCCCGTAACTAAAAGGTGAAACCGCGCTGCGTTTCCATTTTTCCGACCAACCGCTGCAACGCCCGGTGCTACTACTGCGCCTACCAGACGAACTACGCCCTGGCCGACGCGGAGGCGCTGTGCCGGAAAGGTGACGCGCTCAACCGCGACCTGCTGCTCAAGTTCATGGACGAGCTGCCGGTCAACAACATCGAAATCTCAGGAGGCGGCGAGCCGCTGGCGCACCCTGACTTTGCTTGGTTCGCTGGGGAGCTGGTCGCCCGCAACATCGGGGCCAAGCTCATCACCAACGGCATTCTGCTCGATGGCCCTGCCGCTGAAGCTGCGGCCAAGTTGAGCTACATTGAGCTATCGGTGAATTACTGGGACCACCGAAGCTTCGCCGAGACTCGCGGCCTGCCGGAGTTCTGGTTCGACATCGTGACGGCCAACATCATGAAACTGGCCCGGAGCAGGCCATCCTGCGTGCTGGGGGCCAAGGTGGTCCTGACCAGCCGGAACTACCCGTCGCTCCAGAAAATTCGTGAATACCTGATGCAGTTCGGGATTACCCGGCTGGTGGTCACGCCGGGCTACAGCCGCGATCCAAAAGAAGTCCCGCCGCCCGAAGTCTTCGGGCGCGACCGGTTGGCCCGCGCCAAGCCAAAGTGCCTTTGTTGCCAGCGCCAGCTCGACCATCCGGTCGTGGGCGCGGACGGCCACATCTACGCCTGCTGCTACTTCACCTACGTCCCCGGCATGAGGATCGGGAATCTGGCCGCGCAAAAGCTGGCGGACGTTCTGGACAACCCCGTCTTCGATCAGGGCCTTTGCGCCAAGGTCGAGCAGGTCATCACGGACTACCGGAACGGCGTCGTCACCGCCTTCCCCTGAACAAACTGGCGCGGGAGTGGGCCGTCAGCCCACCTGACCACGCTGGTCGCGTCAAAACAGCGGCTTGGCGTCTGCCCCTGGTGTAGGACGCTTGGCGAAGCCTTCGCTCCCGCAAAAATTGGTGGAAGTGAAGGGACTCGCACCCTCAACCCCCTGCTTGCAAGGCAGGCGCTCTACTAATTGAGCTACACCCCCGAAATTGGAGCGGGTGAGCGGTAACGATCCGCCGTATCAGCGTTGGCAACGCCGCGCTCTGCCATTGAGCTACACCCGCATTGGGGCGAACGAGGAGATTTGCACTCCCAACGGTCGGACTCACAATCCGAGGCTCTGCTAATTGAGCTACGTTCGCCACTCTGAAAATCAAAGCCCCACGGCCTCCACCTATGCTCGTGGATTGGGCCGTGGGGCATTTCAACAAAGAACAACACACTTCCATCAAGATTTCCACTGGTCTCCCAGTCTTGAAGCCACAGCATTCACGGTGGTCGTTTACCGGATTATCGGCCCGGCTCTCGGCTCCATCCGGAGCATGTGTGCTTAAAACTGAAAACCCCCGCACTCTTTCGGGTAGCGGGGGTTTTCAAAATCTGGTTGGTCCGCTACCCTACTACCTCACCTGGTTCGCGTGTGCTACGGGTGGCAAAGCACAACGACGTGCCAGTATCCCACCCTTGGGCCAGGGCAGAATACTGCGCCCAGCTATTGGCAGGTTTCGCTGACACGCTATGCAACTTCATCATCGCGGTGAGTCTAAATCGTTTTCGTAAACGGTGCAAGAACTTTCACAACTTTTTAGCAACTTTTTTCGTAAACACAAACCACTGGGCCACAACGAGGAGCAACGAATACGCGCTTATTCTTCCAGATTTTTCTGCACGACTGGCATTGGAACACCCATCATTTGATACAATTCCTCCTCCGAAATGACCCGCGTGCCGTGCTTCCTCGCGCCCTCCGCCTTGTTATTGCCCCCGCCCGTGCCTTGCACCAGGAAGTCCACCTTCTTGGTCACCTGCCCCTTGACGACGCCGCCGTTCTGCTCGATCAACGCGCTCACATCATCGCGCCGACCGCTCTGGAGTGCTCCGGTAATGCAGAAAGTTTTTCCACCGAGCACGCCTCCAGCCTGCTGATCCTCCTCGAAGTAAAATCCACAATCAGCCAACATCTCCAGCTCCTCGATGTTCCGCGTAAAATAGGTCAGCAACTCCGCCGTGGCGACTTTCCCGATCAGCTCCTCGACTTCGTGCTGGTATTGCTCGATTCGTTGCAGCGGTGACAGCCTTTTTTGCTTTTCGTCCTCCTCGTTGATCGGTCGGCTGAACTTGGTCGCCAAATCCTGGCAGCTCGTCTTGCCAATGCCCTCAATGCTCAGCGCCGAGAGCTTGCGCCACAGCGGGCCGTTCTTGGCCGCTGCCAGCCCCTCCCTCATCTTCCTGGCCGTCGCGGGCTTGAGGAAGCTGAAGTCGGCGATGGCGAACAAATCGGATAGTTTCTTAACGCTGGCCTTGTCCATCAACTGGCGCACGGTCGTATCCCCGCAGCCGTCGATGTCAAGCGCATCCTTGCTCACCGCGTAAACCAGCCGGGCGAACACCTGGTCATCGCACTCCGGGTTCACACAGTAGGAATGAACCAGGCCCGTGGGGCGCTCCAGGGGCGTGGAGCAGCAGGGGCAGGTTTTGGGCATCTGGTAGCTCTGGTTGGGGTTCTTTTTGGTCGGCGAGGGCCGGGCTAAGCCGACCACCTTGGGGATCACTTCGCCGCTGCGCTGGACGAGCACGTAGTCGCCCACGTCGATGCCGAGGCGGTCCAGCTCGTCCTGGTTGCAGAGCGAAGCGCGGGCCACGACGGCTCCGCCGAGGCTGACCGGCTCCAACTGCGCGACCGGCGTCACCTGGCCGGTCTTGCCCACCTGAACGAGCACGCCAGCCAGCCGCGTTTCCTTGGTATCAGGTGGGAACTTATAGGCCGCGCCCCATTTGGGCGCACGCTCGCCCTCACCCAAGTCGCGCTGCTTCTCCATGGAATTAACCTTGATAACCAGGCCATCGGTGTCCAAATCGAGAGCCTTCCGGTAAGCGTCCAGGTGATGGATGGCCGGGATCAGGTCAGCGTCGGCCATGCAGGTCGTGTAAGGCAACCCTGGCATGTCCTGGCGCACAGGAAGCGTCATCGTAGTGGGGAAGCCCAAGGTTTCCAGATAGTCGAGCAGCGACTCCTGGGTGGTGACGCCGGGCGGCAGGTCGGACGGGACGCTATAAGCCGCGAAGCTGAGTTTGCGCTTGGCGACCTCCCTGGAATCCTTGAGCATCATGCTCCCGGAGGCCCCGTTGCGCGGATTGGCCAACCGGTCATTCTCCGAAACACCCTGATTGTAGGCGCTAAACGAAGACAAACTCCAATAAACCTCGCCGCGCACCTCGATGGTCACCGGTTTGCGGAGCGTCAGGGGGATCGAGTGGACGGTGCGAGCATTCTCGGTCACGTCCGCGCCCTCGACGCCGTTGCCACGGGTGAGCGCCTGGACGAGCTGGCCTTCCCTGTAGCTCAGGTGCAGGCTGAGGCCGTCGATTTTCATTTCGAGGATAACCTCCTCGCTCTCCAGGCCCGCGAAGAAAGTCGCGGTCTCGTTGGCGTTGTTGATGTTATCTAGCGACAACATCTTGACCTTGTGCCGGATTTTCCGCAACCCGTTGGGGGTCGGACAGCCGACCCGCGTGATAGGCGAATTGGGATCGCCCATTTCCGGGTGCTCCTGCTCCAGGACAGTCAGCTCACGGAATTTTTGGTCATACTCTACATCAGAGATGGTGGGGCTGTTCGCCACGTAGTAGCGAAACGAGTGATCGGTCAGCTCCTTGCGGAGCGCGAGAATCTTTTGCGCATCGGTCATGTTCATAAAAATCGTTCTTTCAATTAGAAGATGGCGGATCAGATGGAAAAGGTAAACAAAATTGTGTATGATGCGTGATCTATTTTTGGACGTGCTCTACGCCTGCGGCTCAATCTCTGCCCTGGCGATCACCGTTGCCCTCCTTAAAACCGCCAGCAACTACGTGAGCGGAAAGATGTTTCTCCCTAAAGACCAAGTGTTTGTGACTTCCCCCGTCACCAATGCTGGAACGACTTCCGGCTGGGCGTCTATGACGCTGGATGAACCCATAGCCGCAGCTACCAAGTTCGACCTGCCGCCGCCCGGCCTGCCGCCGCCCACCGGCATCATCAAACCCATCGAATCCGTTGACAGCACCTTTCCACCGCCCGAACAAGGCCGACCGATCAGGTCGCAAGAGGACTTTATTTTGGAGTGCGGCAACTGCCGCAAGCATATCAAGTCTTCCCCGATCAGCATAGACTCGAAAGGTGGAAAAACGGAAATGCGTTATCGTTGTGAAACCTGCGGAGCCACGGTCGCGGTGAAGGTTTAGTCGATCAGCGCCCGGATGATTTTCTGGGCGCACTCTCCCATACCCTCGTCTTCGCCCTCGGCGCGGGCGATGTCGTCCTTGATCCGTTGCGCCAATTGCCGGAGCATCGTCATCCCTCGCGGCGACTTGGCGTAAAGCTCTTTCATGAAGGAGTTGAACTCATCCACATCCATGCGCTGGATATAGCCGTAAAGGTGCATGGTCAACTCCCGCTCGTTCTCCGCGTCCGTGATGGCCACGAACTGGTCCCAAAGCTGCGGCCCCAGGATCATGTGCCAGGCTTCCATGTCCACCAGGTCGGCCTTTCGCAGCACTTCCTGGCGATCCGCAGCATCACGAGGTAGGCCCGGTGAAGAAGCCATTTCGGTCAGGCCCTTGATGATCTCCTGAATCAAAACCGGGAAGTGCTTAGCTTGGGCTGTAACCTTGGGCGTCTGTCCGTCCTCGGAGGCTTCAATCCGGGTTGAACCGACCTGAAGCTCAGCTTTTGCCCCAGCGATGACTTGGCTTTGGGGAAACATCCAATAGCCAATTTCCGTAGCAACCATCAGGATGCCGTATGCTTTGCGAAGCTGCGGATGAATCCGGTCAAGTGCTTGACCGCCCAGCTCGAACAAGTAATTGTTGCTGACCGCCGACCCCTGGATGATGGCGTTAGTGAAGTGCCGCCGCTGGATCATCTTTTCGATCCAGACTTTCTCAGCCGGGGTGCGCTCCTGGCTCAGCGGCTCCTGGGCCTCCGGGTCATCAGAAGTCATGCCGCCCTCCATGCTCGGCGCGTCGGTCAGCTCCGCGTCGATGGCAATGCGATTAGCCTCATACTCCTTTTTGGCACTCTTGAACTCGGCCAGCTCGAACACCAACTCGATGGCCAGGGCCTCCAGCTCCTCCTTGTGCGTGGCCTCAGCTTGCGCGATCAAGTTCATGGCCCCGACGAGTTTGGTCTGGATGGTGCCAAGAGCCTGCCGGGTGAGCGGCACGCCCAGGTATTGCTGGCCTTTTTGAAGGATTTTCTGCCACTGGCGCGACGCCAGAACTTCCTCGTAATTGGTGGTGTGAGCACCGGGGCCTGGTTGGTGCTCAGGATAGGCCGGGTGACCACCCAGGGGGTGAGTTCTACCGGCGATGGCCTGGTGCTTCTCCTGGTGAATCAAGCCACTCGGATCGTCGATGGCCTCGATGATTTCCCATGCTTTCATTGTCCTTCAACCTGTTCCAGCTTCTCGTAATACTCCGAGTCTTCGTCCAGGTGGTCTTTGGCGATCTTCTTGGCTTCGTTCTCGTTGCTGGTGTGCTCCTTTTCGACCTCGACACCTTTGGCCAGAGCGGGCGGGTCGTAATTCTCGTCAGGGCGCTCGTCTGGCTCCGTCAGTTCCATTTCGCCAGTCTTCTGTTCCTCATCACCGACCGTGGTGCCATCGAGAGTAACCGCATTGGCAGTCTTGTCGGAAACCACGCCCAGGATGGCTTGAACCAGGTTATCAACAGCCTGGGTGAGCTGATTGGCAGGCTCCCCCTGGATAACTTCGATCTCGCCTTCGCCTGATTCATTGCCCAGGATACCAGAAATGGTGCTGTCCACCGGTTCAGCCGGGCCAGCCTCGCCGTCGAACGAAAAGCCACTTTCGCCGGGGCCTTCGCCGCTCCTGCTCTCCTCGCCTTCCTTATCTTCCCTGTCTTCCTCATCTTCCTCACCCTTCTCGTCGCCCTTGTGGTCGTCGTCTTCCTGGATGCCCTCAGCGAAGGCCATCTGACCAAAGACGCCGATTTCGTCAAGCTGCTCGCGGGTATAAGTTTCCACAGAGCCGTCGTCGAGGAGCAAGCGCAAATTGCTGCCGTCCCATTCCCAGTCCTGGATGGGTTGCTGGGTCGCTTCGAGCCAGCTTTCAATGGCCTCGCTCTCGTCCTCCGCCTTGGGGCGCGGAAATGTGCCTGGCTCCCAATCCGGGGGCACCTGGTAAGGGCTGGGAGAGGGCCTTGGCGGCGAGTAGGGCCTTGGCCTTGGGCGGGAGGGCGGGGGCGCAGGCGCAGTTCCCGGTTGCTCTACATCCGGTTCAACCTCTGGCTCGGCGACCGGAGCTTCATCCAGAGCGGCCAATCGTTCGATAATATCTCTCGCATTCACGCGATAACTACTCATGCTTCCCCCAGGGTAGAAGCAACTTGTCCCAGTCCGGGTTGTCCCCTGAGATTTTGCGCGTCTCCAGGTAGTTTAAGCCCACCTCGCTGTCGCCCGCAAGCGGAACGATCACCCAAGACGCATCGAAGTCCGGCAGCAGTGATTGGATGACCTGGGGGATGTCGTTCATGACGCTATACACGATGTCGTGGATCACCGGAAGCTCCTCGCGGAGCGAATCAACGACCAAGCTGTCATGGACGGTGGACACCAACAGGCTGTTCAGCCCGGCATCCCGCATAAGCGCCTCAATCGTAATCAGGCAGAGAAGCATCATGTCGGAAGCCGTGCTTTGGATCAGGTGATTGCACCCGGCGCGGAGGGCCTTGCTCCGGGCCTCGTTGTCGTCGCTCCAGATTTCCTCGAAGTGGCGCACGCGCCCGAAGATCGAAACCGCCCGGCCATGCTCCTCGATGAAATTTTTGTAAACACCCAGAAATCGCTTGAGCGCCGGATACGCCTCGAAGAAGGATTCGATGATGCCCTCGCATTCCTCCAGGGGAATATAGACCTCGTTGTTCGCAAGAACATTTTGTAAACCAAATGCACCGCCGCCGTAGCCGGTCAAAAAGTTTACAGTTTTTGCTACCTTGCGCTTCAGTTCCAACTTTTTGGCCTGCTCGGTTTTACCAGACCGCTGAAGCTCCTCCATGTGCTTTTTCGTGAATTCCTTGTAGTTGTGCATCCCGTCCTTCCACTTGATCTTGCTGGCCGTCAGGGAATGGAGGTCGATGCCGTTCAGGTAGGCATCGACCATCGACTCGTCGCCGCAGGCAGCCGCCATCAACCGCAACTCAATTTGGCTCAAGTCCGCCGCATAAATGCACCCGCGATCCTTGAACCGGGAGCTGAACAGCCGCTTGACGATGCCGTCGCTGGGCAACTGTTGCAAATTTGGGTCTCGACAAGAAAGCCGTCCCCCGCGTGTGCCCGTCAACATGAAGCTGGCATGGATGCAGTGGTCAACCGACAGGTGCGGCTCCTTGACCCGCTGCTTCTTGTCCAAATGCTTCGCCATCATGTTGCGGAGGGGCCGAACGTAGGTGCTGTAGAGCTTGAAAACCTTTCGGTATTCCTGGAGGGGCCGGAGGTTCGGGTGATCGACCACCAACCTATTGAGGGTGAACTTGTCCACGGCGGCATACTTAACCTGCTCCTCCCGGCTCAGGTGCCCCCAGCCTGCAACGTCGTCACCATAAATCTTCCGGCCCCCCTTAGTGAACCGGACAGGATCGAGCTTGAGCGCGGTAAACAGCAGCTCCTTCAACTGGCCCTTGTTTTCCAGGTCAAGCTCCCACAGGGAACCTTCGGCATGGCCTTCTTTGGGTATCGCGGCTTCCTGGGTCTTCGTCTGGCACCAACGCTCGATGACCTCATCCACGTCCCGCAACTTCTTTTTGGCGGCTTCGACCTCGTGCGGAAAACTCTCCTCCTGCCGGTGCAGTTCCTCCGGGTTGATATACATGCCCCTGGCCATCATCTTGGTCAGCGTGCGCGAGGCCGGGGCCACAATGTTTCGGTAAACCCACTGCCGGTTGGGCGCGGAGTAGTAGCGGAACCTGCCCGGACAGCCCGGCCACGCTAGAGGAATTTTGTAAACTTTTGTTGTCTCCAGCCGTGATTCCAGGGCGTCCCTGGACTGGTAGGTAACCTCCACGTCGCCCATGACGTAGGGTTTCAGGTGCGAGTCCCACAGGGATTTGGGGCAGTTGGCGTAGTGCCCGCCCTTGTTGTTGGCGGGGTTCATGGTGTTGCCATAAAGGTCGATGAGCAGCGTCATCTCCTCCTCGTAACCGGCCAGGTCGGGTGCCCAATCATAGGCCAGAACTTCCAGGCCAAGGCTGCCCCGGCGCTGAAGCAGCGTGAAAGCCATGTGCCAGGTGTCCCAGCCCGCCGCGCTCGCCAGCAGGTTGATGCGGTCCTGGAGGGCCAGCCAATCCGGGTTGAATTGGCCGTCTGGCAGAAAAGGTTCGTTTTCGCCCTCGCGCCTGCCGACCGTGGCAATGGTGAACAGTTCGTCGAAGGTCAAATGATGGCCGATCACATCCGCCGTGGCCAACAATTCGATCACGTAAGGCGTCAAATCATCAAGGAACGGCTTTAGCTCGCTCGTCTCGTAGTCCCAAGGGAAACCGATAGATTCCGGCTGGCTGTTCACCGGGTTGATCCAGCGGAACATCATGAAGACAATCCGGGGGTCAGGCGAACGCACCACCGTATCAGGAATCTTTTCGACCGGCATGTCCGGCGCTTCCCCCGACCCTTCCGCCTTGACGCGCCGGAAGTGCGCCCATTGCTTCAAGCCGGTCGTCTCCACGTCGTAGGCCACTTTGAATGGGCGATGATCGTTCGCATATTGAATGACCTGCTTGAGCGTGGCGATGGCCTCCTGGTGGTCGGTCGTGATCCGATACCAGGGACGGATATAGTTGGGCGGCGGCACGCCCTGCCTGCCGGTGCGGAGCGCCGTAATCATGTGGTCTTCCCATTCCTTGGCCAGCACCGGATTCTGGTAACTCAGCACCAGGTTCCGGCTCTGCACCGGCACCATCGGGATGCGGATGTTGGGCGGCGCTCCGAAGATGGGATGGCCCTTGACGAAGCCGCCCTCGTGGGCCGGGTCGGGCCGATCCAGCATGAAGTTCTCGTCGATCAACCAATCGTCGGGCCAACCGCGCCAAGTCAGCAGCCGACCTGACCAGTCTTGCGCGTTGCTCTTATGGCTGAACAGGCCCAGGACGGACGTGCCCACCGGTATCACTACCTTGGGCGGATAAAGAAGCAGGTCATGGATGACGTGGTAGCGGCACCAGTTTCCCTTGGTCTTGTAATTAGGCGGTTTGCCGTCGCGGTAGGCGCACCGGGTCAACGGCACCCAGCGTATCTCGTCGAGGGTAACTCCATGCTCGCTCTGGAGTTTATAGATGACCGCCGCAAGATGAGCAATCGGCCCCTTGCCCGCACCCAAACCACCTTTGTCGTCTTCCGACTTGGAAACTGAATCCACAATGATGGTCGCCACGGGGTTCTCCGGCCCCACGTAGTCCAGGTAAGGATTCTTGGCCCCCATCTGGTCGAGGCCGCAGGCCGAACAAACTGGACTGTCTTTGCCGGGGCACAACTGTCGCTCGCCCAGGGGTGCATTAGCGTCAGGCACTTCAACCAGTTCAGATTCCTCCCAGGCCCGCACCCCGTTGTGGTAAGCGATGAGGTCACGGAAAAACTTCTTCATGCCCTTGTAGTCCACCGGCTCGCCTGCGCGAGTTCGCCAAACCTTGGGCGCATTCCTGCGCTTCTTTACAACCGGTTCTTTGGCCTGTGCTTCATCAGCCATACCTCCTAGAACTGGATGCCGTTCTTACCTCCAAGTGGAAAGAGTCGCCATAACGCCACCGTGCCAATGCTTCGGGCTTGAACAAAGCCTGGACAGTCCTGTCTGTCCCGGCTGCCTGCACCGCACCGAGTGCATCGGCGTTATGGGCCATCTGGCGCAGCGCGAGGGCGTTGACAAAGCCATCTTCCGCTTTTTGCCCGATAACCTTCTTCACTATGAGAACATGGATGTTTACGGAAGCGACCCGGACGCCGTGGTGATGGAAGAAGTTTACCAATTTTGTCATCAGTGGGTCTTCGAGCACAAAGCACCTGGAAAAATCGGCCTTAACCGCAGGGCAATCTTGGAGCGCGTGCGCGAAAGCGAGACTTCCATCAAGCTGTTTTTTCTGGCCAACATGCTGGCCTGGCAACAGTCGCACGAGACGGAGCCATTCCACGCAAAGGTGTTGACGGGAGACTTCGCCGTCCATCAGGTCAAGACGTTTGCGGCGAGTTGCCGTAAACAGTTTGGAGCTTTCGACACTACCACGCTCGACCGGCTCATGGGTTCGGACGTGGCCAAACAAGACTTCGAGGGGTTGTTGCTGAGCAGCGAAATGACGGCGGGTAATTTCATTATCGGATACAAAATGTTTCACTCCGGCACAGTCAGCCAAACGCTGTATCGGGAAAAGGAGGGCACCCTTCATCCTTACTGGCTGGCCGTGGAGCAAACCTACTACGATGACCTTCTCCACCAGCACATCAGACGCCCTGATCCGAACCTGTCGCCGGTGCTGGCCAAACACCGCTGGAACACCCTCCACATCCTGGGTCAGCTCAAGCGGCATAGCCGTCAAGCTGTGGCCGTCTTCCTGGCGCGGGAAAGGATCATGCCCGAAGCGGTAAAGCGCGTGCTGGTCCAGCATGGCTACGCGCCAGAGGACTTCATGATCGAGCGCCGGATCGTCACCAGCCCGCTCAAGTTCTGGTCAAGGCTCGCGGTTGCAATCCAACAAATGGAACTGCTGGATTTCGTGGACGGAAATCCGTCCATTTTCGATTCATAAAAATGATGCTATAAAGTATGTTTGAAAGATACAACTTTTCCGCCGAATTTCAGGACTTGCTTTTGGCGTGCATCATGAAGCACCCAAAGTTGTTTCTGCACAATGCGGGAACCCTGAACTCGGCTTACTTCGCGGGCGTGGAGCGCACGGCCACGGCGCGGGCGCTCTTTGCTTACTGGCGCAAGAATGGCCGGTTCCCGTCCGAGGAGGCGCTGCTCCAGCTCGTTTACGATTCCATCATCCGCTCGTCCGAGGCCAAAGAGGAGGACAACG
>Ga0315288_10001101_pt1 | contig 34576 bp, 44 predicted proteins | sample YL17G11_20_MG_FD_203454 | JGI IMG/M metagenome (GOLD analysis project Ga0315288, IMG submission 203454) | Sediment microbial communities from Yellowstone Lake, YNP, Wyoming, USA - YL17G11_20 | ecosystem: Environmental > Aquatic > Freshwater > Lake > Sediment | place: USA: Wyoming | collected...
CGCAGGCAACTTCATTGATTGGTTCCGGAAAAGTACGCGCTCTGTTGGTGCATCTGGAGGCCGGGAAGTCCCTGGATCCGTGTGAGATGGCTTGTCCTGTGCTGTATTACGTGATTGAAGGACAAGGTGTGCTCAGCGTGGGGGAGGAGCACGCCAGCCTGAAGGCCGGTTCCTTGACCGTTGTGGCCGCCGGCGCAGTGCGCAGCATTGCCGCCCGCCAGCATGTGCTTGTGCTGGCGGTCCAGTCGCTGCCGTGAGGAAAATCTTATGGATCGCTCTGTTGATCTGCCGGCCTTCTTTTTCCGCCCCCGACGACGAGACTCAACCTCCGGGCGGGAGACGCTGGCCGTGCTGGCCCTATGATGAGCGCCCAACTTATCTGCGGAGCGAGCTCCCAGCATGCTCTGTCTGCCGGAAATGACTCTTTAAGCGCCGCGCTACAGGGAAATCCTGTGGATCCAGAGCCGAGTCAAAGAGTCGACAATCGATGAATGGACCCCGTTTGTTGGCAGTCTTCGCCCATCCCGACGACGAGACCTTCCGTCCCGGCGGGACATTGGCTATCTTGGCACAGCAGGATGTGTGCGTCGAACTGGTGACTCTTACCCACGGCGAGGCTGGTTCGTGTGGCGATCCGCCGCTGTGCGCACCCGGGGAATTGGCTGCCGTCCGTGAGCACGAACTACGGTGCGCTTGTTCTCGTCTGGGCATTGCAGCACCCCGCCTTTCGAATTACGCGGACGGTCGCCTGCAGGAAGCGAACGCCGAGACGATGATTGAGCAGATACTGTCAATCATAAATGACAGGAGGCCGGAGGTACTACTGACTTTTGGTCCCGACGGACTCTCCGGTCACCCCGACCACGTCGCCGTTGGTCAGCGGACTGCCGAGGTTTACCATCGCGCCGAGCAAATCGCCGCGCTATACACTGTGGCCGTGCCCCATTCGCTTGCGCAAAGCCTGGACCTGCGGCAATTGCACCCAGTCCCGGATGAGACAATTGCGCTTACAGTGAATGTCTCGTCCGTCTGGGAAACAAAACTAGCCGCCATGCGCTGTCATGCCACGCAGTTTAGTTCATCGCCCGTGCTGAGCGCGCCCGTGGAGCGGCAGCGCCTGTTCTTTGGGTGCGAGTATTTTGTGCGAGCCGCAGTGCGCCGCCCCGCCGATGATTTCCTGCCCGATATTCTCAAAGGTTACTTACAATGACTGAAGCCATTCAGGTAGAAGGTCTGACAAAGGTCTTCACCAACGGCCGGGACCGCCCAAGCTTGCGCGCCGTAGACGGGATTGATTTCACCGTCCATGCAGGCGAGGTCTTTGGCTTCCTCGGCCCTAACGGCGCGGGAAAGACCTCCACCATCCGCTTGTTGACCGGACTCTCGCGCCCCACCGCGGGAAAGGCGAGTGTGCTCGGTTTGGATCTGGACAAAGATCTGCCTCGCATTAAGAAGAGCATTGGCGTTGTACCGGAAGCATCCAATCTTTATGACGAACTGACCGCCTTCGACAACTTGATCTTCGCCATGCAGTTGTACGGCGTTCCGCGCGCTGAACGCAGGCCGCGCGCTGAACTCCTGCTGCAGCGTTTTCGCCTGGGCGAAAAACGAGACGCACCCTTTGCCAGACTATCGCGCGGGATGAAGCGCGCCCTGACCATCGCCGCTGCCTTGGTCCACCGCCCACGGCTGGTCTTTCTGGACGAACCCACGACTGGTCTGGATGTGATGAGCGCCCGAAACCTGCGGGGGATGATTGCCAACCTGCGCGATGAAGGCGTGACCGTTTTCCTAACCACGCATTACCTGGAGGAAGCCGAGCGTCTCTGCGACCGGGTGGCAGTCATTGTCAAGGGGCGCATCGTAGCCCTCGACACGGTGGCGGGCTTGCGATCCAGCGCTCAGCAAAAGACCGTTGTCGAGATGACGCTGGCGGATTCGGAGGGTCGTCAGGAAAAGAGAAGGGCTGAATGTGATGATGGGGTGGAATCTGCCATCCAAAGCCTGTTGAGTGAAACCAGCGGGCGGCGCGTGTTGGCGGTGGACACTGTGCGTCCTTCGCTCGAGGACGTGTTTGTCCAACTGACGGGCCTGAGCGCCGAGGTCATGTTATCGGAGAAAGGCGGAAAGGGAGGCGGCAGTGCTGGCGGATGATCTGCGCGGTATGTACTACATTGCCCTGAAAGACTTGAGAGCGTATTATTTCAAAGCGCCCAATATCAGTTGGGGCATCCTGCTGCCGTTTGCCTTCATTTTGGCGTTTGCGATTCGCAATCCGGGCGATTTGCACGCGCTGGTGCCCGGCCTGCTGGCGCTGACGATCCTCTTTGGCACAAGTTCGATGGAGGCCATTGTCATCGTCTTCGAGCGGCGCATTGGCTCGCTGGAACGATTGCTGCTCGCGCCGGTGCGCCTGCCCGCCTTGTTGGCCGGAAAACTGCTGGGCGGCATGGCCTTCGGTCTGACGGTAACGCTTGTGGTGCTGGTGGTTTCGTTGACAGTATTCGGGGCAGCCGGGACGAATTGGCTGCTCCTGATCCTGGCGCTGTTGCTCTCGGCGACGGCTTTTGCCGCGATGGGGGCGTATGTATCGGTGGCGGTGCGTGAAGTGTTCGATGCACAGACGCTGGCGAACTTCATCCGTTTCCCGATGATGTTCCTAGGCGGTGTGTTTGTGCCGCTAGACTCCATGCCGGTCTGGTTGCAAAGCGTCGCCCGCCTGTTTCCGCTGACGTATTCTGTTGAGGCCCTGCGTGCCGCGCTTTCGGGCGCCTCGTGGACCACGGCCGCGCTCGACCTGGGAGCGCTCGCTGTTTTCAGCCTACTACTATTTCTGTTGGCTGTGAACACCCTGGCGCGGCATACTGAGTAATCGGAGGATCCCATGTTATTGGATAATCCCATGCCTCATTCCGTGGCCTACCACGTCACCGCCACCCGCGTGGATGCCTCACACGCTCGCGTTGAGACGCGGGGACACGAACTGACTCTCAATGTTAAGAAGGGGTCGGGCGAAGCAGGCTTCAACGCCGCCGAGACGCTGCTGGTTGCGCTGGGCGCGTGCATGCTGACAAACGTAAATGCCATTGGCGAAAAGATGCGCCTCCAAATTGACGGGGCGCGCATCGAGTTCGACGCGCATCGCCGCGACGAACCGCCTGCCTTGACGGGGATCCGCTACCAGTTGATCCTCCAAAGCCCCGAACCGCGCGCAAAGCTGGAAGAACTGGCTGAACTGTGTTTCAAGTGGGGCACCGTTACGAATACGCTCGTCAACGGGCTGACGCCGCAAGGCACGCTCCTAATCGAAAATGCTTCTCGAAAGAAGGACTAAGCCTGGGAGCAACTTTCTCGCCTGGTAGAACAACCATGAACCCTCATCCCAACAAGACCCTCGAGAACCGTTTCATCCTCTCTATGCTGCTCACGGCCGGGATTTTGATAGCCGAAGTCATTGGAGGCTTCTGGACCGGAAGCCTCGCCCTGCTCTCGGACGCGGCCCACGTTTTCATGGATGTCTTTGCGCTGGGTTTGAGCTTCCTCGCCCTGCGCCTCTCCGCGCTGCCCGCTGATGACCGGCACACCTACGGATTTCACCGCCTGGAAGTCATCGCCGCGCTGATCAACGGAATCACACTGGGAGCAATCGCCATCGAGATTGTCAGCGAATCCTGGCATCGCTGGTTCAATCCCCAGCCGATCAAGAGCATGGAGATGATGGCCATCGCCGTCATTGGGCTGGCGGTCAACCTGGTGGTGGCATTCGTCCTCGGTGGTCACCGGCACGGCACTGTCAAGGAAGACGGCGGAGAAGAACACCGGGAAGCCGAAGACCTCAACATCCGCAGTGCCTACCTGCATGTCGTTGGCGACGCCATCTCTTCAGTGGGCGTCATTCTCGCCGCCGGCCTTATCTGGATGACGGGCTGGACATGGCTCGATCCGCTGATGAGCGTCCTGATCGGCATCCTGATCCTCTTCAGTTCATGGCGTGTGCTACGGACCTCCCTGCATATATTGGTGGAGGGGGTCCCAGAAGGTCTTTCGATCGTGAAGATTGGGCAAGCTATGCAGAGCGTCACAAACGTTCAGAACGTTCATGACCTGCACGTCTGGGGTCTTTGTTCGGGGCACGTTGCTCTGAGCGCCCACGTGGTCACCGCGGATCAGCCGCTGGTGGAAAGGGACGGAATGATGGCTGAACTGAAAAGGCGCCTCTCCGATTTCGGTATCGAACACACCACAATTCAGTTTGAGTGTGCGACTTGCGGGCAAGGAGCACGGTTAGAGGCCCCGGCAAGTCATTAACCAAAGGACGCTGGCGCACCATCACTGGAATGTGTGAGTATTGTCACATTGACGGCGCTCTATGGAAGTTGTATTGTATTCATGAGATTGAATGTAATGTGGGTTCGACGACCAGCGAGGTGACTTTGCCAGTTCAGGATGATTTGCATGGCTACGTGGACCCTGAGGGCAGAATTGTGCTGCCGCCCGAAATGCGGGCGCGGCTCGGACTATTACCGGCGGCAGAAATCACGCTGGAAGAGATGCCCAACGGTATCTCACTGCGCCGACCGATCACGCACCTGGCCAAGTTATACCTGGAACCTACCAACCGCTGCAATCTGGATTGCCGTATCTGCATACGCAATTCGTGGGATGAGGCGCAGGGTGACATGTCGGAGGAGACATTTGCCCGCCTGCTGGAAGGCATGCAGCAACTTGAGTACAAACCCGTCGTCGTGTTCGGTGGATTCGGTGAGCCATTGTTCCACCCGGACATTGTCGAGATGGTGGCGCGTGTCAGACAGGTGGCCACGCGGCTTGAACTGATCACGAATGGCCTCCTGCTCTCCGACCAGATGGCGCGCGATCTGATCCGCGCTGGCCTGAATATGCTGTGGATCTCCGCCGACGCCCTGCACACCGGTGCAAACGGCAGGCCGTCGAATGCGTTGGCAAGTATCGAGAACCTTCACCGTCTGCGGTTCTCGCTGCACTCGCAATCCCCTGAGACCGGGATTGTCATGGTCGCCACTCCGGCGAATATGAATGATTTCCCGGATCTGCTCCGCAAAGCAGCCCGTTATGGCGTCTCGCGATACATGCTTACCAACATGCTGCCTTACACGGCGGAGATGTGCAATCAGACTCTATACGGCCGCGCGCTGGATCGCGTGGCGAGCCGTCCCACTCCCATGTCACCATCCGTGCAGCTCCCCCGCATCGATTGGAATGAACAGACGGTCAATCCGCTCGCTCAGGTCTTGCGCACGCGTCACAACGTGAGCATTCATGGCGCCAGTCTCGACCTACCGGGAGGCAGATGTCCGTTCATTGAATCCGGGGCGCTCACGATCTCCTGGGATGGTGCTGTGAGTCCGTGCCTGGGCCTGATGCACGGCCATGTCAGCTACTTGTACGACACGCCGCGTGCCGTCACTCGCTATGTTATTGGAAACATCAATGACGCTGCCCTGGAGGAGATTTGGCGCAATACCGACCACCTCGCCTTCCGTCAGCGCGTCCGGGAATTCGACTTTTCCCCATGCACTCTCTGCGCAAGCTGTGAGATGGCAGAGTCCAATGAGGAAGACTGCTATGGCAATACTTTTCCCACGTGCGGTGGGTGCCTGTGGGCATGGGGGGTGATTCAATGTCCCTAGAATGTGCGACGGCCCCCAAATCGCATGTCAGGAAGTTGCTGCGTTCAGTTCTAGACGGTGGATTGAGTAACTTGGGGCAGAACTTGCTGCGATGATGGCCCCTCTTGGCTTGGTCCTCTGGCTGGCAGGGCGCCGCAATCACCAGAAGATGCTCGCCACGGAATCCGCGTGAACAGACCAGCGACCACCGGAAATCAGAAAAGGAGAATCGCAAATGCTGACTATCAAAGTTCTTGGACCCGGCTGCTCGAACTGCAAGGCACTCGAACGGGTGACCCAGCAGGCAGTGGCCGCGCTGGGTATCGCGGCCGAGATCATCAAGGTGGAGGAGTTTTCCGACATCATGCAATACAAGATCCTTTCCACGCCAGCGTTGGTGATCAACGAGAAGGTCGTCGTAAGCGGCCGCGTGCCCGGCGTGGATCAAGTCACTTCCATGCTGGCTGATGCCGCGATGCAGGAGTCTTAACAAGATGTCGTGCTGAGGCGCAATCGAACCAACGCTTGTTGGGCGAGGTCATCAGAAAGAACGGCGTCCTCAAGCAGGCTAAGAACATCCTCAAGTCCGATCGGAGAAAGATCCGATGTCAAGAAATGTGGGATAACAAGCGATGAAGCAGCTTCTGGCCTTTGCCGAGCTCATCCGCAGACAGTATCAGAGCATCATCATTGGGTCAGTGGTGCTCGGATTGCTGCTGGGCATGTGGACATCGGCCCCTGGTAGAGGTCTCCAGGCCTATTCACAGGCACTCACATTCCTGATGATCCTGTTCATCAGCCTGACTATCACGCCGCGCCAATTTGCCCTTGTCTTGCGTCAGCCGCTTCCCATCCTGGCCGGGCTCTTCTTGAACTTCCTCTATATGCCGCTGGTCTGCTGGGTGCTGGCGCGCCTTCTCGTTAATGATTCTCAATTGGCAGTCGGCGTCATCCTGGTGGGAGTTGTGCCATGTGCTGGCATGGCCGCCGTGTGGACGGCCCTCCTCAAAGGTGACGTTCCGCTTGGCATGGCAATCAACGCGCTGACGATGTTGCTGGCTCCATTTCTCATTCCTCCCTTGATGGTATTGCTGGCGGGTTCAAGCGTTGTTGTTAATCCCTGGAGCATGTTCCAGCAGTTGGCCATCATTCTGCTGATCCCGCTGGTGCTCGGCATCGCCCTCCGCTGGCTGGCCGACCGTGCCTGGAATCCAAGACCTTATCTGCCGCTCATGCCAGCCTTATCAGCCCTGACTGCTGTGCTATTGATGTTTGCGATTTGCAATGTCAATGTGCCGCTGATCCGTCAACGTTGGACGCTGGTTCCTAGCCTTCTGGGCGCTGTGATTCTCATATTCCCGTTGGGGTTCCTGGTTCCTTACTGGCTCGGACGCGCCGCTCTTAATTGGGAACAACGTATCGCCGTGACGTATTCCTCAGGCATGAAGAACCTACCGATCGCCGTGGGCCTGGCTTTCGCCAGTTTTCCAAAACTGGCGGGCTTGCCCGTCGCCCTCGCCATGATCCTGCAAATGCTGACCGCCAGTCTGTTCTACCGTTACCTCAATCGTCAGGCAATCAAGCAAGTTGTGGCCAGGAAAACCATATGAAGGGAACACTATGATGGGCTTGATTGGTGCCCTCCTCGAAGCGCCCCACACGTTTGCGGTCGTGGGGGCATCACGAGAGATCTCGAAGTATGGCCATGAGGTCCTAGAGTCGCTGGCCCAAAGCGGACATCGTGTCTTGCCTATCAATCCCCGGTACAACGCAATCGATGGCCACGCTTGCCACGCGTCCCTGTCTGACCTGCTTGAGGTGCCAGATGTTGTCGTGACAGCCGCACCGGCAGCCGTTAGCGCAATGATCGCTGAGACATGCGCGGCTCTGGGGATTCGGATCTTCTGGATGCCGCCTGGCACCGAGTCGGATGCCGCTCTTGAAACCTGCACGCACAACAATGTGACAGCCATTCACGGCTTCTGCCCCGTCTTCTTGCTGAAGTTGCCGCGGGAGCGTTGGGTCGAGCTGCGATGAAGGATGAACATTTATGAGCGGGAAAGTTATCCGGGCTCTGCGCGATAGTCCGCTGGCAGCCTTCTTGAACGAGGCGGAGCTAAGAATGCTGGCTGGATGCGGAGAGATCCAAGAGTACGCGGCCGGTCAAGAAATCGTAACCGCCGATGGTCAAGACCGGAGCCTTTTTGTGTTGCAGGCAGGACATGTAGACCTGCATCTGACCATGATCACGGAAACGTCACAGTGCGCTGGGCAGGCCCGCGTCGCGTTAGGCTCGGGAGGGGAGCCATTCGGGTGGGCGGCTTGGATACGGGTGGATCGGATTGGAATATCCGCACGCGCCGTCAAAAGAACGAAACTCGCAGTCTTCAATTTGGAACGCCTGGCCGACACCGGCACCTTTCGCAAGGTAAGCATCCGCATGCTGGAACTCTTGTATGCCCGCCTTCAGGAATACGGCATCTGTCCCCCAAACGTACAGGCCCTCCTGAGATTCAAGCGCATGCTCCAGGAGGCGGAAGCATCGTGATTCAGGGCCCGGCACAGGGTGGTCAGCGGCAACAGGAAGCCGGCATCGCGGTGCTTCGCATCGACATGCCGCACGTGGCACTGGAGTTCCTGGCCACAAGCGAACCTATACACAAACTGGCAGGAGAAGGCTGAAGTTTCTACCCGAGCGCTCGACCGAACCGCCTCGAGGGCGTTCAGAAAGGCAGGGAGTATGGATTTAGATCTGGGCAATTGGGCAAGACCCGCGGAGGCGAAAGCCGAGGCGACCGAGGCTGCGAAACTGCTTGGCGGCCTGCTTCGGCAGACGGCGGAATATGAAGCATATTCAAATTCCCTCAAGGCGATGACGGACGACTCCGGAGTTGCTAGAGTCACGAGGGAGGCGCGTTCCCACTGGTCTGCTTATCAGCTGGGAGGCGATGGGGGACAGCGTGCCGGTGAGCTGATGCGTCTTGAACTCGAGCTGGAAGACAACCCTCTGGTTCGTGCGTGCCGCCTGGCAGAGCACGACGTACGCGAATTGTTCAGAGCGGTGGACGAAATCGTCAGCCAGGAGGCCGGCATCGAATTTGCCGCGAATGCCCAGCGCACCGGTGGATGTTGTGGCAGGTAGGAGGACGGCGATGGTACTCACTGACGGAATTCTTGTGGCGGCCCGCGAACTGGGTAAGGCATTGCGCGAAGACGCGTACCTGCGCGCCTATCGTGGAGCATGCCAGGCGGTTCAGGACGATCCGGAGGCCAGCGACCTGGAGAAGCAGACCTCCGACGCGTACGAAGAGCTGATCGCGCGCGAGCAGGCTGATGCAGCTCCCATGCCTCACGAACTCCAGCCCTTCTACGAACTCCGTCGGCAGCGCCTGGCACATCCGCTGATCGCCAAGCGCGGGCACGCGATGCGGCTTGTTCGCCCTCATTTGGCTGAGATTGCAGAAGAAATCAGCCTCCAACTCGGCATGGACTACACCGCACTTGCTGCCGCAGCGCAGCCAGTTTCAGCATACTCGTGCAGTACTGAAGGAGGGAAGATCCTATGTCAGAAAGCGAATTGAAAGATTACCTGGGAATCCCTCGTATGACGATTCCCTGGTATCCAACGATCGACCGTGAACTTTGCACCGACTGCGAACTGTGCGTCGGAGCCTGCAAGCACGGCACGTACGCATTCGGCGGAGATCCCGAACACGTCGTAGTGGCGAATCCCTATCACTGCGAGGTGTTTTGCGAGAGCTGCAAGTTCCAGTGTCCGGTCGATGCGATTTCGTTCCCGGATCGGCAGGAGTTCAAGGCCGTGATCAAGGCACTGCGGGCGCAGTACCCGCCCGCGGTGTAATGCTCAAACAAGAAATGGAGGAAGCAATGTCGGACAAAAAGGAACTGCCGCGTTACGTTCAATGCATGTGTAGGGGAGACTGCCCCGGCTTCACCCAGCTCAACGTATGGAGTCTGCTGAACTATGTTCGCACCGAGCTGGATGTGGAGTATGCGATCGTCCACCCCCAGCTGTGTGTGGACGACGGCGATCGGTTCTGGCAGGACATTGCTAAGCCGGATGCCAGGTACGTCGTAGGCGGCTGTGATCCCAAGATGCAGCGCAAGATGTACAAGGATGCCCTCGCTGCCGTTGGCGCAGACTTCGATCGGCAGGTCACAGCTCTTGATCTGCGCAACATGCCGACCGAAGAAGCCATGAAGAAGGTGACGGCCGCCTTGGAGAAACCTGAGCCAGCTTGAACACCACTCTGGCTGGGTGATCTCTGTGCTCCGGCGACTCCAGCGCTCGGGAATTCGGATGCGCATTGCGACCCTCGTCGGCATCGACGTATTGGTCATGGCGCTTGCAGCAGCCTCTGCTCCTGCTGTGGCGCTGCAGTCTGAGCCGCCGGCGACTCGGACGGTGAAGGCTTGTCACATCTGCGACGAGGGTCTCCCGCAGGCCACGGCGACTGCGACGGTCGAAGCCTGCCAGGTCTGTGAGGGTGGTCGGCCCAGGCCGATAGTCCACGCTGTCATGTTTTGGATGGACGGCTGCCCCCATTGCGAAGAGGTCATCGAGAACGTCTTGCCAGCGCTGCGCCGGAGATTTGGTTCAGGATTCGACCTGTTCTTGATCGAAGTCGTGGACACCCACGATGTGGACGTGCTCTATCAGGTCGCGGAAAGCTATGGCATCCGAAAGGAAGAGACGGGCGTTCCATTCCTCATTATCGGGGATCAGGTGCTGATTGGCTCAGACGAAGTTGGAGTGGAACTCCCCTTCTTGATCGATGCCTACTTCTCTCGAGGTGGCGTCGGATGGCCCGATATCCCCGCTCTCGGTGACTATCATGCCGCGGCGCTGCCCCCGCCTGCTCCGGCAAGACCGGCGGCAGCCTTGGTGCGGGCGATTCTATTCACCACACTGGATTGCCACGATTGTGCGATTGAAGTGCGCGCCGCTCTGGCGCCTGTGCTGGAAGAGTACGGCGCGCACTTCGAATATCAAACCGTGGACATTGTCAATCCCGCCGACGTGGAGTATCTCTATCAAGTCGCTGCTGCTTATGGCGTCCCCCGCGAGGCCGTGGATTCACCGCTAATTATTGTGGGAGATCATCTGCTGATGGGCGAGAATATGGCTACCGAGTTGCCAGACCTGGTAACAACCTACCTCGAGCGCGGAGGTGTGGATTGGCCACCCATTCCCGCCCGGCGGGGCATAGTCATTTCCACCCCGATACCGTTGCCGGACCAGACCGTTCCTTTTCGATTCGCGGCCGAGCAGCCTTCCGGCTTTGCGCTGGCGATTGTGATCATGGTCCTCATGGCTGCTGCCTGGGTCTACAGCCTCGTTGCCTTTGGCCTGGGCAGGACCTTCACATTGCCCGCCTGGGGTGATTGGCTCACGCCCATTCTGCTGGCCATGGGCATCGGCGCTGCGGCTTATCTCTCCTATGTCGAGACGCAATTCGCGGAGGCCGCGTGCGGACCGGTGGGCGACTGCAACGCTGTCCAGCAGAGCCCGTATGCCAGGTTGTTCGGGATTCTGCCCGTTGGTGTGGTGGGTCTGCTCGGTTATTTAGCCCTTTTGGCCGCGTGGCTGGCGCGTCGCGCTCTCCCGAAACTAGGGAAGTCGTCCTCCATCCTTTTCTTTGGATTGGCGTCGCTTGCTGTGCTATTCTCCATCTATCTCACGTACCTCGAGCCATTCGTGATCAAGGCGGTGTGCCTGTGGTGCCTGGGTTCGTCTGTCATTGTGACCCTGCTCCTTCTGCTTGGCACTCCGCCTGCCGTCCAGCATTTCGCTGGGTCGGATGAGGCAGTTGATGCCCAATTGTAGGCGCCGCCTTGCAGCCCGGTGGGACAATTCCCCCGCGTTGCTGCGCCTGTCTCGGTCGATGCCACGGGTCAGGCGATCTGGAAGCAGGATGTGGGCCCGAACGATGAACTGCCCCTCGACTTGAAGATGGGTGCACGTCAGAGCGGCGCGCTGGCGGTGAGTCCATAGGGTCCGATAAGGAGGGCAGCGTGCTGATCGAGAGGTACGACCTTGACGTCTTCACTCCTCCCTGCGAACCAGGGGCGGAGCGCTTCGCGGCACGAGCACGCTTGAACGTGGATATCGCGGCGGTTTTGCCGTATCTGAACGCCACGCTGCGTGGCGCGGTCTACATGCCCGAAGCCAAGGCCCTGACGTGGAAGAAAGGCGGGCACAACATCGCTTTCCATGCCTTTCTGATTGCAACTTCTAATGTGGATGACCGCGAGGGTGCGGAGAAGGAACTGAAAGGGCTAATTGACCTGGTCAACCGCACCTGGGAACGGCGTAATGAAATCACGCCAGACCAGGCCACCCGCCAACGTCCTACCCCGATGGCGATCTACAAATTGCTGCCGAATACCAACTGCAGGCAGTGCGGCGAACCGACCTGCTACACGTTTGCCCTGCGACTCGCAGCCTCACAAAAGAAACTGGCCGAGTGCCTTCCACTAGGCGAGGAGCGGTATGCCGATCAGCTTGTCCAGTTGCAGGAAATGGTCATCGAGGCGCCTTCCATTGGGCGAGGAGAGTAGGTGATGAAGAAACAACTAAGCGTTGTGGTTGAAGATCAGGATGTCATAGAGTTGATGCGCATACTCATGGACGACGACGCCGAAGGCGCCTTGGCTTTTCTGAAGCAGCATTTCAAGGGCAAGGCTCGCGATCTGCTGGAAGGCGGTTGAAAGGTGATGATCGAAGTGCCCGGTGCGGGCACATTGCAGGCGATTGGAAACCTCTTCAAGAAACAGACATGGGGAGGTCGCATCAGTGGGCGACGCCACGTTCTGTGATCTGGATGAATTCGTGAAGGGAATGGCTGACGAGACCCGCCAGCGAATCCTCACGCTCCTGCAGGCGGGGGAATTGAACGAGAGCGAGATCGTCGAGCGAATGTACCTGACGCAGCCGACCATTTCTCATCACCTGGCCGTGTTACGGCGCGCACATATCGTGTCGACGCGCCGCGATGGGAAGTACGTTTTTTACCGAGCCAACCCGGCCTGCGTGACCAAGTGTTGTGGCGAAATCCTAAGCCGCTTCACACTCCCCCCTGAAGAGCCTAAACATGAGGCGTCTGGCCATGCCTCAGCCACCCCTAAAAGACATGGCTAATTGGAGTGCAAAATGAGTAAGACATCACGATCTTCACAATTGAATCGCCGCGAATTCATGAAGATGGTGACCGTGCTCGTGGGTGGTGTGATCGGGACCGTGCTGGGACTGCCGCTCATCAGTTACCTGCTATCGCCAGGGCTGAAGATGCAGAATGAGGACGAGTGGACCTCGTTAGGCGCTCTGGAGGACTATCCGATTGATACCCCCCGCCCGTCTACCTATACCCGCACTCGGGTGAATCGCTGGGAGAGGACGGCGACCTACTACGGCGCTTATGTCTCGCGAAAATCAGGGAATGAGTTGGCGGTGTTCTCGGACGTCTGTACTCACCTGGGTTGTCGGGTGTCTTGGCGTTCAGACATACAACATATGTCTGCCCCTGCCACGATGGGCACTTTGGTGAGGATGGAGAGGTTCTATCGGGACCCCCGCCGCGCCCTCTCGATCAATATGAATCGAAGATTAACGACGGGATCATTCTTGTCCGTGTGAGCGAATAGGTTTAACAGATGTTCCTCGAGTCTATCGCCCTCACCAAAACCCTGCCCTGCCTGGCCGAGCCCGGCAGGATCATCGTCATAGGAACGCCGGACCGCGCGCTGAACGACGTATTGCCTTATCTTGCCACTCTCCCCGGGATCATTGCATGGAATCCTGATGCGCTGACACTTACATTTCGTCGACCTCATGGCTTCATGACGCTGTACAACGACAAGGTCTACATCACGCAGGTGGTGGACGGCCCAGAAGGATTGGAGCTCTTGGACTCCCTGGTGCAAGCCATCAACGCGGTTTGGGCAAAGCGCGCTGAACTGATTGCCGTAACGGCCAGGAAACATGCCCCACGCCACTTGGATATCTGGGAGCTGCTGCCGCGCACTAACTGTGGTCGGTGCGACGAATCCACGTGTCTGGCGTTCGCTGTGGCGGTGGTGCAACAGAAGCGCCCACTGACCGACTGTCAACCATTGCAGTCCGATTCCTCGTTCGCGGATCGCAAGGCGACCTTGGAGGCCATGTTGTGAACCATGACTCACCCAGTTGAAATCCTCGCAAGGGTAGTTGAAGCCAGAGGTTCAGCGGCGCTAGCCACCGTCGTGGAGGTCAAGGGCGCCTCGCCGGCCAAAATCGGCGCCCAGATCGTCTTGTGGGCGGATGGGACCGCAGGCGGGACGGTCGGTGGTGGAAACCTGGAGACAGCCATCCTGAGCGATGCCCGCGCCGCGATGGCAAGCGGACATCCGGTATTGGCTCACTACAATCTTACAGAAGAGGGGCAAGACGCAGTCGGGGCGCTTTGCGGCGGGGAGGTCCGTGTCTTTATTCAGCCCTTTCTGCCACCACCTCAACTGATCATCGTCGGCGGCGGGCACATTGGACGCCCCCTGAAGGTCATGGGTGAAGCGGCTGGTTTTGATGTGTCGGTCGTTGACGTGGAGCCTGGCCGCGCAAACGTTGCCAGCCTCGAGTCCGTGATTCTCACGGCGGACTGTCACGTCGTGCTGATTACGATGGACCATGTCTCTGACGAGGCCGCGTTGCGACGCGTCATTGACTCCCCGGCACGCTACGTCGGTATGATCGGAAGCCGCCACAAGTGTGACGTGATCATGGGGCATCTAAGGGCAGATGGATTTGGAGAGGAGACCCTGGCGCGAGTGCACGCGCCGATTGGCCTCGATCTTGGTGGGCCAACTCCTGAGGAAATCGCCGTCTCGATCCTGGCTGAAATCATTGCGGTGCGCCGGGGGGGCAAAGTTGCTGTCCGGCAGGCGTAGCGCCGAGAACCCTCTGGTTCGGGCTTGCCAAATTCTCCGGATCTTCGCCCGGGCAATCCGTAAAGCAAAAGTCATTCCAATGAAGTGACATGTATCCTTGACTCGCTGCTCGCTCCCGAATATAATTCAACGCAGATTGAACTATCTTACAGGGAGACCACCATGCCTAGAGTCTTGCCGCCGCCCGCAAATTTGAAGACGCTTGCTGAGCGACTCAAGGTCCTCGCAGAACCAAAGCGCCTCCTGATCCTCAATCTGCTGATGGAAGGCGTGCAGTGTAATTGCGAGCTGGGCGGTGCGCTGACTATGGCTCCCAACCTGATCTCACATCACCTCAGCGTTTTGCGGCAAGCGGGCTTGGTGGATGTGGAGCGGGATCCAGTGGACTCGCGTTGGCTGTACTACTCCGTCAACCGCGCCGCGCTCGAGGAACTGCGCTCGACTTTCGACGTGATCTTTGATGCCGCGCGCATCAAGGCGCGCCGGCTCACCTGTGGGCCGCAGGCGCCTGTCCGTGCCCCGGACTTTGTAACGTCCGAAAGGTAGTTCCCTTACCCACACCTTTCAAAGGAGTCTGAAATATCATGCCCGAATTGATCCCACTGTTGAACACGCTGCCGAAATCTATTGCTCCGGCAGACTTGGAGCTGTTCGATCCGCCGATGTGCTGTCCTACTGGGTTATGCGGCCCCACTCTTGACCAGGCCCTTCTCGACGTGAGCGAAATGATCCTTGCGCTGCAACGCGAGAACCTTCGTGTGGAGCGCTACCAGATGGCCAGTGACCCCAACGCCTTCCTGGCAAATGCTGAGGTGATGAAGCTGGTACGCGAGAAACAGATGGAAGCCCTGCCCATCAGCGTTGTACACGGCAACGTCATCAAGAGCGGCGGCTACCCGTCACTGGACGAAGTGCGGACCGCTCTAAGTGGAGCAAGGTCATGACTCAGTTCATTTTCTTCTCTGGTAAAGGTGGCGTCGGCAAGACAAGTATGGCTTGCGCGCACGCCGTTCGTTATGCTGACGAAGGCAAACGCACTCTGATTGTCACAACGGACCCAGCCTCCAACCTGGCGGACGTATTTGAGCAGCCGATCGGCCACCAGATAACACCGATTGCCGGTGTGCCGAATCTATCGGCGATGGAGATCGACCCGGACAAAGCCACCCAAGAATACATTGATCGGGCGATGGCGCCCATCCGCGCCGCCTTCCCTCCACAGATCGTGCAGGTAATGGAGGAGCAAATGAGCGGTCCTTGCACCGCGGAGGTGGCCGCCTTCGACCGCTTCACGGACTTCCTGGAGGTGCCGTCGCAGGATGGGACTGGCTACGAAGTGGTCATTTTCGACACTGCCCCGACGGGGCACACAATTCGCTTGCTGGAGCTGCCCGCTGAGTGGAGCCAGTCCATAAACTCGGCCAGCGCTGGAAGCGGCCAGACTTGCATCGGGCCGGCTGCGGCGATTCAGGATGCCAAGCACAAATACGAGCGCGCCCTGGCCGCCATGCGCCAAATCGCGCAGACCACGTTTGTGTTTGTTCTGCATCCGGAGGCTATTTCCATCAAGGAAACGCGCCGGTCCATTGATGAGCTCAAGAAACTTGATATTCAAAACTACCGCCTGATCGTCAACGGCATTATTCCATCTGGAGGCGATGGCAATTCCCTCTTTGTGGCGCGTGCCGAGATGCAGAGGTCCTATCTGGATCAAATCGACCATATGTTCACATACCCGATGCAGCGTATGATGCTGCAGGCCGGCGAGATCAAGGGTGTTGAGGGACTCCGCCAGGTTTCCAGGATCTTCTTCGATGGAGCGGAGGCGACCGGGACTCTTGAGGCGCATAGTATTGAAGCCAGCAGCATGACCATTGCCACTTCGCTCGACGAAGTCCGGGCGCGCCTACAGCCGAACCATCACCGTCGGACGGTGTTCTTTGCGGGCAAGGGCGGAGTAGGAAAGACAGTCGCCTCCTGCGTGACCGCCGTCTGGCTCGCGCGTCAGGGATTCAAGACCCTGCTCCTGACCACGGATCCCGCGGCGCACCTGGGAGACGTCCTGGACACGCCGGTAGGGGATCAGGTTACTGCGATCAGTGGGCAGCCCCAGCTCTGGGCTGCCAAGATTGATCCGAAATCCGCTGCCGAGGTCTACAAGGCGCGCATTGTCGAGGATGCCAGACGGCGTGGCCGCCCAGAATCCGCGATTAAGGTCATGGAAGAAGAGCTGGACTCGCCCTGCACGGAAGAAATGGCGGCCTTCGACAAGTTCATCGACTACGCCTCTCAAGAGGAATGGCAGGCGATCGTGTTCGATACGGCCCCCACGGGCCACACGCTGCGCCTGCTGGAATTGCCTGTGGACTGGAGCAAGCAAATCGACGTCAAGATATTCGCCTCGGTGGAAACCACGGCAGCGGATGATGTCGCTAAGAAGCGTTTCGGCAAAGTCATCGAAATGATGTCTGATCCGGAACAAAGCACATTTGCTTTTGTGATGTACCCGGAAGCGACGCCGATCCTCGAGGCCTGGCGCGCTGCGCAGGAATTGGGATCCGTGGGAATCCACCCTGGCCTGGTGGTGGCCAATATGGTCATCCCACCCGAACAGGCGACCACGCCCTTCGTGCAGTCCCGCCGGGCGATGCAGGAGAAGTACCTGGCAGATATTGTCAAGCGCTTCCGCGTGCCGCTGGTGCAGATCCCGCTTCTCCCACGAGAGGTCAAGGGGCTGACGATGCTGGCCGAATTGGGCGATGAACTTTACGGGGAGAAGGTTTCTGTATGAACCAGGCTGTACTGGTGCAGATAATCGGCTCTCCGATTGCCTGCAAGGAAGGCGTCAAAGATTCCTGGCGCGACGTTGCGGCATGGGCGGCTGATAAGCTGAAGGTGCGCTTTGGACAATCGGTTGAGCTACGCTACTTTGACCTATTTGATACCGACTGCCCTCCCATGTCAGCTGATGCGAAGCTGCCGCTCGTGATCGTTGGTGCCAAAGTTGTCAGTAATGGCGGCAAGATCTCGATACCGGCGATCGAGCGCGAGATCGAGTCGATCATGCAGAGGCAGGCTGCATGAAGCGCAAAGTGCTCTTCTTGTGTACAGGCAATTCTGTGCGTTCGCAAATGGCGGAGGCCATCGTCAATGCGCGGCTCGGCGATGCGTGGGAGGCGGTCAGCGCCGGAACGAAGCCAACCGGCTCCGTCCATCCCAAAGCAGTCGAGGTCCTGCGCGAAATCGGCGTCCGGCACGAGGGTCGCTCGAAGCCGGCCGGCGAATTTCGAGATGTGGCCTTCGATCTCGTTGTCACCGTCTGTGATTCCGCGGCGGAGGAGTGCCCTGTCTGGCTCGGAAGAGGGAAGCGCGTCCATCGCAGTTTTCCCGACCCCGCCAGGACCGGCAACACGGACGACTTCCGTAGAGTGCGCGACGACATCGTCCGGGAGATCATTCCGCTTCTGGTGAACTATGCAAATTGACCTATTGTATTTCGACGGCTGTCCGTCCTGGAAACGTGCGCTGGAAAACTTGAGGGCCGCTCTTCTGGCCGAGGCGCTCGAGGCTGACATCCACCTGGTTAGAGTGGATGACGATGACGAAGCCAACCGCCACAAATTCTTGGGCTCGCCTTCGTTTCAGGTGAATGGCGTGGATCTGTGGTACGAGGAGCGGCAACAGTATGACCTGAGTTGCCGAGTCTATGCCACGCCGCAGGGCCTGAGGGGCACGCCCAGCCAGGAAATGTTACGCGAGAAATTGCGAGCCATGCATTCATAGATTGATATGACTCAATTGCTAAGGCAGTTGAGAGAAAATCGTGGATGGAGGTTTCTGATGTCTGATGTTGCTGTGATCAACACGCCCGCGGCCGGCCTGACCAAACAGCTCTCGTTCCTGGACCGCTACTTGACACTGTGGATCTTCCTGGCGATGGCGGTGGGCGTGGGGATTGGTTTTGCCTTCCCTGAGGGGGTCATGAGTTTGAGCGCGGCGGTCTCGGTGGGGACCACCAACATCCCGATTGCAATTGGGTTGATTCTGATGATGTATCCGCCGTTTGCCAAGGTGAAGTTCGAGGAATTGGGGGATGTCTTCCGCAACAAGAAAGTGCTGACGCTTTCGCTGATTCAGAATTGGGTGATTGGTCCAGTGCTGATGTTTGCGCTGGCGATTATTTTCCTGCGCGGCTACCCTGAATACATGGCCGGGCTGATTATGATTGGTTTGGCGCGCTGTATTGCGATGGTGATTGTCTGGAACGAACTGGCGCACGGCGATACCGAATATGCCGCCGGGCTGGTAGCTTTCAACAGCGTGTTCCAAGTCCTGTTTTACAGCGTGTATGCCTGGGTGTTCATCACAGTCCTGCCTCCCCTGTTTGGTTTGCGCGGCGCGGTGGTGCAAATCACCATCGGGCAGATCGCTGAAAGCGTGGCCATTTACTTGGGCATTCCTTTCCTGGCGGGTTTTCTCACCCGTTTCGCACTGGTGCGGATAAAGGGGAAGGAGTGGTATCACAAGGAATTTGTTCCCAAAATTAGCCCGCTGACCCTGATTGCCCTGCTGTTCACGATTGTGGTGATGTTCAGCCTGAAAGGCAATTTGATTGTGCAAATTCCGCTGGATGTCGTTCGGATTGCCATTCCCCTCCTAATCTACTTCGTGAGCATGTTCCTAATCAGCTTCTGGATGGGGCATCGCCTAGGCGCGAATTATCCTCAGACTACTACGCTCTCATTCACGGCCTCTAGCAACAACTTCGAGTTGGCGATAGCGGTTGCAGTAGCGGTATTTGGAATCAACAGCGGGGCGGCGTTCGCGGCGGTAATCGGTCCCCTGGTCGAAGTGCCGGTGATGATCGGGCTGGTGAACGTGGCATTCTACTTTCGGAAGCACCTGTATCACCAAACGGTCTCGGCCGGACCGGTCCTGGCAACGGCCGCGGCGAAAGCCGGCACCTCGAAGAATTGAACGGAGGGCGCCTAAAACGTTTGGCGCGTCGTTAGTACGAACGTACTCCGTGTGCCGAGTCGCCCCTGACAGCGGGCCCGCAAAGGAGCTGCTCCAATGGAAGAACTTGTGTATGGGAATATCGAGATCGCACCGGTTGATGTGGTAAAACGTGCGGCGCGTGACTTCGCAGGTGCGCTGACTGAAACGCCTGCATTCAAAGCGTTCGAGGGCGCGGCCCAACGTTTCAGAGATGACCCAACCGTGCAAGAAGCAATGGCGGCGTATCAGAAGGAGCAGATGGCCTTGCGCCCCGTGGTGATGCTCAATGCTCTGGGCGACGAGGAGAAGGCCAAATTGGAGGCTTTGCGAATCGCATTTGTCAGTCAGCCGATCGCGGAGGAATACTTCGCGGCACAGGCGGAATTGATAAGCTTGTGCCAAGCACTCGGCGATGCGGTTTCCGAAGCCACTGGCTTGAACTATGCTGCCGCGTGCGGTTCCAGCTGCTGCGGGTAGGAGACAATCATGACAACAGTAATTGACCCCAGGCTGCAGGACGCCACACACTCGCTGATTGAGAACTTGTTGGCATCGGAGGCGTTCGTGGCCTACCAGACGGCGCGGACGTCCTTCAATCAGGATCCACAGGCCCGTTCACTCCTGGAGCAGCTCAGCGAATCACAGGCTGCCTTGAGGAAGAAGCAGGCAAGAGGCGGCGCGACGCAGGCGGAGCTCGACGCCCTCCGTGAACTTCAGGCGCAGGTCCGGCGCAACGAGAACTTCATGGCCTACGCCCAGACCCAGCAGGAGGCGGTCAATTTTCTGCGCGAAATCAATACCGATATCAGCCAGCTCTTGGGGATGAACTTCGCTTCGTTGGCCAATCACGCAACCTGCTAGGGGACGCAAGACATGCCACTCTATGAGTATCAATGTGCGGACTGCAAGACGCCCTTTGAAGTGCGGGCAACTTTCAAGGAGAAGGAGGCTGGCTTACAACCTTTGTGCCCGAAATGCCACAGCAAGTCCACTCGTCAGGTTCTGACCTCAACATTCCTGGTGCGTCACCGCGGCGACGGCGCCGCGCTTGATGTCGCTATGTGCGGTCCAAATGCGGGCCCAGGCTGTTGCGGTGGGTGAGGGCCGCCAAGCGCAGCGAGGGACAAGCCCCCCTGTGACGCCTCGGACAAGAGACTGATCAGCGCTGCACCAACCTCACGGCGACGAGGCTAGCAGTCATGGAAACAGTGGATGAAACCAGAGCCGTATACCTGCAAATCCCGCATTTTGTGGACAACGAACAGCGGAGCATACAATATGGATGATTGCCTCCAGGGCTCTCTTAATCAGTTGGTTCGGGGTTCAAGTCCCCGGTCGGTCACCTAGATACGATCAAAGGACCGTATTCTCTCTTGTTTCGGCCATATTTGGGGGTGCCAAGTCGCCCGATTTTCATCGCGTGTGGCAATTGGATGCAATTGGGCTACCGTTGAAAAAAAAGAGACACGCTCCAGAAACCATGGACGCAGTAGGCCAATTCACCCGTAGCTTTGGAACCAGATAGCCAATTCCGCGCTCCCTAAACGGAATATCCACGCTTACTCAGGGATCCTAGTCCGTTGATTCGGAGTCTGAATCCCTGGTCGGCCACTGCTTACCGTCAGTTGTGGGGGCTAGTTAATGAATGCCTCAGCGCACGACCTTTGCCCTTTTGCGAATAACCCTCAAAATTCCTACGGCACGGTGGAAATTCCCCACCTCGTCGCGACTGTCGGCCTAGCACCCAGCTGAACAATACGAGGCCTCCGGGCTAGCGCCGCGCAATTCCAATCCGAATTACAGAAGATTGGCTGGTTGCTTCGACCACCAATCTTCTGTTTTGTGCGTCTCACCAACCTTGCATTGTTCCGGCGGGTACGCCGATGCTTTTGGGTGCTGTTTGGGAAGGGTGGCGGTGGGTTTCTGAATTCACTGCCCCCACTCCAATCGACGAAAGGAAAAGCACCCATGCACACCGAGAAAGCACAGGAAGTCAAAGCCGAGTACGAAGAGCGCCTGAAGGGGTTGGCAGAACTGACGGACGCCGCGCAGCAATCCGCGCAGTTTGCCGCATATCTAAGGGTTGCCGCCAAATTCCACAAGTACAGCCCCTCGAATATCTGGCTGATCCTATTCCAGAATCCGAACGCTTCCCGTGTGGCGGGATACAACCGCTGGAAGGAATTCAAGCGGCAGGTCAGGAAGGGCGAACACGGCATCGCCATCCTTGCACCTTGTGGTTTTGCCGCTTACCACACCGAGACCGACGACGCGACCGGCAAGGAACGCAAGATCTACGAGAACGCCAATCGCTTTAGGGTCGTGACCGTTTTCGATGTCACACAAACCGAAGGCGAACCGCTCCCCGAACCGTTACCCTGGCGCACCGAGGAACGGAGCGAGAAGATACAGACAGCCTTGATTGATTTGGCACGCGCCAACGGCTACACTTACCGGGAACAGGACGGTCTCCGCGAAGAAGCTCACGTGAATTACGCCGCCCGCGAAATCGTGTCCCGGCCCGCCGCGGGCACTTCTGCGCTCATCCACGAAGCCGCGCACATGTTGCTGCACGAGGGTCGCCACGACCTGACCGATGATCAAAAGGAGACCGAAGCCGAAGCTACGGCATTCATCGTGTGCCAGCATTTCGGAATTGAGACGAACGCCCCCAATTACCTGGCGCACTGGTCCAGCCCGGTCAAAATCAAGGCCTCAACCCATCGCATCCTGACCTGTGCCGAGCAGATTATCGACGCGTGTGAAGAGTGGGCCCAGACAGCGGCCCGCAATTGAAAACCAGCCTATCCAATCGGATGGGCTGGTTTTGTCTGACAACCACCCGCCCCGTAAAAAAATCGCGCCTCCCTTCGGTCGGCGTAAAGGTGGCGCTGCGCTTCCTTTCACTCGTTCGGGCTTTGCCCTCGCGACCTGTCATCTACGGGCCATGACTCACTAGTTGAGCACCCGACCCGAAGGTCATATTAGTCTACTGAACTAGGGATGCCACACATCAACGACCGCTTCCCGCTACTACCCGCCAACCACTAGAGTCACCATCCCTCTTTCGGATCCAATTGGGAGGCAATTGCGAGGTTATGCGGTGGACAGCAGAAACGCCGTGGACGAAATCACCCGTACATCTTGCACCACCACATGCCGCTCTCCGCCCTCAGTAGACAAAATACACACCTTTGGTCTGGGCTCTGAATCGTGATCTAGGTCGCGGAGTCTTCCTTCTTCATCTGATGCTATAATCCGACAGTTCGGGGATACGGCTGCGCTGTCGATGAGGCTCGGCAGCGATAACGCACAAGCCCTTGTCGCCCTGAGACTGATAGCCTCTACCCGTGCAAATTGCTGGTAGAGGCTTTTTTGTTGGCTCGAGAGGCCAAAGGAAGAGAACGCGGTATGCCGGCCGGACGACATCCAAGACAGCTTCAGGCAAGGACCGCTCTGGGATTCGTGATTCTGGTGGGGATCGTGAGCCTGTTCAGCGACATGACCCATGAGGCCGCGCGCAGCATCAATGGGCAATTCCTCGCCGTTCTGGGCGCGAGCGGTGCTGCGGTTGGAGTCGTCTCTGGGCTGGGGGAAGTCGCTGGTTATTCCATTCGCCTGCTTTCCGGGTTCTTGAGTGACAGGACGAGGAAGTACTGGACGATCACGTTCCTGGGTTATGCGATCAACCTGCTGGCGGTGCCTCTGCTGGCTCTGGCGGGCAATTGGCCGGCTGCAGCTGTGCTCATGATCGTGGAACGCATCGGCAAGGGCATTCGAGTCCCGCCGCGCGACACAATGCTCTCGCACGCAACGGAGAGCATGGGCCGAGGCTGGGGCTTCGGCCTGCACGAGGCCATGGATCAATTGGGCGCCATCCTGGGGCCCCTGATCGTGGCGGCCGTGCTGTTTGCACGCACAGACTACCGCACGGGCTACGCCGTTCTGCTCATGCCTGCGTTGCTCGCCTTGGCGGTGCTTACGCTGGCTCGATTCCGCTATCCACGCCCGGAAGAGCTCAGCAAGCCGCCATCACGGTCGCAGGGGGGCGATCACTCACGGAGGTTCTGGCTGTATGTTGGGGCCACTGCACTCATGGCTGCGGGCTTCGCGGATTTTCCCTTGATCGCCTATCACTTCGAAAAGGTCTCCATTGCCGGGCCGACCTTGATCCCGGTGATCTATGCGGTGGCCATGGGAGTGGATGCGCTGGCGGCACTTGCATTTGGGCGCCTGTTTGACCGCATGGGAGCCTCCACGCTGGTTATCGCCGCGATGCTCTCAGCAGGATTTGCGCCGCTGGTGTTCTTTGGGGATATGAGGCTGGCAATCGCCGGCATGGTGCTCTGGGGCATCGGCATGGGCGCGCAGGAATCCGTGATGCGCGCCGCCATAGCGGATATGGTGCCGTCCGATCGCCGCGGCAGCGCCTACGGTCTGTTCAATACGGTTTTCGGGATCGCCTGGTTTCTTGGCAGTGCCGTCATCGGCGTCCTGTACGACGTTTCGATCCCAGCCCTGGTTGGCTTCTCGGTGATCGCCCAACTGGCATCTGTGCCGGTCTTTTATGCCGTGGCCCGGCAGAGGCGCGAGGCATGATGCCGCCGCAGCAGGATATTTCCAAGGATCGTCTGCTTCGAGCCTCCCAAAGGAACTCGCTGCGCATCACTTTGCAGGTGTTTGAGGAGAGGCTACGTGCGGCGAGGGAATGGCTGGACGGCCGGCAGGAATCGGGGAGCCTCTATGAACGCAAGCTTGATCTTCCACTGAGAAACCGAAAGCGCGCGGAGCGACAAATTCAGAAGGCGCTTCAAGTCATTGATCAGCTTCGAGAGCGCTTTGATCTCGAAGTTGAATTGGAGAACGCGGCGTCCATACTGAGAAGCGAGATGTCGGTAAGTTGGGCGAATCTCCTGGATGTGCGCGCCCAGCGGCTGGGCCGATATGGGAAGGTGCACCCGGATCTGTCGAGACTGCTGGATCCTGCGATCGATGAGCTGGCGGAGATCGCGCGAGGGCTGGCGGTTGACCTGGAGGAACCATGAGTTCGAGCGCGGGTCACCCGTACACCTGCCTGAACCGACCTGTGGGGCCATGCTGACGTACTACTGCCCTTCATGCTGGAGTGAATTGCGTGAGGACCTGGCCGAATGCCCCAACTGCGGCTTCGACGTCGCGGCCTACAAGCAGGCGCCGTACGAAGAGAAGCTCCTCCGGGCGGCCTTTCACCCTATTCCGAGCATTCGGGCCATGGCGATCAGCATCCTGGGAAGAATCGGGTCGGCACAAGCGGTGCCCATTCTGGAGAGGATCGTGCGCGAGGAGAAGCAGGACATCTATGTCCTGCTGGAGGCTGTGCAGGCGCTGGCCAGGATAGAGGATCCGGCAGGGGAGAATATGCTGCTGGCCGCGACGCAGCATCCCTTTCCGGTGGTCCAGCGACGAGCCAAGGAGCTGGTGGAATGGCGCCGTCACAGAACCGGCTGAAGCCGACGATCACGTTCCACGAAGTCCTGGAGGCCTGTTCTGACCCAGGCTGCCCTATCTGCCAGGTGGCACTCAATGGTGTGGACTCATACCTGGATGCGCTTTTCTACGAGTTCGTGAATGACGTCGGAATACGTGACAACCTGCGGAGGAGTCTGGGGTTCTGCCGGGAACATGCGTGGCTGGCGATCGATAAGCGCTTTGCTGATGCCCTGGGGACGGGAATCATCTACGAGGATCTCTTGCGGTCGCTGATTCGGCAGGCGCCGTATGCGCGGAAGCGGCTTTCGGCGCGCAGCCTCCCCAAGTGGCTTCCGGCGCGAATACAATCCGTGCTGACCCGATGGCGGGACCGACGATACGAGGTGGTGCCCTTCAGCTCCAGCGCGGCATGTCCGGCCTGCCGGCAATACGAGGTCATGAGCGACATTGCGCTGTCTGCCATGCTGGATTTCTTCGAAGATGCCCGCATGCAGGCTGCATACAAGGATTCCAGCGGCCTGTGCCTGCCGCACATGCGTCAAGCGATGGCGTATGAACGGCGCCCGGAAGCCCAGGCGCATCTGCTGGAGCTGACGCTGAGCAAGTGGATGCACCTCAAGGGCGAGCTCCACGAACTGATACGGAAGCACGATTACCGCTTTATTGAACAGGGCTTTGGGCCTGAAGGTGATTCGTGGAAGCGCGCGGTGGCGGCCATTGTGGGCCTGCCATCAGGGAGATGATGGAATAATGACAGACAACGCAAGCGGGGCAGTGAGGTTGGAGGTTGACGTAGCACCCGAGACCGCCGATGAGATACGCAAGCTGGTTGCCGCCCGCGGCTGGGAGTTTGCGGAAGGGCTGCGGATCCTGTTTGGGGCGGGCATCGCGGCGCTCAAGGCAAGTGCGCTGAAGGACCAGGATTCCAGTGAGAGTGAGAGCGACCGCATGCTGCGACACGCGGCGGAAAACGAGCAGGCCGTGGCGCTGCTGCGCTACCGACTATATGAGACTCAGAAAGCGAACGAGGCCTGGGATCTTTCGACGGGTGCGATCCATAATCAGAATGCCGGCTTCCGCGCCATCATCGATCGGCAGATCGGGGAATTGGCCGAGTTCAAGCGACAGCTACGCGACCGCGAGCTCGAGGTGCAGGGACTGCGAGCCAGGCTGGGGGATCAGGGTGCGGACGGTGGGGTGGAGCCTGAGACTCCGGCGGCGACGCCTCGTCGTAAGGGCCTGCTCGGAGACCTGTTGCGCAGGTTGAGATGAGCCGGTCTCATCACGGCCGCAGGTATAATCGGCCGGGTTCGCGGCGATGGAGTCCGCCTTTAAGTGCATGCATGCTGACGACTCCTACTCAGTTTATTGCCGAGAAGGAGTGGGCATGAGCAGGTTGGTGGTACTTGTGGGCATAGGGGGCTTTCTGGGGTCGGCCTCCCGTTACGCGCTCAGCGGCTACGTCCAACGACTGACGCAGAGCACGTCATTTTCGTATGGAACAATTGCGGTTAATGTGCTCGGATGCCTGCTGGTGGGCTTTTTGTCCCAGCTGGCAGAGTCCCGCGGGTTCCTGGGCCCGCAGGCGAGAGCGATCTTGATCGTCGGTTTTCTGGGTGGTTTCACGACGTTCTCCACGTTCAGCAATGAGACCGTAAACCTGGTGCGTGACAGCCAGAATGGCATCGCGTTGCTCAACGTGGCCGCGCATCTGGCCCTGGGTCTGGGTGCTGTCTGGGCTGGTCGCGCCCTGGCGTTTTCGCTATGGAGGTGAGCCATGAATCAGAGCACAGAAAGCTACTTGCTTCGGATCTTCCTGGGGGAGAGCGACCGGGCGGATGGCAAGCCGCTATATGAGTGGCTCGTGCGAGAGGCAAAAGCTCGCGGCCTGGCAGGCGCGACGGTGCTCCGAGGCATCATGGGCTTCGGTGCGCACACGAAGATCATCCACACCTTCAAGATCGAGCGGCTCTCGGAGGACCTGCCGATCGTGATCGAGATGGTAGACAGCCAGGAGAAGATCGAGGCATTCCTGGAGTTTGCTGAGCAGCACATCCATCGCGGCATCATGGCAACCGTGGAGCCGATCCACGTGCGTGTCTACAGGGAAGGGAAGGCAGCCTCCTAAACATCGGCCAGCTCCAGAGATGGTCCCTTTCAGTCGATCTATCACCTGCAGCCGCTAGGTAGTCCCTTCAGACTTGTCGCGCAGGCGTTTGAGCGCATCTTCCAAGTCGCCGCGCTCTTGACGGCACGCATTCAGCTTTCGAGAGAACGTCTTGGCATCCTGCAGCGCCTGGTAGGCGCGATACTTCATTACCGCGAAACGGCCCTCCATCTCCATCCATTTGTGGAGGACTTGTTCCAATCTGGGTTCCGGATGGGCCCCACCGGCGACCTCTTCTCTCAGGCGCTCCGCCCGTAAATAAGCCAGGCCTGCTGCCAGGATGTGCCCGAGGCCTTCATCGTCCGTCCATTCATTGGCGGTGAATTCGGCCTTGAGAGCGTCCCAGAGGTCGGTCATAATATCCACATGGACGTGAGCCACCTCTGCATGGGGGAACAGGTCTTGTTCGTAGTTGCTGCCATAGTCATCGTTCATCTTGCCTCTTCGCCTGTTACTGTGCGGACAATGGCGCGACGGCCATGCAACGCCTTGCCGCCTCGAAGCACGTCCGGAAGGCATCGTGGGCGGGGTAGGGGAAGTACAGAACCCGGTGATGGGCTCTGTTCCCGTCTACATAGTTCAAGCCAATGGATGACTCAATTATTGAACTTGTGAACTCCAAGGTGGCGAGCTTCGCGAGCGGCAGATCCAGGTCCATTCCCGGCAACAAGAACAAACGCAGATCGGTGACTACAAGCGCCTGGGTGGTCGATTGAGTTTCGACCCATTTTGGGAGCAAGGCCCACCCATGCACGCGCTCGCCCATTGCGAGAGAGGTGTTTAGCATGCCCTCGAATTCCTGCTGCAACCGGGCATCCGCCGCCGGATCGTTGGAAGCCGTGTCGACAAGGGGAGGCAGTTGTTCCGGGGGATCGGGTAGCGCAGCGCGGAGGAGTGCCCGGCCGTTCGTTCTCCCGAGAAAGCCCTGAAGCATGTCGGACAACTCAACGAGTGCCCGCCTGCTGGAAGCGGGGCTGAGCCAGTCAATGGGTATCTCACCGGAAGCGGACTGCCAGGAGGTCCGAAGTACCAACGCATCGGACACGGGTTCGAGGGCCACGTCGCCAAGTCGCTCGAGGGCACCCACGATCGCATGGAAGCCATACCGGATGTTGGCCGAGTCGGGCGGGACGAGTTCTGCGAGGTGCAGCAGGCGCTGACTGGTCAGAATGACCACGCCTGCTTGCAGTTGTTGTCGAGGATGCCAGAAGCGCCGCCGCGCGCCGAGCATGCGCGGACGCCGTGCGGCGAAGAGAATGCGCTCATCCGGGGCGAGATGCTCGTCCACGTAGTGCTGGAAGTGATCGGGGAGCAGATAGTAGGTATATTCGGCAGCCGTATATCGGTCGGCCTCGCGATAGCTGGCCTCGGGTTGCTGGAGATCGAGGGGCTTCCAGGCTGGATCGAGCCTGGGTAAGCGTCCGGCGAGCTGGGACTCGCGGAACTGAAGGGCGGCGCGGTGCAGAAGGGGCTCAGCCTCCTGGAGAGTGAGCCAACGCCAGTCGCCCGGTCTTGAGCTGCTCAGAGTCTCCAGGATGAGCGTCCGCGTAGCAGCCGGCACCTCTGCGAGATCCTGGGGCGACTGTTCGTCCACGATGGAGACGGCCAGCAGGACCGGCGGATCCTGGTCACGCTGAAGCGCGCCCAGCAATCGTCCCTCGACCTCCGTATTGACCGGGTGTGAGACGCCGCCTGCCAAGACAACCGCCAGCGGCTCGTCAAGGGCGGAGAGGGTCATCGGAAGGAATCCGATGTCGAACGGCAGCGGCCGCTGGGGGTAAACAATCTGCTGAAGGCGAAGACTATCGGCGTCGGTCGCGAAATATGCGCCGGTGGGCCTCCCCGGCTGGCTGATCCTGAGTTCGATCGAGTGCTCACTCACGTTTGCCTGTGTCTTGACCCGGCGGCAGGAGGGCGGATGCCGGATATCCGCTCAAAAACGCCAGGCTGTGCTGCCAGGCGTGCAGTTCCTCTTCTGTCTTCTCGTCAAGCCGGCGATCCCAACTGCACTTCAGGGCGTACTCTTCCATGGCATCTGCCTGCCTGTGAAGCAGCTCGATTCGGTTAGCCAGCACCCATTGGACGGGGGACGGCCACTTCTCCGCGTGCCGCTGGAGAGCTTGAAGCAGATGGGATAGACAAAGTCCATCCGAGTGCAGATAAAGCGGCTGCCAGCGCTCCGGATCTATCTGGATCTCCTCCAGCAGGGCGGAGAGGGTCGAGGCAGCCGCGAACTGGGAGTGCCTGCAGATGTCGCAGCCCACGCTCCGGGGGATCTCCGGCTGCAGGTGCAGGCGGCGGACGAAGAAATCAAGGATACGCCTCAAGGGTGTGGAGGCGCGGGTGGCGACTTGATACTGCGCCAACTCGGCGGCGATATGCCGGTCCAGGGCCTGGAAAAGGATATTGGTGCCCAGCCAGTCACCAAACATCTGTGCCTCGACGTAAGCCACGAGCTGCGTGTGCTGCGGGCAGTACCCCCAGTCGCGCAGCAGGCTCTCACGGATGCTACCGTCGTTGATCAACCACCAATGCAGGTGCTTGACGAATCTCTCGGCGGAATGGACCGCCACCTGGCAGATCGGGCAGCCGGGCTCTTCCAGACGGTCTTTAAGATCATAGGCTATGCTGGCAATTGGCATGTGAAAAAAGAAAAGCCTCTAGCGAAACGAAATTCCGCCAGAGGCTATCAGTCTGAATGACGGTTATGGCGAGCCTCATCGCCGTTCGACGTGCTGCACCGGATTCTAGCATAAATGTTCGCGTCCAGGCCGCGCGGCTGAGCCTGACCAGCACGGGACCGTTATACTGAAACAGCGAGTCGCCACACGGCTTTACGCCACAGAAGCCGACAAGGAGATCTCCAGACATGTCCAATGAGACGAGCGAGCCGCTCCGCCCAACCATACGTTTCGACCGCAACGAACTGGCAGGCGCATTCGGCGACCTGGGGACAGATCTGCCTCTGGTCATCGGCGTTGCACTGGCCGCTGACCTGGATGCCACCAGCGTGTTGGTCATGTTCGGGATGATGCAGATCCTAACTGGCCTGCGTTATCGGATGCCCATGCCGGTACAGCCGCTGAAGGCGATGGCGGCGATAGTGATTGCCCAGAAGATCGGCGGCCCGGTATTGTACGGGGCCGGGCTGGCCATCGGCGTCAGCATGTTCATCCTCTCGATTACGGGGCTCCTGGATTGGTTGGCGCGCATTACTCCCAAGGCCGTCATTCGCGGCATTCAGCTGGGCCTCGGCTTGCAGCTTGGCATGCTGGCGCTCAAGGACTACGTGCAGTCCGACGGCGTGCCAGGGTACTTGCTGGCAGGTGGAGCGTTTGTGCTGGCCGTGGTCTTCCTCGGGAACCGCAGATATCCGGCCGCCCTTCTCCTGGTGACGCTCGGATTCTTCTACGCCTTGGCCTTCAATGTTCAACTCTCGACGATCGTCCAGGGTGTGGGTTTCAACCTGCCACTAGTGCATGTCCCTCGATGGCCCGATGTCTTGACAGGATTTGTTCTGCTGGCGCTGCCGCAAATCCCGCTATCGCTGGGCAACTCCATCCTGGCTACGCGGCAGGTGGCCGAGGATCTCTTCCCGGCGCGTCCGCTCAAGATCCGGCAGATCGGTCTGACCTATTCCCTGATGAATCTGATCAACCCATTCTTCGGCGGCATCCCTACCTGCCACGGCTCGGGTGGCATGGCAGGGCACTATGCGTTCGGCGCTCGCACAGCCGGCTCGGTCATCATTGAAGGTTCGCTCTACATGATCGCAGGTCTATTCTTTGGAGGCGTCTTCGACACGACGGTGCACATTTTCCCGCTCCCGATACTGGGGGTCATTCTCTTGTTTGAAGCCCTCGCGCTCGTCCTGCTTGTGCGCGATCAGGCACCGTCCAGGCACGACTTTGTTGTCGTGGTGCTGGTCGGCCTGATGGCAGTCGGACTTCCATACGGGTACCTGATCGGGATGATCGTTGGGGCGGTCCTTGCTTACATGATGAAGCGACAGGCAGTTGGTTTGGGCGGTGAATGACCAACGATGCCGGCAATTGGCAGTCTTAGAGATCGAGTAACCACTTTTCGCGGAAATCAGAGGGTTGAGCCACACAAAAGAGTCATGCTCATCGCCTCGCCTTTACCATCAGAGTCACCACTCCAATTCCGGGCGCGATTGCGGGGCTACGCCGTAGACAGCATCAACGCAGTAGACGAGTTCACTCGTAAATCTGGCGCCAAATAGACGTTTTGTCGCTCCTGAGACGCAATAGACACCTTGAGTCGGCTCTCTTAATCAGTTTGTTCGGGGTTCAAGTCCCCGATCGGTTGCCTGAGCCCCGGATTGTCGCTCGGGTGAGCGCCACGCCTAACTCTGAAGATTCACAAGTTATTGTTGACAGGGCTTCCGCGCATGTGCGCAAGTCGATTGTCCTGGTCGTTCTGAGCCAGATAGCGTCGCATAATTTGCAGATCGGAATGTCCCATGAGTCTTTGCAGGGCGAAAATGTCCGCGCCGTTTCGCAGCATATTCAGAGCAAAGGCACGACGAAAATCATGAAGGGTTGGCTTGTTGTCCAGCTTGGCTAGTTTCGCTCTCCGGTCCAGGACTAGGCGGAGACCGTCATACGTGAGGCCGTTTCCACTGGTGGATACAAACAAGGCCGGGGAGTGATCACGACGCAGGCGAAGGTAGGCCCGGAGAGCTCTTCGTGTCTTGCGCCCAACGAATACCAACCGGGACTTGCCTCCTTTGCCGCATCGGATCATTACCGAGCCCGTGTTCAAGTCCATGTCTTCCATGGTTGTGTTGCACAATTCCTGCGCTCTCACGCCCGTGTCCAGCAGAAACAGGAAAATGGCGCGGTCCCGATCTCCGGTGAATTCTCCGCGTGCGCAGGTCCCCACAAGGGCCGCTACGTCTTCGATGGAAACTGGCTCCAGGGGCGCAATTGCCACCTTGGGTGGCTTAACCTTTAGCATTTGGTTCGTCCATGCTGGCGGCATGACCTCTTCGTTCACCAGCCAGCGGAAGAAGGCTCTCAAGGTCCGGTAGGCAGCGTGGACACCACCCGCATTGTGGGTTTCTGAGAAGGCAAGGAAGTAACGCCGGAGGTAGTCCGCAGAAATATCCTGAATGAGCCTCAGCGAGTCTGCGTCGCAGTACGCAATGAACGGAGTGAGGAACTGTCGGTAGAACTTGAGCGTGTGACGGGACAAGCCTGTTGCCTGCCGGTCAATCAGGAATGCCTCGACACTGATGCCCAAGTAACCCCCCTGGGCAACTTCAAGAATCGTCTGCTCACGCGAATCGGTGGAAAGCATGGTGGTGTTTCCTTCCTGAACGCCCTATAATAGGAAGGAAAACCACCCAAATCTGTGGAGCCACCGAAGGGATTTGAACCCTTGACCTGACGATTACGAATCGTCTGCTCTGCCAGCTCAGCTGCGGAAAGCGCAAACAGACTGGCCTCGCAAACTTCTTTGGATGGGGGGGGGCCAGTTCAAGGAGATGTGAAAGCAAGGACAGGGGTCGCCGCCACCAAGGCCCGAGTTGCCCAGCCAAGACTGGCCGCTGCGTGATGCGAGTCCTGGAAGTGGAGGGCGGGCATTGAAGGCGGGGTGTTGATCCAGCGCAACTGGATCCGAAGGCTAGTGCACGCCGATACCACCTTCTTGGGAGGAGTCGTCAGATCCGCAAGGTGCTTGAGTTGATCTGCGGATTCCGACGGCCAGGCGTAGAATTTAGCCGCGCACCGGGCTTTGGAGGACGAAAACGCTCAGTGGGCATGGAATCGCGGGATCGGAAATGAAATCCAAGCTTGGATCGCACGGCACGCCGGGTCGCCCGGCAGAGGAACCAACGCGAGCGGACACACCAGGGGCAGAAGCCCGATCGGCGCGCGCCGAGGCGTATGGAGAGGCCCAGTATCAGCGTCTGTTTGAGAGCGCCCCGCACGGGATCCTCGTTCTGGACGCGGAAACCGGCGCCATCCTGGATGCCAATGTGTATCTGATCAGGATGTTGGGGTACACGCGCCCACAGCTGGTGGGAAAGAAGTTCTGGGAAGTCGAGGCGTTCACGGATATTGGTGCCAGCCAGGCTGCCCTGGATGCATGGCAGGCGGATGAATACATCCGTCGCGAAGGCCTCCCGCTCAGGGCCAGCGACGGTCACGTGATCGAAGTGGAGTTTGTCAGTAGCCTCTGTGAGGTGAGCCATCGGAAGGTCGTCCAATGCCATTTTCGCGACCTTGCAGGATGGATGCTGACAGATGAAACCCTGCCGCCGGCCGAGGCCGAGTTGCGTGCCTTGTTTGCCTCCATGTCGGATGTGGTGCTGGTCATTGACCGCCTGGGCGTGTATCGCAAGATCGCCCCCACCAAACCCGGCTTGCTGAACAAGCCACCGCACGAGATGCTGGGGAAGGGTCTGCGGGATGTCTTTCCCCCTGAACAGGCTGATGCGTTTCTCCGAACGGTCAAGCAGGTATTGAAGACGGGGCGAACCGCTGGAATCGAGTATGAGCTCCCGCTTGGCCGGCGCCGGGTGTGGTTTAGCGCATCCATCTCACGCATGGACGCCGACAACACACTGTGGGTGGCGCGCGACGTCACCCGCAGCAAGCAGGCGGAGCATCAGCTCGCGGAACGGGCAAAAGAGTTGGGGGTGTTGTACGGTTTGGCCAAGTTAATCGAACGGGATGGCATCACCCTGGATGACCTGTATCAAGAATCTGCGAACATGCTGCCGACCGGCTGGCAGCACCCGGAGACTACGTACGCCAGGATCGTGGTCGGTGACCGCGAGTTCCGCACGGAGAACTTCGCACAGTCCCCATGGAAGCAATCTGCGCCACTCATCGTGAATGGGATGTCAATCGGGAACGTCGAAGTAGGTTACCTTGAGCAACGCCCACAGCAGGCCGAGGGTCCATTTCTCAAGGAAGAAAGGGATCTCATCGATGCGATGGCCGGACGGCTCGCAAGGGTTACCGAGCGCATGCAAGCAGAAGCTGCCCTGCGCGTCGCCGAAGCCAACTACAGTGCCCTGCACGAAAATGCAACGGTCGGCATCTATCGGTCCACTCCGCAGGGACGCTTCCTGAGCGTCAACCCGGCCATGGCGCGCATATTCGGATACGACTCGCCTGACCAGATGATCCAGAGCATATCCAGCGTCGCGCAGCAATGCTACGTCGATCCGGCAGCCCGTCGCGAATTCCAGCGCCTGATCACAGAGCATGGTCATGTACGCGAATTCGCCAGTTGGGTTCGCCGGAAAGATGGCGAGGCTATCTGGGTCCAGGAAGACTCCCGTGTGGTGATGGACGAGCATGGAGAGGCGGCGTAC